>Ga0164310_10000108_pt1 | contig 40484 bp, 32 predicted proteins | sample GuaBasSedimGuay1_FD_121795 | JGI IMG/M metagenome (GOLD analysis project Ga0164310, IMG submission 121795) | Subseafloor sediment microbial communities from Guaymas Basin, Gulf of California, Mexico - Guay1, Core 4569-9, 0-3 cm | ecosystem: Environmental > Aquatic > Marine > Hydrothermal vents... | reverse complement strand
TCCTTTACCGGTCGTTTTTCCGGTGATTTCTCTGGTCGTTTGGATGGCTCTTTCTTGGGATTTTTTGAAGGTTCTTTAAAGGGTGAATTTGCTGGTAGAATCGTCGGTAAGGTTCTTTCCGGCGCTGCTCCTCATACCTTTGCTGACAAGGATGTTAATGCCATTATAGCTGAAGCACAAAGTATTTTTCAACATTTGAAACTCGAGAAAAAAGATAACGAAGAGGACCTCGATTATGTTTTGCGAAAATATCAAACTGACCTTTTTGGTAGGGACCGTGCCGTTGACTTTGTCGAGGGTGAGAAATTAATTGTTTCTGAAGGGCGATCTTTTGGTGCTTTTTCCGGATTATTTGTTGGTTTCCTGGAGGGCGTTTTTGACGGCTCAATTGAGGGTCGACTTCTAGGCAAACTTACCGGTGATTTTCATGGCTCTTCCTTACAAGGTAAACTAATTGGCACGCAAACGGGAGAGCCAAGTTGGAAGTTGAAAATGCGTTTTGGATTAGAAGATGAGCCTTTAATGGAGAAGCGCCAGCTACGAACCCTTTGGCAGCTTCAAACCCGTAATAAGAAGTTTGTCTGGATTACTCCAGGTATTCCTTTTGTTCTTCTTATGCTTCTTGGTTTTCTTCTCTATCTCTTCTTTGGTAATTTCCTTTTGTTCCTCTTTCGCCTTGCATAATTTTGCTTTCATTTATAATAGTTAGCGAATAATTTTTTATTGAGTAAAAAAATGACAGCTAGGTAAGAACTGATGGATGACTTTGTAATTGTTGGTGCAGGTCCTGCAGGGATCTTTTGCGCTTTAGAATTAGTTAAACAAGGCGTTACTAATATTACTCTCATTGACCGGGGTAAAGAAGTTACCAAAAGGTATTGTCCTCGTCGTGAGCAAAATATTGAATGCGTTGCCTGCAAGACTTGTGACATAACCAGTGGTTTTGGTGGTGCCGGTGCTTGGTCCGACGGTAAAATCACCAAAGATGTCACCGGCACTGTTGGCGGTTGGATGAGCGACTTTATCAGTATGAAAGAGCTTTCTGAATTAATTGAATATGTTGATCAAACCATTCTCAGTTTTAGTAATGGTGGTGATCGCTATTTTAGCCCTGACCCTGAGTTTGTCGAGCGTATGGAAAGCCTATGCCGGAAAGAAAACATGAAACTCGTCACTTACCCCATTCGCCATCTCGGAACAGATAATGCTTCCGCAATTATGGAAAACATCTATCAATATCTAAAAGATAAGATCAACATTGTTTTACGGAAGAAAGTCGATAAAATTCTAGTGAAAGATGGTGTTGCGATCGGCGTCCGAACTGCCGATGGTCGAGAATACAAGGCGAAAAAGGTCGTCATGGCTGTTGGTCGTGGCGGGACAAACTGGTTGAAAGCCGAATGCAATCGACTTGGAATTTCTTACTCCAATAATGCCGTTGATATCGGTGTTCGCGTAGAAACCTTAAATGAGTATTGCAAAGAATTTACTGACAATCTTTACGAGTTCAAAATTGAATATGTCACAAGGACCTATGAGGACCATGTCCGTACTTTTTGTGTTTGTCCTGGCGGATTCGTAACAACTGAGCGTTATGATGAAACGACTTGTGTGAATGGTGAAAGCCGGACTGATGTAAATAGTCCTAACACTAATTTTGCAATTCTTGTCACGTGTAATTTCACAGAACCCTTCAAGCAACCCATTCGCTATGCTAAACATGTTGCTAACTTAGCAAACATGCTCTCTGGTGGAAATTCTGTTCTTATCCAACGTTTCGAAGATTTGAAAAACGGTCGTCGTTCAACCCTTGAGCGATTAAAACGCTCCGTTATTCGACCTACACTCGAGAGTGCTATTGCAGGTGACATTAGTTTTGCTATTCCAAGTAGAGTGATGAGTGACTTGCGAGACTTTCTTACTCACCTTAATGCTATCATGCCTGGGATTGATGGGCCAAATACACTTATCTATGCTCCTGAGATCAAGTTGTATAGTATTCGTATTGATATGACAAAAAATCTCGAGTCGAAAACCGTCAAGAATTTATACTTCATTGGTGATGGTGCGGGCATTACCCGTGGCGTTATGCAGAGTGCGATTTCTGGTGTGGTGGTTGCTCGGGCAAATGGAAAGAAGTGAGCTTTTCATCTGGTTTCTTTTTTCTCTTCTATTTTTCTTCGTTCTTCTTGCAGTTCTTCAATGGTTCCTAAGAGGACTCCCTCGAGTGTGAAAACTTCTGCTTTCAAGAACTCCACCCCTTCACGCATTGTTACATTCTTTTTAAAGAACTCCCCATCTACCGAGAAACCATCAATGTAAGGGTTGAACGCCGGCATAATAATGTGGGTTCTTTTTTTTGTTTCTTCGCGCCATTTGCTTTTCACCCACACTTTTTCTGTTATTTTTGTTCCCAATTGATCTCGAAAACTATATGCGGGGTGTGCGTGTGCTGAAATAGTTATTTGAGCATTCATAACATCAAGTGCTGGTGTTGCATGTCCATGCCAGAGCCCTATTTTTATTCCCTCGAGTAATTCTAATGTCATTCCGGTTGCAGGGATAATTTCAATTGGCTTACTCAAAAAATCTTCGAGATTGCCATCATGGTTGCCTTTGATAATTGTTAATCGTGCTTTTGCTGTCATTTTTTTGATAAAAGAAAAAATTCTGCCGGTTAACGGGTTGCCCGCGCCATAAATTTCATCTTTAAAATCGCCTAAAATAATGACTCTTCTTGGCTCGAGTTTTTTTACCAGCTTCAGCAGTTCTTCTTCTGCTGTTCTCGCCATCGGGATAATTATCCCTCTTTTATTTTGATTGTAGACATAGCCAATGTGCAGGTCTGCGACTACTAATGTTCTTCCTTTTTTCTTATCATTGAATAGGATTGCCGGTTGTCCTGGAACCATTAGTGAGGGGAGTGATGTCAGATCCCTTTTGCTGGTCAATGCAATTCACATTCCATTATTCTCCTCTGTTCTTTAAATGTATTATTAATGAACAGCAATTATTTTGATGAAAAGCAAATCAATTAGTAATTCTAGCCCTTCTCTTCGAAAGCCCGTTATTTTAAAAAAATGTTCCAGGCTTTTCCCTGTGAATTCTGCTGTTACTAAGCATTTTATCCATTCCCCATGTGTTTCTTGAAGGTTCTTCAGTTGGGCGATCAATTCTTCTTTTTTAAATTCGCTGATAGTGAATTCTTCCATTGAAATAAAGTAATGTAGAAATGAAAGGAAATACTCGATATCTACTTTCTCGAACAATAATCTGTCGAGATATTCAACTGCCGCAATAATTCTCGTCTGCAACTCTTCTTTCGGTAATCTCTCCAATATACGCAAAAAAAGGTTCAATGCTAAGCTCAAATCTTGAGGGCGCTCTCCTTGTAGCTCAACTTGAGCTTTTATTTTTCTCGTTTCAAATTGGAGCGGTGCATTATTTTGCTTATTTTGTTGGTCTGTGGTGTTTGTAGCATTTACAATTATTTCCTTAGCAAGCTCTTTAAATTCAAAGGTTATTTTATTGAAGATTTGCAGTTTATTTGAATCAAATTCTTTCTCTTCGGGTTCGGTTACAAGTGCATTTGCATCCAGTTGAACTTGAGCAAACTCGAGTGTTTCCAAAAATTTTTGTAACATTAAAAAATATCCTTGGTTATTTGCTTCTTTTTTGCATTTTTGGATCAATAACTCGAGTAACTTTTGTGCCACTGTTAATTCTAACGTGCGTTGCGTTAAAAATGCTACCCCAAACTGCCTTTTTTTCCGGCTAAAGTTCGGGTCGTCCAATGCAAGGGCTTTAGCATAAACGGTTAATTCCCCTAATCTTTGAACTGAGAATTCTGTCGCACGGATGATCCAGATTAGCAATTTCTTTTCATTTATTTTCTTAATTAAAGTCGCCTTTTTTGGCCTTACCATTCTAATCAATGGCCCTTTCATTGAGTCAAATTCCACTAATAAAAACGCTTCATTTTTGCCATCCATTTTTTCTATCTCCTTTCTATTATCGGTACCGTTGATATGCCACCTCTAATCTTTCCAATCCTTTTTTGGTGATTAATCTTGCTAATCCTAGGTTTACTTTTGGATTGCCGATAAAAAGGGCTAGGTAATCCTTTTTTGAACAATTGACTCTCGAGACTATACTGTAGTTTTCTTTCTTTTCCTCTTCGAGAATGGCTATTTTTATTCCTTCTCTGAAAATGTCACTTTGATATTCATCTGTCGCTGAAAAGATCTTCGCAATGTATGCTGAATAAATGATGGTGTCTTCTTGCCCTTTTTGTGCTTCTCCCACCAGTAATCCCTCAGCGTCTGTTATCAAGACAATTTTTGCTTTTACTTGCTCTCGTATCCATTCTGCTAATTGGTCGAAATCGATTCGATTAAGCCCAACATGTTTTGCGATTGCTTTTAAGAATGGTTCATAAATTGTCTCAGGATTAATGATTGTTGTTTCAAAAAGCTTGAATTTGTTTTTCAAGCAAGGAAATTGCTGTTGGAGTGGTTCTACTATTTTTTCGGCGAGCTCGAAACTTGTTAATGCTCCCTCTAAATCTTGTTTGTGGGCAAAGATTAAGAATTGTTTACAGTCGGGAGAAAACGCCAAAAGATCCTCCAAGGAACATTTTAGTTCTTGCCTAACTTCTTGTACTCGCAATTTATCTGCTGCATCAACGACGAATACAAAGGTTGAAACGTTACTAAAGTATTCCCCTTTCATTGTTCCGTGTAATTCTGTTTGCCGTAAAGTCTCCTGTCCAGGTGGGATAAAAAAAACGAATTCTTTTTTCATAAAGGATTTGTTAAAAATCTCTAATTCTTGACTTGGCGTTCTTCGCAAAACTGCTTCTGTTGGCAAGTAATTCAGAATGTCCACTATAGAGCTCTTTCCGGCATTGTCCAAGCCGGTGATTAATACTTTTTCTACTTGCTGCTCTACTTCTTGACTTCTTTGCATTCCTTAGCTTCCTTTATTGTTTTACCGAGGGCGTTTTTTCCATTAATCTGTTCCATATTTCACCATTAAAAATCCCCGTTATTTACTTCAAAGGCATCGAAAAATTATTCAATAGGTTTTCGCTTAAATGATTAAAAAGAAGATAAAGCAATCCTCTGTCAAAAAGCCCTCCGGGAAAGAAAAAGACTAGCTGCTCAAAACAATAGTGGTGCCTTAAAAACGCAATCCTTTATTCGCTGTTTACTTGTAAGGAGCTCACTTTCCGTCTCCTTTGTCCGTCACGAATCATCCCACAAGCTGTACGATGATAAATATCTGGATAATAGTTTCGGTTAAATATTCGCTGAGCAAAACCTTTCCTAGTAGTAAGATTTAAAAAATGAAGATATACGAAAAGAGTGTGTGCTCTTCCAGCTGGAATAAAAATATGATCATTAGCTTTTTGGCAAGGAAAAATTGTCCTAGAAGTCTGTGTTAGTGAGGCTATCATTGAATGTCTGAAACTTATAAATTGTCTATAGAAGATAGATGGATTCTTATAGAATCTATGGTAAAGGAACTGGGGCTTGTTCGTCAACATCTTGACAGTTATAATGAATTTATCCAAAATGGCATGCAAAAGGTTGTCCAAGAGATTGGCAGCATTAAGCCGGAGATCCCAAATTACTATGTCAAGATAAACAAGATTTATATGGAGTCCCCAAATGTCCGTGAAGCGGATGGTTCCCTTAATAATATTTATCCAAGCGAAGCCCGAATAAGGAATTTGACCTATACTGCTCCCTTATATCTCGAGTTAACCCCTGTTCGAGTTGATGAGGCAGGGAATGAGATTCCTCGAGAAACTTCGCCTGTGTTTATTGGTCGAATGCCCATCATGCTCAAATCGAAAGTCTGCCCCTTAAGTCGCATGACCGATGAAGAACTGATTAAAGCAGGTGAAGACCCCAACGACCCTGGTGGTTATTTTATTATTAATGGTAGTGAACGTGTGCTTGTCACCCAAGAAGATTTGGCGCCAAACCGTATTTTAATTGAACACAAGACCGGAAGCACAACCAGTATGGCAAAGGTATTTAGTACGGCCCAAGGTGTGCGTGCTCCTGTGACGATGGAGCGCTCCCGTGATGGTAGCTTGAGTGTCAGTTTCCCGTCTGTTCCTCGTAAAATTCCTTTTGCTGTTTTGTTAAAAGCTCTTGGCCTTTCTTCCGATAAAGCTATTGTGGAAGCCGTTTCTGATGATCCGGAGGTCCGAAAAGAGCTCATTCCCTCTCTTGATGAAGCTTCCGAAATTACGGATGAGGAAAAAGCTCTTGATTTTATTGGAAAACGTGTCGCTGTGGGGCAAACAATAGATTACCGTATAAAGCGTGCGCGTGAAATTTTGGACCGCTACCTCTTGCGACACATTGGAACGACAGAAGAAGACCGTATTGGGAAAGCCTACTTTTTGGGCCAGATGGCTCAAAGATTGCTTGAACTTGAATTGGGCAAGAGACAAGAAGACGATAAAGATCATTATGCGAATAAACGTTTGAAACTCTCTGGTGAGTCACTTATTTCCCTCTTTCGTGTTGCATTTATGAGCCTTTGCCGCGACATTAAATATCAATTGGAACGAACAGCCATTCGTGGGCGAACCCCTAATATTAAAACAGCAGTTCGTGCTGATGTAATTACCGAGCGGTTGCGCCACGCTTTAGCTACTGGCAATTGGGTTGGTGGAAAAGCCGGTGTAAGCCAATTGCTCGATAGAACCAATTACATTTCCACTTTGAGCCACTTGCGGCGTGTTGTTAGCCCCTTAAGTAGGACACAACCCCATTTTGAGGCTCGTGACCTTCATCCTACTCATTTTGGTAAGATTTGCCCAAGCGAGACGCCCGAAGGCCCGAACTGTGGCTTGGTGAAAAACCTTGCTTTAGAAGCTTACATTAGTGTGGGGACTGATGAAAAGGAGATTGAAGACTTTCTTTATTCTTTGAATTTGAATGAATTAAAAAACATGAAGTCTACAGATGCATGCAAGGTTTTCTTGAACGGCCGCCTGTTAGGCTCTCATCCCGATCCCAAAAATTTCGTTGCAAGTATTAAAAAGGCAAGACGAAAAGGGCTTATTAGTCCTGAAGTCAATGTTAACTTTTATGAAGACGTTGAAGAAATTCAGATCAATTGTGATCACGGCCGAGTACGGCGCCCCCTTTTAATTGTCGAAAAAGGCAAGTTAAAACTCGAGCAAAAACATGTCGAGAAGTTGAAGAATGGCGCTTGGACTTGGAATGATTTGATAAAGCGTGGTTTTGTTGAATATCTCGATGCAGAAGAAGAAGAGAGTTCCTATATCGCCATGGAACCCGAGGACCTTGAGAAAGATAGTTCCTACACCCATTTAGAGATTGCTCCAAGTTCAATTCTTGGCATTTGCGCCTCCTTAATTCCTTTTGCAGAGCACAACCAATCCCCCCGTAATACTTACGAGTCTGCAATGGCTAAACAAGCATTAGGAATGTATGCTGCAAATTATCGGTTACGTGTTGATACACGCTCTCATATTCTCTTTTATCCCCAAAAACCACTTGTAAAAACACATGGAATGGATATTATTAATTTTGATAAGCGACCGGCAGGACAAAATATGGTTATTGCTCTTCTGAGTTATGAAGGATATAACATGGAAGATGCCATCATCTTTAACAAACATTCCATTGAACGTGGCCTTGCTCGTTCAGCATTCTTTAGGCGATATGAGGCTGAAGAGCGTCGCTATCCTGCGGGGCAAGAAGACAAGTTTGAACGCATTGACAAAGATGTTCGTGGATTCCGCCCACCGGAAGCCTATGTGCACCTTAGTGCTGATGGCATTGTCGAGCCAGAGAGCCAAATTAAAGGCGATGAAGTGATTATTGGCCGAACCTCTCCACCTCGTTTTCTTGAAGAGTATAGTGAATTCGAAGTTCGCGCACCCATTCGTCATGAAACAAGCATTAGCATGCGCCATAGTGAAGAGGGATTTGTTGATACGGTTATTCTGACTGAAACCAGCGACGGCAATCGTTTAGTAAAAGTCAAAATGCGGGACATGCGTATTCCTGAACTTGGTGATAAATTTGCCTCTCGACATGGACAGAAAGGGGTTATTGGTTTAATCGCCCCGCCAGAAGATTTGCCATTTACAGCGGAAGGCATTACTCCTGATATCATCGTTAATTGTCATGCTATCCCCTCTCGAATGACTATTGGTCAAATCCTCGAGACAATGGCAGCTATTTTTGGCGCGAAGAAAGGAATCACAGTTGATGCAACACCTTTCGAGGGCATTTCTTCTGACGAGCTTGTTAAGGGCTTGAAAGAACTTGGTTTGAACTATTATGGTAAACAAGCAATGTATAATGGTATTACCGGCCGAAAATATGACGTCGACATTTTTATGGGTATAGCTTATTACCAAAAGCTCCATCATCTTGTTAAAGACAAAACCCACGCCAGATCTCGTGGGCCTGTACAAATTCTCACACGTCAACCAACAGAAGGACGCGCTCGAGAAGGTGGTCTGCGTTTTGGTGAAATGGAACGTGATTGTCTTGTCGGCCATGGTGCTGCCTTGCTTCTAAAAGAGCGCTTATTAGATGAATCTGATAAAACGACAATAAACGTTTGTGGGAAATGTGGTGTTCTTGCCACCTATGACCGCAATCGTGACAAGTACTTCTGCCCTGTTTGTAAAGGCGAGGCAGATGTTGCTCCAGTAGTTATGAGTTATGCATTTAAATTACTGTTACAAGAACTCATTTCGCTGGGAATGGCTCCTAGATTAAAATTAAAGGACCAAGCATAAGGAGACTAGAAAAATGGCTTTTAAATTACCAAAAGTTATTGATAAAATTCAATTTGGTCTTTTATCTCCTGATGAGATCAGAAAGATGAGTGTTGTTAGAGTTATTACCGCTGACACCTACGATGAAGACGGAACCGCTATTCCCTCAGGCTTGATAGACGGACGCCTTGGGACTATCGACCCGGGACAAAGATGCAAAACATGTGGGAACCGTGTTGGCGAATGTGAAGGACATTTTGGTCATATTGAATTGGCTCGTCCTATCATTCACGTTGGCTTTAACAAAAAGATCTATAAAATTCTCAGAGCGGTCTGCTCGGAGTGCAGTCGGATTCTTTTAAATGATGAAGAAATCTATAAAGTAAAACAAGAGCTGGTAAAATACAAAAAGCGTTGGGATCAAATCAACACCAATTTAATTAATGAAATCCTTAAGAAAGCAGCAAAAACAGATCAATGTCCTCATTGTGGTAAAAATCAAACGAAGATTCGTTTAGAAAAACCAACCACATATTATGAGGAAAGTCGAAAGAAAGGGAAAGGAAAGGGCGGCGAGCGGAAAAAACTCTCTCCTTCTGACATTCGTGATCGTCTCGAACGTATTCCTGATGACGATTGTCCTTTGCTTGGTATTAATCCTAAATATGCCCGTCCTGAATGGATGATTCTTACTGTTCTCCCTGTCCCCCCAGTAGCAATGCGCCCGAGTATTACTCTCGAATCCAGCATTCGTTCAGAAGATGACTTGACACATAAATTGGTTGATATCATTCGTATTAATCAAAGATTGCGCGAAAACATTGAGGCAGGTGCTCCCCAACTTATTGTTGAAGATTTGTGGGAGCTCTTACAATATCATGTTACTACTTATTTTAATAATGAGGTTTCAGGCATTCCTCCAGCCCGGCATCGTTCTGGTCGTGCTTTGAGAACTTTAACCCAACGATTGAAAGGGAAGGAAGGACGCTTTCGAAGTAATCTTTGTGGGAAGCGCGTCGATTTCTCCTCTCGAACGGTTATTTCTCCAGACCCCAATTTGAGCATTAATGAAGTTGGTGTTCCAGAAGAGATTGCTAAACAATTAACCATCCCTGAAAGAGTGACGGAATGGAATATAGAAGAATTAAAAGATTTAGTTATGCGAGGGCCGGCAAATCATCCCGGTGCAAACTATATCATTAGACAAGAAGGGCTGCGAATTGACCTTCGTTTTGTGAAAGAAAAGCGCAACGTGGCAGATTCTCTGGAACCGGGCTTCATAGTTGAACGCCATTTAAAAGATGGTGATATTGTTCTTTTTAACCGGCAACCATCCTTACATAGAATGTCCATAATGGCTCATAAAGTAAAGGTGATGCCGTATCGTACTTTCCGCTTGAATCTTTGTGTATGCCCCCCCTATAACGCAGATTTTGATGGCGACGAAATGAACCTCCATGTTCCTCAGAGTGAGGAAGCACAGGCTGAAGCTCGAACTTTGATGTTGGCTCAAGAGCAAATTTCTTCGCCACGATATGGTGGCCCCTTGATTGGTGCAAATTGGGATTATGTTTCTGCTTCGTATCTTCTGACACGCAAGGGCTCTTATTTCACTAAGCAAGAAGCCATGCAATTGATCATTTCTTCAGGCTATAACAAAGACCTCCCAGAACCTGAAATTAAAGAACCCGTTGAACTCTGGAGTGGTAAACAAATCTTCAGTCTTTTCATCCCCAAAGGAACTCATTATACAACGAGGGCAAAAATTTGTCAAAAATGCAGTGAATGTTTGAAAGAAAATTGCAAGTATGATGCGTATGTTACTGTCCGCGATGGCATCTTAAAAACTGGTGTAATTGATAAAAAGGCTATTGGCTCCCAAATTGAAGGCAGCCTTCTTGGCCGCATTCTCGTTGATTACGGGACAGATGCTGCGCGAGAATTTCTTGACGGCATCACAAAACTTCTTGTTAAAGTCTTGTCCTATAAGGGCTTTACTATGGGTTTCTGGAATATCGACATTCCTCGAGAAGCAAAAGCCCGCATTGATGAGATCCTTGATGAGGCTGAGAAGAAGACGCGAGAAACTATTGATGCTTATCGTCAAGGCATTCTTGAACGTCTCCCCGGCCGCACTCAAGAAGAAACTCTCGAGATGAAGATCATGGAGGTTCTTTCCACAGCTCGTGCTACTGCAAGTGATGTTGCAGGGGAATACCTTGGTATGGAAAACGAGGCTGTAATTATGGCTAAAACTGGCGCTCGAGGGAGTATGTTGAACTTAGGGCAAATGGCTGCATGCTTAGGCCAGCAATCTGTCCGTGGTGAACGTATTCAAAGAGGTTTCCGTGGTCGAACTCTCCCTCACTTTAAACCCGGCGCTTTGGATGCTGCCTCTCGTGGTTTTGTCCGCAACAGTTTCCGGAGAGGGTTAACACCCATTGAATTCTTTATGCATGCTTGTGGTGGTCGCGAAGGGCTCGTAGATACTGCAGTACGAACTTCTACCAGTGGTTATATGCAAAGGCGTCTTATTCATGCTCTCTTGGATATTAAAGCAGAATATGATGGCACTGTTCGTGGAGCCAATGGTGAGATTATCCAGTTTAAATATGGTGATGATGGTGTAGACCCTGCTCATACTGAGCACGGTAAATCTGTAAATATTGATGCGATTATTGACCGCGTCTTGCAAACAACAGTTGAGGAATAAAGAAGAAGGTAATGAACATGTCTGAAGCTACAACCCCCAAGAAGTCATTTGTATCCCCTGAGGCTATCGAAAAAGCCGTCAAAAAAATGAATAGTGACGGCCTCCTCCCAAAAATCTTGGAAGAAGAGCTTTTAACTAAACTAAAGGACCTACAGATAACCAAGAAACAGCTAAATACTATTGTAAAGGAGGTTCGTACCCGGTTTGAAAATGCTCTTGTTGAACCTGGCGAGGCTGTTGGAATTGTTGCAGCCCAATCCATTGGAGAACCCGGCACACAAATGACGCTAAAAACATTTCATTTTGCGGGCGTTGCAGAATTTACAGTCACTCAAGGTTTACCCCGTTTGATTGAAATTGTCGATGCCCGGAGGAATCCCAGTACCCCTATGACTGAAGTTTACTTGGACGAAGAGCACAGGCACGATGTTGAGAAAGCCAAAGAAGTGGCCAGAAAGATTGAATTAACACGAATTGAAAACATAGCTTCAAATGTTAGTATTGATCTTTCTGAAATGGAAATCATTATTGAAATTGATTTGGATCTTATGCACGACAAAGGACTGGACATAGAGACCGTAGCAAATATTATCGCTAAAGGACGAAAAATTGCCGTCCGAACGGAAGGGAATTTGATTTATATCGACCCTAAACTCGAGGCAATTAAAGACCTCCAGAAACTCGCAGCAAAGATCCGTCTCTTGCCAATAAAGGGCCTATTGAATATTAGACGAACACAAATCAGTAAAGACCCTGAGAAAAATGAGTTTATGATCTATACTGAAGGAACCGATTTTGTGAAAACCCTTCGCATTCCAGGTGTAGATCAAACACGATTATATACTAATCATACCTATGAAATTGCCGAAACTTTGGGAATCGAAGCTGCTCGCAATGCGATCATTAAAGAATCTATGGAAGTATTGAAAGCCCAAGGTCTTGATGTTGATTTGCGTCACATTACTCTTGTCGCTGATCTTATGACTGCAAATGGTGATGTGCGACAAATTGGCCGCCACGGTATAAGTGGCGAGAAACTTAGTGTCTTGGCTCGTGCTTCTTTTGAAATTACGGTGAAACATCTCCTTGAAGCATGTTTACAAGGTGAAAGTGATGATTTGAAAGGCATCACAGAAAATGTCATTGTTGGTCAAATGATCCCCTTGGGGACAGGGTCCATTGATTTGCTTATGAATCCAATGATAAGAGAGTCAACCCCCAAGAAAGAGAAGAAATAAGTTTTCAATGCGAAGAAATACTTTAAATTCCCTTGCAAATTAAAAGGTATTAATCATTACTTTGAGAAAACATTTTGTTGGAGTAAAGTAATATGTCAATCGATTTAAACCGAGAAATTCAAATTATTGCTAGAACCGGGAAACGCGATTATGGGATTAACAGAACCATAAAAGCAACTAAACTTGGGAGAGCACAACTTATCATTCTCGCAAAAAATTGCCCTACTGAGAAAAAAAGCCAGATTGAATATTATGCTAAGCTTGCCAACATTCCTATCGTCGAGTTTAGTGGCTCAGGCTATGATCTGGGGGCATTATGTGGGCGTGGTCATGTTGTTTCAGCAATCTCAGTGTATGACCCGGGCGACAGTAAAATTCTCCGCTCGTTAAAGAAAAAATAAGAGAAAAACAATTAGGAAAGAAGCAGGTCGTGTACAAAACTGTCAAGTGGAATTAAGCTTTCTATCGATGAACTAAAAACAATGAATATCTTCGTGAATATTACAAAGGTTAGTCCGAAAGACTGCATTATCGATAGAAAAATGGATCGGATAATCTTTGTAGTTAAACGAGGGTCTATTGGTACAGCTATTGGTAAACAAGGAATCAATGTTAAAAAATTGAAGTCAGCATTGGCAAAAGACATCGAAATTATCGAAGACGATGACAGCCCGGAGGTATTCATAAAAAATGCCCTCGTACCTGCTACCGTTGAGAAAGTCGTTGTCGTCCGGAGGAAAAATAAACCCGACCTTGCATTTGTGACAATTAAGCAAGGGCAAAGAGGGTTAGCGATCGGAAAAGATGGCAGAAACATCGAACGCGCCCGCCTTCTGGCGAAACGGCATTTTGACATTGAGAATGTTATTCTTAGTGATCAATGAATTGTTCTTCTCTTTTCTCTTCTTTTTTGCCGAAATACTTTCGGTCTACTCTTTTGTTTCTCTTTTTTTAAGACAACTCCCCATTGTAAAGGCAGATGAAGAACGTTTAGCTTTTGGGTTTAACCTCAGCAATCATCTCCTCGGCAAAAAAATTAATCGTTCTTCACTTCGTGCACCAAGCACGCACTTTGCTACCATCAAAGGGGCGTTCTTTTTGCCCCTTGATACTTTTATTAAGAAAAAAGTGCAAGAGAATCATTGAGGACTCTTCCAGTGGCTGACTATAACCGTACAATAACCCCGCGAGGATATCAACAACTGATCTTAGACTTGATTCAATTGCACACTCAAAAAAGGAGAAGCATTATCCTTGAGTTGGATTGTGGTATGGGTAAGCGAGTCATAACTTACGAGCTTCTCACACGGCTCTTTCCTGATAAACGTATTTTGTTGATTGTTCTCTCCTCTTCTTCCCTTCATGAAACGAGTGCCTTTCTTCAGCACGAATATGGCGGAGTAAATGGGTTTAATTGGCTTGGTCCGGGCATTAGTGGTTCCTTTGCTCGGAAAATTCTTACAGAGTCCCGTGTTGTGCTTTGTACACCTCAAAAACTGGCTAATATTCTCACCAAAAATCCCGAGATTGCCCGTACGTTTGATATCGTAATAATTAATGAAATAGACAAAATCGTCCGGCGTATGGGTTCACGACGTGTGTTAGTCTATCCATGGTCAACTTTACTCGAGTTATTTACTTCTTCATTAATTATTGGTATGTCTGGTACGCTTCGTGATTCGCATTATGTTTTAGATAATGAGCAACTGGAAATCCGGAAAGAGTTGAATACTCTGTTGCATTATCTCCCCAATTCTGAATTAATTTATATGGATTCCTTAGCAGGAACAGACATTAGAAAATTCACGAAAGTAACATCCATTGAGCTTGTTGGGGTTGAAGACCCTACAATCTCAAATCTTTCCAATATTATCACTGATGAATTAAAAGAAGCTTATCGAGAAATTAAAGAAGCATTGAAAGTTGAAGCTCCTGACTATTTGGCACAACTGTCGGAGATCGGCCCCCAGGCGCTTTTGCAGGCACCGGTTTCTCTGGAGTTGCGTAGTAAAGCTCAAACCTTAGCTCTTATTCGCAAGTATCTTTTTTCAATGGTCCCTTCTCAATTGAAGAAATTCTTGCATCCCCCTCTCCCAATTGATTCTAGTATGCTCCCCACCACCCCTCAAAAAATTCTCAAAGTAGTTGAACTCGCCAAGAAAACCAAAAAAATTGTTGTTCTTTGTTCCTATCTTAAAACTGCCAGAACGATAGTTGCTTATTTACAAAGAGTTAACATTAAAGCTTTTTTGATAACAGGGAAAGTGTTGGATAAAAACGCCATTTTACAACAATTCCGAGAGTACCCCGGGCAAGCCGCAATTGTTATGTCCCCTGTTGGTGAGAGAGATATTGATCTCCCGGAAGCCGAACAATTAATTATTTTTGATTCGGTTAGAACAACAAAGACTGTCTATCAACAATTAAAACGCATTCGAGGTGGAACGGGAGTTTTTCTGTTTTATGCAAACAGCTATGAGGCACGAAAAGTTAAATCGATAGTAAAATCAATCATAGAAAAATACCCTTGGAGCATTAAGGTTAACTCTCCAATGCCTTAAGGGGCAGTTGTATCATTTTTACACTTTAGTAATAAAGACAACAGGTTGTTCTTCTTTTTACTCTTTGGCTTCTTCTTTTATGGTAATCTGATTAGGAATGTCGTTGATCAATTCGAGTTGGAGTTGCAACAATTTGTTCCAATTCTTCGCGTTTTGAATGGCACCAGCATCAAGAAGTCCTTTTGTTTGCTTGAGTAACTGATTAATGCTTTCGAAGATTTTCTCGATAACTTGCCTTCCTGCCTTTTCGCCCACTTCACAAAGTTTCTCTTTAGATTTGTTGATTTTTTCTTCGGTTAATTTCAGTTCGGTTGCTAATTGTTCTTGTTCTTTAGTACTGATGGTTGTAAAGGCAATGGGACTAATAGTGATTGTTTGTCTGAGTCCTTTTGAATCTGAAAAACTAAGGCGGCCAGAAGTATTTATCGTTTGATTCTCTTCAAGGAGGTTCTCAGATTTAACAAGGCATCTCCACGTGAAAGCAACTGCTGAGCCAGGTGGAAGTTCTTTGACTTTTAGTTTGCTGAATTCCCGGACAATTGTAATTTCCTCTTTCGGTACCATCTCAAGTTCAAGTTGATGAGCCGTATCCTCTCCCGAATTTCTGACGAGGACCTCAATATCGAATGGTTCATCGACTTGCACCTCGCCTTTCATCTTGATCTCATATTCAAGCACAGGATACTTTTGGGTGGAATTGATGAACGCCTCTATACCAAGAATAGTTCGTTCGATATAAGGAACCAGCTCTGAAAGCCCGCTATTTGTCATTGCAGGGATTAAACTTGCATAGATCATGGTTTTAACATTGTTAAATAATCGAATATCTAAGTTATTTTTCGCCTGGAGAAGTTGAGCTGGTAATTCGATTAAATTACTTGCAGTTGAATCATGGCGCAATGCATCCACTCGAGTTCGTACTTGATTGATTACTTGATTGGCTTTATCTTCTTGAGACACGAGAATAAACAATACTGCTGAAGCAGAATAGCAAACACCTGCACCCACGGGTTGCTTCCAAACGACATATTCGTCGCCTGCAAAAACCAAATCTTGTGCTGCCAGGTCAATGGCTTGTGCCGCTTCACTGTTATTTCCTAATTTGCTTAAAATGTCCGCAGCATGAACCAACGATTTCGCCGAATTTTTATATGTCCGGCTTTCACGCTGATCATTTGCCCATTCAATAAAAAGTCTTGCAACTTCTCGCCATGAATCAATAGCTTTGGTATTATCACCTTTACTTTCAAAGAATTGAGCCATCTCTTCGGCTTTTGCCACAGCAACAGAATAATCTCGTTCATTTACCGCTGCACGAAGTTCTTCTCTTAGCATTCTCTCATTATTTTTAGTCAATTTTTTTACCTCCTCAATGAGGATAGTTAAACTTATAACCGACCTACTGAAAGACAACTTTCTTGTATCTATAACTAATAAATAATCCAAACCCTTTTTAGATGTTTTTTTCAAGGAAAATCCTTTTTGGGCTTTTTCAAGAGAATTGCTAATGGAAAAAAAGTTTTAACTTAAGTAAGCTGTAATTTCTTTTGCAATTTCATCTCTTAACCGGGCTACATCTCGGATTTCCAATTCTTCTGCTTGTTTAATTGTCTCTTTCAGTTGTACTACTCCACCTATGGTGGCAATTGAATCAATGGGAAGTTGGATCTCAATATCTAGTCCTTTTAGGATGATACTAATTTTGGCCGGCGGGAAAGTCAATTTCACATTTCGCACGATGCCTATCTTCCTTGCAGAGGCGTCTATCACTTCTTTGCCAATCAATTCGCCTGGAATTCGAAGTTCATAGAGTTCAGCCATTACATGTGCTGTTTCTTGGAGTTTGTCGTTTTTCTTTGGCAATCATTCAATCCTCCAACAGTCTAAGCTAGTGCTTCTGTTCTAAATAACATTTTTACACTCCTATTTAAGCACTTTTGTTATATAGATAACACCTATTTTCTCTTTTTAGTTATGCTTGGAAATTTTGCGCCTTCATTTTTGAGAAGACATTTTGGTTTGTTAAGTCAAAGAACATCTTAAATAGTTTGGGGTTAGTGGTGTAAAAAGCAATATTCTTTTCTTTGTGGATTTTTGGTGCATATAGGATTTCTTCATTGTCACGAATTGCAATCCAGTAGTTCCCATTTTTATAATTCATTGTAGTAACATTGCCCCGCTTTACAAGTGAAGTCAGCAAGCCAATGTCCTCTTCCTTAATATTAGACACAATTTGGAAATTAGCTAGCTGTGGTTGCTTCTCGATATCATAGAGAAACTCGGTGATAATTGTGGGAGTAACTAAAATTAATTCCTCTTTTGTTCGTAATAACATGTCTCTCATCAAGCGTTCAATACTTCTTTGTCCGTAAACCAATTCAACTTCAATTTCATCAATAGGCATAATCTTCTCTGACATATTGACAATGCCATCGAATGTTTTTCCGGTGTTGTCTAAAAGGTAAATAGTGTTTCCAAGTGTATTCTCTAAGACAATGTTAGCTTCTTGGAGCACCTGAGTCACTTCGCTGATTTTAGCCGAATTTTCATTTATCACCCCTTTTATCAATAATTGGACTAAATCTTCGATGTCAATTCGAGCCAATGAGAGTGCATCTTGGATTTCTATTTTTGATAAATCAATTTTTTCTTCGGCTTTCTGCAAACGATCTGTAATTGAGGCTTTTGCTTTTTCATCTTGTTTAAGCGCCTCTTTTCGAATGTTTGTTTTAAACGTGGAAATATCCCGAGAAATGTCCCCTTTCATCTTGTCTAACTCTTTGAAGGGATCAGTTATTTTTTGATCGATAAATCTCGCTGACTCATCCCGCATTTCTTCGAGGTGAGTAGTAATTATCTCGAGGACTTCTGGAATACTCGATACAACTAAAGAATTTGTTTGTCTGACTAGTTTTGCTACTTCGTTCGAATTTTCTTCAAGAACATTATCTAAGGTAGTCTTAACTTCATTTTGTAGGAAATCAAATGAACGGAAAAGTGGCTTTAAAGCGTTGTTTATCATTTGAGCTGTTTCAGCGCTGATATCACCCGCTTTCTCACGTGCCAAGACGATGACATTTCGAATCAAATCATTAATGATTTTTGCTGCATCTTCTCGCGCTTGGACATCTTTTTCATCGAGATTTGCGCTATAACTTGTAGCGGTGGTGAAATTACGTTTGACAATGTTGTCTTTAAGTTCATTTATGGACTTTTCAATGTCACCTTTCAATTTCTCAAGTCTTTCGGCCACGAGGATTTTATGGTGGATTGTTGCTTTCTCGAGTTTATCTCTAAGGTCACGTGAATCAATGACTAAAGAGTCGGCATATTTTGAAATTGCTGAAACAAAGCTATCTTTACTTTTTTCGAGGTCTTCTTCAAAGGCAGGAAGGGTAATTTCAATACTTTCAGAAGGCCATGTTGCCAATGTCGTCCCAATATGTTTTAATTGGAGATAACTGTTATCAATAATTTGTTTTAACCCATCCTCAAGTTTAGTGAATCTTTTTTGCACCTCAGTAAGTTTGGTTGTCTTTTCTCGGTCGCAAAAGTCCGAAAGACCCGGGACAATGGTTTTTATGCGCGTCTCGAATTCATTCATTCGGGATTGGAAATTATCTTTCATATTGAGAAGGCCTAATTTGGTTTCTGCTGTGAGTTGAGCATAATCTTTAAGGAAAGGCTCCATAGCAATATATCGTGGAACTTTTCCGGGTATTTGTTTAATGTAACCAATCTCTTGCAGCTGTCGAAGGTTGATATAAATTTCCGGCAACTCCATTTTTGTGACAAGCTGAATCTCCCCTACTGTGGCACTACCCATGCCAAGAACAGCAGAATAGACAATAATCTCATCTTCACTTAAGCCACGCGCACGAAGGTAATCAGAACTAACTTCTTTTTTTGACATTTTCAAATTCCTCATTAGGAATATAACAAATTGAATCAAAATTATTTCGGTAGGAACATGCTTATCATCAAAGATTTTTCTTCTATTTTTCCTTTGTGTTTTGAATCTTCTCGATCGAAAAGCCAGGGATTGAATTAAAAAGAGCTTTTTCCCTACAAGAACTATTTTTTACTTCTTTTCGTATGAAAAAACGCCAAGATAGAAAAAGAGGGGAAGAAAGAGTCTAAAAAAAAGCCTTAGACTCTTTCGGTGAATGATTTTGGGGGTTATCTTTTTTTACCGTTTGCTGCTTTGAAGTAAATCAATATTGCAACACCGGTCACCAGAATAATTCCAGCACCATAGTAAATGGCATTTATACCCAGGCCTGAAAGTTCTTCTATAAAGAGTGAGAGGCTATCTGAATATGAGCCCCAAGAGTTTGTGGAAGCCCATTCGTTGTCGATTCCTGGTTCGCTGTTTATAGTGGTACCATGAATTGTTGTTAGGAATGATGCGGTTTCAACAGATTCCTCCTCCACAGGCACTTCGGTATCATCATTGAGATCACGAGTCTCTTGGATTTGATATCTGCTAAAGTAGCGAACTTCAGCCGGAGGAATGTATAAGCCAACGAGGTCCTCACCAGAGAGAGTATTCCAATCGACTTGTTCAATTCCTTTCCCAGCGCCTATTGTGAAGTTTGCTTGGATGACGAGTGTTTCTCCAACGCCTAATGGTATGCCATAGAGTGTTCCATCTATGGTTCCCCCATAAATGGTTACTGAGGGCATGAATGGATTATATCCCGATTCTTCTACATTGGGTTGATAGGCTTGATAGATCACTTCAAATTGAGTGACAGGGGTACCATCGATTGTGATCTTCAATGAATCGTCGACATAATGGAGCCGTCTTGGTAAGTACTGGCGATAGATAATATTCGTATCTTCATCACCAATGTTGGTAATAGTTGTTCGTAAAGTAATCATGTCTCCAACAGTAGTCACATTGGGTGTATAGCCAAGTATCTCCGTTGTAACATTTACTTCCGGTGTGGGATAGACGGGTTCGGTTGTTCCTTCCTTATGGGGAGGTGGAAGCACCATTGCAAAATCTATGTTGCTGAAAACTGCTGGGTGATTAACGCTGCTGAAAATCGCTGGAAAATCGGGATCGGTTGTCTCATCGCTTGTATAGTTGAAAATAGCAAAGACTGGATGTAAGCCAACATCTGTTTCCGCAGGATAACTGTAGGAAACTGTTTTACTTTCTCCTGGTTTGATTAAATCAATAACGCCATCACTATCTGGCACTTTTTTAATAACAGGTATATTAAAGTCCTCAGTGAGGAAGGCATGGCAGAAGGAATAGTTTATGTTAGTGGCATTTGCATCACCAATGTTTGTCAGTTTTAAGGTAAAGTTAACATCTTCACCGAAGCGGTAGACATCTTTGTCCAAAGACACTTGTCCAACAAGTATGGCTTCATCATCATAAAACTGGATGACTAACCCGTTGGTAAGTCCGAAGAACTCCACTCCGAATTGGTCTTTATATAAGAAACCTGAACCGATGACCGGGTCTGGGAACCAATGGCTCCAAGTTACTTGATCCTCGGGGAGATGGAGTGTTGATCCTGCACCTTGCAATAAGGTTATCATAAAGGTGCCCCAATCGACTGTTTGATTAACTAAGATCTGGTAATATGTTGCATTTACTGCTACAGCATCGTAAAGTGTTAATGTTCCTGTGGGTAAGTTTCTCACAGCGAAGCTAAGTGTTATTGTGTCATTCGGGTCTAGTTGTGGGATCAAAGCCGTTAAGGTATATGATTCATTTGTCTTGTCAGTAAAGGTGAAATCCATCGGATCGATGTCTAAAAAGGTCTCATTCAAATAGACTTTGTCTATAATGTGTTCCATTTCATCATCGCTTAAATACTGATTGTTCAAATGCCAATCCCCGGCGGTAGTATTGAAGAACCAGCCTTCCAATGTTCCTATGCCAGGCCCGGACATGAATGTGCTTGTGAAGAGCCCGGTGTTGTTATCATAGTACATAATTTGGTGCGGAACGAAAGTTAATTCAGGGTTGTTCACAGGGAGGACGAATCCATCGATATCTGCTTTATTAAATTCGCCATAGCCCATAGTGATATTATATGCAGCTTCGTTGCCAACATTAGTAAAGGTAAAGTCATAGATTATGTCTCCACCGCCCATCAAGCTCGAACTTGGGTTCAAAGTCATTTCACCGATAACTTGTGGGTAATACTTTAATCCGGTGATATTCAAGTCATATTTTACGTAAATATCGTCTAAAAGGCGTTCGTAGTTAAAGAAGCCAAGGTCCAATTTTAGTGTCCATTCAAACTCACCTTTCAAGTGAGCATACATGTTATCGGTTGGGGGGTCGATTTCAAGAACATCAACAACATAGGGGAGTTTCATTCCGACAAAAGAGGCTTTAGCTTGCGCCGAAGGTGCAACAATTCCTCCTAATCCAGGCATTAGTCGCGTTAAATTCATTTCCATTATTGAGCCTGTCTTTTGTAATCCTACGGGATTAATCCAGGCACATTCAACCAAGGGCATGAAATTGGGTGTTTGACCAATTGTTGGGAAGAGTTTTCTGAAGTCCTCGGGCAACATCATTCGGAAGATGGGGCCTCTATAAAGGGAAATTGACATCGCCTTCAATGGTGCATTCAGTAAAGTGCTGACTGTAACACCTTTTCCAAGACCATCATTTTCTACATAGCTTGGGAACAATCCGGTAAAGTCTTCAAAAGTTTGGGGGTCAGGCCATCCTTGATAGACAAGCATGGTTATTTGCCTGGTGTTTTCATAATGGCCAAAAACGAGGTACATATTAAAGCCATAGGCTTCACCAACCATATCCTTGATTTCTCTCGCACGGTCCAATGCAAGATCCGGGTCGCCTCGAAAGACGAGCATTAAAAAGGCTCCATCTGCTACATCCCAGAATCTACGCGGGGCATAGTTTCTCCAGGTATGTTGGTTTGACAACACAAGTGAAAACGCTAACAAGTTATTATATTCTGCTGTTGTCAAGTCAAAAGGCAACGTTACTGAGCCACCTATAAATCCTGCATGGACTCCTGCTGCAGTGCTTCTAAAGGGGAAGATTTCCACACTTTCAGCATAGAATAAAGAACTATATGTCGCATCTTTAAGTTGGATGCCTTGCTGTGGTGGGACTGTGTCTGCTTTAGAATCGATCATGACATAGCTGCTCATGATCATTAACACTGCGAAGGATAACATTAGTGACTTTTTGACTAATTTATTCTTCAACATATTTTTTATCACCATTTTTCGCTTAATCTCACGATTAAATCTGTTTTATTAGATAATCATCTAACTATTTAAATATTTATTTTAAGGAAATTTGAACCGTTAGTTCAAGTTTTCTTGAAGTGGAAAAAACCACCCGGGAGGAATAGAAACCTTTAGAAAAAAGAAGGGGGAAAGGAAGAGTAGAAAATCAGTCTGGGAAAAACGTTGATTGACAAATTAGAAAAATTGCTTGATAAAGTTAGATTAAATAGGGGTGACTTTATAGACGTTCGTTGGGAGCAAGGAGAGGGATTAGCAACAACCATTCAGAACAGCCGGCCCGAACAGATAACCTTTCAAGCTGAGGAAGGGGTGGGTATCCGGGCGTTAATAAACGGAGGGTGGGGATTTGTTTCTGTTATTGGGAGTAAAGAACATAAAATCGAGAAAGGAATAGAAATGGCAATGAAAATTGCGGCCGCCACGGCAAAGAAAACGAAAGAGAAGGGGGTAATACCTGAAGAGTATGTTTTTGAAGGCTCCCATAAAATGAAATTCCGTGAGGATCCTCGCGATATCTCTATAGAAGAAAAATATGCTGTTATAGAAAACTTCGAACGAGTTACCCGAGAATATTCCGAGAAAATTGTTGCAACAAATGCCACATTCCGGGAATGGTTTCAAACTGAGATTGTAGTTAATTCTTTAGGCACGAGAGTTTCGAATGAGTATAGCAATATTAACCTTTCATGCATGGCCACCTCTCGAGAGGGGGATAACATGCAAAATGTTTATACTGCCAAAGGAACGACTAACGGTTGGGAAGAAATAAGAAAGTATCACACAACAGAGAAAGGGGAAGAGTTAGCGAAACGTGCTGTAGAATTGCTAAAAGCTCAAAAACCTCCTAGTGGAAGAATGAATGTCGTTATGGATCAATCATTAGTAGGAGTATTTGTTCATGAAATGATTGGCCATTTTGAAGAAGCTGATGCTGTTTTAGCTCATGATTCCTTATTTGAGGGAAAGCTGGGACAGCAAATTGGCACCAAGAGTATCAATCTTTATGATGACCCTACTATTTCTGGCTTACGAGGTAGTTATCATTTCGACTCAGAGGGAACCCCAACAACAAAGAGGGAATTAATTAAAAATGGTGTTTTAGTTGGTTATCTTCATTCGTTGGAAACTGCAGCGAAAATGAATGTTCCACCAAATGGTGCAGGACGTGCTATGAGTTTTAATTACCGACCTATTGTCCGAATGGGGAATACCTACTTGGGAACAGGTGACCTTTCCTTTGAGGAATTGCTAGAGCGCATTAAGGATGGCCTTTATCTTCAATACTCTTATGGGGGGTATGTTGATACAGCAAAAGGTGAATTTTACTTTTCAGCGCAGGGTGGCTATCTCGTTAGAAAAGGAGAATTGTTGGCACCGATTCAAAACGTAAGCTTGACGGGGCATTGCTTGGAAGTTTTACAAAAGACTATCGGTGTGGGAAATGATTTAGCATATGCCTTTCCGGGAAGTTGTGGAAAGCAATCACAATGGGTCCCAATTCATGCTGGTGGGCCATCGCTTGCAGTGAGAGATCTTATAGTTGGAGGGCAATAACAATGGATTCGAGACAAATACATGAGGCCATTAACTTTGGACTGAAAAGAGGGGCTGATCAGCTGGAGTTTTTTATTCTTCATGGAAATTCTGAGACTGTCCAAATAGAAAAAAGTGCAATAAACGCTTCAGAAAACAAATCAATTTCTGGTATGGGCATCCGAGCTTATACAAAAAAGGGGTTGGGAATTGCAACCACAACTCTTCTCACAGAGCGCTCTTTAAAGGAACTTACAAAAAAAGCTGTGAAACTAAGTAAGATTGCTCCTCCAGATGAATTGTTTAAATCTCTTCCCGATCCATTTACAGTCTATCCGAAAGTTAACGGTTTATATGACAAAACAATAACTAATTTTCCTGATGGGCACTTGACAGACCTCGCAATTGAAGCGATTGATGCAGGACTTGAAAAGCATAATGTGATAATTAGTGGGACCTTTGAACGTGAAGTTGTTGAGGAAAGTATCTATAATAGCCTAGGTTTAGAGGTAAACCAAAAAGCAACTGCCCTTGCTGGTGTCATTTATGCTAAAGCTGAACGCTCAGGTGATATTGCCACTTCATGGGATTACCAAAGAATACGAGAAGCCGCGACATTTAATCCTGCCGAAATTGGTTCAAATGCGGCAAAAAACGCAGTCTCTCTATTAGGCGCTAAAAAAGTCAAGTCCGAAGAAATGACGGTGATACTCGATCAGCGAAGCACTCAAGACACTTTTTTAACAATCTTTGGTACAGGTTTAAATGCTTATGAAGTTCTTCTTAAGACAGCGTTTTTTATAGATCGATTAGGACAAAAAATTACACATGAACAAATAACTGTTCATGACAATCCGCTATATCCAGGAGGTTCAGCTTCTGCTATTTTTGATGATGAAGGGGTTCCCCACCAAAAAATAACATTAATAAAAAAGGGGATTGCTATTGCTTACTTCTCAAATTCCTATACTGCAAATGCACTTAATATCCCAAATACTGCCCATGCAACCAAAAGCAGTTTGGGGGGAATACCTTATCCTGACCTCAATCAATTGCAAATAAAGGCCGGCGATTGGTCAAGTGAAGAACTTATCCGAGAAACGAAAAAAGGCATCTATCTAAAAGATACCTCTCTTGAGCCGACGACAGGCTCACCCAATATATCTATTCTTGTGGACCAAGGATTTCTGATAGAAAAGGGTGAAATAACTCATCCCCTAAAGGAGACGATGGTCGGTACGAATGTTTTTTCCCTCTTAAAAAATGTTGATGCTGTTGGCAAAGAGCTCTTAAATGAAGCAGGGTCGATAGCACCAATGATTCGCATTTCCAAGGCAATGGTTTCCAGTGAAGAATAAGTTATTGATTAAATGAGAAAAAACAGTACTACTAAATAGTTAGAACGCATTAATTACAGTGGTGGTATTTGCGAATGACAGATGAAAGCGCATTTAGGATACTAGGGCCAATAATGACGGGTCCATCGAGTTCTCATACTGCAGGGGCGGTCCGAATAGGCCGAGCTGCAAGGTTATTGTTTGGAGCAGACCCGCAAAAAGTGTTTGTCTATTTCCATGGCTCGTTTGCAGAAACATGGCGTGGTCATGGTTCGGACAAAGCTGTTATTGGTGGCTTGCTTGGTTTTAAAACATTTGATAAACGTATAAAAGAGGCTTATAAGTATGCTAAAAAGGCAAAAATGGATGTTATTCTTAAGAAAATCGACCTTGGTCATAATTATCATCCGAATAGCATTAAGATCGAAATAATTGATGAAAAGAATCCGGTCAATTTAATTGCAGAATCGGTTGGCGGAGGCGATATTGTTATCCGAGAAGTGCTGGGCTATAAGATCGAAATTACTGGAAAAAACGTAACTATCATTCTGCGCCATCAGGACCTTATGGGCACACTTTCAAAGATTACTCATGTAATTTCCCAATTCGAGATTAATATTCTATCCTTACAAAGTAAAGACCTCCCAAGAGAAGGTGATGCTTTAACAACAGTAGAAATTTCACTTTCACCACCAGCAGAATTGAAGACGAGTTTGGACAACATCGAAGGGATGAAAATGGTCCGCATCTTACCTAGATTAACAGAAGGAGAGGAGATATTCTAATGACAATAGATAGTGTTTTACCATTTCTGAAAAAAGCTAAAGATGAGAATAAGAGTTTAGGCGAAATAATGATTGAACACGAAGTTGAAATCCAGGGCGTTAGTCGAAAAGAAATTTTAAATGGCATGAAGAAAATTTGGAGTTACATGGTTAACTCCATCAAACAAGGTGTTAAGATTACTAAAGAATCCCCCAGTGGCATGAGCGGAGGAAATGCAAATAAACTGATGACTTATCTTTCCAAGAAAACAAAAAAACTCTCGAGTGCTTCTGTTCTAAAGATTGCTGCAAGAGCTATTGGCATAGGAGAATTTAATTCATCAATGGGTGTCATAGTTGCTGCTCCCACAGCTGGCTCGGCTGGAGTTGTTCCGGCTGTCGTTTATACCGTTGCTGAAAAGTTGAATGCTTCTGAAGAGATGATCATTAAAGGTTTGTTTGCTTCGTCTTTAATTGGCTTAGTTTGTGATGCACGAGCATCAACTAGTGGTTCAGAACATGGCTGTCAGGCTGAGATAGGTGTTTCTGCTGCGATGGCTGCTGCCGCAGCAGTAGAAATTGCAGGTGGAACGGCAGAACAAGCAGTAAATGCTGCTGCTCTTGTTTTAAAGAATACTTTGGGTTTAGCATGTGACCCAGTTGCAGGCTTAGTTGAGGTCCCTTGCATAAAACGAAATGGGCTACTGGCTGTTTCTGCAACTGTTGCTGCTGACATGTCCCTTGCTGGCGTTCAAAGTGTCATCCCTTTTGATGATGTTGTGACTGCAATGGATGAAATCGGTCGAATGATGCCTTGCGAAATAAAAGAAACATCAGAAGGTGGTTTAGCCACAACAAAAACGGGTCTTGGTTATAAACTATGGCTCAAACGCAGCGGTGAAAGGCAATTAGAAGGAGAAGATGAGTTATAAGAATCCGTGGTTGGGATTCTTTCTTTTTTATTTTTCCATGAAATTTTTCTTTAAGAGTGCTAAAATTTCAGACAATCCTTGATAATTCTTTGCAGAGCACTTTTCATAAAGTGATGTATAATAATCCTTTACTTTGCTATCTCCATATTCTATTTTCTTCAAAAATTGTCTGATCTCAATTAAAAGTGATTGGAACTCTTTTGAGACATCCCGCACTTCTTGTGTGAATTTGCTTAGTTCCTTTTGTAATGTAATAATTTTATTTGATTTTTCTTCTTCCTGAAGGATTGTCAACAAGTTCTCTTTGAGTGTTTTCATTGCTTTCTTTTCAGCCATAACCCGAAGATTGAAACCTTTCAAACCGGCATGTAACAACTCAACAGTTTTCTTATTGTCATAATTTTCAAGTGAAAAAGATTCAAAATTCTTTATTGTCTGTTCTTTAAGAATACTGTTGATTTTTAATTTTTTAAGCTCATCGATATTCTCTTCTTGGATTCTTTGTAGCAGTTGTTGTTGCTCTTCTTCTGGTAGTGAACGAAGTAATGCAGCTAAATAAGAAAAAATACATTCTTCAATCCGTTCTTGCCAATATAGGATGTCTTTTTCCTCACTTGCTTCTTTTAATTCGTTATCTATAAATTTTAATCCTATCTCAAAAAGCGGGTCCTTTATTGCAAGAACCAATTTCGGATCTTTTTGATTTATCGCTTGTTGGATAGCCACACGTACAACATTCCAAAGTATCCGATAATGGGCTTTTTCTTGTGTCAATTTGTCTACGAGAATTTCGGGTGCGATTTTTTGTTTTAGGTTCTCTGATTTTTCTGCTGCTTTAAAGACATTTCTCACCAAAAAATCTTGAGAAGTTTTGCTGGCTAATTCTACACCACGGATTATCCCTAGCGTGTGCCAAAACGGCAGCTTTTCATCCAGTCTGTTTTTCTCTAAGCAATCGAATTCAAAGTATTGTAACGATTTCTTGATTTCTTTGTTGTTAAGTTGGTTGGCTATTTGTTCGAAAAAGTTTTCCAATAAGTTTTCTAATGTTTCTGAAGCACCTTTAAAAAACAGATTAAAGTTATCTGAAATCACAGCTGTTTTTTTCTTTAAAATTCGCCCTGAAACTTTTATCGTACTTATTAATGATACATCAAAAGCAATTGACTCAGCATTTGTTAATTCTAACCGCGCTAAATTCTCCGAGTAGATCTTCTTGATAGTCCCGATTTCCATTCCTTTGGGATCTAATATTATTGTGCCATTATCGATTTTCGTTTGATTCATTTTGTTTGACCTTGTTTTGTTTTTGTTGCCGTTGACTACCTTGCATCCTATTCCGTATCTTCGTCAGAGTTTATTCTAAAGCATTAGAAGTTTCTTAAAAAAACTTTCTTTAATTATCATTTGATAGGTAGGCAATGCTTAGTTCTCTAAATTGAGACCAAATGGAAGTGAAATTTCCTTTTCGAATTCGTTTTTTAGTTCTTTGAATTTCTGCAATCGTCGTACAGCAGAGTCCTTGGCGTTTTTCAATAAGCGAATGAATTTGTTTTGTTCATCAGAGAGTTCTGTTGTTAGTAATAATTCTACCGTCATACCAATAGATTGTAAATCGTTTGCGAAATCATGTCTGATATTCTTAGCAATTGTCTGAAGTTTTAAGTTCTGCTGTAATAATTCTTCTTTTATAATGAGGTTGGTAATTGCGAAATTTATTGAGAAAGCACATGCTTCGAGTAAAAGTTTTTCATCATCAGTAAAAGCATCTTTCCTAGTTCCTACACAAAGAAAGCCTATTAGGAGATTTTTTGTGATAAAAGGAACAATGGCTATCTTTTGAAGGTTTATAAATTGGAAAAAGTGTTGGAGAATTTCTTTCTTGTCCTTTCGCTGATAAATTTTCAATTGCCTATCTTGGAACTCCTTCTTAAAGAGCTCTTTTTTAATTGTCTTCCCTTTTTTCTGTACTTTGACTTCAACTCCAGTCATAGATTTCATTTCGAGTTTTTCTTCCGGATTTAACATGAAAATGGCGATAAAATCAAAGAGAAGTGATTCTCCCAATTTTTCAACAGCCTTAGCATAAAGTTGCTCTAAGTTCTCCATTTGTTCTAATGTTTTATTCAATTCATATAAAATTGCGATGTCATTTACAGCAGTCATTTTTCTCGAGTCTCTTTTATCACTATTCCTTTTATTTTTCGTATTTTTTTAGGTTTTTATTTAACCAACATGGCTTTCCTCAATTTGTCTGCGATAAATTGTTGCTATAGTTGTTCATGTTCTTATCTTTTTTAATGAAAAATAACATTAAGATGAAGGCTATGAGATAAAAAGCCGCTGCAGCAAAACCAGCATAGGTATAATTTCCCGTTTGTTTGTAGATGACTTTAGCAATTATTGCAACCGCCAAGGCTTGGCTAATCTGCCCAAAGGAATTGTTTAAAGCAACGGTGATATTTTTTGATTTAGCATCTATGTTGGCAATATAAGCATTATAACTCCCCATAGAGATGCCGCCTAAAAAGTTAAGAAAAATCACACCAAAAATTGCAAGCCCAAAGTTGAAGGAAAGTAATGCAAACACCCCGATCCATAGTCCAGTTAAAGCCGTACCAAACAAAATGATGCTTTTTTTCCCGGCTTTTTTATCAGCGAGCCAGCTAAAAAAGGCATTACTAATTAAGGCTGCAATACCAGCTCCCATTAAAATAAGCCCTGATATGGAGGCTTCTTTGCCAAACTTGATGAGCAACCAATCCGACAGAATTGCCGTCATAGCAAAGAGCCCCCCGCGTTGAAATAAGGTGATGAAAAACGCTCCAAGAGCATATTTTTGCGTCAATACAGCTTTCATCTTTTGGTAATACTTGAGTTTGTGAGGTTTTTCACGCTTCCTGTCGTCGAATTCTTGTTCTTTTTCCATTTCGGAACTTGATATTTTTGGTTGTTTTTTTGGAGGGATAATTAAAACGATTAGAAGCAAAATAACACCACTTAAAATTGCCATTATAGCTATTGCCCATCGCCAGGATAAAAGCTCGCCAATAAAGGCATTTATTGGAACAGCGAGTATGGAGGCAACATAAAAAGAGGACATAATAAAGCCTATTACCGATGATTGTTTGTTTTCCGGAAAAAAGTCGCCTGAAAAGGCAACGGTGGCTGGACCAAATAACGCTGCACTAAAACCTGCAATACCTTGGGCTAATGCGATAACCCAAAAAGCAGTTGCAAAAGTTGACACACTTGTAGCAATAGTAAAGAAAAACATCCCGGAGAAGATCGTCGACTTGTAACCTACTCGTTCAGCAATAGGGCCAACAAAAAAAGAGGTAATCGCACCAGAGAATGTGTAAATAGTGAAGATTATCGCAAAATCACCAGAGGTCATAAAAAAATCTTGACTCATTGCTGGGACGAAAACTTGAAGGATGATAATCGTTGCACGCATAGTGAACATTATTAGAAACAAGACAAAAAGAAAGAGATAGCTCTTTGAGAAAACTTTCCAAATACGCTTTGGTTTTTCTCTTTTCTTCTTATGACTCTCCTGTTCTTTCTCGGCCAATTTACAACCCTTCAAGTTTTTGGGAGTTTTTCGTCTACATCTCGAGACTTTTTTTCAAAGATAACTTAATTGTCTTATTTTAGTTATCTTTATCAGTCTTTTTCTTAGTTGTGAATAATCTCCGAAATGGTGCATGTGCAAAGTGTGGATTTGCAAGCAAAAGTAAAAATACTAAAAGCAAAAAGCGCACAGCAATAAAAAGATAGAAAAGTAAATCATTCAACCATAGAAAGGAATTTAACCCAACAAAGGTTATTACAAGAACCATAAATATTATCGTCGATATTGACCACCATCGTTCTCTCTTCTGGTTTTTCTCGAGTTTAAGAAGTTTAACAAGCCCATAGATTGCCAAGCCCCCAAAAATAAAGGGACAGAACGAAAAGGAAATTTTGTGTATTTGCGGGTCTATAGTCGATTTCAATAAAGAAAATAACATCGGAATGACCAAATTCATTTTTAAACACCAGTTTTATATTAGAGCTAGTAGCTATTATCTATTTAATTTTCTATTGAAAAAATGAAAGAATGGCAGTTTTTTCCGGAAAACGGTGGTAAAGAACATGCGCCCGTAACCACTTATAATATTCAAAACGAATCGTTGCGAGTGTGGGGTTTGCCAGTTGACATTGTAGTTGCAATAAAAAAATAAGTCAGATTCTTTTGGCTTTTATCTCTTCTAATTCCAGCCGTTCTTGATAGTCTTTTTCGCCAATGATGTGATGAAAAACTTCATTGACATCAAATGTTAGTCGATATTTTGTCTCAAAGAAATGGTAAATTGTTTTCAAGTCTTTTTGTAATACCTTCTGATTTCGTTCTTTCTTTTGTGTAAATTGCATTTGATAGCCGTTTAAATCAATAGCTTGTGGGAAGTCAATTATGTATGGGTGCTGATGCTGGTCTATGAGGATATTGTATTCCGATAGATCTCCATGTATAAGTTTTGCTTTCGTATATAGGATAACTATTTGTTCTAGGAGTTCTTCTAAAACTGCTAGAGGGTCACCCAAGATGGCATGTCGTAGTTGAGGCGCAGGTTTCCAATCCCTCCCTATGAACCTCATGAGGATGATATTATTGATCTGTTTTGCTGGCGTTGGCACACTAACTCCTGCACGATAGGCTCTTAAAAGTTTGTAGTATTCTTTGGCTGCAAAAGCAGTTGCTCGTAGTTGTGGATTTCCACGTGCGCTTTTGTGACATGTCAGATGATGCCGGAAGCACTTAACAATTAGTGGTGCACCGTTTAGATGTGCGAGGTATATTGTCGCTTCTTTTCCGGCATTTATTTCTGCAAGGAGGTCTGTAATTAGTCCAACTTTTTGAAGTTCTTTGCGAACAAGGTGATAGGTGATCTCTCTTGTATGCCTTTGCATAAATCCTGGGTCAAAGGTTTTTTTGTCGAATTTTGAAATGGTTTCTTTCGGCTTTCTTTGAAGGGTGCGTACTGTCCGAGCAAGCCCTTTGATTTTTTGTGGAGTTGTTATTTTTTCATCTTGTTGGCTATCTACAAAGCCGAACTCCTCTTCGCCCTTCAGTTGTTTGGCTTCTTTTTTCCGTTCTTTTATCAATTCTATAGCTTCTTCTAGATTTGATTCTGTCAATCTTTTTACCTCGTAGTAATCTCGAGGTTACTGGTTGACCTAAAGTACTGTGGCTCACTGACAAATTTCTTCATAAGCATTTAGACTAGCAAACCCAAAAAAAAGCCAAAGCCCCTTTAAAGTGGAATATTTAATTATTGTTTAAAAAAGGCTTTTTTAGAGATGCTAGTTGGAATTGTTTGTTGTGTTACTCGAGTCATACATTCTATCAAAGTCAACCAGCACCTCCTTTTTTTAGTACCCTTTCTAACAACGTTCATGATAATAAATTTTGTCTTAAAAAAGAAAGATGTTTTTAATTAACATCTTTTCTTCTTCTAAGAACTTTTTTAGTTAGTATAAATACCGGCAAAACAATTGCTAGCGATATGCCAAAATAGCTTGTTGATGTTAAGGTTTTTGAGCTGCTAGTACCAGTATTTTGAAGGGTATCGAACAATTGTTGTAATTGTTCTCTTACAACGAAAGCTTTTGTTGCTGATTGGTTATAATCCATTTGCTTGTAATAAGTTGGAATAAGTGTTAAGCTGTCATAAATTTGTGTTATTAAGTCGTTTAATGCTTGTGGTTCACCAGCATCTGCATATAGTTGCAATGCAGTTTCATATTCAGTCAGTGCATAATGGAAGTTTGCCTCTGTTTGTGCACAACCGATGGCATCTTGATAGAAGGTACTATAACCTGGCTCCATTGCAAAATAGCTCATAACGTCTGCAACAAAGCTCGACCCCCAACCAAAAGTACCACTGTGTGGATGTGGTAATCCTAAAGAGTGTCCTAGTTCATGGATCATCACTTGAGACATTCCTCTTCTTGGTTGGTCTAGTTGCCCATTTTCAAAAAGAGAATTTTGAGTTGCAAGCAAAATCTCCCAACCCATTCCTCCAAGGCCAGCGAAAGAGATGCCTCCGTAACGAAAATCGACTTCGTTTGTTATGAAAAAGTAACATGGCAAAACAAATCCTACTGTTTCCAAGTTAAAATAGTCTGACCGATGATTGGAGAGATAATTGAACACTTCGGGCCAAACTTCAATATATTTACCATCTATATCTTCTTCGATGCGGCTTTGGAGATAATCAAATAAATCTGGATAATCGCTTAATTTTGTCCATTCAACTTTTACATCAAAATTAATCCAAGGCAAATCACTTTGTAATTGATTGAAAATTTTCGATTGATTAATACACCAAGTAATGTCTTCTAGTGCAAAACCATTGTCTGTTAAGTTTTCAAAAACCTTCACTTGTAATGAAACCGTTTGATAAATGCATACTTTGGAACTGACGGGTTTTGAAAAGATATTCCCAATATAGCTATTTATCCAGTCGCTAAGGTATTGCTGAATTTTTGCTTGTCCTTCAGTCATGTGAGGGTCAAAGGTTTGTGTTAGGTTATCCAAATCCGGATATTTATAATATAGTTCACTCCCATCTCCCCCAAGGGCCGTCCAAGCAGTTTTCACATAGTCCAAATACCATGACCTTGCTGAGACATCTAAATAGCAAAATCGATAGTTACCCCCCCAGCCCATAGCTGCACGTTTGCTTAAATTCCCATATCCTGAGTACCACCAAGTAATGGGTTGTTCAGAATCCAAATCAATTCCACTTGTATCATACCAATGTTCAAGAGAATGATCAGCGCTATCAAATTCTGAAAAATTTGCAATAAAGAATGTATAGCTTGTTTCATTGACAGGTTCTTGATAAAAGTGCTGATAGAGATAATCTTCTACAAGTTCTGCATTAATAGACATGCCATCTCTCGGTATGAAAATGTTTGATCTGTTTCCACTATTAAGATCATCGAGAAGGAGGTCAATGTCAAGGTCATAGCCGGTATTTGTTCCATTAACAGCAATAGAGCTAATGTAGTCTTTTAACGTTTCAGTCTTATTTTTAGTTGCAAAGCTAAACTCAAAAGCAAAACTAACATCTTCTAATGGTGGATTTTTTGGGTGACTAAGAGTGTTGTATAAATCCCCCTCAAGTGCTGATAGATTAATCATTGAGCTTTCAAAACCGATGAATTGAATTTTCAATATTACTGTAGCATTCAATTCTTGTGTTAGGTCAAAGATTAAGTCATTCTTTGTTAATTCCTTTCTCTGCTGTATTGTAGCGATTGCTTGTAATTTGCCAGTCGATGTCTTGCTTGAAGAAATAAATGGCAGCGCAATCAAGACGAATAACAACACCAGTAGCAAAATCATGTTTTTTTTTCTCATAAACACGCCTTCTATAATTGTGGATGAAATCTATTACCCATTATTGGAATAACTAGCATATACCAGTTAAAAAAACCTTGTCAAATAGTGTGATTTATGAGGGTCTTGACCTTTCTATTTTTTCTTCTTATTTAGAAGTACAATAAAAACTTTTAATTTCTAAACAAAGGAGCTTTTATGCCCTACGATTAGTTATTTATCAATGGAGTTGACTTCAAGATTGGATGAAAACCTTGCTAAAATACTTTCAAATATCGATTATCTTCAGTTTCAATTCACTAATATCCAAGGACAATTAAAAGCTGTTGAGGTGCCCCAGAAATATGCAGAGAAGTATCTCGAAGAAGGATTAGGAATAGACGGTTCATCCGTTGGATTTATGTTGACCGAGCAAAGTGATATGAAAATCATTCCTGATCTTTCAACTCTTCATCTTGTTCCTTGGAATGATCGGATTGCCCGTGTGATTTGTGACATTCAAACAACAAATGGCACTCCTTTTCCTAGCGATCCCCGAAGCATTTTAAAACGCGCATTAAATATGGCCAAAGTTGATTTCGGTTTTTCCTTTAAAGTTCGACCGGAAATTGAATGGTATAATATGACTCCTGATGGTGAGCCTGTAGATATTGCTGGTTATATGGACGCCCCACCCCTTGACTCTGAAATTGAAATGCGGCGTGCCATGGTAGATTATATGATGAATTATAGTATTTACCCTAAAATACTCCATCATGAAGTTGGACCCGGACAGATGGAAATCGAATTTATAATGACTGACGCTCTCTTTGCGGCAGATATGGTTCAAACTGTCAAACAAATAATTCGGATGGTTGCCTGGATGAATGGCTTAATAGCAAGTTTCATGCCCAAGCCCTATACTACTGAAGCAGGAAGTGGCATGCATGTTCATCATATGCTCTTTAAAGGCAAGAAGAACCTCTTCAGTGCTGAAGACGGGGAGCCATCAACAACCTTAAAGCATTTTGTTGCTGGTCTCTTAAAACACGCCCAAGGTCTGACAGCGATTTTGAATCCAACAGTTAATTCCTATAAACGCCTTGTTCCGGGGCATGAAGCTCCTGTTTACATTTCATGGGGAATTGCCAATCGAACAGCTCTTATCCGCGTACCCGCCTATGAAAAGTCCGCCAGAATCGAATATCGTGGTGCTGACAGTTCAGCTAATATTTATCTTGTTATTGCTCTTTTGCTTGCTGCAGGCTTGGATGGTGTAAAAAATAAGTTGGAACCTATTGAAAGCATTTCTTTAAATGTTGACCATCTTACTAACGAAAAGCGAAAGGAACTGGGTATAAAGCAAACGCCTTCGACTTTGCAAGATGCCCTCGCAGCTCTTAATGCTGATAAATACCTCTGTGGCTTCCTTGGTGAACAATTCATTTCCATTTACAATGCAATGAAAAAAGCTGAATGGGACGCTTACACGAAGAATGTCAAGGACCCCAAAACAACAGAAGTAACAGATTGGGAATTTAATGAAATGTTTGAAAAAACCTAAAGGTTGAAAGAAACAATTCATTTATCGTAAATTCAAATGGTTTTAACCAAAAACCATCCCATCCTTTCCAACTGAAGGAGAATTAGATCAAGAAGGTGTTCAATTGGCAAAAACTGAGCTACTCTACATGAATGACAACTACATACGCACCTTTACTGCAAAGGTGATTGCAAAAGGAGACGATTATCTTGTTTTAGATAAAACTGCCTTCTATCCAGAAGGAGGGGGTCAAGAAACTGACCAAGGAAAGATAACTTGGGGAAATGTTGTATTAACTGTTTGGAAAGTCAAACGAGAAGAAGGAGAAGTCCGTCATTTTGTTGTTGAAAAGGAACAATTGCCGCCGGTGGGTGAAGAAGTGCAGGGAGAAATCGATTGGGATCGAAGATTTACACACATGCGTTTTCATACGGCAATCCATGTTTTAAGTACCTATATGAAAGAACATTTTAATTCCGAAGTGGTTGGAAATAATATTTCAACAAGAAATGGCCGGGCTGATTTTCACCTTGAAAACGCCTTAACTCAGGAACAATTAAAAACCATCGAAGCTGGCGTTAATGAAATCATCGCTCAAAATTTGCCGGTGAAAATTTCATTCATGCCCCGAGAAGATGCCATTGCTTTTTTGAAAGAAAAAGGCTATCAAACGGATTATATTAATATGGTTCCTAAGTCTGTAAAGACTTTTAGGATTATCTCTGTTGGTGATTATGATCATGCTTCTTGTGCAGGAACACATGTCGCTAATACCTCAGAAATCGGTCGTATTGTAGTTGTCAAACGGCGAAGCATGGGAAAAGGAAAAGAACGCATCACACTTGCTTTGGCAGAAGAGTAAGCCCCCTTCCCCTATTGGGAAAAATTTATTCCTCAAAAGAATATATATAATAAAAGCAATTATTTTAACTGTAACTACCTTCGAGTGGGTATTTTTAGTTCACCAAAAAACATGGAGAAATTATGCGATGTCAAAAGCATTGGAATTTGTTGATGAGCAGCTTGTTATTGATTTGACCAAACGCTTGATCAAGACGCCGAGTGTTAGTGGGAATGAGAACAAACTAAGAACCCTCTTAGCAATTGAGATGACAAAAGCAGGTTTCACCGAAGTAAAGTATGATGAGAATAATAATATTGTTGGCAAAATGCCGGGTCAGGGAACAGGAAAAACCTTGCTTTTAGCTAGTTATATAGATACTGTTCCGCCAGGAACAATGGAAGATGCTTTTAACCCCAAAGAAATCGATGGCTCAAAACTTGGTACAAAGGGGAAAGTCATCACGGGTCGTGGTGCTGTTGATATGAAAAGTTCGTTAGCGGCGATGATTTGTGTGGCAAGTGCTTTTAAACGAACACGTTCGAGATTGAAAGGAGACTTTATTGTTGTTGGTTTGGCGAATACCAAAAGCGGCAAAAATTTGGGCATTAAAAAGCTCATCGACAAATTTGAGTTGGCTCCTGATTATATAGTGGTTGGCGCCCCCACCAACCTCAATATCAATGTCTCTCACCCTGGACAGGCAATCTTTGAAGTTTTGGCGAAGGGCAAGATGGGCAACATTGGCTATCAGGAGGTAAGTGAGAATGCCATCTTGAAAATGAATCGTATCATTAGTTGTTTGAATGAAAATATTAATTTGCCAAAGGACAAGCTCTATGGTCAAGCTCAAATGTTCTTTAGCTCTATCATTTCCAATCCGGTTGACGCTACTCACTCAATACCAGACCTTTGCCATTCGCTATTAGTTCGACAATACTTTGAAAACGAAGACCCTGAACAAATAAAATCGGCTATTAAAACTACTTTGTCGAAAAACAACTTTAAAGAAGGGGTTGACTTTTTAATAAATCTGAGACGACATTTCCGCCCCTTTAAAGCACCAGACGATTCCGAGATAATTCAGCATCTCTCTAAAGCTTTCGAACTCGTAACCAAGAAAAGCACGCAAATTGGTTTTTGGAAAGGGGCAGTAAATATTTCAGAAATCTTCAAAGTGGATACGCCCATTGTTGGTTTCGGCCCCGGAAATGAGAAATTTGCAAATACCGTTAATGAACATGTGCCCATCAGCCAGCTTGTCACCGCTTTTAAAGTATATACTGTTCTAGCCGAGAAAATTTGTGTTCAATTAAAAGCAAAGGCATAAGGAAGAAAATCAAACCTATCCTCTTCTTTTTTATTCTTTTATCTGTAAGGGGTATAGAATGATTGAACTTCGAAATGTTTCCTTCACTTATGCCGGTTCTAATAGGCGTGTTTTGCAAAATCTTTCACTTGAGATTGCTCGCGGTGAGAGTGTAGGGATTATCGGCCCCACTGGTTCAGGGAAGAGTACTCTTTGTTATTTATTTAATGGCTTAATCCCCCATCATTTTTCGGGCAAATTCCAAGGGGAAGTCCTTGTCTCAGAACGAAATGTTATGAAAGAAACAATTGAAAGCATGAGCCAAATTGTTGGTTATATGCTTCAAGAACCCAGTTTGCAAATTGCTTCTCCCTTTGTTGAGTCTGAAATAACTTTCGGCATGGAGAATTTTGCCGTTCCTGTTGATAAAATGGATAAACGTTTGAATGAAATAATCGCCGAGTTAGGGCTCGAGCATTTGCGCTATCGGGCAACTGCAGATTTAAGTGAAGGCGAGAAACAAAAGGTTGTTTTAGCATCAATTTTAGCAATGGATCCCTCTATTCTTGTTTTAGATGAAAGTTCAAGTATGGTTGATTCCACAAGTAAGAATGATCTTGTCAAAATTCTAACTGCTCTGAAAAAACAACAAAGGACTTTGATTATAATTGATCATGATTTAGACTTCTTAGCAAAGATAGTTGACCGGGTGATTCTAATTAATAATGGTTCTATAATTATAGACGGAGCAACTGACAGTGTCCTTACAAATAACCGTCTTTTAATTAAGAATGGTCTTATCCCACCCATCTTTCCAGACCTTTTTGACATTTTCCAAGAAAAAAAACTGCTCGATGACCCCCTCCCACTCTCCTTAGAGTCAGCTCGAAAAATCGTACAGAAGTGGTTACCATGAATTACATTACAGTTGATAGAGTTGTATTTTCCTATAGACGCAACGAAACACTTTTTGATGGTCTTTCTGTTGCCTTTTCTCTGGGAGAACAAGTGGCAATTATCGGAAGGAATGGTTCCGGAAAGACTACACTGGTCAAATTAATTGCTGGAATGCTCCGACCACAAAGAGGTCGCATTTTAATTAATAATGAAACCATTACCAGAAAGTCCATAGCAGAAATTGCCACGCAGGTGGGGTTTGTGTTTCAAAACCCTAATTTTATGTTATTTACTAATTCTGTCGAAAAAGAACTGGCATTAAGCTTACAGCACTTCAAACTTAGTAAACAAGAGGTTAAGGAACGAATAGACGAAACACTTGCTTTTTTCGATCTAACAAACTATCGTTTGACCAACCCTCGAACCCTCAGCCGTGGTGAAAAACAAAAAGTCGCTCTTGCAACTGTTCTTATCCAAGATCCTAAAGCAATTATTTTGGACGAACCATTTTCAGGGATTGACATGTCCCAAAAGCTGATGATTCTTCAGTATATACAAAAACTAAAGCAACAAGATAAACTAATAATCCTGATAACACATTCTCTGGACCTTTTACTAACAGCTTGCACCAAGATCGTCGCACTTCAAAATGGTCAGATAGCCTATGATCTTCCCTTGAAAGAATTTTTCGCAGATCTGACTCATCTTTTAAAGATTGGTTTAGAACCAACTGATTATCTGTCTTTTATTACCTTTCTCCGCAAAAAAGGGTTGCAAAAAGACGCCATTGAAAAAGAGGAAATTATTGCCTTTCTCTTAGAGTGTGCATTAAAGTAACTCTTTGCCATCTATCGCTTTTTCCATTGCAAGGTCAACTAATCTTTTTGTTTCTTTGAGTCCGTTAATAACCTCTACTCCTTTGAAATGACTTAACTTATTACTTATAACCCCGGAGATAGCAAAAACAGACTTATCAAATCGATCGTCAATTTCATCGTCACTTTTCGCACAAAGAATCTTGGGGACTTGTGGTTCCTTTGTAAATCCTTCGAGAATAAGATAATCGCAAGAGAAGAATGGAATTAACTCTTTTAATGCTAGAGGCCGTTGAAACATTATAGCCGTTTCACAATTAGAGCGTGTGACTGTTATTGTTGCTCCTGCTTGGCGGTGTAACCATGAATCTTTTCCTTCTGTTTCTACAGTAAAATTTTCAATATGAACCTTCTTTACTGTATTAACCACAAATCCTCTTTTCACAAGTTCTTCTATCATTTTAATGAGCGTGCTTGTTTTGCCTGAGTCTGTATAGCCAATAATTGTGAAAATTTTCATTTGTATCACTTACTTTCAAATAGGTAGTCGCCTTTTTGTCTTTTTTTATCTTTTCCAACAATTCTACAAAAGT
>Ga0164310_10000107_pt1 | contig 40517 bp, 35 predicted proteins | sample GuaBasSedimGuay1_FD_121795 | JGI IMG/M metagenome (GOLD analysis project Ga0164310, IMG submission 121795) | Subseafloor sediment microbial communities from Guaymas Basin, Gulf of California, Mexico - Guay1, Core 4569-9, 0-3 cm | ecosystem: Environmental > Aquatic > Marine > Hydrothermal vents... | reverse complement strand
AGAACGACTTCTTTATCCGGTTCGTACTGGCAGGAGCAGTTGGCTATGAATACCCGCAAGAGGCTGGGCAGGGGAAGTTCTCTGCTGCCGGCACCGTAGCCTATCTTCTCCACCTGCATCGAGGGCATCTCGCCGAATTCATCACATAAAGTAGTAAGAATAGCCGCTCCGGTGGGGGTGGTAAGCTCCTTTCGGATGCCTGTGGAGTAGATGGGCACTCCCCTGAGAAGTTCGGTCGTAGCTGGCGCTGGCAGTGGTAGAAGGCCGTGGCTGCATTTGACGAAACCCGTACCAACGTGCACCTGGGAGGCGTAGACCTTTTCTATCCCCAGCTCCTGCAAAGCGATCACCGCCCCCACGACGTCCACTAAGGCATCTACTGCTCCGACCTCGTGAAAGTGGATCTGCTCTGTTGCCTTGCCGTGTATCTTCGCCTCTGCTTTGGCAAGCCGAAGGAATACCTGCTTGCTTTTAATCTTAACCGATGTTCTCAGACTGCTTTTCTCGATTATCTCACAGATGTCATTCAGATTTCTCTCTTTCTGCTCTTCGGCGACGGTGACCTTAAGTTGAGTTGCCCTTATCCCACCGCGTTCTGTCTCCTCCGTCCGGATGTGGTATCCCGTTAGGTTGAGTCTCCTGAGTTCGCTCTCTAACTGCCCCAGATCCAGTCCTGCATCGACCAGAGCGCCGAGGACCATATCACCACTTATACCGGAGAAGCAGTCGAAGTAGGCCGCTTTCATTTCTACTGTTTCTCCTTGGTCATCTGATTTATCAGACTGGCTAAGTACCCAGCGCCGAAGCCGTTGTCTATGTTGACCACTGCCAGTCCAGGGGCACAACTGTTGAGCATAGCCAGCAGGGCTGACAGACCGTGGAGGCTGGCTCCGTAACCTACGCTGGTGGGCACTGCTATCACCGGTTTGTCGACCAGTCCCCCGACCACACTGGGCAACGCCCCTTCCATCCCAGCTACCACCACCAAAACATTGGCAGCAAGCAGTCTATCTCGGTTGTAGAGAAGACGATGTAATCCTGCCACCCCCACATCGTAGAGTCTCTCCACCCTGCTACCCATAGCCTCGGCTGTCACGGCTGCCTCTTCGGCCACTGGAATATCTGCCGTCCCGCCGGTGAGCACAAGCACAACCCCCTGCGTCTGTGGCTCAGGTTTCTTCCCTACGAGAATTGCGCGGGCCTCTGGGTAATATTCGACCTTATCAGCCATCTCCGGCACCCCTCGCAGATGCTGATACATCTGCTCGGTGGCTCTCATCGCAAGCACAACCGGATTGACTGCTGTCAGGTTCAGGAGAATCTCTTTGATCTGCTCTGGGGATTTGCCCGGACAGAAGACCACCTCGGGAAACCCTTTGCGTAACGACCGGTGAGTATCTACCTTGACGAAGCCCAAGTCCTGGTATGGCAGGGACTTGAGCTGTTCCATTGCTTCCTCCACCCCTGTTCTCCCAGATTTAACCGCCTCCAGCAGCTGTTTGATCCTTTCTGCATCCATCAAGCTATCTCCTGTAGTGAAAGAAGTGCTATCTGTTTGAAGAGTAATACTGCCGGTCATCCTGTCGCTGCCAGGGACGAAACGAGGAAGCAATCTGTCTGCTTTTGGAGAATGGGAATTGTTTCCCTATCGCTTGCAATGACCATTTGCTGTGCACCTATTTACAGAACCTTCACAAAAATATTGCAATTGCAGGTATAGGGGAGGAAATTCCATGCCTTAGCCAGCTGTCTATCAGAGTGGGACAGAGGAAAGAGCCCTAAAGCCGTTTATCATAGATCCTGTATCTTTTGTACAGCCTGCCGCCCATTGTCTCTATTCCCCTTATAATCAATGTATTATCTTCTAGAATCCAGGAGATCTCTCCGCCAATGTAGCCCAGTCTTTTCGCTGCCTTAAAGGTTTCTGTATAAAGCAGAGAGTCAATGCCCCGTCTGCGATATCCAGCTCTGATACCCAAAAGCATCAGTCTCAGTTGAGTGACCTTCCGGGAATACCAGAGAAGTTTCACCAGCGAGATGGGATCGAGCCTGCCGTCTATTTTTTTGAGGGCCTGATTCAAATCAGGTATGGTTACAGAAAAGGCCGCCGGTTCTCCTTCTATTTCTGCAAGAAGGGCAAGCTCTGGAACGGCAATCCGCTTCAGATCCTTCGCCGTCTGATAGAACTCCTCGTCGCTCATAGGAACAAATCCCCAGTTGCGGCTCCAGGCCTGGTTGTAGATAAGTTTTATTCTTTCTACCTCCTCATCGAATCTTTTCATATTCAGAGTCCGAAGGCAAACCTTATGTTCTTGGCTCACTTTCTGGGCTATCTTCAACACCCTCTCTGGGATTGGCTGGGAAGTACCCAACCAGAAGGCCAAAAGGTCTTTCGCCTTGTAAAACCCATTTCCTTCCACCAGGCGAATGTAGTAAGCCGGATTATAGGTCATCATTATCACCGGGCTGGAATCAAAGCCTTCAACCAGAAGCCCGCACGCTTCGTTGGTGGAGAAGTTCATTGGCCCGCGCATGCAGTCCATACCCTTTTGTCGAAGCCACTCCCCGGCGGCTTCAAAGAGCCTGCCTGAGACATCCTTATCATCAATCGATTCGAAGAAGCCAAAAAAACCGGTCTTGTCCCCGTAGAACTCATTGTGTGCCCGGTTGACAATGGCAGCGATTCTGCCCACTGTTTCTCCTACCCTCTCGGCCAGAAAAAGGGCCACCTCAGCATGCCCGTAGAACGGGTTTTTCTCCGGCGTAAACAGCCTCTTCTGCTCCCCTATCAGGGGAGGTACCCAATATCTGTCAGCTCGGTATATCTTCCAGGGAAATCTGATAAATTCACTCAGTTGTCTCCTGTTTTCCACCAGGTGGATATCTGTCCTTTCAGCCATAGCTTTGCTCCAAGCAACCCCTGAGGTTAAACCAGAAAGAAATGGAGAAACAGGGAAAGGCAGGATTGGTAAAACATACTGATCTCCTGTTTTTTCCTCCTCCGTACCGAAGAATCACTGATCAGAACATCTGTAAGGTGAACAAAAAGAAAAGACCGGGGTGATTCGGTTTAAAGCGGAAAATCGTGTATTGGTTGTCTTCTATTTTTCTATAGTGGCAGGCAAACCTCTTCGCCGCTTTCTGCTGACTGGTAGATTGCGCGAATCAACTCCACGGCTTTTCTGCCCTCTTTGCCGTTCACAAGGGGTTCTCTGTTTGCCCTTACTGCCTCCACCATATCCTTAAGCTGCAGATAATGGCCCTCAGCGCTGATCTTTGTTGGATCTGCCTGGCCACCTGCTGCCGCTTTTTGGGGTGGAAATGGCAGCGGGATTTGCTCGCCGTCTTTAAGCTCCCAAGCGACCACCTGCTCCCCTTTCAGGATGAGGCTCCCGTTCTCCCCGTGAATCTCCAAGCGAGAAGCGAAGCCCGGGTAGAGGGCAGTTGAGCCTTCAATCACTCCCAGGGCACCGCTGGCAAATCTCAAGGTGGCCACGGCGAGATCCTCAACCTCAATCTTATGGGCTAAAGTGGCCATCTTGGCCGAAACAGAATGTACAGGCCCCATAATCCAGAGCAGCAGGTCGATGGTGTGGATCGACTGGTTCATCAGGGCCCCGCCGCCGTCGTATCGCCAGGTGCCCCTCCAACCACCGCTGTCGTAGTACTGCTGGGTGCGGTACCATTTTATGTAGGCATCCCCCAGGATAGGTTTTCCCAGCTTGCCTTCCTCCATTGCCTCCTTCACCCTTCTGGGACCGGGAAGAAATCTGTTCTGAAAGATCACTGCTAACTTCACCCCTGCCTGTTCGCAGGCCCCTATCATCTGGTCTATTCTCTCCAATGTGACCTCTATGGGTTTTTCCACGACCACATGTTTGCCTGCCTCGGCTGCCTTCAGCACAATCTCCTTCCGCATCCCGCTGGGGGTTAGGACACAGACGACATCGACATCCTCTCGTTCAAGTATCTTCTGGTAATCGGTGTACCAGTTGGCCTGATACTTCTGACCCATCTTACGGGCAGCCTCCTCCACCACATCGGAGACAGCAACCAATCTCGCCCCTTCGATTCTGGCCACAGAGTCGGCGTGCCAGGGGGCAATCGTACCACAGCCTATTATACCAAACCCAATCGTTCGCTCCATAAGAAATCACCTCCTCACTTTATCAACCCCAGCCAATCGCTGAGCAGAAAGTGCATCCTTCCAATAAGCAGAGAGATTCTGGCCATAACTGTGTAACCAAAAGAGGCACCGAAGGTGATCATCAAAAACCATATCCCCACCTTTGCGGTCTTACCGAAGACACCTTTGTGCTCCTTGGAGAAGAAGAAGTATGTCAGCCCGGTGAGCACCCCTACAGCGATCACTACATTGCCGAAGGTGTTAAACGGACGCAAGGTCTCTCTGATCTGAACCAGGGCGTTGCTCTGAAGATAGGTGATCAATGAGATGCCAGCGGTAACTCCCACCACGAAAGCCAGTGGCCAACGAGAGACCCAGCCGACCTTGGGGAATAGCCGCAGTACCATCATAATGCCGAGAATCAGAGGGATGATCAGAGTGTAGTCCCCCTGCTTAAACAGGGGCACATATAGATTGGGAATGAGGATGTTATGGTAGGTGAACGCCACACCGTAGCCGGCTGATACCCCTACGAACAGATGCTCAGCAAATTTATAGAAGGGATTGTCTTTGTACAGAAAACTGAGAATAAAAAGGGTGAGCAGTGCTGCTATCCACACACCTAAGGTTGTCATAGCGATCTCCTCTCTGTTTTCCTTTTTGTGATGAGCATAACTAGATTCCCAAAGAGGATGAAAAAGATGATCACAGCGTGGGCAATTGACTGGGCGTCCATGCCCGCAGTTGCCGGACCTTGAGACTGGAGCAGTTTCTCATACTCGGCTGCTCCCTTCATTCCTCCCAGCAGTCCTACCAGCTGTCCTGTGTTCAAATAGGGGTAGAAGGCAGGGGCACTGACTGCGGTACAACCTGCCCCCACTTTTTTGTGATATCTGGCCTGAGCGATCATCACCCAGGCAGCCACCCCTGGGTCACCGGCAGAGAAATCAACCACCAGTTTGAAGCTGTTGAGGTTTCGTACTCCTTCCATTATGGGAAGTTGCTCTATAGGGGTCCCCCGGAAGTCCTCAGGAAACGTCTCCCGCAGGTCTCTGCCCATAGCCAGTATCACCACCATACCGCCGGTCTTATAGCCCAGGTTGACATAATCTGTGCCGTAGAGCTTTCCGCATTCCTCCGCCGCTGTCTCCAGGGCCTGTTGCCCTAAGGAGACCCCCATAGGCCAAAGCGCTATCCCCACCACCTTCAGGTTGCGAGAGAAACAGTGTTGGGCTATGGCCAAGTTCATCGGATAGACCTCAGGCATAGTGGAAGGATCGTAGTCAAAAGACATCAGCACCTTTGACCCAGGAGGAAGCTGTTCTATGGCATCATAGAGCCTTTGGACAGAAGGGCTAACCGCTATGGGAAAACCAATAGGACGGAGCAGCGGCACTATGACCGTTAAGGCAATAGCCACAAATATGAACCGCCTGTCGATGTTTCTCAACTTCTCTATCACGCTCATTGCTGCCCTCCTCCCAGACCTCTCTCGATGCCCAGTATAATCCGCAGCGAAGAGGAGATCACTCCTAAGGCTATCCCGATCATTATCGCCCTCTGTCCGGCGGTGTTAGGATAATTCATGATCCAGGTTGCCACAGCAGGAAGTCTGTGCCAGAGGAAGTTGCCCAGTGGAACTCTCCCCAGCATCACCAGGATAGCGGCGGCCAACAGCAAGGTGGCCTCGAAGCTGCGGGCCCGAAATGCCCGATAAGAGGCAGAAGCGATAAAGAAGGCCAGCAGGGCAAACATTGTTGAACTCAAAGGGATTTGAATGTTCCAGAAGAGATAGAAGAAAGGAGTGCCCGGTTCGATGCCCCAGCCGATCCCCACTACGGACATCGTCACCAACCCCACCAGAAGCACCACGCTGTAGCCCCACCCAGCAGACTGACGGGAGATCCTCTCCCCGTGGATCTTAATCAGATTGCCGATCCCCAGAATGAGGGCAAAGGCCGAAATGATGAGGAACCACACATTGAACCGCTGTTGAAGACCAGCAAAAGGCTCATGGGGGATAAAATACTGAATTATCATTATTATTCCGGCAACAAAGGTGATGACAAGTGGCACCTGTCGTCTCATAATCCCTCCTCTCTTGTCGATTGCCAATTGGGCTTGATTCGCCCGTAGTGAAGTTCCTTTTATCCGGCGTAGATTCTGTTCTTACGGAGGACAAACCCCTCTACACTACGATCAGCCAGTAGCAAGCCACTGACTCAAGAAATGGATGCCAAAGCTTTCCAAGATAATCCCTACTACAATGATAATCATAAAGATAGCCTTACCAAAATCCTGTCCTTTAAGGCTTCCCAACAGGCGCGGTTCACGGGAGAGGTAGGCACTGGCGGCGAAGAGCTCCTCGCCGATCAGGGTGTAATCGCAGGCAGTGACAAAGAAAGGCAATTGAGCAGGCATTGCTGTCCCAGCGATCTGTATTGCTCCCACTGAGTGACCCGTCTCTGCCAGAATCAGCGACTCGGCATAGAAGCAGCCCATATAAAAGATAGCCGCCGGTTTCTCCCTCACCATTATGCCGTCAACTCCGGCGGCATAGCCGAACTGGTTGTCGGTGAGGTAGCGTATCCGGTCAGGGTCATAAGCGTCGGGGCGTCCAGCATCCAGATAGGCCTCTTTTACCGCCTCCTGGGCGGTGGTCATAACCAGAGACCGGGAGGTGGGAACCAGCAGTGGAGTCTCATACTCGGCTGCCTTTCGGGCCACTCTTCTCAGGATAGTTATGCCGGCTATAGTTTGGATGTTGTCCATATCCATAATCCCGGGAATGAACAGCACAGGTTTGCCCATCTCAGTGGCCCTGCCCACTGCTTCATCTATGGCCGCAAGTCCGGGTATCGGCCTGATATAAAGCTGCCGTCCCCCCTTGGCCTGGGATATGAACCAGAGAACCAACCCGGAGAAGATCAACACCGCCACCAGCATGCTTGTTCTGTCGGTGTTAAACCATTGAGCTTTGGCCATCGCGGGTCCAGTCTCCACTGAGTCTGTGGAAAATTGCCCATCGACTGCCCGCACCACATAGTAATAAGCCACGTTATCCTCAACTGTTCCGTCGGTATAGCCCTCCTCTCCAGCAAGAACTGAGGCCACTTTCTGATAGCCAGAACCGCTGGCCGTGGAACGAAGGATTTCATAACCCACTACATCGTTCTCGCCTTGGCCATCGTCGGCGGACTTCTTCCAGGTGATTGTTATGCTGCCGCCGGCATCGTTAGGGGTGTCGAATGCCCTGACCTGGGTAGCTGGAGCAGGAGGAGTGTTCTGCCCGACGGCTGCACCTACCCACGGGAGGAAAACTATGAACAAAAGTACCAACAAAAATGCCTTTTGTCGATTCATACCCAGTCTCCCTTGCCTGAAACTTCCCTTGTTCTGACGGATTTAGGACTTCCCTCCATTATTCCTCTGACAATCTTGATATCTCTTACAACTGGTTCAGATCTCCATCATCTCCACATTGGCCCGGGGCAGAATTACCCGTATCCCGTCCTCCAGTTCCACTTCCACCACTCTGACCTCAGCCTCTGTCTCTATCTTGTGCAGCTCTGGAGGCAGAGCAATCACTTTACCCAGGACTCCAAAATACGGCTCTCTTATGATCCGAACTGGAGTCCCGATTTCCAACCCTCCGCTCTCCTGGTATCCCTCCACTCCTGCCGCCTCTGAGTCTAAGGCGATGATCACTTCTGGCCTCATCACACCAGCCCTTATCTGGGTAGCGCCGTTTATTGATGCCCTCTGGCCGGAATGTCCAACCAGAAGCCGAAAGGTCTTCTCTGCCATCTGCATTCGTCCAAATCCTTCGGTTACAATGAGGGTTATTCCCTTCTCCTCCGAGCCGGTGATAGCAACTCCTATATCATAGCCCAGAAACTCTCTCAGGTCTCTGTCTGCTATTCCTCCCACCACTACCCCTTTCACTCCCACTTCAACTGCCTTTCGGAGGGCCTCGGCAGTCACCAGTGCCCCTGCCACCAAGACTTTACCGCGACATGAACTGTCTATCTCTTCTGCGGAGAGAACATCTGAAGGCCTATCGGCCACCTGAAGCACTTCGCCCCTTGTCTCCCCACCTATTCCAAATATCCCCTGGACGAAAACTCCTGTCGTCTCCACTGCACAGCCTTCGGCCTCAAACAGCTCCACCACTCTGCCATCTATGTAAGCATCTATCTGGATAGACCGGGGAGGTTCTCGGAATATGACCTGCCCGGTAACAGGGGAGATGCTCTCGACAGACCCCGACACAGGTGCTTTTACCGTAGAGGAAAAAAGTCCAAAGAAGCTTTTGGTCTGGGCGATTATCTCGTTTTTCTGCACTGGTTCACCCACCTTCTTCAGCATGCATTTCTCTACATCCTCAGGAGGCAAGCCCAGAAGACCAGCGACATTGAGGGTCTGAACCTCTCCCGGAATCTGGGTCCTGGCCACTATGGTCTCTGCCGCGACCCTATCGCCCACTTTGGCCAAAACCTCGCCTTTCAGGGGAAGTCTCCTCTGCTTTCTGATCACAGCCCTTTCGGTCACTTTCAGACCGGGCGTATATGCGTGTGCCAACTCACTGCCCTTTCAGCATCTACATTGACTTGAACAGTTTAAGAACTTATTGACTCCCATATGGATTCGAACAGGTCCAATAATATTCTGTTTATAGTCGAGATCGCATCGCGCTAACTTCTTGAACTAACACGTTATAAATGGATCGAACGAAAGATAGAATAAAAATAATAAGGCTGAAGGAAAAATGCAAGGGAAAAACAGGAGCATAGTTTCCGTGGTAATTGATAGATTCTCTCCCCTTGAGACCTTGAGTTCCCCGGGCAAACAAAGCCCCCTGCCTGCTTAGAGAAGACAGGGGGAAGTGGGGGCAAGGTATCTGAAAATTCAGTGCCCAAAAACGGGCGGATCAACAGTGGAGACCCACTCAGCACAGCAGTGTAAGATGACTACTGACCTTCTGGAATTACTCAATTATTCCCATCTTTCGTCCCACTTTGTGAAAGGCTTCCAATACTCGGTCTAACTGTTCTGGGGTGTGTGTGGCCATATAGCTGGTTCTCAGCAGGTCTCTGCCAGGCGGGACGGATGGAGTAATAGCGGGATTAGTGAAGATGCCTTCTTCAAAGAGCATCTTCCAAGCCTGGAAGGTCTTCATCCTATCGCCGATAATGATAGGGATAATGGGGGTCTGGCTTTCACCAGTGTTGAATCCCATCTCCTGGAATCCCTTTCGCATCTTGCGGGTATTCTCCCAGAGCCGCTCTCTTCTCTCTGGTTCGGTCTGAATGACCTCCAGAGCGGCTATGACAGTTGCCACTGCCGAAGGGGGCATACTGGCCGAGAAGATCAGTGCCCGGGAGTGATGTTTTATGTAATCTATCACCTCCTCATCGGCGACGATGAATCCACCTATAGAGGCGAAAGACTTGCTGAAGGTTCCCATTACGATGTCCACCTCCTCTTCCAAGCCGAAGTGTTCGGCTGTACCCCTGCCGCCTTTTCCCAAAACTCCAATTGAATGGGCATCATCCACCATTACGCGGCACTTATATCTGTCGGCTAACTCCACAATTCCTGGAAGATCGGCAATATCTCCCTCCATACTGAAGACGCCATCTGTGACTATAAGCTTCCCGGAATCCGGTTGGCAAGAGGCGAGCACCTTTTCCAGATCCTTCATGTCGTTGTGTTTAAAGCGTTTCATCTCTCCGTAGGCAAGACGGCACCCGTCGATGATGCTGGCATGGTCTGCCCGGTCAGTGATGACCACATCCCCTTTGTTCACGATGGTGGATATGGTGCCTTGGTTAGTTTGAAATCCTGTGCTAAAGACCAAAGCGGCCTCTTTGCCCATAAAGCCTGCCAATCTATCCTCCAGCTCTTCGTGCAAGTCCAATGTGCCGTTGAGAAATCTGGAACCTGTACAGCCACTGCCGTATTTCCTAATTGCCTCTATTGCTGCCTCTTTCACCTTGGGATGGTTGGTCAACCCGAGGTAGTTATTAGAACCAACCATAATCAATCTCTTTCCTCTTATGACTACTTCGGTGCCGTCTGTAGACTCAATAGGCATAAAGTAGGGGTAGTACCCCTCGGCTATAGCCTCTCTGGCCTCGGTATAGCTTTCGCATTTCTCAAACAGGTCCAATTTCCGCCTCCCTATTTTTCAATTATAATGGTTTGCTCTCAGATATTGCTTTTCCCAGATTGGGTCACAAAGCCTGGCTACCTCTTCTCCATAGGCAGTCAAGCCCTGGTAATATTCCCTATCCCTGAGCGCCTCTTCTGCCGCTTTATCTGCTGGCCGGGCACCGAAGCGCTCCACTATCTGTCGAGCAATCCGGTGGTGGTCTCGAATAATGCAGGGCACTATCTGGTTGCCCACCTGGTCACGGGGTTTCAGATAGCTGTAGTCGGATTGCCACTCCCTGATAGCTTTAAAAAAGGCAGAATTGAGCACTGTGTTTAAATCCCCACCCTTTTGGTAAACTTCCATTATATTATCTACGGTGTAGGGAAAGAAAACACAAGGCATAACATTGCCATTCCAGTCGATATAAAAATATCCTCCCGGTCTACCCGCTGAGATACATCCGTTGCTCACCGGACCGCTGTTCCAGAAATCGGCGAAGAATATCCTCTTCTCTTTCAGCAGCTCCTGCTCCCGCCGGTAGAGCATCAACCTCTGCTGGGGAGTGACCATCAGATCCATTGTGTACTTGTGGCCGATGGGCATATATTGGAATATCCAGCCGTAGATTGCCCCCTGTTGGCCGAAATAGTAGTCTATGAACTCGTCGCTCACCACTATCTCAGCATTGTGACCTGTAGCAGTTATGGAGATGCCAAACGGGACACCCACCTGACGGAGGTTATCAAAGGCAGCCAATATCTTTTTGTGAACCCCCTTGCCTCTTCTGGCATCGGTCTGTTCTTCAAAACCCTCCACAGAGATAGCTGGAGTGATATTGCCGAGCTGGGCCATCTTTGCGGCAACATCTTTGTCAATAAGAGTACCGTTGGTGTACATTAGGAAGTAATTGTCGTTGTGCTCTTCGGCAATGTCCAAGATGCCTTTGCCCCGGCTCTTCCAGATCAAGGGCTCGCCACCGGAGATGACGGTGAAGTGAGATCCCCACAATTGAGTCTTTTCTCTCAGTATCCGGCTCACAATTTCGTAGTCGAGGCTCTGAGAGCTGGCTGCGGAACTGCTGGCATAACAACCTACGCAGCGAAGATTGCAGGCTTTGCCTGGACTAATGGTGATAAAACAAGGGGGACAATGCCCGTACCTGGCCCGGTGGGCATCCCTTTTCTCCACATCTTCCCGGAAGATCTTTCCCACCAGGATTTCAAACACCTTACGCCTCGCCTGACGGCAGATCAGCCCTCCTCCAAGGGCCTTATCCAGGGAGTAGAGCATATTCCTCAGGGTGTAAAACTTATCCTCCTGCACCTTCTGTGGCCGATCGTCACGGTTAACCAGCACCAGTCTCCTGTAAAGGTCCTTTTCTGCCACTGCCAGGAAATTTCTTCTGACGGTGTTATTCATAATTAATGTATCTATCAAATTATTGAAGGATTCGCTGGAAAGCACATCCCACATAGAGATCATAGCCGCTCCCCTCCTTTCCTTATTTGTTCTTCAGGTTGGCCAAGGCATCTACCCTGCAGCGCAGTTCTTGCAAGCTTCTCCTCAGCTCCTGGAGCTCTGCCCGGGAGACAATATCCATCTTGCCCAGGATCTCTCTTATCCCAGTCTCGATCTGACCCTGAAGTGCCCTTTGTCTTTCCCTCACTTTTGAAAAAATGCGCTCTAATAACCTCTGCCCCTCCGGTTTTCCAAGCCTCTTTTTCTCCACCAAATCCTGGACCACCTCTCTGGCTTTCTCCTCGGTAAGGAGGGCAGATTCTGTCGAACTAAGCAGCAACTTTTCGATGATCTCCGAGAGCGATTCTCTCCCCCGTTTTATCATTTCTCGCAGAAGTACTGGCAAGGAGAGAAGCTCTTTTTTGCTCTTTTCCTGTTCTAGGATGATCTGTGCCAAAGTCACCATAGTCAGATCATCTCCAGTTTGGTTATCAACCACCTGAACATCATCCCCCCTTACTATCAGAGCAGCAATCCCAGCCAGGGTGATCGGTTTGCTGGCTTTTGTATCGTACATCTTCCTGTTTGAGTATTTCTTTATGATATGACTCATCTTATCACCCCTTTTATTGCGCCTGCACAAAATAACACATTTCATTTGTTCTATCAGAGATGGCACGGTCAAAACGCATGGTTGGAGATACCCAAAAAGGTTACCATCATTGAAAGCTCCCGCTTGCTTTAGACTTGAACAGAGCCCGTGCTTCAGAATAACAACAAACAAGTCTTTTGGCCATTTTGGCAGAGGAGAATTCCTCAGCCCTTAGCTTTGCCTGTGCTGCCTTCTGCTTTCTCAAGGAATCACTACTTAGTAGTTCATACACCCTATTGGCAAATATCTCTGTTGAGGGCTCACATAGACAGCCTCCCTGGCCATTCTTAATTAAGGCAGAAACTCCCAAGGCATCAACGGCCACCACCGGTGTCCCGGCCGCCATTGCCTCAAGCAATACCAATCCTTGAGTTTCTGTCATAGAACTGAAAACAAACAGATCTGCTGAAGCACAACAGCTAATAACCTCACTGCGTGGCAAATAGCCCGTGAAACTCAATTGGGAAGCAATGTCCAACTCCTTCGCCAGATCGATTAGCTGGTACTTCAGAGGACCGTCTCCGACAAGCAGCAGGTGGACATCCGAAATCCTGTTTGCAACTATCCGAAAGGACTTAAGCAAGAAATCCAGGTTCTTTTCCTCACCTATCCTTCCAGCATACAGAAGCAACTTGGTCGATTTAGATATCCCATACCTCTGTCTAATGTTATTATCCAGTTTGTTGTTGGTAAAGGACTCTAAGTCTATGCCCGTGGGCAATACGACGATTTTCTCCTTGACCCCATATTCCATAAGAAGATCCCTCATGGGGTGTGAGGGAGTTAACACCAATGTACAGTGATTACAATAAGTCCTGCTCCCGAGCACTGACAATTTTTGCAGCAGTTTTCTATTCAGCGGGATGTAGTGTACATATCCATCAAAGAACGTGTGATGGGTATAGACAAGAGGGACTCGACTTTTCTTAGCTAAATAGAGCGCTAATAAACCCATTGAGAATGGAGTTTGAGCGTGAATGATATCCAACTTCAAATCCGACAATTTAGGTACCGTCAGTGAATAAGGGAAAGCGATCTTATATTGCGGCTGAAACATATAGGAGATAGAGAAATACCTAACGATATTGTCTGCTTTATCGTTGTACCCAGTAACCTTCGGCGCAACCACATAGACATTGTGCCCCATATCAGTCAGTTCTTTTCTAAAGATATTAATGGAGGTGACAATCCCGTTTATTTGAGGCGTAAAAGTGTCTGTAAAAATGGCTATGTCCATTCTTTTCCTTTTTAAACAATAACATATGCGAGAAACAACACTGCACTAAGAAGCTAAGTAACCTTAAGGTTCAATTTTGATTGAAAACGTTCTCACCTCACATAAGAACCACGATCTGCATAGCCAGTCCGGAAAGCATGGGAATAAGGGCATTATCGTCCAATGGAAGCGGTAGAAGTTCAACGACGGTTGCTGTCAGCGCCCCAATGAATATTGTCTCCACTTTCAAGTGGAAATTTGATAGATTTGGCAACAGAACGGGCAGAATAGAGATGATAACTCCCACTGTTAAGCAAGTACCCAGGCAGGCCAGCGACCCCTCCAGGGTTTTCTTGCCGATGTGGGTTCTACCAGCTCTTCTGCCCACAAATGAGGCCATCGGGTCTCCTAAGGAGAGAAACAGAAGTGCGGCAATGGCAATTGACCTATCAAAGAAAAAGACACAGACTACCGAGGCCAGAAGCAGATAAGTGGAGCCGGTTAGCCTAGCCCGTTCATCCTTTTTCAGCAGGGGCTTGGAGACTTTAAGGAATGTCTTGCCCAGCGGTCGGTTTCGTAGACGTGCCAAGTCTAATGTTAAAGAGCCAGCCGCTACAAGAATAATCACCTGCAAGACGAAATCCCGGGGCAGAAACAAGTAACCGATGGGAATAGCCAGAGAACAAAGATGGATCAACTTACGGCCTATTTCCCCCGCTAAGCTCATAAAACTGCTCTCCTTTATTCCTCCAACCGCCGAGGACTCCAGAGTATGTCATACCCTTACTAGCTGCAAGCGTTTTTACGCATCGCATAACAAAACGTGCAAAAAAATTATTGTGCACTGCATAATATACCCAGACAGCTCTGAGTTGTCAAGTCTTTTTAAACCCAGATTCGTAAAGCACGGAATGAGAATTGCTGACTGGTTCACCATCACCGAAATAATATCGAGCGTTCCCTCGGTGTTTTTCGGTGTTCAATTTTCCTCGTCTATGGTTCTTTTCTCTCAATCAAATCATAGTTCGGTGCCTCGTTTGTGATGACAACATCGTGCGGGTGGCTCTCCTGCAATCCGGCAGGGGTGATCTTTACAAATCGCACCTGGTGGCGGAGTTCCTCTACATTCTTTACTCCACAGTAACCCATTCCCGCCTTCAGACCGCCGATCAACTGAAATATATATCCGGAGAGAGAGCCCTTGTAAGGGACTCTGCCTTCGATGCCCTCGGGGACAAGCTTATCGGCCTCCATCTCCAGTTGAAAGTAGCGATCTTTGCTGCCAGCGGCCATCGCACTCAGAGATCCCATGCCCCGGTAGACTTTGAAAGTCCTTCCCTGATAGACGACTGTCTCTCCCGGACTCTCTTCAGTTCCGGCAAATAGATTGCCGATCATCACTGAGCTTGCCCCGGCAGCCAGAGCCTTGGTTATGTCTCCGGAGTATTGAATGCCTCCGTCGGCAATTATGGGCACATCGTATCTGTCTGCCAGCCGGCTACAGTTGTACACAGCGGTGATCTGAGGCACCCCCACCCCAGCAATCACCCGGGTAGTACAGATTGACCCAGGGCCGATTCCCACTTTAACAGCATCGGCTCCGGCGCGGATCAACTCCTCGGTAGCCTCGGGGGTGGCAACATTTCCCACCACCAGTTCTATCTTCGGATGATTAGCCTTCAGGCGCTCAACCGTTTCCAGCACTCCCTTGGAGTGAGCGTGGGCAGTATCTATGACAATCACATCTGCTCCCTGCTCTATCAGCACCCTGGCTCGCTGCTCTGCCTCAGGCAAAACGCCCACTGCCGCACCCACCCGCAGTCTACCCAACCTGTCCCGTGAGGCCTGTGGGAATTTGATCTTCTTCTCGATGTCCTTCACCGTGATCAACCCCACAAGATGGCCTTCCTGATCTACTACAGGAAGTTTTTCAACCCGATATCGGTGAAGTAGTTTCTTTGCTTCCTCCAAGGAAATATCCTCTCGGGCAGTGATCAGCTTCTTGGTCATTATCTCACGTACCGGCCGCTCCACGTTAGTCTCAAACCTCAAATCTCGGTTGGTGAGAATGCCCACCAATCTGCCCTGCTTCACCACCGGCAGCCCTGAGATCTGATGGGTCTTCATAACCTCTAAGGCTTTGTGAATCTTCTCCTCGGGAGCCAAGGTGATCGGATCCATAATCATCCAGCTCTCAAACCTTTTCACCTTGGCCACTTCCTCAGCTTGGCGTTCTATGGGCATATTCTTGTGAATGATACCGATCCCTCCCTCCCGTGCGATGGCAATAGCCAAACGGGATTCGGTTACCGTGTCCATAGCCGCACTCACTAAGGGGATGTTGAGGAGAATGTTCTTAGTCAGCCTGGTAGTGGTGTCAACGTCTTTTGGAAGTATCTTCGATTTAGCCGGTACCAGTAGAACATCGTTGAAGGTCAATGCCTCAGAAAGAAATTTCTCCATCCTTCCCACTCCTCAGATATCATGTTCTAATCTTCACTAAATTCTTTGACAAGTTCAGCGAGATAAACAAAACCGCCATGTCCGCTATAGGGCACATAACCACAGGGACAAACTCTGCACTGCACCATAACCTTAAAACTTCAAGTCCACTTTCTCCGTCGTCCAGCCAGAGCGCACCAAGACTGTGCCAACGGAGCCGGTAACCGGCTCAGCAGGTTGGTAAGGGGCGGGGCTACCGTAATCCTGTTTGCCGTTCCCATTTCTGTCCCAAAAGGCCCACACGAAGTAGGCCCCGGGCAGCACCCCACCGGTTAAATATCTCCCATCCCTGGAGGCTTTGAACCAATATTCCACTGCCCAGTCGGTCCTTTTGAGCCTGATATAGACCTCCGCTTCGGGACCCAACACCTCAGTGTCCAACCTCCCGGCGACAAAGCCTAAGGTGTCTTTGTTCACTGTATTGAAACAGAAACTATAGAGGCTGTCTGAGGGGGCATTTCCTGCATAATCGGGCAGCAGAGGCAGAAAAAGGCCAAAGCAGTATCTACGCGCACTCTGCCAGGGCTCTGAAGGCAGAAACTGAAGGGTGATGGGACCCCTCCAGAGGAACTTCCCCGCTGGAGACTGCCCCGAAAGGCGCAAAACCTCCTCTGACACAGAGTCGCCCATGGCCTCGCTGAAGGTGATCTCTATCGGCTGGTCCAAATGGACATTTCTGGCGTTGTTCTTCGGGGAGATAGCGACCACTTCGGGGGCTATGGTGTCTGCCACCGGACTTCCCCTAAAAGTGAAGTTTTCAGAGGGAGCAGCAGCTAAGGGATTGCCAGAAAGATCGGATATGCCGTCGAGAACGAGATTATATTCCCCAGGCTGCTGTCTTTCAGTGAGCAGCTGGACTTTAGCTTCTTCTCCAGGGAGGATGTATTTGGCCAGCGTCGAAAGGGTGTCCTCACCTACAATAACGATCTTAGCAGAGGAGATATCCACTGGTTCGTCGAAGGTCAGCTCCAGATGGTCCTGGTCAGATGCTTTTACTGCAAGCAGTTGTGGTCGTGTAGTATCCCGCACTACAGGGAAAAGATCGGCCATTTGAACAAAACTCGCAGAGTCGGTGAGGGCTACATCCCCGGGGGGCACAGCAAGTGCTTCCTGTTCTGGAGTGTATCTTCCATCCCCGTCTTTGTCCAGGAAGGCAAAGACCCGATAGGTTCCAAGGGACAGAAAAGAGAGAAGATAGTTACCTTCTCTGTCGGCTGCGCTCACATAACGAGGAGCGTCCTTTGCCGGATCAGGCTCTTGTCCCCGCTCCAGTCTGTATGCCCACACAATGGCTCCCGGCTGGGGACCAGCGGCACTGATCACGCTGCCGCCGATTCTCCCGAGGTCCATCCGGCTCCCGGTGGAGAAGGCAAAGCTATAAGCTCTGGCTAAGGGATTGCCTTGCTGATCCTGAGCGCCGGTTCCAATGGTCACCACATAGGTTTGGTCGGGAGAGAGCCTCTGTAAGGGTTTTATGAACAGTCTCCTGCCTTTCCAGCTCAACTCTGGCGGCCTTTCCAACACCGGGCAGATGTAGATTGCCTCCTTGACCGAATCTCGATCCATCCTCTCGCTGAAGCCAACCTCTATTTGAGCATCAAGGCTCACACCGGTGGAGTTACAGGGTGGAGAGGTGGATACCACTTCGGGTGGGGTTCTGTCGGCTGGACCGCCAGGGGGGAAACCCTGCTTGGCACAGGAGCACAAAAGCAGTGCGATAGGGAGTAAAAGAGACAAAGCCAGAATCTTATTCATCTCATCAGGCTGACCAGAATTGCCTTCTGGATATGTAGTCTGTTCTCCGCTTCATCCAGGGCCATGCAACTGGGGCCGTCCAGCACTTCATCGGTAATCTCCTCTCCCCGATGGGCTGGCAGACAATGGCTAACTAAACAACCGGGTTTTGCGGACTCTAAGAGTCGTCCATTAACTTGATATGGGCCGAAGACCTTCCGCCTCTTCTCTGCCTCGGCTTCCTGGCCCATACTTGCCCACACATCGGTGTAGATTAGGTCGGCGCCTTTCACCGCCTGGTAGGGGTCGTGGAGGATGTGGATCGTTGTGCCCCGACGCTGGGCAAAAAGCCGCGCCTGTTCTGTAAGCTCCCTGTTGGGTTCATATCCTTCCGGACAGGCGATTACAAAATTCATACCCAATCGTGGGCAAAGCAGCATCAGCGAGTTGGCCACATTGTTGCCATCTCCTACAAAGACTACATTGAGTCCATCCAATGAATCCCGTTTTTCTCGCAGGCTCAGGGCGGTAGCAAGCACCTGACAGGGATGTTCTAAATCGCTGAGACCATTGATGACTGGAATCTCCGCATTTCGAGCCAGCTCCACTATCGTCTGGTGCGAGAAGGTGCGAGCCATCACCGCATCAACCCAGCGTCCAAGATTGCGGGCCACGTCGGCCACAGACTCTCGCTTTCCCAACTGGATCTGATTGGGGCCCAAATAGACAGCATGTCCCCCCAATTGAGCCATCCCCACATCAAATGTGACCCGGGTCCGGAGCGAGGGTTTCTCAAAGATCATCGCTAAGGTTTTCCCCTCGAGTAAAGGCTCAGCCCTGCCCTGCTTCAATTTGGACTTCAACTCCAGGGCTAAGTCCAAAAGCCCGGTGATCTGTTCTGGAGTGAGATCAGCTACGGAAATCAGGTCATTTTTCACTTTTCCTCCTTTATCTCATCTCTCTTAGTGTCTGATGTAGATATTTCACACCTTCTTCAATCTGCCTCTGGCCTACCTGTTCGCTCACCGCAGCCTCTCCTATCCGGTGAAGCAAGACAAACCGCAGTCGACCGCCCCTCACCTTCTTGTCGGACTCTATCTTTTCTATAATCGCCTGGGTGGAGATGGCAGAAGGACTGGGAGGGAATCCCAGCCTCTCCAGCAGCCTGTTCTGGCGGTTCTTCTGTTCCTCTGGGAGAAGTTCCATCTGGGAGGCAATATGGCCAGCTACGATCATTCCCAGAAGAACTGCCTCGCCGTGCCGGTAGCAGCGATAGTCCGTAAGGGCTTCGATGGCGTGTCCTACCGTGTGACCGTAGTTCAAAATAGTCCTTAGGCCCTGCTCCCGCTCGTCTTTGCTCACCACCTCAGCCTTGATCTGGCAATTTCTTGCTACCAGTTCCTCCAAGAATCCGGGTGGGACAGCGAGCTCCAATAGCTGCTCCATATTGCTCTCAAGACGCTGAAACAGATCGGCATCCCGGATGAGGCCATGCTTGACCACCTCCACCATCCCTGCCCTCAGCTCTCGTCTGGGCAGGGTTCTTAGCACCCCTGTGTCGATGAGGACAAACTGAGGTTGGTGGAAGGCGCCGATTAAGTTCTTTCCTAGACGGTGATTGACCGCCACTTTCCCCCCCACACTGGAGTCCACCTGGGCCAGGAGGGTGGTAGGCACCTGGATATAGCGGATGCCCCGCAAGAAGGTTGCCGCCACAAATCCGGCGGTATCTCCCACTACACCACCCCCCAGAGCAATAATGGCTGAATCCCTCCCCAGTTTTGCCCTAATCAGTGATTCAAAGATCCTGTCTGCAGTCTCTAAGGTCTTGTACTGCTCACCATCTGGAATCAAGACGGGGAGGACCTCAAAGCCGTTGTCGGCCAAGCTTTGTTCCACGGGGCTAAGATAGAACTCTGCTACGGTAGGGTTAGTCACCACGGCAAGTCTACGACCCAGACTGTGCCGGCGGCAGAGCTTTCCTATCTCAGAAACAAGCCCGGTGCCGATGTAAATGGGATAGCTCCTCTCTTCCAGGTCGACATTCACAACTCTCATAATTTGGAGTAGAACACCTCGCAACTTTTCGATTATCTTCTCCGCCACCTCTTCCGGTGAGCCTTTGGTTTCTGTTTGCACTACGATGTCAGCTTGCTGGTAGAATTTCTCTCGCCGGGCAAGCAGGGATTTGATCTTCTCCAGTTTCTCTGTGTCTGAGAGGCCGGCCAAAAGGGGTCTTTTGTTGTTCCGCTTCACCCTGTGTAAGATGACCTCTGGGGAGGCAGAGATATAGACACTGATGCCCTGCTGAACTATCTTGCGATTTTCACGATAGCAAGGTGCACCACCGCCTAAGGAGATCACAGCACTTTTCCTCTGAGAGGCCTCTCTGATGCACAGGTGTTCCAGCCGGCGAAACTCTTCCTCCCCTTGCTGAGCAAATATCTGGGAGATGCTTTTCCCTGCCTTCTGTTCCACCAGTTGGTCGGTGTCGATAAAATCTCTGCTCAGTTTTCTGGCCAGGGACTGGCCCACTCTGGTCTTTCCGGAGCCCATAAACCCTAGCAAGAAGATGTTCTTCTCCATTGGGAGACTCTCTGTTTCAGCTCTGCCATGCTATCGCCGCCGAATTTTTCCAGCAGGGCGTTGGCTAAGGTGAAGGCCACCACCGCCTCAGCCACCACTGAAGCCGCTGGCACAGCACAGATATCAGACCTCTCTTTATGGGCGGACGCGGGCTGCTTTGTCTTCATATCTACAGATCGAAGAGGGGTAGTCAGGGTGGGAATTGGCTTCATAGCAGCCCGGACGACAATCGGCTGACCATTGGAGATCCCCCCCTCTATGCCTCCGGCATTGTTCGTCTTGCGGTAATAGCCCTGTGGGCCATAGTATATCTGGTCCTGAACTGCCGAGCCTGGGATCTTAGCTGCCTTGAACCCCAGCCCAAACTCCACTGCCTTTATGGCCTGGATACTGGTCAAGGCCTGAGCCAGGAGGCCGTCAAGTTTCCTGTCCCAGTGTACATGGCTTCCCAATCCCACGGGCAGCCCGGAGACAATGACCTCGAAGACGCCCCCCAGAGAGTTGCCTTGCTGTTGGGCATGGTCGATCTGATTCAGCATCTGCTTCTCTGCTTCCGGGTCGACGCATCTGACCGGCGAGCGGTCGGCGAGCTCGTTCAGGGTGCTCACATCTGTCACAGAAATCCGGGCCTCCACCTCCCCTATAGAGAGAACATGGCTGGCCACCAAGATCTCTAATTCCTCTAAGAGCCTCCTGGCCAGACTGCACAGGGCAACTCTTATCGCAGTCTCCCTGGCACTGGAGCGCTCCAGCACATTTCTGATGTCGGAGTGGCTGTATTTGACAGCCCCAGAAAGATCGGCGTGCCCCGGTCGAGGGACGGTCGCCTCTTCGCCACCGCCCACCGCCTCCGGTTCCATTATATGCTTCCAGTTCTGCCAGTCTCTGTTCTCTATTAAAAGAGCAACAGGGCTACCCAGGGTTTTGCCAAATCTGACTCCAGAGAGTATCTCGACCCTATCGGTTTCGATTCGCTGCCTGGCGCTTCTACCATAGCCTTGCTGGCGGCGTCTCAGTTGATGGTTGATGTACTCTGCGGTGATCTGCAGCCCGGCTGGCAGGCCTTCCAATATGCCCACCAAAGCCCGGCCGTGAGATTCACCCGCGGTTAAGTAGCGCAGCATAGTCCTTTACCTTATGTTGTTATAGCAAGCGCATGTAAAAGCTGAGAGAAAGCACCACCATCGCACCCTTGCTGATTGCCCGGTTCGGGGTGAGACCTAATGCGTAAGACGTGATGCCTGAAACGTGAAAATGGTACCGATATTCGGTTTAATCACGTTTCACGTCCTCTGAATGGTGCCCATCGGCATAGCATAGTCGTTTCCCGGATTTCAAGTGAGCCTAGTAACACTCGGTCAGTTCGCCACAAGAGAAGACCAGTGCAGTTGTCCAGAAGACTGTTTCTTCATTCGCACTCCTTTTGCTATCCCAATTATCTGGGGTAGCTCAAGTCCGATAGAAACCACAAGGCCAGGATTAGAAAACAGGTCCTTAAGTGAGCCTGTCAGCACCACTTTTCCTTCCGACAGAACAGTGATTCTTTTCGATACTTGGGCCACCAGATCCATATTATGTGATATGAGCACAATAGTTTTGCCTTGGCGGTGGAGATCCCTCAGAATCCTAACCATCTGTTTGGTCCCCCGCAGGTCCAACCCCACCGTCGGCTCGTCTAAGACAATCACCTCTGGGTCCATCGCCAGCACCCCGGCAATAGCGACCCGTCGCTTCTCTCCCTGGCTTAAGTGCATGGGTGATCTCTGACTGAACGAATCGAAGTCCAGTTCTACTGCCTCCAGCGCCCTCCTCACCCTCTGCTCAACCTCCTCTTCCGCTATTCCGAGGTTTCTGGGACCAAAGGCAACATCCTCGCCAACTTTTTCCTCAAAGAGTTGAAATTCGGGAAATTGAAAAATCAACCCCACCTTCTGCCTCACCTTCTGCAGATTGATTCCCTTCTTCCACAGGTCCTGCCCTTCGATTTTGATTCGACCGGAGGTGGGTTTAAGCAATCCGTTGAAATGTTGGGCTAACGTCGTCTTACCCGAGCCGATAGGGCCAACCAAAGCCAAAAATTCTCCCTCCCTTATCTCCATAGTCACACCGGAGAGTGCCTCTTTATGGGTAGGGAGCCCATTGTTGTAAATATGAGACAAGTTGTGAGTAGAGATCTTAACCGACCTTGCCGCTCTGCCCTGTGAGAACGATGGCCCCAGCTCTTCAGGATTGAATAGCTGCCCCAGGTATTGATCAAGCTCCTTTGTGTTGTTCACCCTCTCCAACTGCATCTGGAGTGGTATATCCAATCCTAAGGCCCGTATCTGATCGCAATGCTGAAAGACAGTTCTGGGCGACCCCTCTAAAACGATCCTGCCATGGGAAAGAACGATCAGACGGTCGGCCTCCAGGGCCTCATCAGGGGACTGGGTGATGTGAATAACGGTCACCTTACCAGCAGCCTGAATCTGCTTCAGCATCCGATTTACCTCTCTCCTGCCCCTTGGGTCTAACAGAGAGGTGGGCTCATCTAAGATAAGATACTTCGGTTCCATTGCCAGAACCGAGGCGATGGCCAAACGTTGTTTCTCCCCTCCGGAGAGGCGATGTGGAGGATGATGGCGGTACTGTTCCAGTTCAAAGCGCCGCAAGGCCTGGGTGACTCTCTGGCGCATTCTGGCCGGAGGGATACCTATGTTCTCCAGTCCAAAAGCAATTTCTCGCTCTACGGTAGTAGCGACAATCTGGTTGTCTGGGTTTTGAAAAACCATCCCAACTCGCCTGCGGATAGCAGGGATGTGTTCTGACCTATAGGTGCAGAGGCCGTCCACCGTCACCTCGCCTGAGCTGGGCAGCAAAAGCCCATTGATACACCGGGCAAGCGTGGTCTTGCCTGAACCATTAGCACCCATAATGGCTACTGACTCACCCTCCTCAATCTCTAAGTCAATGTCTTCGAGGGCAGTGAGTGAGACATCCTTATACCTATATACAAATGATAGGGCTTCTATGCTGATCATCTATGGCTCTTGGCAGAAAGGGTTCTATATGGAGAGTTACTATGCGAAGTAATATAGCACAAGATGGGAATTATGTCAACCGTTTTTGAGGCGATTGGGTTAGCTGAGAGCTTTAAGCATATGCAAAAGGGACATTCAGGCGAATCTCTCATCTGAATGTCCCTTCAGCGTCTTGGAAATCTTCTTTTTTCACAATCCTAAAAGTCTCTGGGCATTCTTGAACCCTATCTTTTCCAGGGCCTCCTTAGTTATGCCAGAGTTCTGCAGGTGTTCTGCATTTGGGACTTTCTGCCCCTTATAGACGAGATCTGTTCCGAATAGCAGTTTATCTTGATTCCGTTCTAAGAAACTGCGGGCAAACTCTCTGTCCCTGGTCATAGCATTATCGCCTGAACCGGCAGACAGATCCCCGTAGACATTGGGATAATTCTGCAGCAGATAATCCACTCGTCCGCCAGGCACCACCTTTCTCTGGGGATAGCCCTGAAGGTCTTCGCGGGTTACATCGGCTGAGATCTCGCTCCACCAGTGGGTGGCATGGCCGATGAAGACAGTCTCGGGGAATTTTCGTAACATTCTTTCCAATCTCGGAAGGCCTATGTAGTCTCGATTCCGATAGCGGTCCATATGGATCAGAATAGGGATCCCCAACTCCCCGCAGGCGGCATATATCTTTTGGAGCCTCTTGTCGTCCACCCAAAGTCCCGAAAGCGACTCTCCAAATCCTCGGCAACCTCTTTCTACATAGCTCTTAATCATAGGTAGGGGATCAAAGCTGGAGGCCTCCCGACGCCGAGGGTCTATATTGCAAAAGGGGATAAGCCGGTCCGGATGTCTCCTGGCAGCGGCTATCACCTGTGCAGTGGTCACATAGTAATCGGTCTCCTCAGGATTCTCAATAGGTAAGAGACAGGCCTTTTCGATTCCCAGTTCATCCATTTTGACCAACACGTCTCTTGCCGTTAGTCTTGGCTTGCCAAAAACTATCTTGCCGATGTGCATGTGGATGTCTATCCAATTCATTGTCTTTTCCTCTGTAGCATAAATGTTTGAATGCTGACGTAGTGGACCGTCAACTGGTTAGCACGAACCCTCTTCATTGCTCGTGAGTAGCAATACTAAAAAGTGGAGCTGGAGGGAGTCGGACCCTCGACCTCTTGTCTGCCAGACAAGCGCTCTCCCGCTGAGCTACAGCCCCGTAGCGATTTAAGACTGTGAATTCCTTGAACAAAACTCCATAGTCTGCCGCCTACAGCTTATAATATACCAGTGCGGTGATAATATGTCAAGTAAAAAACATTCGGCCAGCAAGAAACGCCCTGCGATTGTGAAAGGCATGGCCCACTGCAGGAGGTACGCAGATAGCATAAATTTGACTCGCACCTTTTGCCGACTTTAGACAAAGCTTTGGCCATAGTGGTGAAGTAGCGAGCCTGGCATTGCAAATATCAACCCGAAACTATTCGCTTAGCTGCCGTTGCCCAGAGAAATGGCCGCTCATAACCAATCGCTCTCACTATTTTCCTCAAAGATGTGTGCCTTCCCAGGGAATTCTTGGACCCTGCCACTTTCCATTTTCTGCCCTTAGCCTCCCCGGGCTAATATTCGCTTTGTCCGCCATTTATGGAACAGTTTCTTTTGATTTTTCGGAAATTCCCCTTGACAATCGACGTTTGATTTTGTATGATTTTGTCAGATTTCATCGAGATGCTCTGGGTCCTTCTCGCACACCAGAGGCAAAATGCTTTTCTATCTCCTGCACAAAGCTATGCAGGACCTGTGTAGAACAAAAGGGGCAAAATGTCACTTTCTTGAAAGGTGCAAAGCCAAGCAGAATCTTGAACGCTCTGAGATGGTTCGCCAATGAGATGTGTGTAGCTGACCTATTGAGAAAGAAGCTGATGATTGGCCAATATGCTGACCCACGATAAAAGAGAGCCGGGCAGGACTTTCCTCTAAGGCAAAGGGATTTGCTGCGGTCTTTCTTTTCCAACTGGCTGACACCTCCTGTGGGTTACAGTTCCCTCCCAGAGGGGACGAAAGGCTAGCCCGCAGGTCGCTGGGCACAGAGATAACCCATCTATTGGACATTTAGCAGAGGCTCGAGCGGAGAGACGAGAAGATTGATCTGACAGGCTGCTCACATAGAAAGAACCGATGCGTTTCAAAACCAACATCGTGATCTTCGACTTGGACGGAACACTAATAGACTCAAGTCCAGATATTGTCCACTGTGCTAATCTGGCCCTCAGGGAACTGGGACTGTCTCCCATAACCATAGAGCAGGCTAAGAAAGGAATCGGGCCCGGCAGTGAGAAGTTCACCCGAATGATGTTGCCCCGAGGTGAGGAAAACAGAGCCGAGGAGTTCCTGAGACTTTACCGGAGCTTCTATATCGAAAGGTGTACCCGGGGGACCAGACTCTACCCAGGGGTGAAGGACGTATTGGAGCGTTTAGGAAAATTTACGTTAGTTCTGACTACGAACAAGCCTCGATATATGGCAGAGAAAATCTTAAGACATTTCGGCCTCTGGGAGTATTTCGGTCTCTGCCTGGGTCCAGAGGATGTGTCAAACCCAAAGCCGGATCCAGAGATGATCTGCAAGGCCTTGAACCATCTCGGAGAAGTTCCCCAGACGGCAATGGTGGTGGGGGACACCTGTAATGACATACTGGCCGGGAAGAGAGCCGGGACCAAAACCTGTGCAGTGACTTACGGTTATTCCTCCCGACAACTCCTGCAGAAAGAGGAGCCGGATTTCATTATTGATCGTCTCACCGATCTCATCGGGCTGCTTGATGGTGAGCAGCGTACATTCTGATCTCTGGGGGTTAACCAGATGATAATCAGACGGAAGAATCCTGAGGTCGACCTGAAACTTAAATATAACGAAGTGTTGGAGAACTGCCTGATACTGTCGCTGGCAATCTTTCTGGTCGTTTTCCTCTCCAGCCGGACAATGCAGATAAAACCACATGCGAAGGTGGTTCAACAGGAGATTATCAAGGTGGAGGATATCCCGGAGACGCACCAGGTAAGGAAACTTCCTCCGCCCCCTCCACGGCCGTCCGTGCCGATTGAAACAGAACGGAAGGATATATCCGAGGAGGTGACCATAGAGAGCACTGAATTGAACTTAGACGAACCCCCGTTGCCACCACCTCCCCCAGCTCCACCGCCTACCGAGCCGGTCTTTGAATTCTATCAAGTCTCTAAACCCCCTGTGCCGACAAAAAAGGTGACACCCGAATACCCGGAGATCGCCCGTAAGGCTGGAATAGAAGGAACGGTCTTTACGAAACTGCTGGTAAACCAGCAGGGGCGGGTAGACAGTGTAGTTGTGCTGAAAGGACCTGAAGTGTTTGTAGACGCCGCACTCAAAGCCGCAACCCAACTGGAGTTCAGCCCTGCGTTACAAAACGATAAACCGGTGAAGGTCTGGGTCTCACAAGCGTTTATCTTCCGTCTCAAATAGCAATCTTTGCACGCTGTGCTGATATAGCGAAGCTTCTCACTTGAAGCCGGTAAGGCTTTGGGTTGAGTAATTACCACTTTATTGTGACCCACAAATGGCTGTCGCTAACGGACTTATTGGGGTCCGGGTAAGGAGCGAGGAGAATGAATCAACTGTGTCCGGATTTCGAGAAACCGCTGCTGGAATTGGAAGAGAAAATTGCCGAGATGCGCAAATACGCCGAGACTGAGGGGATTAACCTTTCGGAGGAGTTGGAGAGACTAGAACAGAAGACAGAAAAACTCCGGGAGAAGACATATTCAAATCTTACCCCTTGGCAGCGGGTTCAGCTGGCCCGGCATCCTCAACGGCCTTATACTTTGGACTACATTGGGCTGATAACTACAGATTTCGTAGAGCTACATGGCGACCGAGGTTTTGCTGATGACCCGGCCATCGTGGCTGGGCTGGCCAGATTGGACGGCGAACCGGTAGTCATAGTGGGACATCAAAAGGGAAGAACCACAAAAGAAAAACTTTACCGTAACTTTGGTATGCCACATCCCGAAGGATACCGAAAGGCACTTCGTATTATGAAGTTGGCTGCCAAATTCAAAAAACCTGTGATTTGTCTCATCGACACCCCTGGTGCCCATCCCGGGTTGGAGGCGGAAGAGAGAGGGCAGGCCGAAGCTATTGCCAGAAACCTGTATGAGATGTCACACCTGTTGACACCCATAATCATAGCTGTCATTGGCGAAGGTGCCAGCGGTGGCGCCCTGGGTATCGGGGTAGGCGACCGGCTGCTGATGATGGAAAACACTTGGTATTCGGTTATATCTCCTGAGGGGTGTGCCGCCATCTTATGGAGAACCAAAGACAAAAAGGAGGAGGCCGCCGAGGTCCTGAAACTAACCGCTCAAGATGTAATGGAACTAGGACTGATCGATGAGATTATTCCTGAACCTTTCGGCGGCGCCCACCGGGACTGGGAGAAAGCAGCAGGCCTACTTAAATCCCATATCCTCAAACACCTCTCCCAGCTCAAACAAATCCCCACCGAGCAACTGGTCAAAGAGAGGATAGAAAAATTCAACCGCATGGGAGTGTGGAAGGAGTAGAGGAATTGGCTAATCTTCGGCAGTTGCCGAACCGAAAAAGAAACGATGTCATCCATTCGTCAACATCTGTATTTCGGTCGCCCTTGCAGTACCTGATAACGAATAGTTGCTGTAGCTATTCTACTGGATCTTCGTAAGATAGGTACAACCTCCTCCTCGAGTTCGAGGAGATTTAGGTGAACCGCAGGACCAAAGAATCCAATTTACACTTGACAGAAGGCACTATTGTTTACTATCTTTATCTGCTAAACTTTCACAAAAAATCTGGGAAATGTCTTTCTAGGCCAGCGCAATACGTTAGCATATGGTAGCACAAGGGGCACAAGTTTCCTCAGCAAAAATAGGCACTTGACTACATTTGCGGACTTCCGTGGACAGACCTTCTGCTGTCAGCCCAATTCATTAGGTTTTGCTATTTAGCAACTGTGGTTAGCCGCACGATTAATCGCAAACTTATGGTTAATCCGGAAGCTGGGGGTGATTGCATTTTCTGTCAGCGGCCGCGGGAATCAAAACCAGGGCCTGTTGCCCCAGAGCCTGTGAACTGAGCAATTTAAGCCTACCTTTGCCCTATGCTTAGGGAAGAACACTTCCTTTGGTCAGCTTTCTTGCAAAGAAAAGTGACAGATAGCTGGCCGAGAGACAGAAGTTTTGCCTGTTAGGTCTCCAACTACAATATCTTGGTTAAGGTCCATTTTGTCGACTCAGGTACCGAAAGCACCTTGAGCTGATCTTTACTACAAAAACGTTAAGGCCGTAAATGGAAAGTAGTTCCTAGATAATTATTGGATTGGGCATATGCTTTCCTTTGTGGTCTCTGCCGTGAAATTTACCCTTTAATTGGAGAAGCTTTATTGCCCAAATGGAGCTGGTGCTCAAATACGGCAAGCGAGGGCTGCGGGTGGAATTGCCGTCCCATAGGGTAACGGGAGTTCTGAGAACAAATCCATTTCCCAAACTCCCCCGGCCGGAACTGTCGGTTTTCGATGCATTAGCCCATCCCATCGCTTCGCCCGCGTTGAGCCAGCTGTCCCGGGGTAAGAAGACAGTCTGCATTGTTATTTCGGACATCACCAGACCTGTGCCCAACCGGGTGATCTTGCCACCTATCCTGGAAGTCGTTCAAGAAAGCGGCATCTCCAGAGAAGCGATTACCATATTGATCGCCACCGGACTTCATCGCCCCAGTTCTGAACAAGAGCGACTCCAGATGTTGGGCCCTGACATTGTTTCGGACTACCAGATAGTTGACCACAGAGCAACTGGGTCGATGGCCTTCCTCGGCCACACCCGAAGAGCTACCCCAGTCTTCGTCAACCCTCTGTTTGTCAAGGCAGACCTGAAAATCACCACTGGCCTTATTGAACCCCACTTTATGGCCGGGTACTCAGGTGGCAGAAAGGCGATCTGCCCAGGAATATGCGGCCTGGAGACAATAAAGGTTCAGCACGGACCTCGTTTTCTTGAATCTCCCAGGAGTACTGAGGGAATCCTAAGCGGCAACCCCTTCCATCGGGAAGCTCTGGAGATCGCCCGGATGGTGGGAGTTGACTTCAGCTTGAATGTCAGTGTGGATCAACGGGGCAGGCCTAATGGAGTCTTCGCTGGAGAGCTGGACAAAGCCCATCAGGCTGGGGTGAGATTTGTAGAAAAACAGGTGAAAGTTCCCTGGGTAGAACCCGTTGACATAGTGGTTACAAGTGGCGGCGGTTACCCACTGGACCTAACCTTCTACCAGACAATTAAGGGGATGAGCACCGCTCTACCAGTAATTAAGAAGGGCGGAGCCATTATCATCGCGTCTGAATGTGCAGAAGGAATCGGTGGAGCCGAGTTCACTCAACTCATTGAGCAGACAGAGAATCCGGACGAGTTTCTCCAGCGCATCTGCCAGCCGGGCTATTTTGTCAAAGACCAGTGGCAAGTGGAGAAGTTATGCCACGTGTTAAAAAAAGCTCGGGTCTTCCTATACAGCGAAGGGATACCCCGCTGCCGGGTTCGAAAGCTTATGGTGGAACCAACCACTTCGGTAGAGGAAGCTGTAGAGCAGGCATTAGAACAAAGCTGCCAAGAGGCGAAAATAGCAGCCATTCCCGAAGGACCCTATGTCCTACCCGTACCTCAAAGCCAAGGGTAACCCTGTTGGTTTGCTTATTGAGTCTGAATAACGAGTTCCAATTCTTATAAGGATAACTGATATGGACCGAAAAACAGAAGTAGATGTTAAACGGCAAAAGGTGAGGGAGTTTTTAGACCGCCACTGCCTAGCTGGCATTCTGCTCACACGGCAGAGCAGTTTCTCTTGGTATACCGCCGGGGGAGAGAATTTTGTGGCTATCAACTCCGACTCAGGGGCATCGTCCATTCTGGCCACTCCAGAGAAAGATTACCTCATCTCAGATAACATCGAGGCCCCTCGTATTCAGGCAGAAGAGGCAGCTGGACTCGGCTTTGAGCTGGCCCAGTTTGAGTGGTACCAACCCGAACGCAAGGAGCAGATCATAAAAGATCTAACTCGCGGAGGAACAGTTGCCACGGACACCGGCCCTCTGGCCGATGAGTTCTCCCAGCTACGATATTCTCTTACCGAAGGTGAGATAGGCAGATATCGCTGGTTGGGCAAAAATACCGGCGAGTCTGTGTCTAGAGTATGTCAGAGTTTAAGAGTCGGCGTCAAGGAGTCTCAGATTGCGGGCCGGCTCAGCGAAAGCCTGCTATCAAAAAAGATAGTGCCCGTTGTCCTGCTGGTGGGTACTGACGATCGCATCGAAAAGTTCCGCCACCCCATTCCTACAGAAAGAAGACTGGTGAGATACGCTATGATTGTCGTCTGCGCTCGCAGGTGGGGTCTGATAGTCTCAATGACCAGGCTGGTCCACCTCGGGAGACTCCCCGAATCACTGCGGAAAAAACACAACGCTGTAGTCCAAGTAGATGCCACCCTTATCTCACATACCGTGCCGGGAAACCTGATTAAGGAGATATTTGAAAAGGCTGTCCACAGCTACAGGCAGGTGGGATTCGGTGATCAGTGGAGACTTCATCATCAGGGAGGCGCCACCGGCTATGCCACCCGGGATTTCAAGGCAACTTCTAACTCTACCCACATGGTGCAAGAAAACCAGGCCTACGCCTGGAACCCGTCCATTACAGGCACCAAGTCAGAGGACACCATTATCGCCTTGCCTGACAAGACAGAGGTAATCACCGAAATCGAAGACTGGCCAATGATCCAGACAGCAAGTATTAAGCGACCAGATATTCTACAGTTATGAGGAAAATTCCCCTTGTCGGACTCATATTTTGCTTTCTTGTTCTGCTCTGCAGCTCCACCCTCCTGGCAAGACAGAATGTTGGTATACTGCCTTTTAAAGACAATACTGGCTACGATGGGGGGTGGAATATCGAGAAGGGAATAGCTGTCTGGTTGGGAGAAGCTATTAGCCAGAACCCATTCTATCAGATAGTACCTGTTGATACCCTCACCAGCGCCTTGAAATCCCTGCCTCCAAGGCCCAAAAGGGGAGCAAGGTCTTGTCTGCTTGGGTTCCTATTCCCCAAAAGGAAAAAGGCCGCAGCCCATGAAAGGTCAACACAAATAAGAGAAATAGTCAAAAAAGCAGGGGTAGACGTCCTTATCACCGGCGAGATAAAGAAGTTCAGCCTCTCTCGCTTCCAGGCAGGACTTCCTATGTTGGCAGGATATGAGTCGTATTCGAGCACTGTGGAGCTGCAAGCCAGTGTCCAGAGGGTTATCGACGGAAAGCCGCTGGGAACAATTACAGGCAGAGCAAAGGTAACCGATCGAGATCTGGGATTGTCGCTTTTCGGAAAAGCAAGCGATAAAACTCTTGAATTCTATGGGTTAGATACCCTTCGTTTTGGGTCAGAGGAGTTTAAGAAGACAGTACTAGGCCGGGCCGCGCAGAAAGCAATAGATCAACTTAAGACCAAACTGGAACAGATTGTCGTGCCCCCTCCACTGCCTAAGGTCTCTCAGCCAGCAGTATTGTTGGTTGAAAACAATGATGTATATGTTAATATAGGGATAGAAGATAGCATCCAAGTGGGAGACAAGTTCAGTGTCTACAGTAGAGGAAAAGAGCTCCGAGACCCGGTATCTGGTATGGTGTTGGGGTACACAGAACAGAAGGTGGGAGTTATCCGAATCATACTAATCCAGGCAGCTCATCTCTCCAAAGCAGAGATAATGGAGGGCAAGGAGCGGATTAAACCCGGCAACCTCATCAGGATAGAGTGATAAACGGCAGAAGTATGGGAAAAGGAGAAAAGGAGATGCAAAAGGGTAGATTCCCATTGTTCCTTGTTCTGTTATTGCTTATTCTTGTGGCCGGTAAGGCGTACGGAAAGCTTCCCCAGTGGAACCTCACCGAGTTATGCCAGAAGGCCGAATGGATAGCTACCGGGGAAGTAGAAACTGTCAGCCAGACTGCCGACTGCACCTTCATAATCTTCCGGCCGATAGAGCTGTTTAAGGGAGATTCAATCGCGCCAAAGGCAAAGGTTAGCGTAGTCCGCAACCCCGCAGGAAACTCTTCCGTTTTTTCGGACGGAAACTTCGTTTTGCTCTTCCTGAATTTCAATGAATCCGAAGGTACATTTGAGTTGTGCGACCCGCTCCAGGGAGTATATCTATTGAACGCAGGTCGAGCAGTGACGCCGGCCTCCGGGCCTACAGTACCTTGGGCCACCCTCACTTCCGAAGTCAGGAGAATAACAGGCGTAGCAAAACCTACCGGTGTCGAACTGTCAGTCTGGGGAAAGATTAAGGAACTCTTCAGGTGAAGGGTTTCAAGCTCTGGGAAGTCGAAAAGGGGGCACAATAGGGAGAAGGATGTCCAGGAATACCAAGATAGAAATCGGCGACATAGAGGTCAAGGCTCAGTTAAACGACTCCCCCCGCGGCAGGACTTATCCGGGATGCGCTTCCCATCGAAAGCGTGTTTAACACCTGGGGAGACGAGGTATATTTTTCTATTCTGGTACAGGCCGAGCTGGAATGCGTAAAGGAGGTGGTTGAGCGGGGGGATTTAGGATACTGTCCCCCTGGAAACGCATTTTGTATCTTTTACGGAAAGAGCCCGGCCAGCCAAGGGGAGGAGATTTGTACTGCCAGCCCGGTGGATATCGTAGGAAAGGTCATTGGAGACCCCACCGTTTTCAAAGAAGCAGTGCGCTCCAGCAGGCGTATTCGTCTGGAGAGGGATTAGGCGCTTTGATAAGACAAAATCTATGTCAAGCTGCTGAAGAGGTTCAATGCAAAATGCAAAATGAGAGATAGAATATAGCCTTAGCAGAGCTGTAAGCAAAGGTGGCTTTGGCTTCTGCGACCTCTTCCTTTTACGCCCTGTTGGATAAGAGCCCCCATCTAACAGGGTGAATTCCCTCCCCCAGAGGAAGGGATAATGCGACTTTTTATGAACGGATGATTCTTGCAATGCGAAGTGAAGTCTCGTCGGGCTGAGACCAAGCTTCGCCGGTTCTTATGGGGCAGTAGCTCAGTTGGGAGAGCGCATCCCTCGCACGGATGAGGTCGGCGGTTCGAATCCGCTCTGCTCCACTGAAAAGGTTGCGGTCGTGCTAGGCGGGGAGCCAGCGGTGCCCTGTACCCGCAATCCGCTACAGCGGGGCTTAATTCCCAACCCTAGGCTCTGTTGTCTCAGGATATACCAGCCATAAGCGGCGTTGATGGTCAGGTCCTGTGCAACGGAAGGTCGCTAAACCCCGTCAGGACCGGAAGGTAGCAGCGGTAGGCGTTCTCTTGCGTGTGCCGCAGGGCAACCTGACCGGAGTCGGCTGTGACTGTGACGCCCGGGACAAACGGCCAAAGGTGGGTGCACGACCGCATACAACTCGGTTCCAAACGGCTTCGAAAATTGAATGCTTAAATCCCACGCTTTGCCCTATTGGGGTTCGCAAGCACTTCCCACAGCCTTTTTGATAGAATGCGCAATTTCAGGTGCAGCTGACGCTACGACAAACTCCGTCTTTGAAGATTCGGAGTTTGTTGCTCAAAATTCACTGAGACTTAGTCAACAATACCGAAAGCAACCTAAAGAGCCAAAAGATGTCTTATGTAGTGCTGTCCAGAAAGTGGCGACCCTTAAACTTTGACGATGTAGTAGCTCAGGAACATGTTACTGCTACTCTGAAGAATGCTATCAGTTCAGGCAGAATTGCCCAGGCCTATCTATTTTCTGGCCCTCGTGGTGTGGGCAAGACTACCACTGCTCGAATCTTAGCTAAAGCATTGAACTGTGCTGAGGGCCCTACACCCCACCCCTGTAACAAATGCACTGCCTGCAAAGAGATCACCAATGGGGTCAGTCTCGATGTCCTGGAGATTGATGGAGCTTCTAACCGAGGCATCGACGAAGTACGTGACCTGAGGGAGAACGTCAGATATGCCCCCAGCCAAAGCAGATACAAGATATATTACATCGACGAAGTGCATATGCTAACTACTCCCGCCTTCAATGCCCTGTTGAAAACACTCGAGGAACCACCTCCACATGTCGTTTTCATCTTTGCCACCACTCAGCCTCAGGATATTCCCTTGACCATTCTGTCCCGCTGTCAGCGCTTCGACTTCAAGAGGATTCCGACTGCGGAGATGGTTAAGCGCCTCCAATTGATCGCTTCTCGCGAGTCGGTTGAGATCAACGAAGATGCCCTGCTGCTAATAGCCAAAAAGGCCGATGGGGCAATGCGGGACGCCGAAAGCCTCTTAGACCAGGTGATCGCCTTCGGCGGCAGTCAGATCTCATCCGAGACAGTGGAAAGCTTGCTCGGACTGGTAGAACGGCAATTTTTCTTCGACTTGATAGAGGCCGTGGCCCAAAAAGATAGTCGCAGGGGTCTGGAACTGGTGGAGAAGGTGATCGAAGATGGCCGAGAGGTGGGAGAAATCGTAAAAGGACTGCTGGAACATCTTCGGGACCTGTTGTTTGCTAAAATTCCTGGAGGGATGAAAAATATAGAGGCATCAGAGGGGGACAAACTGAGCTATCAAGCCCAGGCAAAAAACTTCTCCGAAGAAGACCTGCTGCGAATGATAAAGATCGTCTCTGACATAGAAGCTTCAATCAATCGGGCTCCTAATCCAAGACTGAAGCTGGAAATCGCCGTTATTAGGTTGATTAAGCTGGATTCTACCGTACTTCTGAATGAGCTATTAGAACGATTCTCCCGATTAGAAGAAAGATTCAAAAGAACAAACTTTCAGATTGGTGAAAATAGACCACCTTCCCTTCCATTGTTCGAAGACAAACCAGAGCAGATAGAACCTCACGAGAAAGTAACAGTGGAGCCCACCAAAAAGGGGAAAGAGGTTACCACAGAATCAGCAGATTTGGAACTGAGTCTGGAAAATCTACAGCAGCATTGGCCTCAGATAGTTGAGGCAGTTAAGCAGAAAAAGAGAAGTTTAGGAGCACTTCTTTCTCATGCAGTGCCGGCTGAGGTGTCCGGGGGTATTCTCGAACTCTCCTTCAAAAAAGAAGGCAACTTCTCTGCCAGAAAAGTGGAAAAAGAGAGCACTTTGGTGGAGCAGACCATAGGAGAGATGTTCAGCGCTCCGCTGAAGATTAAGTGCACGGTTGTCGATTCTGCTGAGAAGAAAACGAGCACACCGAAGGCTCCCCTGGAACAACTCTACCAGAGGGAACCTTTACTTCGCAGCGTAGTGGAGATATTCGACGGAGAGCTCGTTGGAGGAGCACCAGACAGTAAGTCTGGGATAAACTGAAAACAAGGAGGATAACGTAATGGCAAAGGTCCCTACAGGATTTGCGACGGTGATGAAACAGGCACAGGCCCTACAGGGAAAACTCTCAAAGTTACAGGAAGAGTTGGAGCAAAAAAGGGTTGAAGGTACTGCCGGCGGAGGTATGGTTACTGTGGTGGCCAATGGCAAACAGGAGATCCTGGAAGTGAAGATTGACCCACAAGTTGTAAATCCCGAAGATGTTGAGATGTTAGAGGATTTGATTGTGGCTGCTGTGAACCAAGCCCGCCAGAGGGCCCAAGAATTGGCCGAAGAGGAGATGCAAAAATTAACTGGGGGACTCGTCCCACAACTACTGGGCAACATAAAAATACCCGGATTGACTTGACTGAAAAACAGGGAGAAATAGGCAATGCGCCCCACTGTTGATTCTGTTGAAAGACTGACTGCGGCATTTCAGAAACTGCCTTCCATTGGAAGAAGAACTGCCCAGAGGCTAGCTTTCTATCTGATGAAGGCCGACAGAGAAGAGGCACTCTCTCTGGCCGAGGCAATTATCGAGCTAAAGGAGAAAACCCGTTACTGTTCGATCTGCTTCAATCTGACCGAAACCGACCCATGTAGTGTCTGCTCTGATTCTACCCGAAACAGCTCAATCATATGCGTGGTAGAAGAACCAAGAGATGTGTTAGCGGTGGAGAAAACAGGCCAGTATAGAGGGCTGTATCACGTGCTGGGCGGAGTTCTGTCGCCCCTGGATGGTATCGGCCCAGATAACCTAAGGATCAGAGAACTCCAGGAGCGGGTAAGAAATGGCGTCCAGGAAGTGATCCTGGCCACCAGTGCTACGGCGGAAGGGGAAACCACCTCCGTCTATCTGGCCAAATTGCTCCGGCCCTACCCAGTGAAGGTCTCCCGGCTTGCTCAGGGGCTGCCTGTAGGTGGAGATTTAGAGATCGCCAGCAAAGAGACTTTAATTCGAGCTATAGAAGAACGGCGAAAGGTAGAATAGTCACTTCAAATCAAAATAGCGGATCGAAGCAATCCAGGAGGATGTTATGTCCAAGATGATTGAAGTTCGATGGCACGGCAGGGGAGGACAGGGGGCGAAGACCGCTGCCTATCTTCTCGCCGAATCGGCAATGCAAGAGGGTAAATACATCCAAGCCTTCCCGGAATACGGACCAGAGAGGATGGGGGCACCCATGATGGCCTTCACTCGCATAAGCGACACCCCAATCAGAATTCACTGCCATGTAAAAACCCCCCAAGTGGTGGCAGTACTGGACCCCACCCTACTTGAAACCGTGGATATCTTGGATGGAGTTCCCAAAGATGGCACGGTGGTGGTAAACACAGGAGAGTCGCCGGACTCCTTGCGGAGGAGCCTGAGCATATCGGGTAGGCGTCTGTTCACCGTGCCAGCCACCCAAATCGCCCTGGAGACTATAGGCAAACCCATCCCTAACACCCCGATGATAGGGGCTATGATCAAGGCCAGTGGACTTTTGAACATTGAAGCAGTTATCACTAACACCCGCAAGAGCTTTGAGAAAAAGTTCAGCGGTCTGGTAGTAGAGAAGAATATCCAGGCTATCCGACGGGCCTATGAGGAGGTGAAGTCAGAGTGAAGATTACACCGGATACAGGATGGAAAAAACTGCCTCAGGGAGGAGTTATACTGGAAGCAGGCAACGCCGAGCAGTACATAACCGGCAGTTGGCGAACTTTCCGCCCCATCCGTGATGAACAGAAATGCACCAATTGCCTGCTGTGCTGGATCCACTGCCCCGACTCTTCCATTATAGTAGAAAACGCTAAGATTGTGGGCATAGATTATGACCATTGCAAGGGCTGCGGCATCTGTGCCGAGGTCTGCCCCCCAAGAATTAAGGCAATAACAATGGTAGAAGAAAGAAAAACGGATGATTTGAAATAGTATAATGCATTAGTTAAGGAGGCTAAGGGATTCTATCCCTGTGAAATCTATCCAGATCAATGCTCATCTTGACCAGAAAAGGAGCGAATTATGGGAAAATTGATTTCAATGGAGGGGAATCAGGCAGCAGCAGAGGCGATGCGTCAGATAAATCCCGACGTAGTGGCTGCCTATCCCATAACTCCTCAAACTGAAGTTGTACAGACGTTTGCCCAATTTGTGGCCGATGGTCGGGTGGATACCGAATTCATCACTGTGGAGAGCGAGCATTCAGCAATGAGTGCTTGCGTGGGAGCAGCGGCGGCAGGCACCCGGGTAATGACCGCTACTTCTGCCAACGGTATGGCCCTTATGTGGGAGATCCTTTACATCGCCGCCTCCACCCGCCTGCCAATTGTTATGGCCCTGGTGAATAGAGCTCTTTCCGCCAATATAAACATCCATTGCGATCACTCTGACTCAATGGGTGCCAGAGATGCGGGCTGGATTCAACTTTACTGTGAAAACAGTCAGGAGGTCTACGATACCCTCATTCAAGCAGTGCGTATCGCTGAACATCCCCAGGTCAGGCTGCCAGTTATGGTTTGCTACGATGGCTTCATCATCAGCCATGCAGTGGAATGCCTAAAACTACTCGAAGACAAGGAAGTTCAGGAATTTGTGGGCGAATTCAAGCCAGTAAATTCCCTGCTGGATATCGCTCACCCTCACACCTTTGGGCCTCTGGACCTTTACGATTTCTATTTTGAGCATAAGCGCCAGCAAATAGAGGCCTACGGCCCGGCCAAGCAAGTCATAGTCGAAATCGGCAAGCAGTTCAGTGCCCTCTCAGGGAGGGAGTACGGACTGTTTGAAGGCTATCGGCTTCAGGACGCTCGGCTGGCAATAGTTCTGCTGGGTTCTGCCGCTGGGACTGCAAAGGAGGCTGTGGACCGGCTAAGAGCCGATGGCTTACCTATAGGACTGCTAAAGTTGCGAGCTTTCAGGCCCTTTCCCAGCGAAGAGTTGATCCAGCTTTTGGGCGGATTTGAAGCGGTTGCTGTGCTGGACAGAGCGGTCTCCTTCGGGGCAACCGCTGGACCACTCTTCACTGAGATAAGCTCGGCCCTGTTCAGAGCCGATCGCCGTCCCCTATTGGTCAACTACATCTACGGCTTGGGGGGAAGAGATATAGACATAGAAGATATACAGAAGGTTGGAGAAGAACTGGAGAGAACAGCAGAACGAGGAAAAACAGAACAGCTTGTTGACTATGTCAGTGTTAGAGAATAGGAGGAGTTGATGGCCAGCTTAAAAGAACTTTCCAGCAACAAAGAGCTGCTTTCTGGAGGGCATCGGCTGTGTGCCGGTTGTGGGGCCTCCATAATTGTGCGGCAGGTGCTTCTGGCAGCGGATACACCTGTAGTGGTGGCAAATGCCACCGGTTGTCTTGAGGTGGCAACAACTATATTCCCATACACTGCCTGGCGTTGTCCCTTTATTCACTGCGCCTTTGAAAATGCCGCCTCTACGCTCAGTGGGGTGGAAACAGCGTACCGGGCGTTGAAGAAGAAAGGGAAAATTAGTCAAGACATCAGATTTATCGCCTTCGGGGGCGACGGAGGTACTTATGACATAGGTCTACAGGCCCTTTCTGGCGCCTGCGAACGGGGTCACCGGATGCTTTATGTCTGCTACGACAATCAGGCCTACATGAACACGGGCATCCAGCGGTCCAGCGCCACTCCGCTGGGGGCGGCAACTACCACCTGCCCGGCGGGCAAACTGCTCCCAGGTAAGTCCCAGAACAGAAAGGACCTAACTGAAATAATGGCCGCTCACCATATCCCCTATGTGGCTCAGACTTCACCCGGCCGCTGGAATGACCTGGTGAGCAAAACCCAAACCGCGCTCCGAACCGAAGGACCATCGTTTATGAATGTTCTCTCCCCCTGCCCTCGTGGCTGGCGATTCCCCCCAAATGAGACCATCAAGATAGCCCAACTGGCCGTAGATACTTGCCTATGGCCACTCTATGAGGTTGTAGAGGGTAAGTGGAGACTAACTTACCGACCGAAGCAGAAACTCCCTGTCGAAGAATGGCTTAAAACCCAAGGAAGATTTGCCCATCTATTCAAAGGCGATAATCAACAGGTGATTGAACAACTACAGGCTGAAGTGGACCGCCGTTGGGAAGAACTGTTGGAGAAAAGCTCTTGAAAAAGGCGACATACCACCCAGTCCTTTCTGAGGGAGAAGAAAAACAGCTTTACCTCAATTTGATCAGGTGTGGCATCCAATTTGTACTGACATACCCAAAGCCCGAATACCAAAATGACGGGAAAAAGCGCTTTTGCCATCTGGATCTTCCCATTTGATATTGCTTCCAAATACTCTGCTCATAATGGAAGAAGATGAGTTGATACTATGAAGGACCTGATAACTGCGCCCAATGTGTTGACGTTCTCCCGGATTGTTTTGGCTGCGTTTTTCCTAAAGCTATTCTTTGCTGAGGGTTTGTATTGCCAATACTTAGCTCTGATTGTCTTTGGAGTAGCCTCATTGACGGATAAGTACGACGGTAAGCTTGCCAGAACCAGAGGCTTATCCAGCCGTTTTGGCCGATTCTTGGACCCTCTGGCCGATAAGATTCTCACCCTCTCAGTTCTTTTCTCTCTGGTTATCAGAAACTTGGTTGCTGCGTGGATGGTGGAAGTCATCCTGGCGCGAGAGATAGTCATCACCGGCATCCGTATGCGGGCCCTGCGTAGTGACCGGCAGATGGCAACATCAAAACTGGCCAAATGGAAAACAGCCATTCAGT
>Ga0164310_10000105_pt1 | contig 40747 bp, 37 predicted proteins | sample GuaBasSedimGuay1_FD_121795 | JGI IMG/M metagenome (GOLD analysis project Ga0164310, IMG submission 121795) | Subseafloor sediment microbial communities from Guaymas Basin, Gulf of California, Mexico - Guay1, Core 4569-9, 0-3 cm | ecosystem: Environmental > Aquatic > Marine > Hydrothermal vents... | reverse complement strand
GCTTTGGCTAATTTCTTATGGCAGGTTTTGCAATTCTTGTGATAGGCATTCTGCAGCTTGGGAACCTTGCCCTGTTTCTTTAGGGGATTATGGCACTTGCTGCAATGCTGCACAGGGTCTCCCTCTTTCCACACGTTTTTGCCGTTTTGATAATCATGATGGCATTCTGTGCAGGCAACCTTGTAGTCTGCATGATGCTTTTTGTGTGAAAAGTGGACAGGGCCTTTTTTGTCCGCCTTATACCCGGTATTATTAATAACAATCTGATCGGGAACATCAGCCGCAACAAGTACCCCCACCACGAGGAAGACAAGACCTACAAGAAGAACAACAAGCAGCCCAAGACCTTTTCTCTTCATCCGCTCTTTCACCTCCTTTCACTGGGTGTGAATCAACTGCCCCTTTAGACATAAAGTATGTTACTTTACGACCTGACTATAATAAAAAGAACCATACCCTGTCAAGTACTATCTATGTCTTAGGGGGTTCATCATCAAGCAACTGGGCCATTTCCTTTAGGACCTTTAGTGACTCCATGGCCTCGGCCTCGTCGATTTTGTGAATAGCAAAACCGGCATGTACGATAACATAGTCACCTACCTTTGCATCATTTAAGAGAAGTAGGCTTACCTCCCTTTGGGTTCCATCCATGTCGATGGTACCCATTCCGTCGTTTATCTCTATGATTTTAGCAGGGATTGCAAGACACATAATTCAATTGCTCCTCAGTGTTTTTCTCAATAGGATTAACTCCCAGGGCTTTTAACTCCTCCAAAACCATTTCTAGAAGAGAGTCCATTTTTTTCTTTACAGCGGGCGTCAATTCTAGACTGACAGAAATGATATCCTGGGGCTCTAGTCCCAATATAACTGTTTGTGGCACCTTATCAAGAGCTTGGCATAGTGTTAGGGCCTCTAAGAGGTCGATTTCATGGAGGGAGTTTTTTGCAAATATACGGCGAGGAATATCATTACCGGTTAGCTTGTAAAGTGTGCCAGGGGGGCCTCCATTCTTTATGGCATCAACTACTATGAGGTGGTCCGCTTTTGTTATAGTACCTAAAAGGTGAATTCCAAGAACGCCACCGTCTATAATTGATACATGATCAGGAAACCGATACCGCTGTTGGAGGGCTTCCACTGCCCGAATTCCAAGACCTTCATCGGACAAAAGAAGATTGCCTACGCCCAATACTATAATATGAGGTCTTTTTTGTTCCATGGCCATTGAGCTCTTGCATTATTCAAAAATATGCACAAGTCATTTCTGACTCAGGGAAAAACCTAATTCCTATGCCTGAAAGATATAAGAAGCATGCTAGAGCTTAAACTTAGTATAGCGGAAAATGGCTACCAATATCAATCTGTTTATTTGATATTCTTGTTCTATTTCCGTTTTTTTGGAAGTGCTAAGTTGATCTCTCCAAAGGCCTTTGTTATCAGATCCTCTGTGCTGTCGTACAATGAAGGGCTCTTGTAAGAGGCTATGCCAAAGTTCATATGGATATGAACAGGTTTGTCGCTTTTACTCAGTGCAAGGTCATATTCCGGAAATATGTACATGCAGTAGGCTGTCCCTACTGCGATAAGAAAGACCGGGACAATCATGGTGAGCATGGAAAGTGGTGTGCCTGTCCAGGCCATAAGTCCAAAGGTCCAAATTAGCCCCATGATCACAGAGCCAGCCGGTATAATAACGCCCCTTGGAGTACGCATGAAAAGGAAGAGGACAAGAGCAATAATGAGAAATGTGATGGGGGGCAGATGGAAAAAGTCCTTTTTTGTAAACCTAGCGAGGGCATTCGCTACGATGGGCATGCCGATTTGATAGAGGTAAAGTGGTTCCTCTTTAATGATTTCTCTGACCTTTTCAATAATCGTTTTCTTGCTTTTGATATCTTTGAGGACTAGGCAGATTGCCGTGGTTCTTTCGCCCCAGGAAATAAGATTATTCTTGAATAATTCTATAGGAGAAATGATGGCCCTGAACTCGCCCAAGGACATTTGCCCGGATAGATCTATAGCCCTTCTTGCCTCTGGAAGGCTGACGATCCTTTTTACACCTTTTACCTTGGACAACTTTTTCCCGAGGTTGTCCAACTGAGCAAACGTCTTAGGGTCGAAGATGTGTTGGGCCTTGGCTACTACAAGAATAATCTCTTCTGAACCAAAAGTTTGCTTGAAGGTCTGGTATTGTTTGGTTTGAGGAAGATCTTCAATGGCCAGGTCATATATGCTGGTTCTAAAGCGTAGGTTCGGAAGTTGAACGGCAAAGATGAGCGTGATTACAATGTTGATGATAATTACATGCCATGGATGCTGGATGATAGTTCGAAGTAGGGACTTAGGACCCAAATGGGCCGCGATTGAAGAGGCAGGCTTCATGGCATGATAGCCTTTTTAGAGGAAAGGCAAAGGCCCCCCTCCTTCATTGAAGGAGGGGGGCTGTATATCGAGTATTAGAGCACCTTGATCTTGTATACCTGGTTCGAGTCTGGATCGATTACGTGCACACCACAGGCGATACAAGGATCAAATGAGTGAACAGTCCGTAGTATTTCCAGCGGACGTTTGGGATCTGCAACAGGGGTTCCAATTAGGGACTCTTCCACTGGTCCCAGTTTGCCATTTTTGCATCGTGGGCAAAGGTTCCAAGTGGAAGGCACAACGAGCTGATAATTCTTTATCTTCTTATTTTCAATTTCGACCCAGTGGCCCAAGGAGCCTCTGGCCACGTCATTTAGGCCGCAGCCCATACCGCTGTTGGGCATTTCCCAAGGCTCGTAGGTCTTGGTGTTTCCCTTTTTGAGGTTATTTACAAGCTCCATGGTCCACTTTTCCATGGCATTGCCTATGGCCACTGTCTCAATGCAACGTGCTGCAGTCCTGCCAAGGGTGGAGAATAGGGCTGTAACAGGAATGCTCAACTTGCTCACAACACTGTCAACAATCTCCTTGATCTCTTTCTTACCCCAGGCATATGCAACTAGTACCCTAGCCAGTGGCCCTACCTCGCATGGCTCACCTTCATAGCGAGGTGCCTTGAGCCAACTGTATTTGCCGGTGGTGTCATAATCCCCGTGCTGAGGTTCTGTTTCACCCTGATAGGGATGCCTTGCAGCGTTGCCCTTATACCAGGAATGGGCCACATGTTCTGTTACCTTGCCAGGATCGGCCATTCGGACACCCTTCAGGTTCCGTTTCATGATTACGCCGCGAGGCATAAAAAGGCTTTCGGGTTCCTTATCTGACTCTGGGAGGTCACCCCATGCCAGGAAGTTGGTTGTACCACCAATCTTGCCCCATTCTTTATAAAAGGAGGCTACTGCAAGCACGTCCGGGAGGTAGACATTTTTGACAAAATCCTGCGTTTCTTTCCACAGATAAAGAAATTCTGCAATCCGGTCAGGATTCAGGTCGCCTACACAGGTAACTCCTCCCACTACAAAGCTCTGGAGATGGGGATTTTTGCCTCCAAAGATGGCATGCATTCTTGCAGCTTTGGCTTGGAGTCTAAGGGCCTCCAGGTAATGGGATACTGCCATCAGGTTGGCTTCAGGCGGCAACTGGTAAGCAGGGTGTCCCCAGTAAGCGTTGTTAAACGGCCCTAGCTGTCCGCTTTCCACAAAGGTCTTTATCCTTTGTTGGACGCTCTTAAAATAGGCTGTACCACCCCATGGAGCATTACTTACATTATCGGCTAAGGCCGCTGTCTTTTTTGGATCTGCCTTTAGGGCGCTGACCACATCCACCCAGTCCAAGGCATGAAGATGATAGAAGTGGACAATATGGTCATGCTGGAACTGGGCACCGTGAAGCATGTTTCTTATAATTCGTGCGTTATCAGGAATCTGAACTCCTACCGCGTTTTCCACTGCCCTCACCGAGGCCAGGTAATGCGTCATCGTTCAGACGCCTCAGACCCGTTGGGTAATCAGTGGCGCATCTCTTGGGTCACGCCCCCTGAGTATGATTTCAATCCCTCTGAACATTTGGCCGGAGCTCCAGGCATTGACTACCTTTCCTCCGGAGATTTCCACCTCGATTCTCAAATGACCTTCGATTCTGGTAATCGGATCTATGGTAATCTTTTTGGCCATTGCTCTCCTCTCCTTTCTACAAGATCAATTAGATTCAAGACCAGGTTATATGGTTACTTTACTCACTTTGGACAAAGAAAGGGCTCATTTTATCCCAGAAGTCAGGTTCACTACAGCCGATACAGGGATGTCCCGCTTCAATTGGGAAGCTGGTTCCATCATTAAACTTGGCGATGGGGCAATTATTATAAGTATCCGGCCCCTTGCATCCCATTTTATATAGACAATAACCCTGAGCGGCTTCTTCGGAGCCAAACTCCTCCACGAATTCATCATTTTCAAAGTGAGACCTTCTGGGACACTGATCATGAATCGTTTTGCCATAGGCAAACAAGGGTCTGCCGAGCTCATCCAGCTCGGGCAACTTGCCCAAGAGGAGATAATTGACCACAGTCCCTACGAAATTGATAGGATTTGGCGGGCAGCCGGGAATATTGACCGTTTTGATGCCCAAGGCCTCACCTACTCCCTTATACCCTCCAGGATTAGGCGCAGCCGCCTGTACACCACCATAGGAAGCACAGGTCCCTACACAGATCACAGCCGCGGCCTTAGGACACACTTCTTTGGCAATTTCCAAAAAGGTCTTGCCACCGATTTTCCCATAGGCTCCGTTGTATTTGGTGGCAATAGCACCCTCAACCACGCAAATAAATTTGCCTTTATATTTCTTTACTGCTGACTGAAGAATTTCTTCTGCCTGGTGACCTGCTGCCGCCATAATGGTTTCGTGATATTCGGCTGAAATGATCTCCAACAGCAGTTCGTCAATCCATGGGTACATAGTGCGCAAAAGGGCCTCAGAACACCCTGTGCACTCGGCGAACTGCAGCCAAACTACGGGCGGCCGTTGTTTGGGTGCGGCAAAGACCTCAGCCACTTTGGGGATAAAGGAAGACGAAAGTCCCAAGGTGGCTGTAAGCATGCCGCAGTACTTCATAAAGTCCCTTCGTGAGACGCCCTTTTCCGATAACCTCTGGTAAAACTCCTTCTCCTCATAGCTCATGCGGCACCTCCCTGATGCAGTTAGTTAGAACCTAGATAAACGCCTAAATTCGCTGATAGATAAAAAAAGTAAGGCCTTTTTGTCAATATTTTTTTAAAAAAATTTTACCTTTACATTTAATGGGTATGGCTATAATATAGCCACAATATGACTACCAGGGGGCGGCCGTGGGTCCTCCAGACAAAGGCATGAAGGGAAAATTCCATCCTGAACAAGAAGAACTGATAAAAATTCTAAAGGTTCCTGCCTGTTACCAATGCAAACGCTGCACCAACGGCTGTCCTGTGACCTTTGCTATGGACCTCTATCCCGACCAGGTAATTAGACGTGTTGGAATGGGGCAGTTGGACAAGGTGCTTACTTGCAGAACCATCTGGATTTGTTCTTCGTGTGAGACATGCACTACTCGATGCCCAAATGAAGTGGACATAGCTGGAGTAATGGACTTTCTGAAGGAGCTTGCCATTGAGGCAGGCATTGAGCCCCCTGAGCCCAGGACCCTTGCCTTTCATGAAAGTTTCCTTAAGGAAATCCAGAAAAGAGGACGGGTTTTTGAAGGTGGCCTAATGCAGCGCTATATGCTCAAGAGCGGTGATCTGTTTGCCAAGCTTCGGGATGGCTCCATCTGGGATGACGTGAGCATGGGGATAAGACTTATGAAAAAGGGACGATTGCCATTGCTGCCTGAAAGGATAAAGGATAGGAAGGAGATTCGGGAATTGATGCAGAAGTAGATCCTAATATGTCTCTTTGAAGGCTGTTTTTGAGAGAGGCCTTTTATCCTGTGCGTTAAATGTGCCCTGTTTTTATCTAAATATGAACGAATTAATCAGAAAAGTCAGTTACTATCCAGGATGTTCACTTAGGGGGACAGCGAGGGACTATGCGGAATCAGTGGAGGCCGTTTGTCCCATGTTGGGTGTGGAGTTGGAGGAACTGGAAGATTGGAATTGTTGCGGTGCTACAGCAGCCCATAGCTTGAACAAACGAATTGCCATAAACTTGGCGGGTAGGAATGTAAGGATTGCGGAAGAGATCGGGAAGGATGTGGTGGTCCCTTGCCCCCTCTGCTTCAATAGGCTTAAGACAGCACAAAAGGAGCTGACCAGCGAGAGGAAGGGACTCTATGATGTGAAAATACAGGGAGGGAAAATTACCATATGGGATCTGGCCAGCTTCTTGGCCCAGGAAGAAATCCTGAAATTCATGGCCGAAAAGGTGATTCATCCTTTGAGCGGTTTAAGGGCTGTTTGTTACTATGGGTGCATGGCGAGCCGACCCCCTGCCATCACAGGAGAAAAACACTACGAAGATCCCACCAGTATGGATCGTATCCTTGAAAAATTGGGTGTGACAGTACTTCCCTGGTCACACAAGACAGACTGCTGTGGTGCAAGTCATGTGGTGGCACGCCCCGATGTGGTTTCCATTTTGGTGGGGAGGCTTTTTAAGAAGTCCTTTGCCGCAGGGGCCAACTGTATTGTGGTGTCGTGTCAGATGTGCCATGCAAACCTGGATCTATATCAGGAAAGGATTATGGCTGAGCAAGGGCTTACAGGTAAGCTCCCTGTGCTCTATTTTACGGAGTTGATTGGTCTGGCCTTAGGACATAAGGATGCCAAAAAATGGCTAAAGATGCATTTTGTGGATCCCATTGGACTCATGGAGGAGTTTTGTAATCTTTCCTTGGCGTAAGTAACTTGAGACAACTGGGGCAATAAGGAAACTTATGGCTGATCAAGTCCTAGAAAAAGTCGGGTCGGTCATGGTAATAGGCGGGGGCATTGCTGGGATGCAGGCCTCTTTGGATCTAGCCAATGCTGGCTTCAGGGTTTATTTGGTTGAACGAAGGCCGAGCATTGGGGGAATCATGCCCCAGTTGGACAAGACGTTTCCCACAAACGATTGCTCCACCTGCATTATCTCGCCCAAACTTATTGAGGTGGCCAAACATCCCAACATTGACATTATGGCCTACTCTGAACTGGTCAATGCAGATGGTAAGCCAGGTCGGTTTAAGGTGACGGTGAGGAAGAAGGCCAGGTATGTGAATGAAGAAAAATGCGTGGCATGCGGCGTTTGTGCATCAAAATGCCCCAAAAAGGTCCCAAATGAGTTTAATGAAGGGCTGAATCAGAGGAAGGCCATTTACTTGAGCTTTACCCAGGCCATCCCTTCTGTTTACACCATTGATACAGAGCATTGCATCTACTTTCAAAAGGGTAAGTGTAGGGCCTGTGAGAAGTTTTGTGAGAATAAGGCTATTGACTTTGGACAAAAAGATGAACTCCTTGAGTTGGAAACAGGGGCCATTATCTTGGCCACGGGTTTTGAGACCACAGACCCAACCATTCGACCAGAATACGGCTATGGGCGCTATCCCAATGTGATCACAAGTATAGAATTTGAACGCTTTCTATCAGCAGCGGGTCCCTTTGAGGGCCATATTCAGCGGCCCTCAGATGGGAAGGAGCCCGTAAAGATCGGGTGGATCCAATGTGTGGGATCCCGGGATGCCTCCAAGGGCAAGGACTACTGCTCCTATGCATGTTGCATGTATGCCACAAAGGAGGCAATCATTGCAAGGGAGCATGATTCCCGGATTCAGCCAACCATCTTTTATATCGATATACGGGCCCAGGGAAAGGGATTTGACCGCTATTACGAACGAGCAAGGACTGAGCATGGGGTCCGGTATATAAGGAGCATGATATCCCGGATCACGGAAGATCCCTTAACCCATGACCTGGAGGTCCATTATTTGGATGAGGACGGCCAGTTCAAGGATGAAGTGTTTGATCTCATGGTCCTGTCTGTGGGGTTTTCGCCCAGTGCGTATTCTCAAGAGGTTGCCAAGATACTTGGTATTTCTGTGGATGGATTTGGTTTCTGTGTAAACCGCCCATTAAACCTTGTCTCTACCAATCGCGAGGGGATCTATGTCTGTGGCGTGGCCCAGGCCCCCAAGGATATCCCTGATTCCGTAACTCAGGCCAGCGGTGCCTCGGCCGAGGCAATGGCCCTTTTGGGAGAGGTGCGTAACACCTTGATCTCCGAAGAGACATATCCTGATGAATTGCCTGTTTTGGGTGAAGAGCCAAGGATAGGTGTCTTTGTGTGTCACTGTGGGAACAACATTGCGGGTGTGGTAGATGTAGAGGCCGTAAGCCAGTATGCCCGGACTTTACCCCAGGTGGTGTTTGCCGATCATTTCCTCTTTACCTGCTCAAGCGACACGCAAAAGAGGATACAGGAGATTATCCGTGAGCAGAAGCTGAATCGAGTGGTGATCGCTTCCTGTTCCCCGCGGACCCATGAACCCCTTTTTCAGGATACGGCCCGAAAGGCTGGATTGAACAAATACCTGGTTGAGATGGCCAACATTAGGGACCAGTGCTCCTGGGTGCACGCCGAGGACCCCATAAAGGCCACGGAAAAGGCCAAAGACCTCGTGCGAATGTCTGTGGCCCGAAGCGCATTACTTGAGCCCCTTTATGAATTTCCATTCAAGGTCTCCCAAAGGGCCCTTGTCATTGGCGGGGGCATGGCAGGCATGACAGCTGCCCTGAATCTCTCAGCCCAAGGCTTTGAGGTGGTGCTGGTTGAAAAAGAGGCTGTCTTGGGCGGAAATGCCTTGAAACTCCATTATGGCCCCCGGGATGAGGATATCATGGCCTTGGTTCAGGAGGCTATCCGTTCTGTGGAGCAGGATTGTCGTATCACGGTATATACCAATGCCCAGGTGATGGAGACCTCCGGGCATGTGGGAAAATTTCAAACAAGGGTGATGACACCTGAGGGTGAAGAAGTAATATCCCATGGGGCCACGATCGTGGCCACAGGAGGGGCAGAATACCAGCCTGACCAATACCTTTATGGCCAGCATCCCCGTGTAATGACCCAAAGGGATTTCCAGGCGAAGCTTGCGGAAGATCCTGGTTTTCCGGGGATGGGCAACATCGTCATGATGCAGTGTGTGGGTTCGCGGGACGAGGCCCATCCCTATTGTAGCAGGATCTGCTGCACCCAGGCTGTCACAAATGCCCTCAGGGTCAAAAGGAGGTATCCAGAGGCGGAGGTGACCATCCTTTTCCGGGATATGAGGACATTTGGACTCTATGAATTGCTTTACAAGGAGGCCAGGGAGGCTGGGGTTCAGTTTGTAAGATATGAACTGGGCCAGGGGCCCGAGGTTCGAGAAAAAGACGGGGGGCTGGAGGTGGAGGTATTTGACCAGAACCTCAAGGAGCAGATGAGCCTAAAAGCGGATTATATGGTCCTCAGCGTTGCTATCCGGCCCGAGGAGTCCAGCAAGGAACTTGCCACGTCCCTGAAGCTTCCTTTGGATCCTGATGGCTTCTTTTTGGAGGCCCATGTCAAGCTAAGGCCATTGGACTTTGCCAATGCCGGATATTTTCTGTGCGGCCTGGCCCATGGGCCCAAGTTTTTGGATGAGAGTATTGCCCAGGCCAAAGGTGCCGCATCCAGGGCCGCTGAGGTGCTTTCCAAGGAACAAATGATGGTGGAGGCCCAGGTGGCGGTGGTGGACAGGGAGAAATGTGTACTTTGTCTGACCTGTGTGCGTTCCTGTCCCTTTGGTGTGCCCAAGGTGGCCGAGGATGGCTTTATCCAGATAGACCCTGCTGAATGCCACGGATGTGGCATCTGTGCGAGCGCTTGCCCCCGCAAGCTCATCCAGGTACAGCATATGAAGGATGAACAGATCCTTGCCAAGGAGATGGCGTTGTGATGGGAGAGTTTGAGCCAAAAATTATCGCCATGGTTTGCACCTATTGTACCTATACGGCGGCTGATATGGCCGGGTCCATGCGGCTGCAATACCCGTCCAATGTTCGGATCGTCAAGTTGCCCTGCACAGGGAGAATCGATGTGATCCATATTTTGAAGACCTTCCAGGCCGGAGCAGACGGCATCCTTGTGGGTGGATGAGAGGTTGGTGATTGTCATTTCCTGGAAGGAAATCTAAGGGCAAAAGAACGGGTAGAGCACGCCAAGGATCTTTTAGATGAGATTGGCATCGGTGGTGATAGGCTTGAGATGTACCATATTGGGGCCTCTGATGCCCCCCTTTGGGCAGAGAAAGTCAGGGAGATGACAGAGCGAATCAAGGCCCTGGGGCCCAATCCATTGAACGTGGTGAGACAGAATCGTTCAATATCGGAACCTGGAGATAAAGATGATAGTAGCCAAGCGGAAACCCTTTCCTGAGATCATGGAGAGTTTGGAAGGCTATGACAAGGTTTTGATCCTCGGTTGCGGCACATGTGTGGCCGTGTGCCTTGCCGGAGGGGAAAAGGAGGTGGGGCTTCTTTCCTCTCAACTTGCCATTGCCTATGAGTTGAAGGAGAAATCCTTGGAGATTGGTGAGGCAACGGTTGAGAGACAATGTGATCGGGAGTTTTTGCAAGAGATTCGTCATCAGATAAAGGAATATCCTGTAATCCTGTCACTGGCATGTGGAGTAGGAGTTCAGTTCTTGGCCGAAGCATACCCTGACAAGATTGTGTTGCCGGGAGTGGATACTGCCTTTATCGGGTCTAATGATGATGTGGGGCTTTGGACCGAGCGGTGCAGGATGTGCAACCAGTGTTATTTGGCGTTAACAGGAGGAGTGTGTCCCGTTACCATGTGTCCAAAAGGTCTGCTCAACGGCCCATGCTCGGGGATGCGAAATGGTCGATGCGAGGTGGACCCGGACAGAACCTGTGCCTGGGTGTTGATCTACGAGCGGATGAAAGAAACAGGTCGCTTGGAGCGTGTCCAAACAGTGCTGCCTCCTCGCGACTATTCAAGGAGCACAACACCTGCTGTACTCACTCACAAGGCGTATAGAAGGAGATATTCGGCCAATGAGTAAATTCCGTGAGAGATTGGAATCGGGCGAATTTCTGGTTACCGTGGAAGCCTCGCCTCCCAAAGGTACTGAAACGGCGGACTTCCTGGCAATGCTCGGTAAATTGGCAGGCAGGGTTGACGCTATAAACCTGCCAGATTCCCGTGCAGCAAATATCCATTTAGGTCCTTTGGCCGCGTCAATACTTGCGAAGGAAAAGGGCCTTGAGCCCATTTTGACCATATCATGCAGGGACAGGAATAGGATTGCGATTAGTGCAGACCTTTTGGGAGCATACGTCCTGGGTATTGACACCATTCTATGTGTGAGCGGTGATTATGTTAGCTTTGGGGATGCCCCTCAGGCAAAGCCCGTATATGATTTGGATTCAGTTCAGGCCATTAAGATGATTCGTGGTATGGAAGCGGGCGAGGATATAGGTGGAAATGTCTTAAAGGGCACGCCCCGGTTTTGTGTGGGTTGTGTGGCCAATCCGGTGGCCGATCCTTTTGAGCCGCATCTATTGAAGCTGGAAAAAAAATTGGCAGTGGGCGTGGATTTTATCCAGACCCTCGACATCTATGACCTAAATGCAGCGGCCCCGTTTTTGGACTATGTCAGGGATAAAGGGATAAAGGCATTGGCCGGGCTAAGGCTTGTTACAAAACGGGACGTTGACCTGTGGGAGAATCGCAGGCTCCCTGGTAACGATATACCCCGTGAGATCATATCAGAGGTGAAAGAAGCCCCTACCGAGGAGGAGGCATTGCAAAAGTCAAGGGCTAGGCTAGTGACTATGCTCAAGGAAATAAGGGCCTCAAACATGTGGGCGGGGGCCCATATCACAATGGAAGGTCACGAGGATTTGATTCCCCAGATACTCACGGAAGCGGGATTAGGCAGATAGTAGAGGGAGCAGAAAGGGGGAAACAGCAGATTGGTGATGAAGGAAGAATCGGTAGTTGTAGTAGGAGGCGGAATAACAGGCCTAACAGCAGCTCTTGAACTTAGGCACTTAGGCAAACGGGTGCTGGTGATAGAAAGAGGTCCCTTCGTAGGCGGACATGCTGCTGTGTTGCCGTGCAAGGCAACGGATCGTTGCCTCAAGTGTAATGACTGCCTAGTGGAAGAAGTGCTAAGAGAATTGAAGGAAGATAGCCCTTTACGGTTTGAGACCTATGCCAAGGTTGTAGATATTAGAAAAAACGGAGGCCCGTATATAGTAACAATAGAGACGGGTCCGTGTTCGGTCGATTGGGAAAGGTGCACGGATTGTGGTGCATGCCTGAAGGCATGTGTGGACTCAGGTCATAAGGCAATTGAGCGGGCTCCTTCCATTAACATCCACCCTTTTTATGGTATCAGGACAGAGATGTGTACATGCCTGAGGGAGGGGAGGGCACCTTCATGTATAGAGGCTTGTCCGGAGGGGGCCATAAAGATTTTGGACAAAACAGACTCTTTTGATGTGGAGGCAAAGGGTATTATATTGGCATCCGGCTTTCGGCCTTATGAGCCTGAACGACCAAACCGATATGGCTATGGACACCTGCCTAATGTAATAACCACTCAACAGGCGGATAAGATGCTTCGTGAGGAGGGTAAGGTTGTCCGCCCTTCAGACCGCAACATTCCAAAGAAAGTGGCCTTTGTCCAATGTGTAGGCAGTAGGGATAGACGGCTTGGCAGGGAGTATTGTTCCCGGGTGTGCTGTGGGTACTCTTTGCGCATGGCCCTCCATATGGTTCACATTTGGCCGGATATGGATATCACCGTTTTCTACATGGATGTTCAGAATTTTGGTAAAGATTTTGAGCGTTATTACAAAGAGGCAATGAGAAAGCTTAAGATGATCAGGGGACTTCCAGGGGACTTTTATGGTACTCAAAACGGCGAAGTTTTGGTGAGCTATTTTTCAGAGCAGCAAGGCAGAACCATTTCGGAGCCTTTTGAATTGGTCCTGCTCACGGTGGGACTGTCTCCTGACCAAGAGGCCAGAGCCTTAGGAGAGAGGCTTGGATTGCAGGTTAATGAAGATGGCTTTTTTATAGCCGAGGAGCATGCGGCAAAAGAGGGAGTGATTGTGGCCGGGACAGCGCGTGGGCCCATGGATGTGGCCGAGTGTATTTGTGATGCTAAAAGGGCGGCCTTGGAGATGAAAAGATATCTTGACGGTATTTACGAATAAACAACGATACGCAGTACATCCATATGGCACGATCCATTATTGGCTGCCCCAGGATACAATATTAAGAGGACCATGAGGCGGCTTAGGAAAAAGCAGGGTCCCCATTGGATGGGGACTGTCATTTTGGTTTGTAAATGACCGGAAGAGAGCAAGACATTACCAAATCAATACTAATTCTAGGTAATGGGCCCTATAGTCTTAAAGTTGCCCATGAAGTCGCAGCGCTTGGATACTCCGTGACCCTTGCCGTACAAAACACCATTGAATTCACCCCAACAGGGAACCAGAAACCGGTATTCGAGTTGTTGATGCCTGCCATTCTGCTCGATTTTGGAGGTGAACCAGGGGGATTCAGAACAGTTTTCGGCCTTGGGGATGGTCGTTCTCAGGTCCAAAAGCCCTTTGGCTGTATTGTAATAGCCATGGAGTGTTTATGGCACTCGGCTATTCAGGCTTGGGGTGTAACAGAAGAGGGGAGTATCCTTAATTTTTCCCAGGTGTCAAGCGATCCCACAAGGTTTACGGACCAACTTGGACCTGAAGATAAGGTGGTTTTCCTATGTGGATTCGTACACAACTCCCATCCTTTTGTGCAGGAGCGGATAGTAAAGACCGCCAAAGCCATAAAAGAGCAGGCAGGCTCCAGTGTTTATGTGCTTACGGAGCATTTCAAGGTGGCCTATGAGGGCCTTGAGAGGATTATCAGACAGGCCCGGGAAGCGGGGGTGATATTTGTAAAATTTTCAAGCAGTAGACCTGAACTCGAGGCTCGGGATGAGAGTATCTTGATTGCCTATTATGATGAGGCCTTGGGGGCAAAGGTGCATATGTCTGCAAATCTGGTTATTGTGGAAGAGGGAGCATACCCGGCCGAAGAGTCAGGCGAGATATCGCGTGTTCTGGGAGTCTCTCTGGACAAGCAAGGATTTTTCCAAGGGGATTTTATACATAATCTTCCTATTTTTACTAACCGCACGGGCATCTTCGTGGTGGGATCAGGTAAGGGGCCTATTTCAGATGCCCAAGCTGATGTAGAGGCAAAGGCAGTGGCCCTAGAGATTGCCAAGCTTTTTGATGGCTATCAAAAGGCCACTTGCCAGCCCACGATCAGCCTGGACAAGAAGAAATGCACTATCTGTTTGACATGTTACAGGCTTTGTCCCCATAGGGCCATATCTTATAAAAATAGAAGGCCTGAATTTTCCTCCCTTGCTTGTAGACAATGCGGAATTTGTGTTGCGGTCTGTCCCATGAATGCAATAGAGCTTGGAGAGTACAACAGGGAGGCCATATTAGCGAATGTGAAAGAAGCGGCGGCCAGGCATGGAGATGGAGGCGAAAGGGGGCTGCCGCGGTTTTTGATTCTTGCCTGCCAGAATTCCGCATATGATGCCTATATTCTGGCCAAGAAGCGTGACTTGCCTCTTCAGGCTGAGGTATCAGTAGTGAAAATACCCTGTGGTGGAAGGGTAGAGCTGGAAATGGTAATCAAGGCCTTTGCCTATGGAGCCGATTGTGTGATGGTATTGACGTGCCATCATGACAGTTGCAAGTCTTTTGATGGAAGTATGGAGTGTGAGCAAAAGGTTAAGGCCCTGCAAGAGATGTTAAAAGAGATGGGCATTGATGAAGCCAGGCTTGTTTTTGGTACGCTGGCGCCTGGTTCTGCAATGGAGTTTGCACAACTGATTAATGATGTGGCAAAGAGGTTTATGAAGCAGGATCCGCGAGTCAATCTGGCTGTATGAGAAAAACAAACGGGTGAAGGATAATGAATACAGAATCAGCAGAAATCATAGACCTTGAGAGCTATGACAGAGAGAAAACAAAAGAACTCCTGGGGCAGTTGGGTGGGGATGTATCATCATGCTTCATGTGTCGCACCTGTACAGCAAGCTGTCCCATAAGCGTGGTAGATTCGCGTTTTAATCCCTTGCGTATCATTCGCATGATCCTTTATGGGCTTATTGATGAGGTCTTAAGCAGCGATTTTGTGTGGCTTTGCAGTAGCTGTTATTCATGCCAGGAGAGATGCCCTCAGGGCATTCGTATCACTGATTTTATGACAAACCTCAAGAATATGGCTGTTCAACAGGGCTATTCGCCTGCTGGGGTGAAGGCTCAAATGGACATAATAAGGGATGCGGGCAGGATTTATCCTTTGGATGATTTTGATAACAAGAAGAGGGCAAAGGCAGGTCTGCCCTCACTTCCCACATCCTGTGATGTGGTAAAGAAATTGCTCGAATAGGGCTATAGGGAGTTGTTTGCAAGGCATGTAATGTCCGTTTTGCTGTAGCACAAGACCAGTTTAGGGGATGAGGGCATTAGCCCAGATATATTCGGAGACAGGAGAAAAAGGTTTGTTGTCAAAAAGGGTACTTATTGTTGGCAATAGTGAATATTGTGTCAAAGTGGCATCTGAGGCTGCATCAATTGGGGCTCCCATAACATTGATAAGCTCGCGTGCCTTAGTCACCCAAGGCATGGAAACAGAAGGGCGGATAGAGTTTTTTTCACCGGCTGCCTTACTAGAGTTCCAGGGTACTCCTGGCAGATTTAGGGCAATCTTGGGTTTTGATGACGGAACGAGGCTCTACAGGGATATTGGTTGCGTTATAGTCGCCCTGGAATCTGAGGGGAGGGCTGATTTTGCCTACTGGGGCATAGAATCTAATGATAATATTATTTCTTTGGTAGACTTAGAGCAACGCTTGCAAGGTGGCAGTATAGACCTGCAGGCGGGAAGTAGGGTATGCTTCATTTCTGGCTTTAACCATTGTTCTCATCCCGTTTCTCAGAGAAGGGTGGTTAGGGCCGCAAAGTATCTAAGAGAGAAAGTTGGCCTAGATGTCTTTGTAATAATGGAGCACTTCAAGGTAGCAGAAGACAACTTAGAGAGGCTCATGCGGGAGGCCAGAGACTCAGGCGTGGTATTTGTCAAGTTGACAAATCAAAGCCCCCAATTAGCCATAAAAAATGGAAGGGTATTTCTTTCATACTATGATGAGGGCCTTGGTGCAGGGGTGGAAATGGGTACTGATATGATTGTTCTTGAAGAAGGTATCTACCCTCCAGATATTGCTCCTTACATATCAAGGACACTTGGCATCCATCTAGATAATGCGGGCTTTCTACAAGGTGATTTTATACATAATCCTCCAATTTACACGAATCGTAACGGCATCTTTGTGGTCGGGTCCTGCAAGGGGCCTATGGGAAAGGACAGGGCCCTTTGCGAGGCAAAGGCTGTGGCCCTTGAAGTGGAGAGGCTTTTCAAACAATTTGATGGTGGAGATGAAAAAGCCACAATAAACTGGGATAGCGACAGATGTGCAGCATGCTTGACCTGCTACAGAGTGTGTCCCCATAAGGCAATTAATTTTTCAGACGGTAAGACAGTATTTTACCCATTGGCCTGTAGGTCATGTGGCATCTGTATGGCCGTCTGTCCCATGAATGCCATTGAGCTCATAGAGAACTACGAGCAAAGAACAGTAATAGAATCGGACTTTGGGCTAGACTTAGAATATCCGCTGCCTCAACTCGTTATATTCGCATGCCAGAATTCTGCCTATGAGACATATGAACTTGCCGAGCGAAAAGGTCTTTTTCTCCACTCTGATTTCAAGGTCATCAAGGTGCCATGTGCAGGAAGCATAGACAGAGAGGCCCTTACCTGGGCATTTGCGTATGGCGCAAAGGTGGTAGTGGTCGCGGCATGCCATCATGACAGTTGTAAATCAATAGAAGGCAGCCATTTCGGCGAGGTCAGGTCACGCATGGTTAATGAAATGTTGGAGGACATGGGGACTGGCCAGGAATATCTGATCTTTGGTACAGTGGCACCGGGTATGGTCAGTGAATTTACAGAGATGATTAGAAGTGCAGAAGAAAAAATAAGAATGGACAGTCCCATCTGAGGCCATCTTGGAGAGAAAGGCAAATGAGGGGACCTGCCTTGCCAGAGCATATGACGTGGTAAAGAAGCCACTTAATCAGGGCTTATGGAGATTTGCCTATGAGATATTTGTTATTCCTTGGTTGCACTATACCTGCCAGGGCCAGAAATTATGAGCTTTCCGCTAGGCGGGTGGCCGAGGCCCTTGGGATCGAGTTGGTGGATGAAAAGCAGTTCGTGTGTTGTGGTTTTCCCATAAAAGGGAATGACCATTTTTCGTCAGAGCTTCTTGGGGCATATAATTTGGCTCTTGCTTCTCAGATGGGTCTTGACGTGTGCACTCTTTGTAGTTCTTGTACCTCTGCTCTTGCTGAGGTAGCTCATGAATTGGACAAAGACGAGGCATCTCAACGGGAGTCCATAAATGCCCATTTGAGACGCTTAGGCGTGCAATATGACGGCAGGGTCAAGGTAAAACACTTTGCCAGGATTCTTTATGAGGATATTGGATCAGATGCAATAAAGCCGATTCTCAAAAAGGACTTGTCAGGTTTAAAGATCGCTGTTCACTATGGCTGCCACTACCTCAAGCCATCGGAAATATACGAGGGATTTGATCAGGTGGAAGAGCCTAAGTCCCTTGAGTCCCTTGTGGCCTTAACAGGGGCTGAAGTTGTTGACTATCCGGGGAAGAAGCGGTGTTGTGGAGGGCCTGTGCTCCCGGTGGATGAAAAGGTTGCCCTTTCTGTAGCGAAAGAAAAGCTGGATGAGATCCAGAGGGCAGAGGCCGATGCCCTGTGTCTTGTATGTCCGTTTTGCTCGGTGATGTATGACGGTAATCAAAAGAGCATAGAGAGCGAGTTCGAGGTAAGCTATAATCTGCCAGTTTTATACTTGACCCAACTTCTTGGCCTTGCAATGGGGTTTGATCGTAAGTCCCTTGGGCTCAATATGAACGTTGTCAAGACCAAGGAGCTTATGAAAAAGATTCCTGAATAGTGAATGCCTATCATCTACAATTGTGATTCTAGCTCCTGGATTTTTCTGTCAAACTGCCTCGCTATTAGGCTTTCGAACTCCTTGCCAACAATAGGGCGGTTTTCATGAAGGTACCATTTGATGCTGTTCCAATAGTCTTCCAACTCCTGGCGTTCATGTATGGAAGCAAGTACCCCTTGTATATCGCGCAATTTTTCTCTCCGTAATTTTTCCTTTTGGAGTTCATACAAATCCAGAATGCGTTGCCTTTGCTCGGTGGAAAAGCCTATTTCATAAGAGCGGGAAAGTAAATTTTGTACAAGATCGTGAAGTTCCACAAACTCACTAGCCACTTCCATTTGTTCCTGAAATTTTTTGACCATGGCCTCTGTAATGACTTTCATTCGTTTTTCATAAGCCATTTCCAGGCGTTTCTCGTAATCGTCTGTTTGAAAAGGATATTTTCGGAGTGAGCGTAGGCTGTAATAGTAGTAGTTTTTCAATTGATCCAGATTAGTAATGGCCTCCATATAGCTGATCTTTTGGTCAATATCCACACGATCGCGGAAATCAACGCTAAGGGCATTATGGGCTGTATCTTTCGTCAAGATTAGCCCCCTTTTCGCCTTAAAGAGCTGGATGATTTGGGAGTTGCTGTTCCATATCCTCTCCACAGGTAAGGAGTTGAGAAAATGGTTTAGTGCTTCATAGCGTTTCTCTATCTTGTTACATAGGGGGAGGAAATTTAGCAGAGAGGGCTTGCCTGGTTGTCGGAGTCGTTTGCAGGCTAGAAGGGTGAGGAGTAAGATTTTGATTTGATTTTCGTAACTTAGGAAACCACTGATCTTTTCATAACCATATACTCGCACCTTGTCTCCTGAGAGGTATTCAAAAATGGCATGCCTAACCGGTTCAGCCAGGTTTTGCAAGGTATTATAAAGACGGAAGGCCTCAAAGATCTCTCTTTCAAATGTGGGGTAGCCAATACTGGAAAAGGCCCTTTTTTTATAAATATATTGTAGAGGGACCTTTAGCATAAAGTTTGCAATGTCCTTGAATTCCACATATCGGATCCCGCGCAGTCGGAAGAGCCTTTCCATGGCAAAGACCATCCTTCCTGATCGGATGCATTCCTGTTGGTCAACGTCCAATGGTACTGATTCGAGGCCTTCGTGAGGTTGTATTCCTGCTTCTGGACCCAGGCGCTGAAAGCGTGCCACAGCATGAAACAGGAGCCCCCGTTGGCGGTGAATATTTTCCAACTCTGTGGCAAAACTGCTTTTGCCCTCCAGGATCTGTAGGCATATATCTCGTACACGAAACAGCCGCTGGGCCAGGTCTTCCACAATGAGGTCTTCCCTGATGGCCGAAAGCATGATGAGGGAGAAAAGAAAAAGGGCATCAAGCAGCTCCTTGTCCTGAGGCTCCAAGATCTCCCTCAATGCATCAAAATGGATTTCACCTCGGATAATGTGATGTATCAGGTCATGGTAACGGACGATGAAAAGAAGATAGTGAAGGGTCTGATCGTCCATATGATATCGTTCAGCAAAATTTTCCCTTTTCAGAAACAGAACCCCTGCTTCAGAGAGGTCTGCCGGGTTTATTTGGTTAGCGTATTTTTCCCTCAGCTCCGGGACCCTGCCAATATCTTGGAAGATGAAGGCCTTTATCAAGGCATTGAACAGCTTTTCATTAGCTCTAAGCGCTGCCACGATCTTTTCAAGTTCCTCGATCTGATGTTCATTTACCCCGATGATTCCCGCGGCCATGGGGCCGAATTCGCGCTGAGCAAGTTGATGCAGGTAGATCTGATCTTGAAAGCTGTCCCTGTCTCTCTGTATCAAGGCCTGCATCTTTTTTGCGCTTTTGAGGATATATTGGGTCACAGGGGACTTGATATAAAGGGATCCGGAAAGGTCCAATTCCTCCAATGCGGTGAATTCGGGCAAGATGAACTTGAGGAGGCTTCTAGCATGGTGGTATAGGAGATCCAAGTGGGTGAAGAAGTGGCTTGGATCAAACAATATTTCCAACATCTCAGATCGAAGGGCCTCTCGGAGCTTTGCAATGGCCTGGTACCATTTGGTTTGTCTTAATGGGAGTTGTATTTTAGGATCCTCGTAGGACAGGAGGGTTTGGTGGCTTTGGTAGAAGCTTTCCAGGTCAAAAAATAAGGTCTCCAGAGTGCTTAGTTTTTCTTTGGGAAATTGGGTCAATGGCTTGCGTGCCAATAGATCAGTAAGGTCTTTTAGCCTTTTGATACCCTTGTCAATATCCACATAGCCAACCTCCAGCGATTGGGATGAGGCATCTATTTTGAGCTGAAAACCTGTTCCCACAATAAAGGTGGTCTTGTTTTCATAAAGCTGGTCTGCTAGGATTTTCAGGAAGGGAAGGCCTAGGTATTCGCGTTTAATTAGGCTTCCTTCTTTTTCAATACGGTTTATTTGTTGGTCGATTTCCTCATTGGTAAGATTAGCCAGCAAGGGATTGAAATTGATTACTGTCTCTTCTCGGATGACATTTACTGTTATCCAGATGAGCGTAAAGACAAGGCGGCTGCTCAGTCGAGAAAAGATTCTTCCTGTGCCATGGAACTCCACATTTAGGAGTTTCCTATAAAAAGAGGCCAATTCCAAGGGGTCGCCCTTTAGAAAACGGCGTTCAAAGTCATCTACCGTGTTAATGAGGTCGATAACATTTTCAAGCCTAGATAGTTTTTCTGGATCATAATCTGCTAGTGTCTCCTTTTCCATGGGGCCCTTTTGTTTCAGCTCAAGCCAGTTACCCAAGAAGTCATAATAGTTCATCATCTTGAGGCACTTGGCCATTATCTCATTGTGAATTCCCCCACTGGCTGTGATTCTCTCGTCAAGAAGCTTGTCCCAATCAAGGTCTCTGTTCATCACCACTCTAACAGCAGACTCATACAAATCGAATAGCTCTTTGAGCTGGGCAGACGAGAGCTCCATGCCCCTAGAGGCCTCTAGTTCAGCCATGGTCATAAGGCGGCAATAGCGAAGTAGGTTAAGAGCGCGTTGAGGGTCAAAGGTTCGTGCCAAATCTGAGACTGGCTTTAGAGATTTTTCATTCACCTTGCCCGAAAGCACGCGACCCATGGACGTATGGCCCGCGATTATGTAAACAATTTCTTCCAGCTCACCCTGTGTGAAACCGAAAAATGAAAGGGCTTCCAGGTTTTCCAATATCTTGGTTTCTGGGCCCTCAATTCGGCCTGGATTCAGGTAACTTTCCATCCTTTTTAAAAGCGGAATTTTCCCCACAAGCCTGAGCACGTCATTCAAGGCAGGAAATCTTCTCCGCTTATTTTCCAAGGGCTGCTTCAGGCGATCCATGACCAGTTCTGGGTAGTCCTTTCTTGTATCTCTTTTCAAGCCCTCGACCACCTTCAAGGTGTCAATAACAAAACGAAAAGAGTCCCGATAATCCGCCACTAGATGAAACGGGCAGCCAAGGAGATGAGATGAACGCGCATGCTCCTTAACTTGTTCAGCATCGGTTTCCGGTGGCTTCTTTTGGCCCAGGAATATGAGCATATAACTGGGCCGGTAGTCCTTGAAAATGAACCGGGTATTCCAGTCTTCCTTTACCGTCTTGGGAACCAGGGGTTTTAAAAAGATTTGATCAAAGAAGGTGGTAAGCAGCTTGGCCCAGGCCTTTTCCTGTCCACCAGCAAAAGGCCAATGCCTTAAGGGATAGTCAAGATAGGGAAGTTTGCTGACCTCTTCCATTGTCAGTTCATCAAGATTTTTTCCTTGAAGCAGCCGGTCTAGTACCTCTTGTTCCACATAGAAGTCTCTTAGATAACTTTGAAGATCGAACACATTGACTTCCATGCTTCGGTTTTCCATTTGATATCTCTGTTGTGTTTTGAAGATATGACTGAAGAGGGCAAAATTTTTTCCTTCCTCTTCTGTTTTAAAGGTAATGTGGGTTGTCTCGTTTATCTTGGGGACGTGGCGGTAGGCAATAACAAAGAGTTCCCCTCCTGGTTTTAATACCCTATGGAGTTTCCACAGGATATAGTGAGCATATTCATCAAGGCGCTTTTTTGATGGTTTTCTCGTAGGGATAGGAGCGAAGTTTTCCAATAACAGGAGTTCATAGATGTCCCTCGTGAGGACGACAAGATCTAGCTCCTGCGGAAGGGAACTCAATGTGGTTAAGGAGTCCATGAGCACGAAGCGGTGTTCTTTGAATCTATAGGACAACTCATTAAAGATGAGATCATCTTTGTGGGTGAGCACTCCTATGACATATTGTTCTTTTAGGTATTTCTTGCGGTGGAATTGGATGATCTTGCTGATTTCTTCCAGCCTGATTCGGATATGGTGCAAGGTATTTGAGACCAGGTGAGCAGGAATAAGGTAGTAGGGCTTGCCAAGACGACTGACCCGTATGAGCAGACCCATCTTTTTATAGATGCGATTGATTACTTTATAGTGCTTTTTAAGCTCTTCAGGATTTTCAAAGGAAACCCGCTGCAGAAGCCGGATATCATCGGCTTTTAGCCGGTCATATATTTCAAAAATGCCTGAGCCGTATGCATTTCCACCAAACCGGCTGGGCAAATGCGCTGGGTGCTTAAGGGCAGGAAATGTCCCGATAGGAATATCTTCGGCATCTATTCCGAGAGAGGTGTATTCGTCCGGCTTGATAAAACGGAAGGTGTCCTTCTTGGGAAAACCATTGCCCGGTACGTATGTGTCGGGATTCATTGTATGCAGGGATTGAGATTAAGGTAAGATCGCCATTAACGGCATTAGAGCCATCTCTTTCGTCTTTTGTAGGCCTTCACATCTTTGTAGGATTTAAGGGCACCAGATGCTGCGGTGCCAAGATAGAACTCTTTTACGTCAGGATTTTCACGCAAATCCTCGGCCTCGCTTTCCATCACGATTTTGCCGTTTTCCATCACATACCCATAATGGGCGATTTGAAGGGCCATGTTCGCGTTTTGTTCCACTACCATTAAGGTAGTACCCTGTTCTTGGTTAATCCTACGAATAATTTGAAAGATTTCCTTGACAAGTAAGGGTGCCAATCCCAGGGAAGGTTCATCCAGCAAAAGGAGTTTGGGATGGGCCATCAATGCCCTGCCAATGACCAGCATCTGAAGCTCTCCACCACTGCAATATCCAGCGAGGGATTTTTTCCTGGCAAGCAATGCTGGAAAGTAATGATAGACCATTTCCAGGTCTTTTTGATAGGGTTTGCCCCATCTGGTTGCAGTGCCTACCCTTAGGTTTTCCTCCACGGTCAAGTATTTAAACTCCTGTCTGCCTTCCAGAACCTGGATAATACCCTTTCGCGTGATGTCTTCTGGGGCCGAGTTATGGATAGGCTCCCCATCGTATTCAATGGCTCCCTCAGTGACCTTCCCGTTCTCGGGTTTGAGCAATCCGGATATGGCCTTCAAGGTAGTGGTTTTTCCCGCGCCGTTACTCCCCAAAAGGGACACGATTTGACCCTTTTTGATCTTGAGTGAGACACCTTTCAAGACCTGGATCACGTCGGAATAGACCACACTGATATTGTTGATGAGAAGCCTTAAGTTATTTTCTGCCATATTCGCCGCCCATTATGAAGAATGTTTTTTTATCACTTTATTATTATACCAAATCAATACGAAAAAGGCCATAGCCTAAAGCTTGATCGCACGATCCGCCAGACTTCCGCCAATCCCTTGGGCTCAAATATGATGAAAAGGATGATGGCCAGGCCAAAGACAAATTCCCTTAATGGTGCAATGGTGATGGCAATATTAGAGGCCACCCCCACATTCATTAAATATTGGGTGGTGGCGCTCAAGGTCTCATTCAATGCCACAATAAAGATAGTTCCAAACACGGATCCGGGAATATTACCAAGGCCTCCAATAATGATCATTGCGATAAATTCAATGGACAGCCAGAGGTTAAAGGGTTCGGGCGTAATGCTCATGGTATAGTAGGCGAATAGTGCCCCGGCAAAGCCTGCGTAAAACGAACTGATGGCAAAAGACAAGAGCTTGTAAGAAAATAGGGGAATCCCCATGCCTTCGGCGGCCCGATCGTTGTCCCTGATTGCGATGAAGGCCCTACCATAGCGTGTGCGCATGAGATTGACGGCAAACCAGGTCATCAAGACAAAACACACAAAAATCACAAAGTAGAAGTTACGATCGTTTCCCAAGTCCATACCGAACAGGGTTGCCCCTGTTACCACTATACCGTCGGCTCCTCCTGTTAGGGTGTCCCAGTGTACAAATACATATTCCATGATGAATTGGCCAGCCAAGGTGGCAATCGTGAGATAGAGATGCTTGAGCCTGCCCGAGGGTATCCCGAATATCATGCCAACGCCGGCTGTCATGGCCCCTGCTAAAGGAGCCGTGGCCCAAAATGGAAAGTGGGCCTTGGTTGCCAAAATGGCGGCCGTGTAAGCTCCAACCCCAAAAAAGGCTCCATGGCCTAAAGAGATCTGCCCCGTATATCCAATCAGGATGTTCAAGCCAATAGCGCCAATAGAATAGATGCCTACCAGATTTAGCACATAGAGGAGGTAGGGCGTTGAGACAAAAGGTATTACCCCAAATAACAGGATAAGCCCTATGATCAGCCAGAGCCTGCCGAAATCTGTTTCAAAAATCGTCAGTTCCTGATGATAGGATTCTCTGAAATTACCGCATGGATGGAACTGTAATCTACGCATTTGGTTTGAAAACCTCTTTTGAATTACACCCTTTCGATCTCAACGAGACCAAATAATCCATAGGGTTTGACCATTAGAATAAAGACGAGTGTAATGTATGGGATAACTTCCCTGAGGGAGGTGGAAACATACCCCCCTGTAAATGTCTCCAGCAAGCCGATGATAATACCCCCGATAATTGCTCCCGCGATACTGTCAAGCCCTCCCAAAATAACCACGGGAAAGACCTTGAGTCCAATGGAGCTCAATTCATGAACGTTTACCCCGTTGATGATACCCAGGACAATTCCACTCATGGCGCAGACTAAAGCTGCAATGGCCCATGACATGGCAAATACCCGTCGGACATGTACGCCAAGGGACAGGGCGGCTGGCTGGTTGTCTGCCACGGATCTCATGTAGATACCTTGAGAAGAGTATTTAAAGAAGAATCCAAAGAGCGCCAAAAAGATGAGGCCGATGATAAACGTAGCCACATAGACAGAAGGGATTTCAATGTTTCCCCAGTGAATGGCAAGGGCCTTGGGAAGAAAGTGGGGATAACTTTGGGTATCACCTCCAAAGACGAACAAAAGCAGTCCCTTGAACATGGCTGAAAGCCCTACCGTGAGCATTATCACTTCAATCAGGGCTTCACCAATGAGTGGTCTTAAAAAGAGCCTCTCCACGATGAACCCAAGGGCGAAACTGCCCACAAGTGTGACTCCAAAGGCCACAATAATGGGCAGCCTTGCCCATACTGACAGGGCAAGGAATATAAACGCTCCAATGGCCAGTAGCTCGCCGTGGGCAAAGTTGAGCACACTACTGGACTTAAATATCATCACGAATCCCAAGGCTGAAAGGGCATAAAGAAAGCCGATGGATAGACCGTTGACCAAAAGCTGAAAAAAGAATTCCATAGAAAACAGGCCCCCTTCTTGTCCGCAATGGATGTGGCGGGACTTATCCGCCGTAGTATGGGCGGATCTTAGACCTCTAAGATTCTTACGGTTGTTTCAATGGTTCCCACTGTGCCGTCTCTGTAACGGACTTGCCCCTTGACGGGCAGTTCCTTCTTGTCCGAGTACATGGCATCAATCAAGTCTTTATATTGTTTGAATACAAACCCCCGTCGCACCTTACCGGTACGAGTCAGTTCTTCATCATCTGGGTCCAGGAGTTTATAGAGGAGGATGAATTTTACGATTTGCATGGGCCCTGGAAGTTGGGTATTGACTTCCTTGATTTCTTCCCTGATTAGTTCTTCAACTGCGGGCTGCTGGGATAGATCCGTATAGGTAGTATAAGGGATTCGGCGCTCCTCAGCCCAGTTTCCCACATTCCCGAAATCAATATTGATGAAGGCGGTGATATAAGGCTGGCCTTCGCCCCATATGACTGCCTCTTTGATATATGGGCTGAATTTCAATCTGGTTTCAATAAAGTCCGGAGAAAATGCCTCTCCCTCCCTGGTGCGCATGATATCTTGCTTGCGTCCGATTATAAGCAAGTGTCCATCATCATCCAAGTATCCTGCATCACCCGTATGAAACCAGCCGTCTTTTAATGTCTCTGCAGTGGCCTCGGGATTTTCATAATAGCCTACAAAGACGGATTTGCTCTTGACGATAACTTCTTGGTCCTCTGCAATCCGGACTTCTGTTCGGGGTAAAGGCTTTCCAACGGTTTCTGGCTTGACTTCTTCGTCAGGCTGCACTTGGAAGATCCCGCCTGCCTCAGTGAGCCCATAGCACTGTTTGAGGTTTAGGCCGTTTGCGCGGAAAAATCGAATCACATCTGGACTGATGGGGTGTCCACCAGTATAAGCCGCACGAAACCCCAAACACCCAACCCTATCCATGAGGGGTAGAGAGACGATTCGATACGACAGCCATTTGAGAAATTTAAGGTATATGGGCACGGATTTCCCTTCTGACTCCAGATCCACTACTGCTGCTCCGATCTTCTGGGAAAAGTTATACAGGGCCCTTTTGATGAAGCCCGCGTCACTGATCTTCACGCGGATTTTAGAGGCCAAATCCTCCCAAAAGCGCGAAGCAGTTATTATGACCGTGGGGCCGATTTCCCGAAAGTCTTCGACGGCGGTCTCTAGGGTCTCTGGAAAATTCATGATCATACCGCCAGGCAACGTGATGCCAAAACCCCACATTTGATCAACGATCCATGCAGTAGGTGTGATTGAGATCCAATTGTCTCCTATGCCTACAGGCGCGGTTTCGAGCCATTTTCGTCCCATTTCAATAATGTTTTCATGGGACAGCATAACCATTTTGGGTAGGCCGGTTGTACCTGATGTCATGAGCATGAGGGCAATATCCTGGGGTTTGCCTTCCCATAGCTCCTTTATGAATAGCTCAGGTTGTTCGTTATCCAGTTCTTCTCCCAGCTCAAGTAGCTGGGCAAAACTGATGAGCCACGGGTTATCCCTGTAGTTTCTCATGCCCGTGGGATCGATATAAATAACCATTTGTACATCAGGAAGCCCATCGCGTTCTGCCAACAGTTTGTCCACCTGCTCTTGATCTTGGGCAAAGACATACTTGGCCTTTACCCGATTGAGCCCGTATACCAATTCCTTTGCTACTGCAGATGTGAAGAGAGGTACAGTGATAGCTCCCATGGCTTGGGCACCCAGTTCACTGAACAGCCACTCTGCATGGTTGTCCAGAATTAGACCCACATTATCGCCCCGCTCCAACCCCAGGGATTTGAGCCCAAGACCTGTCAGCTTGGCGTATCGTAAGTAGTCCTTCCAGGTAAATGTTTCCCATATACCATAGGCCTTTTCCCGGACCGCGGTCTGCGAGTCGCCAAAGCGTTCGGCCTGCTTAGACAAAATTTGGGGAAGTGTATACTGCTCCAGGGAGGCCAGGATTTGTGGATCAATTCTTTGAATATTCTTGTTTTTGCTCATCTGAAAGTTTTAGAAATTATGTGCTAGAGTTTGTGGGTGTCACCCAGGTAGGCCTTGATCACCTGGGGATGATTTTGGATAAAATCAGGAGTTCCTTCGGCGATCTTTACACCAAAGTCCAGTACCACCACCCGCTGTGATATACTCATCACAATGGACATATCATGTTCTACCAGGATCATAGTCTGGTTCCAGGCCTCATTGAGCTCCATGAGGAAACGGACCATATCCTCTTTCTCTTCCAACGTCATGCCTGCAAAGGGTTCGTCCAGAATAAGGAGCTTGGGCTCAAGGGCCAAGGCCCGGCCCAGTTCTACCCGTTTCCGCAGGCCGTAAGGAAGAGCACCCACCAACTGTTTACGGATGGACTGCATTTCAAGAAAGTCTATCAGCTCTTCGAGCACCCTTCGGTGACGAACTTCATCTTCTCGTACACCCTTTGTAAAAAAGGCAGCCTTGGGCACGCCATAGTTGGAATGGACATGGCGAGCCAAAAGCATATTGGCCAACACCGTCATGCCGGGAAACAGCTCGATATTTTGATAGGTCCTCCCTATGCCGATCCTGGTAAGGTGATGTGGGGACATGTGGGTGATTTCCTTGCCATTGAAGAAGATTTGCCCTTCTTGTGGCTTATAGTACCCAGTGATAGAATTGAGTAAACTGGTTTTCCCCGCACCATTTGGGCCTATAATAGCTACAAGTTCTCCCGTACGTACGGAAAGATTGATCTTGTTAAGGGCAGTGATACCCCCGAACTTCAGCGTGAGATCTTTCACCTCCAACTCCGCCCGCCGCTGTTCAGGGCGAGCGGAGCCGAAGATGCTGGGTTCTCCACGAAACGCTTTCATCGAAGTATCTTTACCTTTTCTTTGCCGGGTTCCCAGAAATTAGTTAGAGGTGTATACGTGGCATCCTCATGGATCTGTACGATTCTTGCCTTGAATGAGGCGCTGTGGTCTGCGTTGGTGTAAGTGACCGGTGGGACAAGACCACCGAAGTTTTCATTTCGGAAGGTCTGAAGCGCCTGGTTTATGGTTACGCTATTAATCTTGCCAAACTTTTCTTGGGCCCTTTCAAAGCCTCTGACCATGATGGCCGCTACGGCAACTCCCTCCCAGTAAGATGTGTCAAAAGAACTGACAGTTTTATATCGGCCCCAAAGGGTTTTCAAAAGTTTATAGCCTTCGTTGTTGTCTGTGGGCAGGCATCCTGGAAATTGCATAAATACCCGGTCCCTAATAAGGCCTTTGCCGCGGCGGAAGAAATCCGGATCCGTGGACGTCCAGGTGCCAAAGAAGGGTACCTTATAATTAACACGATCAGCCGACTGAAGTGCCATAATGATGGCTGAAGGGAGCATCTGTACCACTATGTACTGGGCTCCTTTGTTTTTTAGCCGGAGTAGTTCGGTGTTTAGATCCAAGGTCTTGGGCGGAAATTCCTCGATGTCCACGATGTTGATGTTATGCTTTGCTGCGTAACTTTTGCAGGCGCCATGAATGGATTTTCCATATGCATTATTATAGGTCAAAAGCCCAACCTTGGGTGCGCCAGGACCCCTGTGGATATTTTTGATGTATTCCAGCAGGGCATAGCTGTCCATGATGTAGCTTCCGAAAGGTAGGTATGCATAGTCAATAGGGGGTTTCAGAAATCCTTGATAGGTGGAGAAATTGATGTCAGGCGTCCGGTATTTCTGGAAAATGGGTTTGCACATGATCCCTGAACCGGCATCCCAGGTGGCGATCATATCCATTTTATTCTGGGTGCAGAACTTTTTCACATACTTGATGGCTTCAGGGACTTTGTACGCATGATCCACCACTGTCAGGGCGATCTTATTTCCGGCAACACCACCTTTTACTTCATTAATATACCGCATGTAGTCCTTCATGCCTTTGGCATGAAACTGACCCCATGTGGAGGCAGGGCCGGTCAAGTTGATCACTGCGCCTACCTTAATGGCCTTGGCATGCACCGAGGTTACTCCAAGGGCCATAAGACCGATGACGAAAAACAGTGCCGTTGCCGAAATAAGTAACTTGCGCATGATTCCTCCTCCTTATAATGATGTTGACACTAAAATTGCCTTCAACCCCTTTGTAATCTTGCCCTTATCACCAGCCTTTCTTAGTGGAATAAGCGTGGAGAATCTAATTGATTATTCTATTATTTGTCAAGATATATTTTTTTTCAAGCCTTGGCAAATTGGCTTGACATATTAAGTTCAATGGTACAAAATTCGTGAATGAACAGTCATTCATGAATGGGTACCTTGCCATGCCTAAAAAGCGAGATAACGGAAAATATTTTAAGATAATAGAAGCGGCTACCAAGATTTTCGCGGAAAAGGGGTTCTATCAGTCTAGGGTCTCAGATATTGCAAGGGAGGCAGGCGTGGCTGATGGGACCATCTACATCTATTTTGATAACAAGGACGATATCCTCATCTCCCTTTTTGAAGAGCAGATGAGGCTGGTCCTGGAAAATATGATTTCCAAAATTTCTTCCTTGGATGATCCGGCTGAAAAACTGAAGGCCTTTGCCTTGACCCACCTAAGGCTGGTGGAGGAGAACCAAAGTATGGCAGAGATCATCCAGGTGGAGCTGCGCCAGAGTAGTAAATTCATCAAGGAGTACAAAAACGAGCAATTTGCAAAATATCTTGAAATCATTGCTCAGATCATCCAGGAGGGCCAGCAAAAAGGCGTGTTCCGGAAGGATATCATCCCTGGGATTGCAAAAAGGGCCTTTTTCGGTGCCTTGGATGAGATGTCCAGGTTTTGGGTATTGTCAAGCCGAAGGGATTATGATATTAAGACTGCTGCCCTTCAGATCAGCCAATACTTTTTAGAGGGTATGAAGGCGTAAGACGATATTGACATGTAGGGACTCGAGGAGACAGGGGGTAAAAAAGGATCTAGGAAAGGTTGTTGCAAGACTACCCCAAAATAAGCAAATGAAAGGAGGATCAAAGTGAATATTGTTGTTTGCTTGAAACAGGTGCCAGATACGGAGACCCAAATCAAAATCGCACCGGATGCTAAATCCATTGTCACGGACGATATCAAGTGGATTATGAATCCTTATGATGAATTCGGTGTGGAAGAGGCCTTGCGTATCAAGGAAAAATTCGGTGGAGAGGTTACGGTGGTAGGGCTTGGGCCTAAGAGGGTAACAGAGTCTATCAGAACGGCTTTGGCCATGGGTGCTGATAAGGGTATTTTGATAACGGATGACGCACTTGAAGGGAGTGACTCTTTGGCCACGGCCACGGCCCTTGCTGCAGCTATTAAGGATTTGGAATACGACATCATATTTACAGGCCAAAGAGGAATTGACGATGACCTGGGTCTTGTGGGGGCCAGTGTGGCAGAATTGCTGGGCATTCCCCATATCTCATTGGGCATTAAGGTGGAAGTAGCAGAAGATGGGAGTTCAGTTAAGGTCCACAGGCCCGTAGAAGGCCAGACCCTTATCATAGAGTCATCACTTCCTGTATTGATTACAGCACAAAAGGGGCTTAACGAGCCAAGGTATGCCTCTTTGCCTGGAATCATGAAGGCGAAGAAAAAGCCATTGGAAGAGAAGAGTCTCGCAGATCTCGGATTGGATGCCTCGGAATTCGGGGAAGGCGCAAGGAAGCTGAAGATCGTGGAACTGACCCCTCCGCCAGAGCGCAAGCCTGGTAAGATTGTGGAGGGTGAGACGCCTCAAGAGAAGGCCGCTGAGTTGGCCAAATTGCTCCATGAGGAGGCCAAGGTGCTTTAGCGCCTGTTTCTGAGATTGAGGATTTCTAAATAAATATGTTGAATACAAAATTCATGCATAAGGAGTGAGACAATGGCACAAGGAGTATGGGCAATTGCCGAACAAAGAGACGGTGAATTCAGGAAGGTTACATACGAGATTGTAAGTGAAGGACGCAGGATTGCTGATGCCTTGGGACAAGAGCTCACAGCCGTGGTGCTTGGATCCAATATAAAGGACAAGGCTCAAGAACTGGCCCAGTATGGGACTGATAAAATAATTGTGGCCGATGATGCTAGGCTGGACCCTTATACTACTGACGCGTATACTGCGGTGATCGCCCAGTTGGTGAAGGCAAACGACCCAGCGGTCTTGCTTATGGGTGCATCTGTCCAGGGTAAAGATCTGTCAGCTCGATTGTCGGCCCGGCTGGGAGTAGCCATGGCCCAGGATTGTACTGCCTTTCAGGTGGAAGACGGGAACTTTGTGGCGACCCGACCCATTTACGCGGGGAAGGCCTATGCCAAGGTCGCCTTTGAGAATAGCTGGCCCAACATGGCCACTGCGCGTCCCAACGTGATGGCGGTCAATGAACCGGACACCTCAAAGAGTGCCGAGATAATTGAGGCGGATGTCACACTGGAAGATGACAGCCTCAAGACCAAGGTGGTGGATATCATAAGAGATGAAAGCGGGAAGATTGAGTTGACTGAGGCGGATAAGATTGTCTCAGGTGGCCGCGGGATGAAAGGCCCTGAAAATTACAAGATTTTGGAAGAGCTGGCCGAATTGATTGGAGCGGCTGTTGGAGCGAGCCGTGCGGCAGTGGATGCAGGCTGGCGGCCTCATACAGACCAGGTGGGGCAGACTGGAAAGGTTGTATCACCCAATCTCTACATTGCCTGTGGGATTTCCGGGGCCATTCAGCATTTAGCCGGAATGGGAACCTCTAAGATTATTGTGGCCATTAATAAAGACCCGGATGCCCCTATATTTCAAAAGGCAGACTATGGGGTGGTAGGTGATCTTTTCGAGGTGGTTCCCGCCCTGACCGAAGAGGTAAAGAAATATCTCTAGGTTTGTCCTTCAGTCAGTAATTAGGGGGAGGGGATTTCCCTTCCCCCTTTCCATTCTATGTCAGAAGCTCCAGGAATGCCTCCAGAGATAAGGAAGCAAGTAATTCTCTTATAGTTTCCTCTGTTTCATTGCCCTCTGTGTTTTTATCTGTTTCAGAAAAGGGAACAAGTAGTTTTGCAGTATTATTTGGGGAGGGGTCTTCTAACCATGCGGTGACTAATCTGACCGGCTCTCGCACCTCTTCCAATTCCTCCCACATGGCCTTTACCACATCCTTGGAATCCCCGGAGGCAAGGTGGGGAGCCGTGAAAAACCTGTCCAGGATGACCGGAAGAGGTGTGCTTACCTCCTTTTCAATGAGTATGCGGATCTTCTCTCGGTAGGCCCATTCGTAGCTCTGGGGTGTCATGGGGGCGCTTTGGTGCCCTTTTGGCAGGAAGACCCCATATTTCTGGATCAGGCGATGGAATCCTTTGATCGGTTCAGGAAACCAGATCTCAAAGGCCCTCATATCATCGGCAAACTGTGGTGAAAACCCTTGGGATTTTGTGGTAGAAGAGGGCACACCATTTGCATCCGGTTGAATGATTTCTACAACCAGCCCCGGCCTTAGGGGAAAGAAGGTCCCATTATCAGTTACAATGCCTATTTCATGGTGGCCACAATAGGGACATGTTCTGGCGGTAACTTTGCCTTTTAGGGTCATATGTCCTCCTCACTGCATTATCATTTAAGCAAGGTCCATACTGGTTTATAACAAATCTGTGGAGCATAAGAAACCGCGTTTCCTCCCTCTTTTCATCATGGACACATGGCCTGAAGGATTCAACAAAAGATACCAAGTGAGTATTAACTGCTGGTGGGAGGGGCATCCATTACTTATGAGGGAAAAGTCGAACCCTGATTTGAGGTGAATGATATGTGCGCTGAGAGGGGGTGTTCAAATAGGTCCTGGCCCGGAAGGTAAAGATCCGGGAGTGCCGTTCTTCCCATGCATCAAATCTTTCTCTTTTCTCCTAAGGTTTTGGAGAATCCCCCAACAAAAAAGAACGCACACCCCAGACCCTACATTTTTAAAGGCAATTTTTATGCCACATAGGAGAAGAAAAAAAAGGTATATATATTAGTGGGTTGAAAGAGGTGTATTTTAGCATGTGATGATTTATGTTGTTCTTTTGCCACATGGATCGTATCAGTCATGCCACAGTGGAAAAATGATTTAAGGAGCCAGAGGCAACAATAGAGCGGTACGGGGAGAGTTTAATTTTTGTTGACAAAATTGTTAAGTTAGATAAACTAAATATTTATGATTGTGGCGGTGTAGCTCAGTTGGTCAGAGCATGCGGCTCATATCCGCAGAGTCACTGGTTCGAGTCCAGTCACCGCCACCACCAATTTTCCCATTGACATTCCTGAATCAGGTCCTATCTTTTTGCCAAATCGTGGTCTTTGATGATGGAACGATGGTCCTTTTCATTTCAGGAGATGGCCACTGTGGGCGAGGCCTTGCGAATCGCCGAAGAGGTGACCTCTGATTACTATAAATTTTCGTCCGAGCAATGGAAGCGCCATCCTTATGATGTAAAGACTAAGGCCTTGGGCAGTGGTATTGTATCAACTCCTGAAGCCTTTGCAATATTGAATAAGGGCCAGTGTGTTGATGAAATTCTCTGGCCTAGGGCCAAAGGAAAGGATTTTTACTTTATCTTTGTCCAGGATGATCAGGTGCTTTCAGCGCTGCAAAGAGATGATAGGTTAAGCCTATTCCCTCTGATGCTTTATGTTTTTACTCACGAATTGATTCACATCGTAAGGTTCAGCAGATTTGTCCAGCGGTTTGAGGTAGGAGGAGAACAGCGGGAGGAGGAAGAAAGAAGGGTGCACGGAATCACCTATGATGTATTGAATAAAATCCCTATCCGGGACCTGAGCTATGTGCTGGAATCTTACGAGGATCACAGAATCTGCAAATTGGGACCAGATATATTGAGTTACCAGTGAGAAGTGGAGGTGCGTTGGTATGCCGATATATGAATATGAATGTACAAAATGCGGATATCAAACCGAGACATGGCAGAAATTTTCCGATCCTCCCCTTGAGCACTGTGATAGGTGCGGGGGTAAAATGAGAAAGCTGATATCTCAAAGCACGTTTCACTTGAAGGGCAGCGGCTGGTATGTTACAGACTATGGATCACGATCGAGTAGTTCCACGACCAAACCTAAAGGGGAGAAAAAGGAGTCCTCGTCAGCCAAGAAAAAGAGCAATACAGGTGCAAAGGACAGCTCTGATTCGTAACGGCTTTGGGCGCGGGGCCGTATATTCGCTTTGATCAAGGCATAACGCATGAGAAGATTTGACAGCGGGAGGGTCCAGGACAGGCTAATTAGGCGGCTAGAAAGGAAAGAGCGACAACAGGCCTTTCAGCGGGATCGGTTTTTTAGGTTTAAGCTCACCGAGATCCAGAACAAATTGACTCAGGCCCTCCTGATGAACAAAATTATTGAGACGGATAATTCGGCTGCTGTTAGCGAGCTTATTCTTCAGGGCCTCAAGAAGGCATTGAAGAGCTCAGAATTCGATTTTAAATACTTCATTGCACCCATCCGCCACCTGGTCCCCAGGCCCAACCCTTACTCCCTCTACATGACACAGTACCTGATGGAAGTCATGATCAATGACCCCAACGTGATAGATATCTATGGTACTGATCAGGAGATATACAAGATTATCAATGATGTGATCACCCAAATCAACCTGCAGTTTGAAAGAACGGAAGAAGAGGTTATGGCCCAGATGGCCAGAAACAGGTCTCTTATCCCCGGAACCAGAGAATATGAGATCGCCCTGGACCAACTCTTTAAACAAAGGCTTGGGGAGCCCCAAGAGATCTAGATGGCTGTCCCATTCACCTTGATCTATTGTTCATTCAGTCTATTTCCGTTTTTCCCATCCATTCATAATCCGTAACTCACATTTAGGAGGCATTTATGTCAGGCAAGATAGCGTTTTTGTTTCCAGGTCAAGGATCTCAATTTGTGGGTATGGGCAAGGACCTTTATGATGCATTTCCCATTGCTAGAGAGGTTTTTGAAAAGTCGGAGGAGACCTGTGGAAAACCCATTTCCAAGCTTTGCTTTGAAGGCCCAATGGAAGAGCTTACCATTACCGAAAATCTCCAGCCTGCTGTTGCCACAGTTAGTCTTGCATGTCTGAATATCTTGCGCCACGAGGGAAAAGAGGCATATGTGTCTGCAGGGCATAGCTTGGGAGAATATGCAGCTCTGGCTTCAGCAGGTGTAGTGAGTGATGAGGATACCTTAAGGCTAGTAAACAAAAGAGGCCAACTCATGCAGCGGGAGGCCGAGGCCAAACCAGGAGGTATGGTAGCCGTGCTTGGGATGAGCATAGAAGAGGTCAGAGAGATTGTGGAACAGGTCTGTCAAGAAGGGGAATTGGCCATTGCCAACCATAATACTGCTGAACAGGTGGTTATCACCGGTGAGAAACGGGCCCTGTCCAGGGCATCAACACTGGTAAAGGATAAGGGAAAAAAGGCTATCCCCCTGAAGGTGAGTGGTGCATGGCACTCCAAATTAATGGAAGGCGCAGTAGGCGAGTTTCGCCAGTATATGGAGCAGGTCTCGTTTTCCAAACCCCGTTCCGAGGTATTGTTCAATGCCACTGCCGAAGGGGAGACAGATCCAGAGTCCATCAAGGACCTCTTAGCACGGCAATTGGTGAGCCCTGTAAGGTGGTATGATATTATTGTCAGGATGCTTTCTGAGGGCGTGGATCAATTCGTGGAGGTTGGTCCCAAGGCCGTACTGACCGGCCTAGCGAAAAAGATCGTGCCTAAAGATAAGGAGGCTCGATTTTGGGCGATTGGCGATCTAAAAGGATTGGAGGCCTTTTTAGGGGCCTAGTTCCTGGCCGGGATACTGACCCCCTCGCGGGAAAGCAGATATCTTTTTATAGCCAGCCCGCCAGTAAACCCACCGAGGCCCCCGGTGGCCACAACCCTGTGTCAGGGGAAGATCAGGGGCAACGGGTTTGCCCCCATGGCCTGGCCTACGGCCCGGGCTGCTCCAGGTCTGTGCACAGCTTCGGCCACTTGTTTGTAGGTCCATGTGTGACCAAATGGGATTCTGGATATGACCCTGTAGACCTCCCACTGAAAGGGGGTGCAATGGATATCAAGGGGCGTTCCAGCGTAGGCGTCTTTTCTTCCCCGTAAGGCGTAATGGACCGCGTCTATCAATGATTCGTTCTTCTGGTGGCTCACCACGATCTCGGCATTGGCAAGCCTTCTCTTGAAAAAGGCCGCTGCATCGGCATCCTCCTTCATTCGGAGATATACCCTCACAGCACCTTTCGCGGACGAGGCCAGGTATATGACGAGATCCTCATGGGTTATTTTGCAGACATAGATCCTTCGTAGTGTTTTCCTTGCCATGTGTTTCTTTCCTCTAATCTTTTCCTAATAAGGTTCAAATTGGTCATCTTTTCCTTTGCCCATTGTGGTGCTATGAGATTTGAGCGTGCAGGTGGATCACCTGTTAAACGTTGTATAACCATCTGTGGAGGCAACAGTTCCAGGAAGTCCACCACCAGATCCACGTATTCTTCCCTTTCCAAACAACGCACTTTTCCTTTCTTATACAGAGAACCCAAAGGGGAGTCCTCAACAACATATAGGAGGTGGATCTTGATCCCCTGTATTGGAAGTTGCGCAACCTTGCGGGCAGTTTGAAGCATCATATCACGATCCTCGCCAGGAAGCCCCAGTATCACATGCGCGCACACATCTAATCCGTATTCCCTGGCCATATGGACCGCTCGTTCGAAACAGGCCACATCATGGCCTCTGTTAATGCGTCTGAGCGTTACATCATGGGCGGACTGCAGACCCAATTCTACCCATACCATGGCCCGATCCATATAAGAGGCCAAGAGTTCCAGCACTTTTTCATCCACACAGTCGGGCCTGGTTCCAACAGAAAATCCCACCATGTCTTCTTGGGCCAAGGCGATATCATAAAGTTCTTTAAGCTTGTTTAGTGGCGCGTAGGTGTTGGTAAAAGACTGAAAATATGCAATGAACCTTTTTGCCTTGTACCGTCTGCGGATGTATTCTTTAGATCGACGGATCTGCTCTACAATATCTATACCAAAATCCAAAAGTGCACCAGTACCAGAGCCGCGCCGATCACAAAAGATGCAGCCCTGTGTCGAGATAGTACCGTCCCTGTTTGGGCAGTTGAATCCAGCATCCAGGGCAATTCTATGCACCCTCTCCCCGAACTTTTTCCTAAGAAATTGGTTGAAGTCAAGATATCGCTGCATGGGGAGTCTTTATAATGTTACACTGTTTTGGCACCACCTGTGAATATAGCATATCACATGAGATGAACTGGAGAAAGGGGAATGGCAAGAATAAGTGAATGATTGACCAAAGGGAAAAAGGCTGCGAAAATGTCTTACACATGTTCCATAAACCTATATATGCGATTAAGATTGCTGATATGGGTAGGGGCCTCATCAGGTGCCCTTGGTTCAATGAATAAAGGAGGTAAGTCATGAGCAGGAAACACCATGGAGTGGTGCTGCTTTTTTTGTGCTTTATGTGCTTGACCGTGGCCAATGTCTTTGCATCGCCAGCAGACCCGTATGGCGCGCCTCTTACCGACAAGGAAATGGAGCCATACGAAAAGATATCCTTTAGTCCAGGGAACATGGAAATGGTGCAAAGGGGAATGACAGAAAAACAGGTGCTTGAGATCTTGGGAAAGCCCCTTAAGGTAAAGAAGGAACACAGGCGGCATAACCGATGGACCGTGCACTATTTTTATCCTGAGGGACATGTGGTGAACTTCAAGAATGGACTAGTGGTGGGCAAAGAGTAGGAGCGGCTGTGCCCACCCAGGATTATTGCGCAGCACTGAAATCTGGAGTATTCGTTCTACAGTGAGAATGAGGTGCAATTGGAGCTTAAAAAATGAAAGCAAAACTGGAAGACAACACAGCTGAGGCAAAGCAAAGATTTGAGAGCCCTGTCCCAGAGCTCGATCCAATCATGTACCCACAATCAGTGGCCGTTATCGGGGCCTCATCAGCCTTTGGCAAATGGGGGCAATTGATTCTTACCAATATTGTGGCAGGAGGATTTGAAGGAAAGATCTTTCCGGTCAATCCCAAAGAGACCTCCCTATGTGGATTGCCTGTATACAAGCGAATCAGCGACATCCCTGGACCTGTGGATGTGGCCTTTATTACGATTCCGGCGGGTGGGGTCCCCGCAATATTGGAAGAGTGTGGCCGCAAGGGAATAAAGGGTGTTGTTCTTATCACGTCCGGATTCAGTGAGACAGGCAGTGAAGGGGCAGCGCTTGAAAGGGAGATTACCGAGATTTGCAAACGCTGGAATATTGTATTGATAGGTCCCAACACTATGGGCATCATTTCCCCTTATGCCAAGCTTTTCGCAACAGGTACCCATACTAGGCCACGTCCTGGCGGTGTGGCCTTTGTTTCCCAGTCCGGCAACCTTGGTAATCAGTTGGTCCACTGGGCCAGCCAGCAGGGTATTGGTATTTCTCAATTTATAGGATCTGGTAATGAGGCCATGCTGGGCTGTGCCGATTATCTTGAGTATCTGGAGCAGGATGAAAACGCCAGGATTATCATGCTCTATATGGAAAATGTGGGCGACGGAAGACGCCTTTTGTCAGTGGCAAGGCGAGTGAATCAGAAAAAGCCTGTCATTGTATTGAAGGGTGGTAGGACATCAGCAGGAAAGGCGGCTGCTGCCTCTCACACGGGCTCCATGGGTGGTGAATTCCTGATCTTTCGTGCCGCATGCCGCCAGGCCGGCATTTTGAATGTGGATGCACCGGCTGAACTCCTTGATCTGTCAGCGGGATTCTCTTCGCTCCCCATTCCCAAGGGTGATCGTGTAGGGATTGTTACCCTGGGAGGAGGTTGGGGGGTTGTCACGGCTGATGCATGTAATGAGAATGGGTTGAGGGTGCCTGATATCCCAGAGCAGATTGTTGAACGGCTGAACAAGTACCTTCCCCCGTTCTGGAGTAAAAGAAATCCCCTAGATCTAGTGGGAACCCGGGACACGGAAGTACCGATTGTTGCGGTGGAAGAGCTGTTGAAGTGGGATGGGATAGATGCAGTGATCAGCTTGGGCATCATCGGCCGGACGGAACTGGTCAGGCTCTTGGTGAACTCCACCAGACGTGTAGATCCCACGGCCTCGGCCGAAGTTCTGGATGAGATTGAGGGTTTTGTGGAGAAGTATGAGGAGACCTATGTAGCAACAATGGTGGATCTCATGGAGCATTACCAGAAACCGGTCATAGGCGTATCACTGACACGCACGGACCGAGGTACTGTAAGGGCTGTGGATGGGAAGCGATATAGTGGGGTCTTTTATCAGACTCCGGAGACTGCCGTAAATGTACTTGCACGTATGGTGGATTATTCGCGCTTCCTCAACCGACAGGGGAACCCTTCATCCTAAGACCGATCTGGTTTATGCCTTTGCGATTTAAGGGCTAATTCCACCAGCATGGTCAGCTTAGGCTTTGGCCTGCGTGCCAAAAAACTATCCCATTCTGATGGGGAAAGGGTTTTTCGTAAATAATCCTCAATAAGAAAGACTTCGTACCAGCAGTGTAGGATTTTTTCGCATGGCACGCCATGGCCTTGGTGGCGGCAATAGGCAAAATGGACCAGATGCCCTAACTTGGGACAGTAGATAGGGCGGTTGTCAGGGGGAGGTGTGCTATTCCTTTTCAACAGTTACCCCTTTACCACTTCTTAGCCACGGGCCCTGACAGGCCCGTGGACTGTTGCAAAGGGCTGGGCTGGTACCATTGCGTCCCAGCCAAGAACACTCTTTTATTCGGGCACCTGGGGCAGCTCTGCCTGGGCCTTCTTGATCTCCTCGGCAGGCAGCGCATAGTCCTGCAGCTTTCCGGACAGATATGCATCATAAGCTGCCAGGTCAAAATGACCGTGGCCGCTATGTGCTATCAAGATAGTCTTTGCTTCGCCGGATTCTTTGCACTTGAGGGCCTCATCAATGGCTACCTTCAGGTCGTGGCAGGGTTCGGGCCCTGTAATAATCCCCTCGGTCCTGGCAAATTTCACCCCTGCCTCAAACACGGCGGTCTGGGGCGCTGCCACAACCTCGATAAGTCCAAGGTTATACAGATGACAGATAATGGGGGCCATTCCGTGGT
>Ga0164310_10000104_pt1 | contig 40748 bp, 48 predicted proteins | sample GuaBasSedimGuay1_FD_121795 | JGI IMG/M metagenome (GOLD analysis project Ga0164310, IMG submission 121795) | Subseafloor sediment microbial communities from Guaymas Basin, Gulf of California, Mexico - Guay1, Core 4569-9, 0-3 cm | ecosystem: Environmental > Aquatic > Marine > Hydrothermal vents... | reverse complement strand
TTGGAAGGATTACATTTACAAAAGGAATTTAACTCCCATATATTTTATTAAAGATGGGGATAAGTATGCGGTAATGATAAAGAGTGCAAAGGTTAGCTCTGTGTGGAACAAAGCCGACACCGAAGTGGGCATAAAAGGGATAAAAGCGTTAGGGTATGCGAGTAAGACAGTCTTTGAAAAGGAGCTAAAGAAGAATTCTTCACAGACAAGAAAAGCACGGAAGATATTAGATGAGAATGTCCCACTTAATTGGTTAGAAGAAGCAATAGCCAAGGGTACAGTAAAGGTGAAAGACGCCAAGTTTCACGAGGATGAAGAGGGTGATATTGTATGGGATGGTGGAATTTGGATAGACGGAACTTGGGAAGATGGAGAGTGGAAGGGTGGTGTATGGGAAAAAGGCATATTCGAGGACGGTCTCTGGATGGATGGGATCTGGGAAGACGGGGAGTTCAAAGGGATATGGTACAAAGGAGTTTGGAAGGCGGGTATATTTAGTAGTGGTATCTGGAAAAGTGGTATCTGGAAAAGTGGTATCTGGAAAAACGGCGATTGGAATGATGGCGAGTGGCAGAATGGGACATGGGAAGAGGGGATATGGTATAACGGTACGTGGGAGAACGGAATATGGCTTGGCGGAACATGGGAAAAAGGCACGATAAACGGCAAACCTTCGACGGTACATCCGTAGTTTTTTTGGCGAACTTGAGTTCGTATAACAGATGTTGATATGAGAAAACTATTAGAAAGCATGATGGCAAAAGGTATACTATCTGAGGCTACCTGGGATCTTGATAGGGCTGTTGATTACATTTTCAAAAAGGCTGGCTTGCGTGGTATTTTATCAGATTTAAGATCTGGAGATCCTAAGTTGATGAAAGCTGCTACTGATAAAATTTTGGGTAAAACAATCCTTAGTGTTTCGAGCAGCAAACTCCCTGGTAAGACAGCGCAGGATGCCGATAAGGTTAACCCTGTTAGGATTGGTGTGGGATCGTTTGGGCATGGTTCGTATTACATGCCGACAAAACATGAAATATCCGTGTCGGTCAACAGTGGCGCGTTGAAGGCTGATATAGGTGAAAAGGCTTATTCGAAGTTGAATTATAGAGAGTTGATACAGCGTAAAGGGTCGTTCAAGTCTGTTTTTGGTGGTTTTCTTACAGCGCGAGAGTATAGCAAATTTATGAACAAGTTTGTAAAAAGATTAGACAGAGAAGGGTTGTTGACTAAAAAGTTGCAAAAATATCCTTCGATTGGTAAGATGATTGACCTAACAAGGGAGCTTTGATAAGCGAAAGGAAAACACAATGCGAGAAATGATAGAGAGAAAAATGGCATCAACGGGTACTCTTGATGAGGGTGTAGCTGAGACGATAGCTCAACAGCTTGGGGGTACAGGTCGGCTGAAGGCGATGTTGGGTGCTAAGTATTTTTTGAAGGATGGCAAGAGTTTACAGTTCAGGTTCCCTAACAGGGCAAGGAGCAAGCCTAATTTTATCAAAATAACGTTGACTGGCATGGACGATTATGATGTTCAGCTTGGTCGAATTGGCAAGAAAAAGAATAAAGAGTATGGTTTCATGGAGGATACGTTCAAGATCCTGAAGACAGTGCGTGGCATATACGCCGATCAACTGGTGAGTTTTTTAGAAAAGGAAACAGGACTTGCCTTTCATCTTTAGGGCAGCAGGTTTTTAGCGGTTCATCCATAAAGAGAGGGATTATGAAAAATCTGTTTGAAGAGAGGCGCAGGCATACGTATCCTCATAAGATCAAGCGCAGAGCGGGCAATTTGGTGTTATGGGCAGAGCATGAGGATGCTGGTCCTTATGCTATCACACGCGGGCATGTGGGCGATCTTCTGGCTACGTTTGGCAATCGCAAGCTGTCTACTGAGAAGCCAATGAGTAAGGCTCAACAGGATGCTCTCGCTATGGCTAGTGCGGTGATAGAAGTGTCGTCTGTCTTGTTTGATAATTCCAGTAGTAACAGTGATGTTAAGACAGTGGTGGCGGCGGTGAGATCTGTAGCTAAGAGCTGGAATGGTAGCTTGAGTCAGCCTGGATTTGAGCATGAGGTGATGAGGCGTGTATCCAAGAAGTTGGGGATGGATGTGTAATGCGCAGATTATTCAAGAGAGCGTTATCTGAAGAATCTTTGCCTCAAAAGAACGGCAAATACAAGGGGCTGATTGTTGGTGATGATGATGGCGAATGGATGTTTGGTGGCATTTCTGACATTAGTAATTGGGATTGGTATTTTGGTTTTGGAGTATTTGGGAAAAAGAAAAAAGTGTCTGTTGAGAATGCTACAGAGCATAACAGGGGCTTTGTTAAAGCTTTAAAAGGGGTTGTCAAGAAATATCCTGAATTTTTGGAGTTTGATCTTGATTTTGATGGCAATGTTGTTGCTGTCACTGATCTAGTGGGCAAGGGGAAAAGGAAGAGTGGCAAGTGGAAGCGTATTACGTTTTTTCATGGCACTAGTTCAGGGGTTGTGGATAAGATATTACATTCAGGGTTGAGGCCAAGAGATTTGAGTGGCCAGGCTTCCGTGTATGGACGTGCATCGGGGGCTCGTTCTGGGCGTAAGGATTCTGTTTATTTGACAACGCAGTTGGGGATGGCTCAATTCGCGGCTAGTGAGGCTGCCGTATTAAAAGGTGGTGATCCTGTTATTCTCCGTGTTCGTGGCTTGGATGGGGATTTCTTGCCAGACGAGGATAGCGGCGAAAGAGATGCGTATGATAGTCTGTCAAGAATGGGATCGGTTGCGTTTAGGGGCGTAATCAAACCTAAAAATATAGATGTTTATATGGTTAGGGATGATAAAAGGTGGAAGAGGGTGTAATGCGCAGATTGTTTGAAAAGCGTACAGTAGAAGAGGGTATTTACTCTATAGGCTGGGCTTTTGGCTATGTGACAGGCGATTACAGATCGTTGGTGAGCAAGGCGAGAGCGTCTGGCATTAATGCAAGGAATGTAAAAGCGAAAGAGAGCGGTAAGTATCACAAAAAGGGCAAGACAGTTTTGCGCTTATGTGGTGATCCTTATCGAGTTGAGCAGTTTTTTATGGAGAATGGTTTCAGGGTTTTTATGAACGGGGGTGGACCTTGTCCTGAAAATCCTGTAGAAGGTGAAGCGTCACTAAAGAGGTATTCCAGGTAGACATGCAGACAAGGAGACAATAGATGACAATGTCAGCTAATATAGGTGGAGTGATAACGCCGGTAGGAATGTCGGCAAGAGGGAATGGTGCTCCTTGTTCTGGAAACATGTACAAGGTTCGCAAGAAGGACAAAAAAGATCCTCGTGGTAAAGGTAGGGGGATAGGTAAGGGTAAAGGGTTAGGACCTCTTGGTGCAGGACGCGGGGGGATGCGTAGATACGAAGATATAGGTATGATTCCTATAGGGGATTCTGGGCATTTGCATGAAGAGGTATTGTCTGAGAAGAAGTGGAAGACGACACCTGTAGGAAAAGGAAAATGGAAGCTCAATGGCAAGGTTGGTGTATGGCGCACAATTAGAGGGAATAGGTATTTTTTCCCCGATAAGGGTAGTCCTACACCTCCGATAAGGGGTAGCAAGAAAGGGCTCCTGTCGAGGGTTTTGGGCGCTGTCAAGAAGGCTGTTTCTGGTAAGAAGGCGGCGTCAACGATTACGGCCAAAGGTAAGAAGCCGAGCAAGAAGAAGACGAAAGAGTTAGCCAAGAATATAGGTGCAATGATAAAGAAGGCGGGTGGTGACAAGAAGAATAAGGGGCTTGTGAAGACTTTGAAAAAGATGGATCAAGCTTTGAAATCCGGTGATGAGAAAGGGTTCGCGAAAGCTCAACGTGAGCTAGGTAGACACACCAAGAAACTCAAGAAGCGCAAGGGTATCAAGTGATGTTGATATAGCTTGTACAAACTTTAAATTCTGGTAGAATACACGACTACCAGGTTATTGGTGCTGGAAAAGTACCAGTAAAGAGCATTGAAAGGATGTAGGAAAATGGGCATCAAGGATATATTGGAAGAAATTGACGAGTTGCTAGAGATGGAAGACGTTAACGAGGATGAAGACGAGGATGAAGATGAGGATGATCTAGAGGAGAGCAAAAAGGTCATAACTGGCAACATTATTGACAAGCTTGCTGACAGCATGTTTCGTCAACAGTACACGAGGATGATGGACAGGTTTTTTCCAGAGGAGGAAAACCCTGGCTTGAGGGATGCTGTAGAGGCAGCGGTACGTACAGCCTTGATGCAGACGTTCAAGAATGAGGGATTTTCCGTAGGTGGGAGTGCTGGTCTGAACAAGGCTATGCGGTCCATGATGCGTGGAGATACTGAGTGATGAGTCGTCACTTAGACACACTGATAGATCTTGTGGAGGGGCGTGGGTTGCCGCGTTCTATAGCTGACAAGAGAGCTAATGATGCTTTGAACCAGCTAGAGTTCAAGGGTAAGATGTCACCGCAAGAGTTAAAAAGAGTCTACAATGTAATCATGAAACAGTTGGTGAGTGGACGTCTGACAGGGTGTAGGTTAATATCCTTGCAGCAAATGAAACAACTGTTTCCAGAATTGGCTAAGCGTTAACGGGATAGCTTGCGAACTTGAGTTCGTGTGTCAAATTCCTCGCCAGTAACGTCTTTGAATTTACCGTACAGGATGGAGAGTTTTTCCGAGCAGGCATAGGCATAGATTTGTAGCTCGTCTTTTGTAGGGCCACGGGGGTGAGGGGATTGAATGTCTCGAAGGGTTGCCAGTAGGTCTCTTTCGAGATCCAGGATGTCACAGACGAGAAGGTCTGTTTCTGAGTAGGTCATTATTGATCCTTGTTTTTGACAGCGTGTGAACACCAGACGGCTTTACGGCTGTATAGCTTTGTCGCTATTTCCTCGAAGGATAGTGCGTGTTCTTCTAGGGAGTCTTCTGGCGTATCTCCGTAGATGACGGCAATGGGGATGCGCGCTTGTTTGAGGCGCATGTTGAGTGCGAAGATGAACGTGTCTGCGCATTCTCGCGTGCATTCGGGGGAGAGATGCCGTTCAGTAAAATAGATCTTCTTTGTGTCTGTCATTTTTTACCTCAGAGAGTCTCTGGCTTCCATAAGGACGGATAGGACGTCTGTGATACGTACGTCGTATCTACCGTATGGTTGGAGTTCTTCTTCTGCTTTTTTTGCCGCAGCGACGTAGTCTTCCTCGCTGTCGTTGTTGCACAGACCAACGTCGCAAAGGATGTCCTCTGGAGTGGTATCAGCGTAGTACTGTGCTGCGCTGTGATACTCGATACCCATCCTGTTGTTCAGGAGATCGGGCGTGATGTCCTCTAGCCACGATTCTATGTAAATAATATCCTCTTCTTCGTCCAGGTTGAGTGAGGATGCTCTGTCTAAGAATTCCTCTTTTGCCCAGTCCAGGATTTTATCCTTGTTCCAGACAACGTGAAAGCGGAGGGGAAATGTTAGGACATTCGATCCAGACACGCGGTGACATTCCCCTTCGAGCGTGTCCAGGGAGATGTTTTCGTTCCCCTTGTTGTACAGTATGCAGAGTGTGTTGGTCATTTTTCTTCCTTCCGTGTGAGCATTTTGCTCGCCATCTTTTAGAGAGTTTAAGGCTTTAAGAAGTTTTGTCAACCCATCCTTAAAAGATAATGTCGAATTCCGGGATGAGTCCCGGTTCTGGATCGTCTTTGCGAGTAGGGGAGTATTCATCGTCGAGAATGACATCAATGTCGTCAATCTCCATGTCTATGTCTGTGTGAACGTTTCGAAGGTCTTCATGACTGTAAACGTCTATCAGTGGGTACATTGTTTTCTCCTTATCGGCATCTTGCCGGTTAGCGTCTTAAGAGAGCGTAGGTTTTGATTTTGGTTTTGTCAACCCCTTGTCTGTTTTTTTTTGCAAAAAAGATAAAACCTGTTAGGGTGGTTAGTGTCTAGGAACCTTCCATGACATCCTCCTTGGCGACACCCCCTATCCTCTGTTGGGATGTGTGTCGCCCTTTTTTTGCTTGCTAATAGGTGCAATATTGAGTAGAGTTCACTCATGAGGTTGAATGTAGATATAAAAAGAGAACTCTATGATGAATTCGTGAGACAGTGTGGACGCAGTGGCAGGTCCATTAGCGACGTCGTCAGGGAGATAGTTGGCAAGTGGGTAGCTAGGCAGCAATCAGAAGAGTTGCGTGCGTTGAATGTGCGTGAGTTGGTTAAAGACACAGATGAACAGCTAAGGAGAGCTAAAAATGAATGACGAGAAAAATGTTGACAGCGGTGTTGAGAATGAGGGTGAAGAGCTTCAGAAGATGAAGGTTGAGACGGAGCGGTTTAAGGATGGCTACATGGATGCGGGGCCAGGTGTTTTGTCGATAGAGTTGCCGTGTGGTCATATTGACGAAGATGACAATTTGTATCGAACGATAGTGGTGAAAGAGATGACTGGTCATGAGGAGGATATTCTCATGGGTAAGGGGTCTATTCTGTCCAGGCTCAATGCTATCATCTCGAATTGTACGGTCAGGCTAGGGTCGATAGAGGACAGGGCAACTATCTCTGGTGCGGTAGAGAAAATGACAGCGGCTGACAGGCTGGCTGTGATGATTGCTATCAGGCGAGTGTCTCTTGGTGATTTCTTTGATGTGAAAGTGCAGTGTCCTAATCCTAAGTGCAAGGCTATACTGCATCCGTCTGTGGACTTGTCAGAGGTTGAGATAATGTCTATGCCTGATCCTATGGTGAGGCAAAGGGAGGACACTGTTTCCACGGGTACTACTGTTAAGTGGCATGTGATGAGCGCGGAGGACGAAGGCTGGCTAACGTCTATGAAAAAAGGCAAGTGGGATGAGTTGTCGTTAGCTATGTTGACTCGTATAGAGAGCATTAATGGTGAGCCTCTCGATCGTTCAAAGAAGACGGTCAGGAGAGCCGTGAAGATACTGAAAGCACTTTCGATGCGTGACAGGATTGAAATAAGAAGTCTGTTTGAAAAGAACGAGGGATCTGTTGATACGGACGTTGAGTTTGTGTGTCCCGATTGTGAACATGAATGGACAGCGGATATGGAGATTGGCCAAGCGAGTTTTTTCTTCCCATCGGAAGTGTAGGTGCGCTTGAGTCTGACATTTTTTTTCTTAGCGAATTACAGAATGTCGGTTATGATAGCGTGATGGCACTTCCATGGGGCAGGAGACAAAGGTTTGTTGAACAAGAAAGAAAATTGCAAGAGCGTCAAAAGAACGCAGCTAGCCAGCGGGGATCGCGTAGGCGTCGCTATAGGTAACGAACTCAAGTTCGCAGGTGACGACCATGCCTAATTTACTTGGGGTATCATTTGCGTTTGGTGCTAAGGACGTTAGCTTTGCGAAGTCTGCGAAGTCTGCTACCAAAGATCTAGACAATATCAACGATCTTTTGGATCATCAAGACAAAGAGGGTAAGAAGCTCACCAAGACATGGGGTGGCATGGGCAAAGCGATGTCCAAGATGCGTGCTCGTGTCAATGATTTCAACTTGGCTACTATCGCTAGCAACATGCGGGAAATGTCCGGTGAGACGGGTAATTTGAGTAACGAGATTGAGTCTATGGGGGTGAGTTTTGCCCAGGCTAGTAAGCCGATCATAGCGAGTATGAATCTCACAGGCAAAGAAGCTAAGAAGATGGTGGGGCGTGTGGGTGGGATGGCTCTTAGTTTGAACGTAGGTGCGGAGCAAGTTGCCGAGACGTTCAAGGCGATTCACAACGCTGGAGGACCTGCGAAAAAAGCAATTGATGCTATGGGAATGTCACAGAAGGACTGGGTGAAGACCACTCAGACTACTGGTATTACCATGCAAGATTACTCGGCTATGATGGGGGATATGGTTGCCAGTTGGGGGGCGTCTGGTAAACAGGCGTCTTCGATGGTTAACAACATTGTGGCGATTGGGAAAGCGGCGAATGTAGGGACGTCTGCGCTTAAAGGTGCCAAGGGACAGTTGGATGCTTTGGATGTTATATTTGAGTCGTTACCACCGTCAATGGCCAGGAGTGCCGATGAAGTCCAGTCTCTCATGGAGAGCACCTATAAGTTATCGGGGGCTTTTATAGAGCTTGGAAGTACGGAGGAGGAGGCTGTATCGCTTGGTCAGGATACGGCCAAGATGTTTGCTGAACAGTCTGTCAAGATCCAGAAGGCTATGGAGATCGGTGGTGATGTAAGCCTTGATGATAACCCGTTATTCAAGTTTATGGTGCAGTTGGGAATAGGGACAGATGAGGCTATCAGTATCATTGACGAGGGATCTCGTGATGCTGTCAAGGGTGTAAGTCGTATTAATGAGGTCTTTGCCAAGTTTGGGGGCAAGGATTCTAAACAGGTGCAGTATGCTTTGGCTGGATTGACGGAATCGCTAGGGTCCAGTGCGGCTGGTTTGGGGTGGTTGGCTTCTAATACGGATGTAGGGACAAAGTCTCTTGCCAAGATGAATAATATGGTGGTGAATGGCAAAGATGCTTTGAAGAAGTATGCCAATCAAGCGTTTAGTTCTGGGCGTACGTTGCAGGATAGTTTTAATCTTGCTCAACAGGTGTTTGATACCAAGATAAGGAGCATTTCAAGAAAAGGTGTCAAGGGCTGGGCGAAAGATATGATGAAAGCCTACAAGAGTGTGGGGAATGAGCTTAAAGAGTTAGGTGATGATAAGACGTGGGGGCCGGTTATGCATGCCATTGCTGATTTTAAGCAGATGGGGGTTGGTGGCATGTTCATGAATATCGGCAAGAAGATGGGAATGAATCGCGAGGAAGCGTCCAAGATGGCTGTCAAGTTCAATTTTGTGTTTGACACTATCAAGGAGGTTGGTGGTGCCTTGGGACCGCTCATGGAGACGTTTGGAATGTTTGGTCCGTTGGGCGCAGCGGCGGGAGGTATTGTTGGTTTCTTTATGTTGGACCAGAAGCAACGTGATGCTATCTGGGCAACGATTGAGCCTATGTGGGATAAATTCAAGAAGGCATGGGATGAGGATATTTTACCTGCGGCTAAGGAGGCTTGGGCCAGTATAGGCAAGTATTGGGATGAAGAGGTTTCTCCTGTTATCAATAAATTCTGGGAAGAGGATGTCAGTCCCGCTATCAAGAAATCCTGGAATGAGGATATATTTCCTGCCATCAAGGGTGCATGGAAGAGTTTTTTTGGATGGCTAGGCGAAAATATACCAAAATGGTGGGAAGAGGATATTAAGCCCGCTATCCTTTTAGGAATTCATGAGTTCACAAGAGAAGGTGGCATAGGCAGTCAGTTATGGGATGCCTTGACAGACTTGTTCGGTTCTATTTGGGATGAGTTTGGTATAGGCGGCGTAGCTGCGGCTGGTGCTTTTGGTTTAGCGTTCATGGGTCAGATTCCTATGCTGGGTGGAGCCTTGAATACTCTCGGGGGATCGCTTGTAAATGTGGCTGGATCTATGGTCAGCACTATTTTCCAGGCTCTTGGACCGAGTGGTACGCTGGTGTTGGCGGCGGGGGCGGCGGGGGTTGCCATTGGGACCATGATTAGCAATCATTTAGAGGGCGAAGCCGATGAACAGTGGTCCAAGATATCTACTTTGCAAGATACTAATGTAGGGGAAGTGTTAGCTAAAACTGGTTCTACCAAAGAGAAACTAGATCGTCTAAAGTGGTTGAATAAAGAGAAAGAATTACTTGAGACGTCCAGTCTTACTACTACTGATGTGGGTGATTTCTTCACAAGAACATTACTTGGTGAGAAGACACAAAAAGAGTTGGCTCTAGAGAACGCTTCTAAACAGGCCAAGATATTGGAGAAATCTGTTGCTTACGATCTTGGCGAGGGTGGTATAAAGCGAAAGGAGAAGCCTGTTAAACCTGCCCAAAAACCTGCCCAAAAACCTGCTGGCGCAAAAGGGGCTTCATGGCCAGGGGCTGGAGGGTATGCTAGTTATGGTGGCATGGGTGTTTTTACAGAAGAATCCAAGAAAGTTATGGATGAGGCTGCCAATGTTAGCGGTGTGAGCGTGTTTACCAGTTTTGCCGAGGGGGTTGAGGAGTCTGCACCTGTAGCCAAGAAGAATGTCTCGACGGCACTTGAGCATGTAAAGAATATGATTTCGTCTCCTGCTACCGAGGGTCCTTTGGCTGGTAATGCTGATAACAATCCTCTTTTCAAAGGTGGCTATGACATGATGCAGACGTTTGCTGAAGGTCTCTATTCAGGTTCGTCACTTGTAGGGGATGCCATCAAGGCTGTATTGGATGATTCTATCATTTTGACCATGGAGACTTATCGCGACAAAATGAAGGAGTTAGGTCAGAAGCAAAACAAGGATTTGATGCGCAGCATAGCCAAGCAGATGGTCCGTGATTTTGGAGGGGGCATACAACTTGGTTCTGTTGAAGTTGACGGTGCAACCTTGGACGCCAAACAGACATTTGAGGCGGCACTTGAGATACCTGGCCTGGGAGGTGTTATAGCGGCGATAGCGTCTGATGGACACAAGACAAGAGTAGTGCTCAAGAAAATTTACGATGAGACGAAAGCTATTTCCACGTCTGAGTTAGTGAGCAAGACGAGGGTTGGCAAGGGTGGTGCTTTTACGGTGTTGCCGGGTTAAGAGGTAAAAGATGCCTAATAAAATAGATCCACAACCAAAGTCACAGACGTTGACGTCAGAACACGGATCTCCTATGCAGTTTATGCATGAGTATTTGCTGCATGACAGCGAGCGAGATGCCTTGGTGCGTTTTCGTGGTCCTTTCATAATGCCTGATTGGGATGGGGTACAGGAAGGGGAAATAGACTACGTGGTCAAAAGCTCATCGGAGGCTTTATACAAGATAGCGTATAAGTATTACAATGATCCTTTGTTGAAGTGGGTCATAGCAGCTCGTAATCACATGACGTTGTCAGATGTCAACTTGCACAAGGGGATTATTTTGAAGGTGCCTAGCAGGGAATGGGTGGAGAGAAAGCTTTTACCGCAGGCGGCTGCTTTGAGGTTACTGGATGTCTAGCTTGTTTACCGATCCTGTTGCTCAGGTGATTATCACGGATAAGACCAGTGGTGAGGAATGGAAATGGTCGGCTGATACACATCCTTTTTTGGTTTCGTTGTCGATCAATTATGAGAGGAACAGGGTTAAGGCTTTCACGTTTGGCGTAGATATTCCTTATGATATAGGGGTTAAATTGCTTGGGATTCCTACACCGTTCAAGCTGGGTAATCGTATCAAGGCCAGGATAGGCTACGCGGGGGCTAACAGGTGGACACCGTGGGCGTATGGGATGATGATTAAGGCTGGGGCTGGGATAGCGGTAGATGCCAATGGTGTGTCAGGACAGGTCATGGTACCTGGGGTTGCGGAAAGTTTTACCTATGAGGCTGGCAGCGGTGGTTTGAAGAAGATAGGTCGAAATTACGTGGATCTCTTGTTGTTTTGTATGAGCAATATAGGGGTAGACGGGGAGATTACGCTTGGTGCTGATGAGAAGCTTTTTCTTGCACAGGAGGAGGAGAAGAAGGCTAAAGAGGAGCCTAAGAAAAAGGCCAAAAAGAAGGGTAAGCCTAGTGTAAACTATTTTGAATTTGGTCCTGATGATGAGCTTTTCATTATTGGTTCTGATGACCCTCCTTCGGAAAAAAAGAAATCTGTCCGTAAGAAGAGAGATAAAGCCAAAGCCATTGCTGTGAGTTATTTTTCTGAATATTCAAACAAGAGTTACTGGGATATAATCAAGGATGTTTGTAAAGACAATGGCTTGAGTTTTTTGATTAGACCAGAAGAGGGGAGCGAGGGGCGCGACAAGATGATTATCCATAAGGCGTCTGATTTTGTTGACGGTAAAGCGGCGGATGATCCGATAGTGCGTACGTACAAGTTGAGAGGCATTCTTGACGAGTCGAAAAACCAGTACCCTTGTATATCGTGGGCTCCAGAGGGATCTGAGGTTGCGGCGTGGTTGGCTGAATTGCCAGATCCAGGGGCTCATGGTGCAAAAGTGACTGCGATTGATGCTGTTTCGGGTGAGGTTAAAGAGGTGTCTCAAAGGCCAGAAGATTTGGATATTCCTATCGAGGGAGTGTTGGCTGCTGTGGGCAATCCTGAACCTGCTATGCTCGAATGGTTGTCTGGTGATCCTATTTTTAATGCAGGAAGATCACCCGAGGAGTCTCCAGTGAGAACGGTAGGGATAGCGGATGACGGGGACTCTACCGGACACATGCAGGTGGTAGCTGAGAGTGTAGTAAACCAGGGTAGCGGGGCACAGAAAGGGTCTATAACGTCGATAGGGGTTCCCGAAGAGAAGACAGGAAACAGGTGTGAGTTGGTTGGATGTGGGGCTATTTATGATCATATATACAGCATTGACAAGTTGACACATTCCTGGGCTGGCGGGAGCTGGGATATGACGCTGATTGTTCACAGGGATGGAACTAGCGATAAGGCTGGCGAGCAGAAACAGACACGGGGGGGGCAGGTTAAAAAATGATAAGTTCTCGCGATAGGATGCAAGCCTTGACCAATCCCATTGGTTGGTTGAGAAGTATGTTATCTGATGTAACTCGTGGCCTGGAATGGTTTAGTGGTAGATATTACGGTGTGTACGAGGGTAGAGTTGTAGACAACGCCGATCCTGGGCACCTTGGGCGGATTAGAGCGATGTGTCCTGCGATTGGTATCAATAAGCCAGAAGATGTTGCGGAAGATTTTTGGATGTTGCCGTCCATGCCTGGGCTAGGAACAGATCCTGAAACGGGACAGACCACCGGCGTCTATCATCCTCCTGATGTGGGTACGAATGTATGGGTAATGTTCAGGCACGGTTTGCCTAAATATCCTATTTATATTGGTGGGTGGCTGACGGATAAGACAGAGTCGGATACGTTCGATAGTGAGGCTGCGTTGAAGAAGGGGATAAGGACCAAGACGGGGCATTTTATTCGAATGGATGATGATGCTGATAATTTGAGTTTGACGATAGGAAGAGGAGACGGTGAGGGTGGTGAGACGCCTATGTTCTTATCTTTTACGAAAGAGGGACATACTATCGTTACGAATATTTTGGGATCTACGCTGTTCATGAATGGCGAGAAACCAGAAACTTCGCTAATGACAGCTAATAAAAAAGGTGAGGTTACAGCCTTGCTCATGTTAGGTGATGACAAGATCACATTGGCTACGAAGAGTGGAGGAGCGTACGGTATTAATGGCAAGGATCATACGATAACAGGCGATAATGTGATAGCCGATTGCAACAAGGAATTTGTGGCCAATGCAGGTACGGTCAGACTTGGTAAGAACGCCAAGGAGCCTGCTGTTTTGGGGATGAAATTCATGCAGTGGTCGTTGTTGCATCAACACTTGGTGAGTGCTCCTGTGCCTAATGCGCCGTGTCCTATCAATCCTGCGATACCACCCCCTGTAAAGGGTAAAGAATTGTCTACAAAGGTATTCGTATCATGACGAAGTGCAAGATACCAACGCCTCCTGTGTTGAAGTTGGCTATTCCTGTACCGAGTTTACCGGGATTGCCCAAGGTGCCTAGTTTGCCGGGGTTGCCAGGGTTGCCTGGTATACCGGGGGTTTCGTTATCGTTACCGACTGTAAAATTAGCTATTCCTGTACCTAGTTTGCCGGGGTTGCCGAAGGTGCCGAGTTTGCCTGCATTGCCTAGTTTGCCTAGTATACCTGGGGTTTCGTTGTCATTACCGACTGTAAAGCTGGCTATTCCAGTGCCGAGTTTGCCTGGATTGCCTAAGATACCGAACTTGCCGGAGCTGCCAGGGTTACCGCCTTGTCCGTTGGATTGATGGCTATGATTAGGTGTTGCGAACTTGAGTTCGTTTTGATAGTATGAGTAAGTTTTTTAGAGTTCCCAAGGAGGAATGTTATGAAAATGGAATTACTGTTTGAAAGACAGAAAAAGTACGAATAATGTCCACTAACAACCAGGTACCTTCAACCTCTTCAAGGGTGACTAACAAGTCGCTTGCGTTTCCGTTTCAGCTAGGAAGCACGGGATTTCCTCAGTTGGCGAATGCTGAAGTGATAATCAAAGATCACATTTTGTCATTGATGCTTACGGGGCGAAACGAGAGGGTGATGAGACCTGGGTTTGGGGTGGATTTATATCAGTATGTCTTTAACAATATCACACCTATCTTGTTGGCCAGATTGTCAACGGACATATCGAAGGCTTTATCTGCGTATGTGCCAGAGGCAATAGTGACAAGGGTAAATCCGTTTATTGAGAAGGATCCTGATGGTGTGCAGGTAGCGGTAGTGATAGAGGTGGATTACAGTGTTGGAAACCAGGATTACCAGGCTCAAGTGCCTGTTCCAGTAGGTCTTTAGGAGACAGTAATGGCAGATCCGTACAATCCTTTAGTTTCAGACCTTGAGCCGTTGAACGAAGTCAAGTATGCAGCTCGTGATTATCCTAGCATATTTGATGCTTTGCTTAGACGGCTAAAGGTTTTGTATGAGGATGTGTATAACGATTATGCGACGACTTCTCAGGGAATGATGTTTCTTGAGTTGGTAGCTTATGCATATAGCCAGCTACAGTGGCACCTTGATAGAACTGCCAGTGATTGTTTTTTGGATACGGCAAGGACAAGGGCGGCGGTTGCCAGGCTAGTTAAGCAAATTGGCTACAAAATGGGGGCGGCAAGTGCGTCTTCTACTACGCTGGTGCTCACTTTTGATGACGGCACTCCTGGGCCGTTTACGATGCCTGCTCGCTGGAAGTTTGCGGGGCCGGATAGTTTGACCTTCGAGTCGTATTCGGCGGTTGTGCAGCCTTCTGCGCTAGCTCCTGGGGCGACGATTAATGTGGATGTCAGAGAAGGGTTGACGAGGTTAGTTTCGTATACTGGGGATGGCACTAAGAATCAGCAGTATCGCTTGACTAACGTCAATGATACTGAGTTTTTAGGGGACGGTTTGGTTGAGGTTTGGGTAGATGGTTCACTGTGGACGGAAAATGAGTTTTTAGAGTTTGAGAAGACGAATCAGTACGAGGTGGGTTACAACGATGATCCGCCGACGATTCAGTTTGGCGATGGCATAGCTGGAAACATTCCTCCCGTGGGTGCGGACATAAAGATACGATATGTGACGATCAACGGGGCCGGTGGGGTTTGTAAGGCTAATTCTATTACATCTTCTTTGGACACGTTGACAATAGGGGGGGAGTTAGTCAATTTCACGGTAACGAATCCTCTTGGTGCAACGGGGGGGCTGGATGCTGAGACGGCAGACGGTGCCAAGAGGATAGCTCCATTCGTGTTTGCAGCGAGGGGGGCAGCGATTACAGAGCCTGATTACGAAGGGTTATCTGAGAGCTTCAGAGATCCCACGTATGGATCTGTGGCATTGTCGTACGCGCATAATCCCAGGGGGGCTTATTCTGATGTAGTTTTTAATGAATATATTGACGATATCCAAACAGATCTTGATAGTTATTTGAACGGTGGCGTGAGCCATGATGGATCTGTTACTTTCACGGGGATGATAGCGTTAGAGGCTGTGATAAATGCTACCGTGACAGATCTTTCAGCACCTATTACGGGCATAGGGGATGATCTTACTAATCTTGAGACACTAAGAGGTACACTTGAGAGTCAGATAGATGCTGCTATTATAGGTTGTGAGAGCGCAAGATCGGATAATAGATCTATTGCGTCTTCGGCGGTTCAGGCGATCAACGCTTGTGATAACGCAACTACCAGTAATGAGAATCTCATAGCTTATGTTGCTACCCTTACATCTTTGAGTCCTTCTGAGGCGACGACTATCTTGGGATATGCAGGTGATACAAGGGGGGCTGTTGCTTTGGCCAAGACGCAGTCGCAGTCTAGCCAGGCATCTGCTGCCAGTGCTTCGGCTTCTCTGGATTCTGCTATAAATAGTCAGTTGAATCCTGCATATGAGAGCGTCCACGATACGGCTGTGCCACCTGCTTTTTCATTGCCAAGTATTATTGCGGATGCAACGGCTGACTTGGCTACGATAGAGGCATTAGTGGAGGGTACAGGAGGTTTACAAGATCAGATTGCTGCCATAGTAGGAGAGGCTCAAGCGTTAGAGGCTCTTGTGTTGCCTGTTTTGTCTTTGATGCAGACCAGGATAGGCGAGTTGTTTACGGATGATTGCATGAGTAATTATGTTCAGGTTTTGATTCTTGGGCTAGACGCTGATGGTGGCTATTCTGCGCCGTCCGTTGGGTTGGTAGCAGGCTTGCAGAATCGTTTGGATGAGATAAAAGAGGTTACACAGCAGGTTGAGGTAGTGGATGGATCTAGTATGTTGGTAGGTGCTGAGATACTTGCGGTATTGGACGTCAACAAAGATGCTTACGTAGAATCGGAAGTTGTGTCTGATGTTGTTGCTGTTATAATTTCTCTTTTGAAGGGGCGTCAATTTAACCAGCCTCTGTATTTATCTGATTTGTATGATGCTGTAGAGGCTGCGTCTGACGGTATTAGGCACGTAAATATCAGCATTACAGGTCCTGTTTTGGCTCCGACGATAATTGATTCAGACGGAAATTTGGTACCTAGTTCTAATAGTGTGATCAAGCTTGGTAAATTGATAGTCAAGGATGTCGCAGGAAACACCTTGCGGGATACGAGTGCATAAAATGACAGACGAAACAAGAAGATTCAATTGGCCGATACCGTCGTGGGATGCTGACTGGAGCCGTTGGCAACAGATTTTTACTGACTTTGCGAACAACGTAGATGCCACTATTTTTGCGGCGTCTACGAATGCTAAGCTAATAATCAAGCAACTGCCTAATGTAGAGGTTAAGACTATTGGCTCAGATTGGTATTTGTCCATGGGTGGCGATGCCTTGTTTGTATCCAGGGCACTTTTAACAGAGATACGTGTGCCTGCTGAAGATGTTAAACTTGAGGTGAATTCTGTGCTGGCTATTACTTTCACGCCGGGGGCTGTCGGGCCACAGGTGGCAGCGTGGGAGGTTTTTACGAGTGGCCTGGATGCTTCTCCTGATGTTATTCCACTTGGGTATGTGGATGACAGCTTTAATATCATTTGGTTTAATGGTGCGGAGTTGGCGGCGGGAGGGGGGGTGCAAGGATTATTTGAGTTTCCTGGGGGATCGGGGTCTTCTTCTGACAAGGTGAGAGTAAGTTATTCTGATACGCTTGCTAAATTCCTTGGTGACAAGATAGCCGCTGGCACAAATGTTACGCTGACTACACTCAATCCCGGTGGGGATGAGCAGTTGGAGATTAACGTGCCTACGTCTTCTGTGGTAACGGGTACGGATGTTATTTTTGTTGATGCTCAGAATGGCAATGATGTTACGGGTAACGGGACGATGGGGACTCCATATGCTACGCTCGCGTATGCCTGTACTACCATAGGTGCTCCTGTTGACTGGACGGAGTTTAACACCCCTATAGTGTTTGATCTTGCTCCTGGTACATATCCTGATGCTGTTACGTTGCCGTACAGGAGGGTTATTAATATAACAGGTGATCAGGCTAAGATAGAAGGTAAAATCACATGGGGGTATGATGTTCAGTATTGGTATGGCCATAATACTCTTGAACGTCTGGGTATGTTATCCATTTCTCCCAGAGTCAGATTAGGGGTAGTAGTCAGCGAGATAGACTCGGTGAATGATGCTCCTTCGAATGGATCTGTGCTTTATCGTTGGATGTGGATTGATAATTGTTTTTTGGCTGGAAGCATTCTTAATAAACAGTCTGGGGCGACTGGTGCAGGAGAGAGTACAGGGGCTTTATTGCTGAATATGACTGGGTGTTCAAAGCGGTGGCCATATAGTGGTTTAAATGCTGGGGTCATTGGTGGCGAGCGGGAATCTGGTTATTCTGCGGATGCCAATTACGTGCTATTGATGACTAGTTTCACGCAAGTTCCTCACAAACTTTATGGTTGTGTTGGTTTTTATTCATGTTCGTTTACACAATTTTTAGATGACATTGATTACGAGATGGATCCTGTTAATGTGACATCTGGTTATGCTGGTGCTATAGGGGGTTCTGGGGCAGGCTTTGATTTCAGGGATTGCTCATTTTCTACGAATGGTAATTTTGGTTGGGATGGAGCTACTGGTTCAACTCCTGGCGATGTCAGAGTTGATGCTAATACATATGGTGAGTTAGAGGCTTCTACTTATGACAATATTGAGTTGGTGCGTAAGGATGTTGCGGCGGGTGTCGAGGTAGACGATTCCAGTCATGATAATCTTTTGGAGGGTGACACCTCTTCTCAAGAGTGTTTTGACACTATTGATGATTTGCCTTTCCAGATAAGTCTCAGCGTTGATACTACTGATGCTACTCCTACAGAGCTTATCAATGCTCTTGGGAGGGTAATGGAGACGAGTGGATCTGTTGGTGCTGCGTTTTTGGATATGGAAATAATGGCCAAAAGGTATCCTACAAACGATGATATTGTGACATGGAAAATCCAGGCTGTTTTTACGGATGATAGTGGCACTCGTCAGATTGTCGCTTCGTCGATAACGAAGACACGGGTTTATGAGACTAGCAATGGTCATAATGAGGCTGATTGGGATGTTGACCTTGATTACTATAACGCGAGTGGCACACCAAGGATTAGAGTGCTAGGTCAGGGGTATGCGTCTGTTAATATTAGATGGAATGCGAACGTCAGGGTGGTATTTGCACCTTATGATGTAGTTTGATAATTGCGAACTTGAGTTCGTTTTGAGGAGATACAGGCATGAGCGAGCATAAAAGAGCAGAGTCTTTTTCGTGGGAGGATGATAACAAGGCGGCGTCTTCTGTTCCTGGGAGACTTCCGTTGTCTAACACCCAGGAGGGGTGGGAAAAACTTGACGAGCTTGTCCAGGGCGGATCTCTTGTAGGTTATTTGCGTTCTATGAAGGCTGCCAGACCTGGTGTTGCAAGTTTGCATAGTGTGGCAGGAAGTATGACCATTGGTAGTCAGGACTGGGGACACTGGTATGCGTCTGTTTCTACCGGGGGAGGTACGGATGAGGTAACATTGCCGTTCACGGGGGATTTCCCTCCTGGTGCGGAAGTGGTTTTGACCCGTGTTCAGGAAAATGGTTTTCTTAAGATCAAAATGAGTCCTGATAATATAGGGTCTGCGTGGTCTGCATCTAGAAGTTACTCTAACGGGATGTACTGTTCGTCAACTGGTCCAGGTGATGTTTATTTATGTGTCACGGGAGGGACGAGTGGTGCTTCTGAGCCTACATGGGACACGGTGATAGGTAACAATACTAACGATGGGACATGTATATGGGAGAGGGTGTCTGCGATACCTGCCACCACTGGTATTAGCACTATACCGGGTGGGTCTGTTTATGAGTTTGAGACGAATCAACTATATGCTTCTGTTACGTTAATGAATGCTGGTTATAGTTCATGGATAATAAAAGGAGGTATGGGCACCTGGTATGATGTAGCTGATAACGATCCTGCTACCAGGTATTCTATTCTAGGTGGTAGCAATTCGGACGCTAAGCAGGATAATTTAAGTGGTTTTAACTTTGATGGTCAAGTTATAGATTCGCTCGTACGGTTGGACATGTTTGGGCAGTCGAATACGGAGGGTTTACGTCTGGCTGACGGTCTAGTTCACAGAAGGCATGCCATAACTTTTGACAGATCTACCCATACGTTAAGTATTGTTGTAGAGGTTGCTCAGACGTTGTTTAGCAGAGGTAAGGCTGTAGATCTTCCTGCTGGTACTTATACATGCAATACCTGGACACCAGCTTCAGGTACGGAAGACAGTCAACATTTTTATTGGCAACTCGATTTCACGACAGTTACTCCGGCAACTCCGATATTGGCTACGGTCAAGACTGCGGCTTCTGTGAGAGCGGCATCGGTTTATTCAAATGATACGGATAGTTTTGTTCTTGCAATGGATTCTAGCATTGAAGCGGTACGTCCAAGTTCGTCAAACTATTTACATAAGTTCCTGAGCGGTCTACAGGTGGTGGGTCAAGCCCTTCCCGATGGCTGGTCTAAGGTCTATTCCGATTCTGCAGTGAGGTTTAATATTGACGGAGCCAAGATGCTTGTTCGGGGAGTGCCCGTAACAGTATCGGACGGATCAGGATCGAGTTCCTGGGAACAGGAGCTTGGGGATGCAGTGAACTTTGCGGAAATCCCGATTCTGCATCTGACGGCTAATGGCTTCAAGCTCTCCAACATTTCAGGCGCGCCAACATTCCCGTTCCTAGTAGGAGGGAGTTCTATTCTGGCGTACAATTCGGGAACCTCTCAGGTAGAAGTTTCTGACGGCGAGTTCGTTCCGTATTTTCTGGTTCTGACCAACTGTACCTATGCCCCGTTTGTTCTGGTCCAGGGTGTCAGTAAATATGAGACTTTGGGGGATGCGTTACAAAACTACACTTGGGGAAAGCACTTCGGTTCCGGGATAACGCTTCCGCCAGGGCTGCTCGCGACGGTAGTAGGGAGGTTTGTTTTCAAGTACTCTGCTGGTGGTGGAGGGACGTATGACGTTAAGATAGCGGACTTCACTGACTGGCGGGCTACCCCCGCAGTGGCTATGGAGATGGATAGCGAACTGTACGGGATCTCTCACAAGGTACTGACTGACACAGGAGATGATGTTCATACCCAGTATGCTAAGAGGCGTCCTGGGGTGACGCTTTTGAGTGGTTCACACACCGTAGACAGCACTAAAGATCGTAATTTTTATGTTACATCAGTTGGATCTGTGGATAGTCCCGTCACATTACCGACAGGTGTCAGCACGGGGTTTATTCTGGATTTTGCTCATTATGAGAATACTGGTAACTATCTTCGTTTAATACCTTCTAGTGGTGATGTAATATTTGCTCCAGGTATAGGCTATGTTACTGGCACATCTCAAACTTTAGAGACAGTTCAGGATGGAAGTGCTTTGCGATTGGTGGCGTACAAGCCGTCAGGCACGGTGTATTGGGTTGTTGAAAATGCTCAGGGTGCTTGGTACCAATATCAGTCAGGATACGATGACGTGCCTGCGGTCTATTCAGCGATGTTGCCATCTGGCACAGAAAACAATTTTATCACAGTTGGCAGCAATGGTGAGATTCAAGATAGCGGTTACTCTGCGAGTGTGCGCAAGGTGCTTGCGGTTAGCGCGAGCACGCATACTGTTAACCAGGGTGACTTGGAAGAGGTTTTACACGTTACCTATACGGGTACAGGAGCGTGTACTATTACGCTTCAAACAGCCTGGATAGGTGATGATGGGGCTACGATAACGATTAAAGACACTGGGTTAAATGCCAGTGTTAATAATATCACGGTAGCTACACAGGGAACTGAGAAGATAGAGGGTAGCACCTCTGACGCAGTTATAAATGGGGATGGCGATTCGATAACATTTCAGGCGTACAATGGGGACGTTTACATAATTTAGGAGGTAGAGATGTCTTTTATATCAAATCCGGCAGTAGATAGTGTGTCCGGTGCCATGAGAAATTTTGATACCAATCCGGTGACCCAACAGGCGTTTACTAATCCTGTGATCAATGTTTCGAGTTTTACCGGGGATGAGACACAGTATATTGATATGGCAGGTTCCAGGCGTGATGCGATGCAGATAGTCTTGAGTGGTACAGCGACAATCAAGGTGTACGGGACGCTCCAAGATGACGGCACAGCTCCTGCTGATTGCGAGTATGATGACATCACGTCTGATGTATTTGGTGATGCCAGCTACACGGCCAGTGGGATTCATTTTGACACGGTTGGTAAGCTTGCGTGTTGCAAGTATGTTAAGGTGGAAGCCGCTAGTTGTACTTCTGCTACGCTGAAGGTATTCATTAGGAAATTGTACTAGGAGGAGAACATGGATTTCAAGAAAAAAGCTCCAATACTGGATGGTGTCGGGATCAAAGAAGCGGATGTTAAGACGAAACATAACGCTAGGGTTGAAAAGATTAGCAAGGAAGTTGTAATACCGGAACCAACAAAAGAGCAGATTCAGAGCGTGATTGATGCCTATTATGGGAATGAAATAGGCGGCTTGATTTCGTTTGCAGCATCTGTTGGTATCACGGTTGAGCAGGTTAAGGCTATCCGTAATGAGTTGAGGCTGCTTGATTCCGTATGGGGTGATACAGGAGTGGACGAAGAAGCAATGGTGAAATAATGTCAAGGTTGTCCCAGAATAGTTCCGTTGCTGAGCGTATGATTGGCTGCGTTTTTGCTGAAAATTTCAAAAGCAAAGACAATATTGCATCTAACGGCGGAACGCTGCATGGTGATCCAGCGTGCAGTAGCAAGGGGGTTTTGCTGGATGGCAGCAGTTATGTATCATACCAGTTAGCTGAGAATGTTTTTGGTCATGACGAAATGTCCTTTTATTTCAAGTTCACACCTTCTTTCAGCTTGGGTGATGGAGAAACTTATACCCTATTTCATTCGACGATAACAGATGGAGGGAATGGGACTAGGCTATATGTCGATGTGGATGGTGCTTTGCAGTTTTATGTAAAGAGTTCCACATTGGTATTCGAGATATCAGCGGTGGATCTTGCGTCTGTTTGGAAAAACAACGCTGTAAACAGACTGATTATAAAGACGAAGTCTGGGGATACTTCCTGCTGGATAAATGGAACCAGGATGGTTACGAATGACACCAGTACGTATGTTCCAGAATTGACGTCATATATCACAATTGGGAACTGGAGATTTGTTTCAGGCTTGTACCCTTTCGAGGGGACTATTCATGAGTTCAAAGTTTTTAACGGTTTTTTGGACGATGTCGAGGCTGAGAAAATGTCAAGACGTGGGGGGCAATTTGGCAGTAGCCAGGATCTGATTTTGCCTATGACTATGCAGCATCATGATCCTACTAACGCAAAAGCTCTTGATGCTACCAATAATAACAGAGATGCAGCATTAGGGGATGGTAGCACACAATCGCTTATGCCCGTTAAGCTCGCAAAGAAGGGGTATAGATTTGCCAATGACTACATGATAGTAAGCTCCCCTATGGATTCTGATGATGCGTTTAGTGTTACGACCTTGGTAGACATAACCTCTAATGGTGCAAACCAGGATATTGCTCAAGTGTGGGATGCTAACGGGTTGGTTTTTCTCCTGATGAACAGCGGTTCTGCCGGTGATATTAGGTTTTTTGTTGGAGGTACATCTTCTAGCTATGCTGCAATATCTGAAGTGTTGACAAGTGGTATGTGTGCGATCACTGGCACCTATTTTTCTGGCGAGAAACCGAAGGTTTATATAAACGGACAATATATTGCAGAATCGTCGTCAAAGCCACCGCTGCCGTCACTTAGCAGCCAGGTAATGACGATAGGGAGACGTTATAGCCTTGCAGCAAATGGTCTTTATGCTGACATGGGTCATTTACAGGTTGACAATATTGCTCTTACGCCTATTCAGGTTGCAGAATTGCATGAGAGACTCATGGGAGAGAGGGGGTTGGTATAAATGCTTAAGCCTTCCGTCATGAATGATGCTGTGCTATATCACGATTACAGGTCAGGGACAGTGAGAGATTGGTCTGGCAATGACAACGATGGAAGCTGTATTGCTACGAGTTGGACCAATGATGGGATAACTGTTCCATCGAGTACTGGATACATAAAGGTCTTGGATAGTACTGAGCTTAGGGGGGCTGAGTATACCGTGATAATGCTCGCAGACTTCATGCGACAGAAGACATATTTGTCACCTGTTGCTAAGAGGGCTGGGGGGACTATAACTTTTGATATCCAGACATCCTCTTCGGCTGTAAGGTTGTATGATGGGACGCAGTCAACGCAGATTACTGCTGATATTAAGGGAAAAAAATGTCTGGGTATGAACATAAAGAATGGTGAGAAATCTGAATTATTCCTGGATGGTGTTTCGGAAGGACTGCTGAGTGCAAATGCCGCAATAACTGATAGCGATGCTGATGTTTATATTGGTGGAGGGACGATCGCAAGTAGAAATATTGAAGATAATATGCGTGCGGTGTTGGTTTTTACGAGGAAGCTCACAGCTACTGAACACGCGCAGGTGTTCGGTTACCTGTCGAGTCTTACGTTTCCTACTGAGACCGTACGGACGGTTAGTGCACGGTTTGACATAGATCCAGATGAACCTGATTTGGTTGCTGGGTATAGTATGGAATTGCACGGTGGAGTTCTAGTGGACCAGGGGCCAAACGGGCTTGATGGTACAGTTTTTGGTAACGGTTTTAGTACTGTTGTAGACAAAAACGGACACGGTATTTTGTGCAATGCTACTGCTGATAGTAGGTTTGATATAGGAGAATCTTATATTCTAGGAAATGCCTTTACCGTTGCCGCATGGATTCAACCTGTTGTTGGTGTTCAAATTGGCATCTGTAGGTTTGGCCATCCTTTGTATTTTGAGATTACTCCAAGCGGAGCTTTGCGGTATTATTGTTCAGCATTGTCTCCGGTTAGCGGCATTTCTGGGGATGTTGTACAGGATCAGGTTTTGATTCATGCTGGGATAGCATATGATGGTGCTAATATGAAATTCTACGCCAATGGCAAGCTGGCCGATACAGTAGCTTGCACTGGGTCTCTGAATGAAAGTTTTAGATACCTGCTTAGTACTTCATTTGCAACAAGAATGTTTAGCGGAAAGGCATATAGTCTAAAGTATTTCAGGGCAACCAAGCCTGATGATTGGTTTGCGAATGAGTATATCCAAAATGTTGGTCCGATAGTTTCCACCGGATGGGGGGCAAAGGAAAGTCGTGTAAACAGTACTGCTGGTGATTTTATTGAGAATACTCCCTTCCGTGTGAGTACGGGATCGTGGCAGGTGACACTTGATGAGATAAATGGTGTTCCAGTTAAGGTTCTTGAGTGTAAGGCAAATGGTATCTGTTATGTTGAATGGGCAGATCTTGGTGAAACCAATCAGGAAGGAGCTTATGGTACTTGGGAATTTTGGTTGTATAAATCTGATACCGCGCTGGTAGTGTTTCAGATGTTTGCAGAAAAGGTTTTGCCAGCGGGTACATCTGGTAATCACGGGATGAATGTCTATTATCAGGGTGATGAGACAATGTTATTGCGTAGCCAGACAACAATTTTGATAGACACAGACCCGGTCACTTTTGCTCACAGTGTTTGGCATAAGGTTGTGGTTACTCGGAAGACTGATGATACCGTAGAGCTTTTTGTGGATGACGTTTCTTACGGTACTGTGACATACACCACCTACAAGAATGCTATTTATCAGGTAATAGATGGCAGGACAGGGGTCAAGATCGCTTATTCCGACATCAAGGGTGGGCATTCGATTGTTAAAAGAGATCTGGCGTGATAGTATAAGTCAGAAACGAACTTGAGTTCGCAGGAGATACAATGGCAGGTCCTAGCAATCCAGATGGTCGTGGCTTTTATGGTGCTGGCTATTGGGGGCAGCGCGTGTTTTGGGAAGGTACACCTTCTCGTCAGAGAGATCTAGACACCGAGGGTTATCTTGAAAATTTAATGAAGGTTTGGGGGGATGAAGCTGAGACGTTTTTGAATCAGATCTCGCAATTGCCAGACCAAAGAGAGCCTTACAAGGTCAGGGCTGAGGATGGCGAGATAGAGTGGTTCTATTTTACAGAAGCTTTTAATTATAAGGATAGCTACTGGGGTGACGTTGTACGTTTAATAGGTGAGAAGGTATATGCGGATATGCCCGATCATGACGCGGCCAACCAGCCTGTATCAGATCAAGATGAGCTAGAGAAATGGTATCCTTGGTGGCCATATAAGCCTATTTCTAAAGTTGCCAGGTGGTGGAAGACCCGCTGGAATGACGATTTTGACACACTTGATAGCAAAGTAGAGTTTGAGGTTGTGAGGGTTAGGACGAGATCTTTTGATTGGCCTACTACGCCTTATAGGGCTGGTATTTCGAAGGCTAACGAGGTGTGGATAAAAGGCGGCGATCTGAGGATATTTTTTGATTATTTGTCCGATGCCTCCTTGGTTAGTTGGCGTGATGATGATTGGCAGGTTGTAGGGGAGGGGGATGGTACAAGTTCCCCTGCTATTACGTTGCCGCATGAACCTGTTAGGTTGTGGTATAATGACACGGCAAGTCCTACTCCGTGGTTGACGGCTGATTCGAAGTTTAGATTGATGCTTCGCTTGACGTCTGCACCTACCGTAGATTTCGAATTGTTTGACGTTCCTAGCGCAATTTTGACAGAAAAGGGCAATTTGTACCCTGAAAGTGCTACACCGGGGCAAATAGACACTTCTGTTTCGTACGGGACGATCAACTACCAGACTGGCGAGGTTGTCTTGTCAGTACCGTCTGACACCGTTGATATTGGTAGTGATGTCAAGGCTAAATGGTATGCAAGGGGATATTACCTTGGTTTCTTTCCTCCGAGGATGATCGACCGGCTCTCAAGAGATTTTGGCCTAGAGAATGATCGCAACGATCCAGAAGACGTGCAGAGGAGCACCATTGCGAATATTACAAAATTCTGGGGGTTGAAGTCTTCTCAAAAGTCTTATGGCATCCGTGGCGATATTAGTCTGTTTGATGTTGAGGCTCGTGGCATGTGGAGAATTTGCGATGTTAGCCTTTGGTTAGGGTTGGCCTCGTATCATAGGTTCACATATGGCGGTTTGCTCTATACCGATATTAAACCGAGGTATATACGCTTCGATGACATATCTGGCGATGAGGAGTTTTTTAATCCTGATACATCTCCTCTTGTTTGGGAGACATTGGTAGATAATGAAGCCATGTACGAGGATAACATTTCTGGTGATGGTTTTTCGATAGGGTTGGCGTATGCTTTAGACGTCACCCAGGGATCATGGGGGGAAGTGTCTCATGCTCCCGTGAACACCAACAGAAGGGGACAGGCGGGGGTTGTGGCGTCTGAATTGCTGACGGATGCTGAGTCATTGATGCACGGCTTTGAGGCTGGCTACCGCGTTACGGTAAGGATGCTAAGGTGCCAGGAGAAGGCGTTCAACTGGCGTAAAGGCGTCTTTGGTATAACCGAATATTGCAACGCCAAAAAAGAGGTTTACGGGGCTTCTGTAGAGGGTGCTGTACCGGCTGTTGATGATCATGTTTTTTGGATTGATGCTGTGGATCAAGAATGGACCAAGACGGTTACGGGAGCTACGTTAAATGAAGATGTTGGAGAATGGAAAATCATTGTGGGGGTTGGGAAAGATCTCTCTGGCGCTCCTAATCCTGGGCCTCCTGTTGGACATGCTGATATTACTGGCGTGGTTACAGGGGCGGGTAGTGGGGTTTTTACAATAAGCGGAGATCACACTGGAGCTATTCATATTGGTGATGTGGTCAATATTTTGAGATCATCTGGAAATGATGGTCAGTATGATGTAACGGGTGTTTTGGTCAACGGCACGGATACTGATATTACGGTAGGCAATACGGTGTCAAGCACTGTTGTAGATGGTGAGATGGGGTGGATAGATACGGCTGTAAGATATTGGCCAGCGGTATCCTTGCGTGATTGTTGTTATTGTAGGTCGTACAAGATGCGCATGGAGATGTTTGCGACAGAGGAGGCGTATGCTTTTTATGATACCGAGAATGCTCTTGACAATGCTATTGAGCGATTACAGAACAAGATAGCACCACCATCTGATGTGGGGTTGACGTTGCGGGGATCTACGTTGGTACCTATTCATGCCAGGGTTGTGGATTGGGCTATTGGTAAACGCTGGATTCTGGGAGGGGTGAACATTTCAGCACCTCTTATAGAGATGGTCGAGGATGCTTTTTTATCGTCTTCGTTGGGGGCGATAACGAACGTGGATGTTGTCCGTTTTGAATTTACGGTTGCTGGTGATTACACAGAGGTGGTTTATGCTGATGATGTGGTTACAGTAAGGGATTCCACGGGCAATGATGGCGATTATACAGTGTTGAAGGTTAAATTAGTAGGTGGAAACACAGTGGTAGGAGTATCTGGTCCGATTCCTAGCGCCGTGGCAGATGGAGATCTGTACCCGATGCCTTCTAAGATCTTGATGACAGTTGAGCAGCGTGGGGACATGGGTGCTGGTCAGACAATGCTGATGAGCCTGGGTGATGAGGCTGCTGTACCAAAATGGACAGTTACGCAGGGTACTGGGGTAAGCGATCCTGATACGTGGTATCCTGTAGTAATCGATTTAGATGTTACCAGTGATATTGGTAACAATAAAAATGTGTTACTGTATGCTCTGGGCGTAGGACCGTCTATGGCATATGGGGATGTCAGATTCAAGTTTTTGATATCGAAATACAAGAGGTAAAGATATGACTATAGTAAGTTCACTGATAGATGAGGGAAAAGTCAAACTTCGTTTTGGCGAGAGGTACATGACAGAGGGTAGCAATGAGAAGATGCTAGCTATCACTTCTGGTGTATATAGGGGGTTTTTCCCTAACACGAACGCTGGGGTTGATATGGTGGTGAGGCTGGCTCTTGATCCATTGGCTTCATATCGTCCATCTGGAAATCCTCTCTACGATGACTCGTTTGCTATTGTGGCCAATACGAACGCTGGATCACCTGATTATGAAGGGTGGGCTTTGTCTGTGAGAGAGCATGATGAGGTTGCGATTGATCTTGCAGGTACGGCTTTAGATCCTATCCCTGCTGGTGTGAATTGGTTGTACTTGTATATCACGGCTGATTATCAGGTTGGTCAGCCTACTAATACGTGTACCTACAATGTGAGTGACGAAAATCCTCACACGTCTGGCAGTAGTAATTACGATCTTGATGCTATCGTGCTTGGGAGAGTGGCCGTGACACCTGGTGCCACTATGCTCAATTCTCCTTTGACGTCTTCGTCAGAGGTTGCGATGTTGGAGCCTCGTACATACCCCGTGCCTACGGTAGCTGTGAAGTTTAGAGATTTAGATGAAGGTGATAACGAGTTTGGATTGTTTGATAGTGTTTCTAAATGGCGGACTCCTACAGAGTCTCAAAAGTACGCAATGGAGCAGGCTAATAGTCCTAGTTATGTGAATCCATTTGCTACCGAAAATGACACTCTGAAATATTTGGCTGAGCCTGCTGTTGCGAGTGGAGTTGTAGCAGGGAATTCCAATGTTCCTAATGGGGGTTATGGTGAAATCCAGATGGTTATTACCTCTGGCAAAGTTTATCTTGGCAGAGGGACTATCGAGCAATCATTGTCGTATTTTGTTATTGCCGACACAGATGGAGACATTGCTTCTTATGATGATGGTGGTGGCATAAGTCTTGTTGATTTGACAAATGTTAGCACAGGTGCCATAAATCCTGCTACTGATACCGATAGTGAGGGTTTTTATGACATTTCTGTTCTGGGTCACATTTTAGTATGGATGAGGTGCTGGACGGATGTCCCCGGATCTGTGACAATAAATGTTAATCTGCATCATTATGTGAAAAAGCAAACTTACACGGTTGATCAGTCCCCCGTAAAGGGCATTTTATACAGGCAAGGTTTGCATGCGGCTAATGTTGGTGTTCAGAGTAGAGAGAATCCTCCTGGATGGGCAGGTGGAGGCGATCTCAATCAGGCAATAGCTGGTGTTCACGGGTTGGCGAGAGGAACCGCTCATGAAAGTATGACGAATGCTCATGTTTCTGGTAGATCGTTCTGGAAGACGGCTAAGCCTGATGTGTACATGGGAGCATATCCTGTAGATCTGTCAAGTCATCTCGGCGCAGCAACCGATACTATAAAATATCTCACATCTTTCAGGACAAAGAAGGATTATAGATACAATGATGGCAGCAAATATCATTATGAGCCTGCTGGATCTGTAAATTATGTCTTCATAATCAGTGTCCAGACAGGACAGGATTTGGTTGGTCTTTACAAACCCCAACTGGATCTTTTCTATAGTATAGACGTTATAGCTCTCGCTGTTTCTATGCCCAGTCCTGTTTACGGATCGACATACATGTTGGTGGGAATGTGCTGTGATAATGACAGGTTGTATATTAGATTCAGGGATGCTGATGGAACTGGTACAGGATTAGAAGATCATTATGTGTTTTCATTTGATATTTATGATGATGGTACATCGTTAAGTCTCGATACGTCCTGGGCGTCACCCGTCGGTGTTGTGAAATTGAATACCAGCGGGTCACCTTTAGGGGTGTTTCCACAGAATCGTTATGAGGATGACATCATTGTTGCTGATGATAACAATCTGGCTGCTTGTTGTAGTTGGACAAATATAAGGGGTGCTCTTGTTACAGCTCCTGGCATTGCCATTATAGACAAGGATACGGGTGTTGTAACGTACGGGATAGGAGATGCAGGGAGTAGTATAACCACTAAGGATGCTTATCCTGTTGGGCCTATGGTGTCAGACGGTGAGAGTGTTTTCTGTGCTACGGTAGAGACTGTAGGGAGTCCTGCTCCTGATATAATGGATTATATGTTTCAGGTTAAAATATCAGATCCGACTACTTCTGCTGCTGCCAACTGGTTGTTTCCTATTGGAGTGCCTAGTAGCGGGCGATCTACATTGTTAACAGGATGTATTTTTGATGGTGTGTTTTTGTGGGTATTTATGTCTGATTGGCGTGCTGCTAGTGCTGGCAATGTACTCTCGTCTGTCTGTGTGCTTCAAACTTCTACATCTTTACAGTATCTATCATCCAACCTGGCTACTGATGATTTGTTTGGTGGTGTTTGTTTTGATGGCAAAAACATTTGGGTTGCAATGTATGACAAGACAGAGGATTTGGCGAGAATGGATCGTCTTGTAATAGAGCGTATTGCGTATGAGGAAATCGTTGCTTCATCCGCTTTTACATACACTGATTTAGTGGAAGATCGTTTATCGTTTGTCGAGGCAGGGTATGATCAGACGGGGTTAATCGAATGGAGTAGGAACTTGCCACATTTTGATGGTGATAATATATTGTTTGCGCCTGAGCGTGGCATAAACCAGCAATGGTCTCAGTTTATTATGCGGTTGAATCATGTTAAATCGAGGGGGTAGGTTATGCCGGGTGGAATAGGTGGAGCGATAGCTGAGGCTATAATGCAGGGACCCGAGGGTGCTAGATATGCATCCATGTCCATAATGGGGATCAATCCTGTTGACAGTTCTAGTGTTGGTTTTTTACCTGAGCACACTTTTCAGTATTGGCCAGAGACTATATCTGATTCTTTGGATGTAGGGTGGAATTTTAAGGATATTCCTGGTGCTTCCAGTGCTCTTGCTCAATGGAGTTCGAATAACGGTAGGACGATAACATTCGAGGTTCAGTTGAGTAGGTTTATGAAGCCGGTAGAAGACAGGACCTTATGGGATAATGTGTTAGATCCATTTAGTCTAAACAAGCCGTCTAACAGATTTAACGAGCCTGACAACGTAGATGTGAAGGCTGAAATACGTTATTTGAGAGCGTTTCGTTATCCTAGTTTCAAGGATGTAGATTCGTACACAACGTCATATCCGCCGCCGATAGCCATGCTGTGCATACCTGGAATTGGTTTGGATACGGTTACTGGTGGTGATGTTATTTTTAGCATAATGACAGGCTGTGATGTGACGTACAATCTCCTATTTCCTGATGGTACACCCAGAAGAGCGACGGTATCTTTGACGTTTAAACAGATCTTGCAGAATCCTATCACAAACAAGATAGAGCAAGAGGGATTCAAAGAGGGGTATACTTGGGACAATGGTTGGGTCAAGGGGCGCGAGAAGTACATTTCCCAGGGTGGAGGTAGGGGTAAGAATGGATTTTAATGTTGAAAGTTGAGGTTGTATAATGACGGCAAAAGCGGTTATGCGGCGTCCAAGGAAAGAGCTGACATCGAATGGTGCTGACAGGGTCTCTAGCAAGGTTGAGAAGCTAAGTGAGCAGCATGTAGATGAAGAAGATGAGGGATATGACGAGGATGAGAAGCTTGTAATGGTGATGATGCCGCGTGTGGCCTATGATGCGTTTCAGGATTTAGCCAGGAAGAATGACAAGTCAGTAGCTGAGACTATGAGCTTGGCGTTAGCTGTTTTGAGCAAGAAATTGGAGGGAAAAGATGAGCCTTGATGCAGGGGATGCGATAAAGGGTACGGGTTTAGCGGGTGCGATAGCTGGTGCCAGGAAAGAGGCTTATGGTAAGATGTACAGCGTTAAGGATGACGCTAGAGGTATCAACCTTGAGGCTGCTGCTATCATAGATTATCTGGTAAACAATACAGAGGTAGCTGTGCAAGAATTGCCAGGGGGGACGACGGTTACACCACCTGGGGTAGGGACGATTTCTTAGAAACGAACTTGAGTTCGCAAGGGAGGGTAAAATGAGATTTTTGAAATACATTTTAGCGGTATTGATTTTAACGTCTTGTGGTGCGAGTGTGAGAGATCCAGAAGTGTACAAGTCTGAAATAGATTTCTTACAGGCTGCGTCAGACGAGCAAGTAGAGCGTGGAATTGAGTTGATACATGCTAAATGCAAGTGTGCGGATGTGTTTGGTGTAAAAGTGTTTGAGACAAAGGCTTGCCAGGATTTTGCTGAGACGTTGATAGTTGTGAAGTATAGGGTGAAGTATCACACGGATTTCATGCTTTATTTGGGTGGCTTGACAGAAGAAAGGCCACCGGAATATCCACCCGAAATACCAGATGCTACTGAGTTGTGTTTGGATACGAGTGAGGGCATAGACGCCGGTGCTGATGCTAGTGCTGACGCCGGTGTAGATGGAGGAGCGTCATGAAGATTGAGTCATTGATAAAGAATATTGTAAGGGCAGTTGGCGTAGCTGGCATCAAAGAGGTTGAGGAGGCTGTAGAGACGCTGACAGATAAGGTTGATGATCCGTGGAAGAGGACGGTTTTGGACTTGCTGGCAGATGCTGTTGAGACATATGGTCTTGAGGGTATAGAACAGGTACAAGATGCCGTAGATAGAATTGCTAGTGGCCATGCTCCTGACTTGAGTTTTGCCAGTTTAAAGGCTCGTAGTGATGCTTTGGCGTTGATGCAGAATGCGGAAGCTGATGATAAGAAAAAAGCAAGGGAATTTTTTATACTTGTCGGAGATGCCTTATCTGTGATATTAAAAGCATTGGTTAGAGGTTTGCTGAAAGGATAGCAACATGCCTAATTGGATCTCTGGAAAAGATGGTGAGAAAGCTTGGAAGAAGGCTAAGTGGATTGTTTCTTCTGAGTATGGTGCTGATGTAGAAAAATATGATTCAGATAAGTTCTACGCTCTTGTAACGACGGTGTATAAGGATATTTGCAAAAGTGCTGGTTGGGATTGTGGCATTGCGAAGAAGGTGGAGGATGTGTCCGTATCTGGGCGTATAGCAAAAATTAACGAGCGGCTTGCTAGGCTCGTGAATATTGGAGATCCTTCGAAGAGGGGTAAGAATGCGTACAATCTTGGTGCTACTGTTAGGAATTTTGCTGGCGAGCTTGCGTATAGCATGGCCAACCACCGTGATTCTCTCTACAAGCTTGTAAAAGAGAATCCTCATATCAAAAAAATGGGTAAGAAGGCTGTTGATGCCATGGAGGATTTTGCAAATGCAATTTTTGATACTGAGGCGTCTATAGATGTTCCTTTTGATGTTACGACGGTCAAGGGTAAGTTGAAAGAGGGATTGCTTGATGAGAAATCGCAACCTCGATTGAACAAATACGATCCAGGATCTCTTTTGGGACGGGTGGTACACCTGCTTGAAAAAGAGGGTCTTGATGATGCAGCAGGCGACGTACGCAAAGTTTCTAGAAGTGTGAGCCAAGCATGGGGACAGAAACGAACTTGAGTTCGCAAGGAGAACGTTCGATGAGTTATCAAAAGTACACTGAGCAACTAGGAGAGATCATAGGTGCTGATCTTATGGAGGGATCTGCTAGTGCGGATGCCAAGCGGTTCTTGACAAAGGGTATCATGCCTGATGGTAGCAAGTGGGCTGGTGGCAAACCTGATGTGTGGGTAGGGTACAGTGGAGACATATCCTCTAGTAGTATCAAGTACAAGCGTGAGCATGGGAAGTACGTATACACCTTTCAGCTTGACATAAAGCCTGGTCGTGGGGGTGGTGGAGGAGCTACGATAGATGCTACTGCGTCTAATCAGTTTTTCAATCTTGCTGGTACGGACAAGAAGACGATTTTGGATATGAAGCTTGCGTTTGAAAAGGTGGTCAATGGTAACAAGGCTGTCAAGCGTGATATTTCCAAATGGTTGAAGGATGATGACAACTGGTTATGGCGTGTTGTAGGTTGGGGTGGTCGCAAGGATTGGACAAAGCCCAAGACGAAGATTTTGGGTATTTACGAAGGTGCTGCCATGGTTGATCCTACTCGTAGGCGTTGGCCGAGCGGCAGGACTGAAATATGGGTGCCTTTACAAGTGACTGTACAGGCTGAGATGAACCACAAGAAGAGGAAACGGTGAGCTAATGGCACTTTCAGTATCCACACAGGTGTCCCCCGTTGGGACAAAGCTAGTCAAAGACACAGACGCTGGGGCAACGGCACAGACGGGGGTTACGGGGGCTTCTGGCACCGTGTATATGCTAGACATAGACAATACGGCTAATCCTACTGATGTAGCTTATTTAAAGATCTATGATGATGCGTCTCCTACGGTGGGGACTACAGATCCTGATTTCATTTTCAAGATTCCTGTCAATCAGCGGCGTCAGATTGTATGTCCAGACGGTCTTGATTTTGCGGTATTGTCCTATGCCGTGGTTACGTCTCCTGGTACGCCTGGTACAGCAGGTCCCTCCAATCCTGTTATTGTTAAGATGGTAACGTCGTAGGTGCTGTCTTGAAGATGGCTGACATGATTTGTGAACGTGCTTACAAGACAGCTATATCCAGAAGTAAGGCTAGTGTCCCCGTGCGGATGTTGGCCAATCAGGACAAGCTCAAGGGGCGTGTTTTGGACTACGGGTGTGGCAGGGGCAAGGATGCCGACACCTATGGCATGGAGAAGTATGATCCTTATTTTTTTCCGGCTTTACCTGATGGGAAATTCAATACGATCCTGTGTTCGTATGTACTGAATGTTGTGTCTAAACAGGATGAGAAGCGCGTTATCCGCAAGGTTTTGAGCCTCCTGGAGCCTGGTGGTTGCGCTTATTTCACTGTGCGGCGTGATGTTAAAGAGGATGGGATAACGAGCAAAGGGACCTATCAGCGAGACGTTGTGTTGAATTTTAAGAGTGTTGCCAAGAAGAATGGCAAATTCGAGATCTATCAGAAGTGCGTTTAGGCTTCTATCTTTTCAGCCAGATTGATGATGTCCAGGGGAATAGGCATGAGAGAGCCTGTTTCGATAAAGGACTTGATAGTAGGGGATATGAAGAGATCTCTTGTAGCTCGTGTTATGGCCACGTAGAGGAGATTTATTTCTTCGACGGTCATAATGCCGTCCAAAGGGTGATCAATATGGCTGGTTATGAGGTTTGTAAAGTCGCTCGCCAATTTGACAACGGGGAATTCTAGACCTTTCGATTTGTGAGCGGTAGAGAAAACGAGATGGGCGAATCTGGTACCGCAATCCTGTTGCTTAACCTTCTGATGGATGAACGGGACACGGCGTTTGAATTCCTCTGCCAGTACACACGCTGATTTAATTTCCGGGTTGCGGGTTTTATCTGCGTAGTTTTTCAATTCTTCGAAATCGGTAAAAGATTTTATGAGAGGATCTTTGATCTTGTCGTGTTGATCATCCATGAGATAGAAGGCGTCCAGGACGAAAGGAAAACGATAATTGGTCATGTCCCCGCCTACGAATCCTAGAGTGTTTGTGCCTGTTAGGACCTCGCTAGCAGCGGCTCTGTAGATATGATAATTGCCTCTTGCGAGGGTCACGTATTTGTCCGGGTTTCCGTTTGTGTAGACCTGTGTGATGACGTTGGGGTTGCCGGTGAGATCTACTTGCTCATTCTTGAAACGATGTAGAAGCGTATTTGCAAGCTTGGCTACCTCTGGACCGAAACGGAAGGATTGAGAGAGATAGAGGTGGTCAGAATCCTGCATGAAACGCATGGCATTAATGGTTCCTCGCCACGAATATATGGTTTGATGCTCGTCACCAGTTATGATTTTCTTTGCATGTTGTTTGTTTACGATGTCCCAGACGCATGGGGTTGTGTCCTGGGCTTCGTCGAGTAGGATGTAATCGAAATTGAGTATGGGGGAAGAGAGTTGGTAGAGTTTGAGGTATGTGTCGTGGGTTATGGGGAGTGTGCCTGGGGTTGTGGAGATCATGTTTTCCCATACCTCGGTAGCCATGTCTACAATGGGGGGCATGCGGGTGTCGTCGTCGTCGCCAGTATTGTAGTAGTTTAGGGCTTCGTCTAATATGTGGGATTCGTCTAGCGTTCGGTCGGCTGATGCGACGAATTTATTGACTGTCTGCATAACGAAATAGGACAACACAACGTTGGTTTTGAGGAGTTTGCTAATTCTCCAGAGGGGGACGCTAGCTCTGAGCATGTCGATTTCTCGGTATTTTGCACCAATGGCTCGATAGGCCAGGGAGTGGGTAGTCCTGCATGAGACGTTGATAGGCATTTTCGATTCAGCGTCTAGCTGGATAGCCTTATTATAAGCAGCATAGAGGATAGTCTCTTTGGGGCGATCTTCGGCGTATTTTTGGAGCGTGAATGTTTTGCCTGTACCAGCAAATGCACTGATGACGAGTGCGCCGTCTTCGTACGGGGTGGTGTTTATGATCTCGTCTTGCTCGTCTGTGAGACGAATGATGGGCGATACTGACATGTTGACTCCTTTCCGTTGCCTCCTCGCAGTCTTTGCGAGTATTGAGATAAGAGTATATAGCCTGTTTGGGTAAAAGTCAAATGCTGAAAATATAATAACAGATCACGAACTGCGATCTTAAGTTCGCAGCAAAAGTGTAAATTAGGAGTAGTGGCGAATGTGGCGATAGTGGCATACCTAAAGGAACGAACTTAAGTTCGCAGGGGGTACGATATTCTAAATATACGGAATCATTAAGGGAATACGAATGTTGAAAATAGTGCTTGACTTGGGTAAAAAATCAACGTATATCTTTCTCCACCCCAAATTCTCATTTTCTCAACTTCCTTCCCTTGCTAAGAGTGAGGCAAGAAGTACGGACGAAGAGTATATAGGTGGAAAAAAATAAAACCTATAACACTTACTGTTTAAGAGGTTTTTTTCAACATGGTTAGGTTGTGGCCGCGATGGTCAGAGAGTTAGGCGATGAAACACAGAATAGAGGTAGAGAATTATGTGCGTAAGACCGATGGCAGCGAGTTTAACATTGTGCGTGTTGGGGAGCTTGCGGGAGTTGATTTCTTCTCCTTGGCGTGCGTTGGTGCAACGCTGGATGACGCTCTGTCGGCGTTAGCGGCAAGGTTGAGGTTAGCGTCCCGTGACGCTGAAGACGTAGCTAATCAGATAGAGGCGGGGCTGTCGGAGCGCGGGAACGAGTGTGAGCGGGATGACGAAGAGACTCCGGTCAAGCGGTTGGCGTTGGTCAAAGATCTTGACTAAATCGCGATAATAGTATAGGCTGGTTTCTCAAATATGGAGAGTGAGATGTCAGAAGTTGTCAGCATAAAAGAGCGTAAGCTTGTCAATCTTGAGCGTCTGAATGATCTTTTGGATTCGACGTTAAACGAGCTGAAGGAGTCGGGGTGTTTGGTGCCTGTTGAGGGTGGCGAGGTGGCCGATAGCCTGGCAGAAGAGCATAAGGATAGACTGGTGCGCCTAAAGATGGAATTAGGGCGTAGGCTGGCCGCTCTGGGGCTGGCAGAGGGTGATAATGGAGACAGCTAGGGTTCACGTTAAGCTGAATGCTTTGCGTTCGTTGGCGGATCATCCTGCTACATCCTCTTTTGAGCGGGATAATGCACTTCGTAGAATCTCAGAGTTAGAACAAACTATACAAGATGGCGAATTACGAACTCGTGTTCGCAGGGGTGCTTCTGGTGAGAAAAAGAGGCGTACCTTGCGTAAGGGCGCGTTGCGTACGGTTATTCGTAGACGTAAGAAGAAGATAGATCCTGGGTTGCCTGTCAAGTGGCCTTTTTGGTGGGACGGTAGCAGGCAGCCTGTGGCGTATAAGGAAATGGATAGCGCAGACGGTGGCTATGTTTTGGTTTGGGAGTGTCCTCATTGTGGGGGGAGTACAGTGCGGCGTATTTCGCCAAAAGAGCGCAAGCAGCTCAATGGTCGCAAGGGGGCGTTTGAGGAGCGTGTGAAGTTTTTCACGGATGGATACGGTAACCAACTGTGTCAAAAATGCTGGAAAGGAAAATAAAAATTGGGAACATTTGCTAATCTGAAAAAACTGGGAAAACCTCCTTTGTGGCGTGTACTTTATGATTTGTCTGCTCAATCTGTGATGAGTGCGGAAAAGACCGATGAGTACAGGTTTATAGAGAATACAGACCTTGGTGTGATAGATGGCGATGTGATAGCTATCTACACGCGAGCTAATACAGCTAGAGGGGCTGAACGGATAGCAGTCAGAAGGGGTGGGGAAGCTTTGGGTTTGAGAGAGGTAATAAGTGATGCAGCCTGATCTTGGAAATATACTAGTGTACATAGCTGGACCACTTACGGGTAAGACAGAGCAGGAAACTTTTGATAATATCGAGGTAGCTGAGGGTCTGGCGTATCTCGCAATGTTGCGTAGTTTTGCTGTTTTATGTCCTCATAGTCTGGGAAGATCTTTCGTCAATGCGGATGAGTTGACACCTGCTTTTTGGTATAGGACGACGTTGACGATGTTGCTGCGTTGTGATGCTGTTTTGATGGCACCGTTGTGGAAAAACAGTAAAGGTGCGAGTAACGAGCGAAGGGTAGCGTTAGAGAACGATATTCCCGTGTTTGAAAATCTGGAGGATCTTGTAGATGCATTCACTGACTGAGAATTATTGGGCGGTTTTTCATCCCGATGGTGAGATGGCACTTTGCACGGTGCGTTATAAGCGTGCAAATGCAATTGATGCTTACAGGGAGTTCAGGACTCAAATTGGCGCAGGGGGGTTGTCTTGGAAACAACTGTATAGGCGTGGGTGGCGCGTGAAGAAAATATACGTGAGTGTCGATAGTCGGGATGTCACTGAGGTAGCTTTGGATAAAATTGTTGAGAATGTGGTTTTAACGACACTTGCTTGTCCTGTAGATGTGAGCTGTGACAGCGATATGTACGATAAGGATAAATGCATGGCGTGTTGGCGTAAATTTGCGACGAATGTCAAAGGTTGAAAGAGCCGAAGGAGGATGTGATGTCTTTTATGATAGAAGATGCAACCGTAAAAGCTGAGACGGACAAGGCTATATTGGTGATAGCTGATTCTTTGGATGAAGAGGTTTGGATACCTCAATCTCAAATTGACGAAGATTCAGAGGTTTGGCGCAAGGGTTAAGAGGGTGATCTCGTAGTTACTGAGTGGTTTGCCAGTAAATGTGGTTGGCTGTAATGGGGTTCTGAAGGAGAGGAAATACCAAACGGATGTTGGTTTTCGTGCGAGTATACAAAAGACGGAAAACCATGCGGTGTCTGTGTTAAGTGCAAAGAGATAGCGCGTGGCAGGTTTGAGTTGAGACAGTATGAAAAAGAGGAAGCGGACAAGGAGACAGCGTGAAATATAAAGTAATACTAGCAGATCCTCCATGGCAGTATCAGGATAAATGTACATCTGGTGAGAGAGGAGCTGGTTACAAGTATGACACGTTGCCGTTATCTGAGCTTTTATCGTTACGAATAGCTGATATAGCCGACGATGATTGTGCTCTTTTTCTTTGGGTTACAGCACCATTCATGAGAGACGGCATAAGGGTGTTGAAATCTTGGGGGTTTGAGTACAAGACTATGGCTTTCACTTGGATGAAGACGAACAATGATGGTACACCTTTTATGGGTATGGGGAATTACACTCGTGGAAATGCCGAGTTTGTTTTGTTAGGGATCAAGGGTAAACCTAAGAGGGTGTCAGCAGGGGTTAGGAGTGCTGTACTGGCAAAGCGCAGGAAGCATTCAGCAAAACCTCCAGAGGTACGAGGCAGGATAGGTGAGTTGTTTGGAAACGTTCCTAGAGTAGAGCTGTTTGCTAGAGATAAATGTTTAGGCTGGGATCAGACGGGGATAGAGATGGACGGTCTTGATATTCGAGAATTTCTCGATGAGACCGCACCTGTTGATGCGAAGAAGACGTTTAGAGTGTTGGCTGCTTTGAAGAACAAGAAATAGGAGGTCAAAAATGGCAAAAGTGAAAGAGTTGATAGAGGAGTTGGAAAAGTGGGACCCTGAATTCGAGGTTGAGGTGAGCGTAGATCTCAGCATAGGAGAAGATGATATATTCGATAGGTGTTTTGGCGGGTGGAGAGGCGAGTTGAACCCCTCAATTTTCCGTGACGATGAAACAGGTATACAAACTAGATCCTGTGTTCTATTGTGTGATCTGAGTGAGTTGAGTATTGAGGACAAAGGCAAATTTGCAGAGAGAATTAAAAAAGGGAGTAGGTCATGAGTAGTGGAGCTGGACAGATTGTTGATAGTTTGGAAGGTTTTATAAGGGTTGAAAGCGTAGATTCTCCTTCGATAGTGAAGATGCTTGTCAAGAGCGAGCGCAAGGGCTCTGATGGGTCGCCGGATGTGACGTACGATCTGGAGCTTTTTGTGAGAGTGGCAAGCTTGTCAAAAGAGACTCGAAAGTTAGTGTTAGATGAATTAAACAAAGGAGAAGAATCATGAGAAACGAAATTAAGTTCGCAGCGGTG
>Ga0164310_10000103_pt1 | contig 40864 bp, 56 predicted proteins | sample GuaBasSedimGuay1_FD_121795 | JGI IMG/M metagenome (GOLD analysis project Ga0164310, IMG submission 121795) | Subseafloor sediment microbial communities from Guaymas Basin, Gulf of California, Mexico - Guay1, Core 4569-9, 0-3 cm | ecosystem: Environmental > Aquatic > Marine > Hydrothermal vents... | reverse complement strand
CGTTTTCAGTATGCCATCAACGGACGAGGATGCGGTATTGCATTGCGGTTCATACGAAAATGGCACATGTTATTCTCATGACTGGACGGATGCTATTCATCTCAGGGTTCAGGCAACACCCACGCCTACACCCACGCCAACACCTAAAGCAGAATTATTATACACCACAGAAACTTATCAGATAGTGCGTACCGAAGAAGCAACCCTGCTAGATACCACAGAAACTTATCAGATAGTGCGTACCGAAGAAGCAACCCTGCTAGATACCACAGAAACTTATCAGATAGTGCGTACCGAAGAAGAAGAGTTATTATACACTACACAAACATACCAGATAAAACGTGCCGAAGAAGCAAACTTGTTAGACACTACAGAAACTTATCAGATAGAACGTAGCGAAGAAGAAGGATTATTATACACTACACAGACATACCAAATAGAGCGACAATTATCAGTAATCGAATGCCTCTTTATACGTTTGTCTACTGGTAAGCCGTTTCCTCGTATTGCTCAACAAAACCCCATACCTAGGGTTACGTGTATAGCAGAGGCGATTGAAGCAATGATGAAAGTTTAGAGGATATAAAATTATTTATATGTATAATAAAACTTATAAATAAGAGTATAGGAGATAGGAGGTGATATAAAAAGATGGTAGTAACGGGGAGTATATCAAATGTTCGGTATCCAAGCAAAGCAGTAGCTGGTGCAAATGTAAAAGTAGAGTTTCATGTAACAATAAACAATACAGAGTGGGGGGCACCTTCAGACAATTATCAGTTTTTAGTGGATGCAGACACCAAAGAAGCACTTAAGGGAAATTACATTGCAGGGTTCGGCGATTACGAACGAGACGAGGATATAACCATAACAATGCCGGATAAAGATGTGTTTAGATTTTATCTGGAATTGTGGACAGAAGTACCTGATAAATACAAAGGTGTACCCATAGAAGGAATAACATAAGGAGGTGCAATATCTGACATCCTCCCCGCGCTGAAGCGCAAGGTCTCCTCGCCCATGGATGATGACATACTCAGTAGCATTGAGAATAGGACTGCTATCAAGCTGTTACTGGCACTCATCAGGCTGGCCTATCGTATATCCACGAGACGTTTCAGGTAACGATGGCTGGCTAAAGAACGATGATGTTATCCAGATTATAGATTACTGTGGCAATCCTGATGGTCTCGGATTCAGTGAAATAGAAACCTGGCTGGAATTCAAAGAAGTAGAATCGGGTGCTATAACAATAAGGGGTAAAAGCGTAAAGTCAGGATTTAACCCTTCCTGGATATACTCATACGGATGCTGGTTTGGCTGGCCGTGCTGTTCTAAAGGGGAACCGGCTTCACTTCTTGCCGAAAATGTTACTGTGGAGGCGCGTGTATACTTCGGCTCGCCAGTAAACTTATACTCAGAGCCAGCGAGAATAACAATAGGCGACCCTTCCAGGCGAGCACAGATTGAATCTGCATCAGCACGATGGAAAGCTCGTAACAAATTAGAAATCGAAATTACGGCTAAGAACCTTATAGAAGGGGAAAATTATACAGCATATATTATAAACGAGTCTGCTAATATTAACATTACTCCACCTATTGACCCTGAAAGTCATACTGCCCGTACCCTTATTCTTGATCCACCACCGGTATCGGAACTATATGTATATATAAAGAGAGATGGTTCGATGGTATATACCGATATGAAGCCATTAGAAGTTCCTGAATTTAGATGTGAGGATATAACTAATGCAGCTGACTGTAAATTCTCACCAGGTTGCTATTACTACGACGGAAAATGCCATTCGGAACCTCAATGTAGCGAGGGCGAAACCATGTGTAAGAATTACGATTTATATGAGTGTAAAGATGGCGTGTGGCAGCTAAAAGAGCACCAATCACCCGCATGTGGCTATGAGAAGCGCCCCTCTCCGTGTCCTCCGTATGGCGATCTTGACGATGACGGGTATGTAACTTATAATGATATCATACTTGCATGGCTTTATGAGCTCTATAATGATTGGGACGCGGTAAAAGAAAAAACACCACTATCCGAAGAAGAGTTCAAACGTAGAGCGGATGTAAACGGTGACGGCAAAATAGACATGAAGGATGTTATGCTTATTGTAAACTACAGCTATTACAATATTGATACATTCCCTGTTTGTGAAGCTACTCCCATGCCTACGCCAACACCCACGCCAACACCTACCCCAACACCGATATCATGTACTGAACCTACGGCGCATTTCAGTAGTGGTTGTGAATTACTGAGGCACTATGATGCGGATAATAATGGTATAATAAGTTATGCTGAATCGGTTAAGGCAACACAAGATTATTATGGCGATATTATAACACAGGAAGAGGCAGAATTTGTTATTACGGCTTACCAAAAAGGTTCAATAAATGCTGTATGTCCAGGATGCTATACAACACCTACGCCTACGCCAACACCCACACCTACTCCAACTGCTACACCTACACCCACGCCTACGCCAACACCACCATCCATAACGGGCGAATGCGTATTTCCACGTCTTATCACGGGCACGCTAACGCCGAGACTGGACAAAGGTAAAGTTTTTTATAGAGTGCAATGCATAATTGATAAGTGGAAAATATTTTAGCAGCCGACCATGCTCGTCCCTTTATTAATTGCATCGAAAGCAAAACAGCGAATGGAATATAGCGTAAAGTCGGAATATTTCCCCCCCGTCAGATTAGAAGATATTGGCACGGTCTCAATACACTTGGCTACACTGAACGAAGAAGCGTTTATAGAACCCACCTTACAGACGCTGTTATCACAGAAATTGTATCAGCAATACCGTAACAGCGGCTTGATTGAACTCGTTCTGGTCGATTCTCATTCTGAAGACCGTACCGTGGATATTGCAAAACCGTATGTTGACCGTATAATAATCGCGAGCCGTGGTAAGATCACCGCACGTCGCGAGGCTATTGAACTGACCGATGCCGACATAATCGTGGGTGTTGATAGTGGCGATTTCTATCCGCCCAACTTCCTGAATTTACTGCTACGGTGGTTCTATGACCCCGAGGTGGTGGCAGTAACGGGCAGCGAGGTGCCCACTCCCGACGTGCCCCTGTTTCTTTCTATGTTCCAAGTCTTCGAGAATTTCGTATATCGCAGACTACAGGGACGTGGAATGGCTATGCGCCGTGATGCTTTCTTCAAAGCCGGCGGATGGAACGAGTCCGTGTATCAATACAATGTAGTGCTCGTTCAGATAGAGGAGGAACAACGACTATATTACAGGATGAAATCGGTGGGTAAGGTAATTACAGACCAGCAGGCGGTAGTGTATGCCGTGCCAAGAAGGTTGATGCCCACTCGCACGCCCGGGTTGGAAAAGTATCAGAGCGAAATAGGTGAAAAGCGATTTTAAAATATTTATACTTTATGTTTATATCTTTAAAACATGCAACCATCAAATACAAATCTCGCTATCAAAGCTGTGATTTACCGCATAGCATCCATGCTCATCACATTCTTAGTAACCTACATCTTCACTCGTAGTTTGCCTTTGACTACCATGGCAACAGTCATCATAGAAATCTTGAAAACTTTGTGGTATTATTCTTTTGATTCTATCTGGGAGTTCCGGATCAGAGATTTTATCAGTAGCACGATAGAGAAGGTGGGGGGGATAAAAGAGAACTACCCGCTCATACCGCTATCCGAGAAGGTAAAGGGATTTATTGCACTTACACGGCCTTTAACCATGTGTGGTGCGTTAGTAGCGGGCTTCTTCCTCGTTTCGCTCGCTTCATACTATTACGGCACACCCTTCTCTTTCGCTCTCGCGCTCGCCACAGGGATATGTCTGGGGATATTGCACGGCGCCTCACAGGCACTGAACCAGGCGGTAACGGAAGAAATCGCTATTGACATAATCAATAAACCCTATCGGCCGGTAGTGCGGGGCTTAATAACGCAAAGAGAAGCAATAGCATTTGCTATTGCGTTATATGCCTTCTCCGCAGCAATTGCGTTCGTGATAAAACCCGTATTCGTGATTGGTATCACCGTAATCGCGCTCTTCTCGGTATTTTATACCATACCGCCGGTTAGAATCAAGCGAATATTTGTGTTGAACAACGTATGGCAGGGCATAGCCCGTGGTATGTTGCCTGTGCTGGCAGTATTCGGCATCTTCAATGATTTTCACTTCGACCTTTTTCCGCTCGCTTTAGCCACCGTTATATGCCTCTGGATCACGGGTGCACAGAGTTCTAAGGATATTGACGACATAGAAGGCGATACGAAATTCGGGATTCGTAACTTCTTCACCGTGCTGGGTAAGCCGAAGGCACTTGCGGTCATGGCGATTCTGATGGGTTCTTCGTTCGTGGTATTAAACCTGTTTATCTGCTATTTACACTATCTACCCGCAAGTATGCTACCGCTGAACTTGCTCGTGTTTCCCTCTTTTGGGATTGTTCGCTCGCTTAACCGGAAAGCCACACTGGCTGAGAACAACTATGGCTGGGTCATGTTTTATGGCACGATGAGTTTGTGGTTCGTTTTACCCGCTATTCTGTCGCTTATCGCCAATTTTATAACATAATATGTCATTTTATTACAAAACATGATGTTATGTGTGAAAACTCTTATATACGATCCTTCTTTACTTTATAGTGGGGTGATGTGGAAAAATGGCAAACAAATACGACCTGAAAATTGTACAGAAGACACTTACCGGCGGTAGTAGCGGTACAGACTTGGGGATAGGTGCAGTAGCCACCGGCAAGACGCGATTTGTGTGCTGGATAAAAGTGAACTGTTCGAGCGCTAATGCGAGTACAGTCAGTATAGGGGAGGCAAGTGCCGCAACCGGGTCGCTTTCGACTGTGAAGGATAAGCAGTACTTGGCTGCGGGTGATACGCTGGCATGGCCGGACAAGATTGACATAGACAATCCGCTATTCTCAATCAGTGCGGGGAATTATCTCGGAGTAACGAGTACCGCAACGGATACGGAGATAACCATAGTGTACTACGACGAATAAATAAGGGAGTAGAAAATAAGGAGTAGAAAAAATGCTAGGACCACGTGGACCAATACAGCGCGAGGAATTGGAAGAACCTCTGAGATACCGGCAGGTGGTGGTATGTCTCGGTGATAAGGGTGCAACTGATTCGAGATATACGTTCGCGGTGTTCAAGCCACGTGACACCATCACGCTTCAAAAGGCTGAACTTTCGGTTAAAGAAGATGTAGCTACTGATATAAACAACTACGAACATCTACAGTTAATAGGTTCGGGCAGTAACGTCGTCGCGGAGATATACTCTTCTGGCAGCTGGACTGCGGGCGTACCGAAGGACATGGGGACGCTAAACGCTTCGTATAAGAACATAGTTGCCGGCGATACGGTACAGTTGAAGCTCGGAACAGCGTCATGGGGTGCAAACAAGACACTTAGAGGGCTAACAGTTCATCTCCAGTATACAATAGACTGAAGTGCCGGTCTCAGTGGGGACAAATAGAGGAACTGCTGCTATCTATCTATTTTCCCCCACCTGCGTTAGCTGCCCCGCTCTTCAGTTCAGAGCGGGGTATGTGACTTCTATTTTTTGACTTTGTGATGGAATGCCACCGTTTCAACGACAGGTAGTTGGCGAACTTTAAAACTTTATATATTATATAATTATTATATTAATTAGGAGGATAAGGGGATGAAGAAAATACTGGCGGTAGTGAGCGACGAAGCATACGAGGTCTTGAGGGAATACAAGGAGGCAAATAACATAAAGAATCTAGATACAGCACTCGACGAGCTGCTGAGAGGGATAAAGAGGGGGAGGGATAAGGGGAGAAGTGGAGAAGAGAAGGATAAAAAAAGAGTTAGGAGGTGAGAAATAAGAAAATGGGTGCAGGAGAGATAATAGCTATTGCCGCAGTGATAGTAGCACTGGTGGCGCTCGGCGTAGGTATCGCCGCCTACACAAAAGGTGGTGAAATAGGAGAAATGGAGAAAGTAGATAGCTTGGTTGTGTATGTAAATAGCGGGATGGATAAGCCGTATAACCAGTATGCTGCGTTAGTGGTCGCATTCACGGCAAAGGCGGTGTACAAGGTACCAGAGGTAACCGTGTTCTACGGTCCTAACGGCGTGGAGATGGTGAAGAAAGGGACACTTGCACAATTGCCAATAGATGATGGACTCAAGAAGCTGGTTGCGGGGCAGTTTGAGGGTATAAGTCCCGAAGACCTACCGGACAATCTGGAACAGCTTGCTCGGTTTGAGAAGGACAAGCTCGGTGTAAATTTCGCATCTTGTGCAACATTCCACGTCGTTAACGGATTCGCAGACACTGTGGACGACACCACAAATATCGAAGACTTCGTAACACCAGTGAAGATACCCGACGCTGTTGGTGCGGCATTGAGTGCAGACAAAATCCTCTTCTTCTGAAAGAAGAAGAGAGAAATACTAAAAGGCGGGGTTAAACCCCGCACCTATTTTTTCCTATATGTTTTTATTTTTTTAAACACTATGAGTTTCTCATCGTTTGGTGGTGGATTGTCGACTACGGGCTTGCGAACGAGTGTGAACTTGTTATTGGTTGTTAATCTTTCATCAACGGCTCTTCTCACACTATCTAAATCGTAATCATCTACGAACACATAACCACCCTTCTTGACCCATGGCGTGAAGTTGTCAATATCACTACATGCCGCTTGGTAACTGTGGTCTCCGTCTATGTACAGCATATCAACTTCCCTATCCCATCTCTCCCCTATCTCACGACTATTACCATCTATTATCTCAACCCTGCCCTGTTTGATGAAGCAATCCATATGAAACAGAAAACCTTCTTTCAGGCTTGAAAAAGGCTCAAAAGGACCCTCCGACCAGTTATCGATAGCAATAAGTTTACAGTCATCCAATATAGTGAGGAATATTGTGGCTGTCCCTCCCATGAACGTACCTATTTCCAAGAGTACTGGATTTTCAATATCTACAAGTTGTAAAAATTTCACTAAGAAACGCCGGTCTCTATCCGTAATCCACCCTCCAAAGTTGTCTCCTGTTCCTTTAATTTTCTTCAGCTTCTCACGGAAATATTGTTCGGGTTTTATTAAATTTTTTGCACCACCCTTTCCCAACAGTGTTCTTATCATATATCACTAATTCTATACCAAGACTTCTGTATATTCTATACTTTAAGTCTACATCTTGATATATCTCATTATGATAAAGATGTGTTGGATCCTCACCGTTACAACTATTATAGAAATCTGAGATATATATCCATCCCCCCTTTTTGAGGTGGTCAACCAAGAAGGATAGTACTCTTATCGGATTCCAGCAATGTTCCAATACATTGGAACATATTATATAATCAAACTCTATATTATCAAGGCTAGCTACTTCTGCCTCAATCGGAACGAACTTTATAGCGATTCCATACTTTGAGCACAAAAACTCGAGGAAACGGAAATATCTATGAGGTATATCTGCCAGCGTTATGTTATGGAATCCCATGAAGTACAGATTGAGTGAGTGTATTGCACTTCCACAGCCATAGTCGAGTATTTCTATATCCTTGCTATCGAAAAGGTCAAGAGCCATACGGTATATCATTTCATCTCCGTAACCCTCCACATTGAACTTACTTCTTGCACTATCTTCTATGGATGAGAACCAGCCATCCGTTATTTTACCGAGAAGTATTGCATCATACTCCTCCGTAAGATACATCTTCCTTGCTGTTTCGTCATTGTACGGTCTTATCTTGTTATATATCCGTCTTTTTACTTCGTTGCTTTCATATGTTATAAACCCCTTGAGTAGTTCCGTTTTTGACTTACCAAAAAATTCCATGAAATCCTTTTCTGTATCTACATCCGGGTACATTTTTCTGGTATTTAAAATATTATTCGGTTTTCATAGGACACGGGCGAAGGAGACACACCTACTTGTAGGTGTGATGAATGCGCTCCTTCTCATTAAACTATTTAAATAATAAGATAATATATAATATTGCTTCTCGCAGTGCGAGGCACGTCCTGTGGTGGTGTCACGCACCCCGCCCGGGAGGGCGAGGCGTAAAGCCTCTGCGTGATCAGGAGGCGTGGGTAACCACGCAGCAGTTAGGGCGGAGAGACACATACACACCCCGGGATGACGCTCCAGTCCCGGGCTCTGTGGCTGCGCGGTTAAACAGCTCTGAGAGGGTAGGAGCAGTGCTGTGCGGCCTCAAAACCCGTCCTAACAACTCCGAGGAGCACCTAACCGGTTCGGGGCAGCTCCGGGGCAGAGTTGTTATTACCTGCCGTAAAAGCTGCCCACATTATAAAACAAAGGAGGTGATAAGGGCGATTCGCGCTGAAGCGCGAGGGCTACTCGCCCATGGATGATGAGTCCCATATTTTATATATCTATATCTAGGTATATTCTTATCATTTTAAGCAAATACTCCGCTCTTTTCTCCGTTGTGTGATACTTGAGTAAATGTTTATGACCCTCTCTTGCTATTCTGATACGTTCATTTTCATCCTTTAAATAATATTCCAATTTCTCTTTTAAATCTGATAAATCGTTTTTAAACATCACACAGGTCTTACCATCCACGAAAGGATGTGGCGTTTCTATACCAATATCGTGCGTGAAGAGCAAAGTTTCATAAAGAGGTATCTCAAATCTGCGTAGGGTATCTCTGCCCCACCCCCTCACACTCACACCTATTTTACTTTTAGCTATCATCTCTAAATATTCATAATAACCCAATCTCGTAATTCTTTCTCTCTCTTCTTCCGTATAAGGGTTAAATTTGGAGAAGTAAAAATCGGCATTTATCCATATATAAGATTTCGGTATGTTCATCTCCAGTAACAACTTCGTAACTTCCTCACGCATCTTATGGGTATTGCCATGAACCGAAAAAACGGAGTATTCTTTTTGTGTGTCGTCTATTTTCGGCGCGGTATTATCAACCGCGGCAAAGGGACATGGCACAACCGGTATATCGAGCATTAAATACATGCTTTCATTATCCCTTAAATATTCCCTCTTAAAATAAATATCGGGTTTAAATTCATTTACAAAATTCCATAAAATACCGTCCCCATCTTCTCCATCTAATAATGCTAATGGCTGTGTGATATGTGGTCGCAATACTTTTAATGCCTTTCGTGCATATGTCCTCGGTGATGATATTACGAAATCAAAATCGTCTATGTTCGCTATTATTTCATCTAAATCCAAATGTATGGGTTTTCTCGGTAATATGTATTCTGGAGGAGCAGTATAACCCCGGTCTCCAGTATCCAAGATGTAATCATCAGCTACTTCACCGTAATAGATTTTTTTAAATGGATAAGTTATTATGTTCTCATCGCCCAAAACACGACATAGCCCGTCAAATATGTGATACTCAAGATGATCGAGTTCCGGGTGCGTTAAAAAAAGCACTCGTGCTGACATCTACAACAGAACCTCCTCATACACATTTTTATATTTTCTCGCTATTATCTTTGGATTTAAAAAATTTTCTGCTATAACACGAGAAATATCGCTTCTTAATTGCAGTTCTTCTGTATCCATTCGCGCTATTTCAAGCATTCTCTCTGATATCTCTTTTGTATTCCTGCATAAAAACCCATTTTCTTCATCACAAATGTAATCCCTAGCTGCACCTTGATCCAAACTGATAGCCGGGAGTCCACATGAAATCGCCCATACGAGTGGATAGCCAAACTGAAGAACCGAGCCCCAATCCTGTGGGAGAACAAAACAAGAAGCTTCGTGATAAACTTCCGGCAGTTTATTTATGGATGGAAACGGACTTAAGTCTATCTTATCGTTATTCGCTGCTAATTTCTTTAATCTCTCTAAAAGCCACTCGTCATTGTTGAACTCACCTACCACCAGTTTAAGCTTCCAATCGGTCTTGTCCATTATCTTCAAATACGACTCTATGAGATGATGTACACCTTTTTGTCTATTTATGCTGCCCACATATAAAAAAGAAGGCTCTTCTGGCTCTTTATTCGCCGGCTTGAAAGTATCTAAATCAACACCGTAAGGAATTACACTGATTTTATCACCGCTTATACCAAAGAACATAAGCATGTCCCTCGTCCATGAGGACCTCGTTATGAAATGTTTTATTCGTGAAAGCATGAACCCTATATCAATGTTGTTACGCGTGAGGTAAGTATTGAGTGAGTTTAATGAACCCTCCTCAGTTGAACATACAATTGGTACATTATACCTTCTCGCTACTTCTTCATGCCACGGATTGCAAAATTCACTCATGTCTATAATATCAATCGTGTGAGGGTCTGGAAGCTTCTCGTTATGATAAACGATTTCGTAATTGATATTATGGTCCGGAAGGTACTTGTATGTGAATTCCCTAATGTATCTACTATGCCAGTTCTCTCTCGTAACATCATAATGAAGAATGCTTACCTTCATTTTCTCTTTTTAACCACCAGATTCCAACTGAAGTGATTATTGAACGTATCCATTTCCAAGATGGTTATCTTGCCTTCTGCTATTAATGGGTTCAGAATCTCATCAAGAAATTCCGCTGGACTGTATTCTCTCACATGCCCGTCTAAATCCGGAACGGGTCCATAAGACCCATCTGGTGTCACCATTGCAATAATACCCCCGGGCTTGAGAACTCTTAACCATTCATTGAATGCCTTCTTCGCATCCATGTGCTCGATGGAATGATTAGATAGTATTGCTGATACAGAATTGCTTTTTATTGGTAATTCCTCACCCGATGCCTGTATTGTAGGCTTGTAAATTCCACCATATGCGGGATGTATGCCATGTATCTTATCGATTCCAATAGCCCCTTTTGGAGTTATAGCTTGACCACAACCTATATCGAGAATTTTCTCCCTATCAGTCACTTTAAGAGACCAATAGACAAGAAAAGCTCGTTGTTGGTGTCCTATTATGTTTGGTGAAGAACGAAAATCAAGTTGCTCCTTTGGAACTTTTGGTTTACGATAATCATAATCTTCAAAAAATTCCAAGAGATACTCATACCCTGTTTTTGGTAGGTTCTTTTGTTTCATACCACCACTTCCCTCTCCTTACCATCCTTATCAATAAACTTGACTTTACGTGTCCCCCTGAAAATCTCCACATACGCGTCATGTATGGGTCGGTGGGGATCATCATAATGGTCTAACATATCGGGATGTTTACCAGTAGCTTTCCAGAACAGACAAAAGAGATAACGGCTGAATGCCATCCTATCAACGGCTTCTTCGCCTTGCTCATTCTCCCATATTATCTTATCTTTCTTCCATACCTCTGGGTATACTTTACTTTTCCTCACTACTTCTATGTATTCCTCTTTGTTTATGGGTAGCCCTACTTCCTCTGCTGACGGCCATTTCATCTCCGTAAGCACCGGATTTAACCGGAATGTCAAGCCTCCCGCATGTGCCATGGGTGGCCACGGCAGCATATAGGAGAGGTATCCAAACTCGGCAGCTAAACGCAGAGAATACAAGGTCTCCTCGTGGAAGCTACGGAGTGACTCAAAAAACCCAATCGAGGAATCCGGATTCTTTATTTTCTTCCATACACTATATTTGAGTCCGAAACAGCATCCTACCGCCGCACCACACAATCCCGGAACTGTACCAAAAGATTCGGGATTATATGGGCTGATTTTACCGGTAGTAGGGTCCATTTGTACCAATGGCAAACCGACAGTTGCTATTTTTTTGTTGTTATCCAAGAAGAATACGAGATTACGAAGCCACTCACTATGCAGTACCAGAAGGTCATTATTCAATAGTATTATATCCTCACACCCGAAACGGTCGTGTAATATCCTAACACAATCATTCCAGCTCTTCGGTATCCCCGCGTTTTTTGGTTTCCCCTCATTAGTTTTATGCTGCTCAAACTCCGCATCAAACACCCATGAAATTCGCGCCAGCTCATCTACCGCGCGTGCATCGGGCGTTCCATCATCAAGGACAAGGAGAGTGAAATCCTTATCAAACTCCGTCTTCTCGTGAATTGACCGGAGGAGTGCCTCGACAAGTTTTACACCTGCGCTTCCATAGCTTGTAATTCCAACCCCCACTTCTGGCATTGTTCTTGTTTTTATATAAGTATTTAAATATAAAAAAGATAATAAATATGTAAGAGAAAGATGGCAGTTACAAAGACGATAACCATCCGTGAGGATCAGGAGGAGTGGCTGAGAAAGAATTACATCAATCTCAGTAGATTTGTTAAAGCAAAGATAGACGAGGAGATGGCGAAGCGGGCGCGCGGGGAGAGGGAAGGGGAGAGAGAAGGAGGTGAGAAAGAAGATGGAAAGTAAAAAAATACTCGTGACAGGCTCGGCGGGATTCATGGGGAGCTGGATAGCAGATGCCCTTGTGGAGGAGGGACATGAAGTTTATGGGATTGATAACTTTAGTGGTGGGAGCACAGAAAATTACAAAGGAAACTATCGTCTATTTGTCGTAAACTTAGCGATAGCAAAGCAAGTTGAAGAGGTAATTGAGAAAGTACGGCCTGAGTGTATATTTCATCTTGCCAGTTGTGCTAGAGAAGGAGCCAGCCAGTTCCAGCCACTTTATGTCACACAAACTAATTATCAAGCATTTATGAATCTTATAGAGCCGGCAATAAAGTATGGACTGGAGAAAATCGTTGCCTTTTCATCGATGAGCATTTACGGAAACCAGAAACCACCCTTTACAGAAGATATGCCAAGAATGCCTGAAGATATTTATGGGGTCAATAAAGCCGCAATAGAGCGATCTATCGAAATTCTTGCAGATGTACATGAGTTTGATTATGTTATCTTAAGACCCCATAATGTGTTCGGCATACGCCAGTCTCTCACAGACAAGTTTAGAAATGTTGTAGCGATTTTTATGAACAGAATAATGCGAAAAGAACCGTTATATATTTATGGTGATGGTGAACAGGTTCGTGCGTTCAGTTATATCGAAGACAGCCTCCCGTGCTATATTCGATGCTTGGACGATGATATAAAAAACGAAATAATAAACATTGGTGGTATGCACCCCATAACAATAAATCACCTTGCGGATTTGGTATGTGAAGCAATGGGTGTATCAAAAGATTATCCAAGAGAATACTTACCTCCACGACCACTTGAAGTCAAAGAGGCATGGTGTACTTGGGAAAAGAGTGTGAAGCTATTAGGATACGAGGAAAAGATAGGCTATGAGGAGGGTATAAGAAGAATGGCTAGGTGGGCAAAGGAGAAAGGTCCGCAAGAATGGACTGAAGAGAAATTAGCTCTTCCAAGTGAGAAGATGCCAAAGATATGGAGGTGAAAATGGGAGAAGTGAAAACGAGCATAAGTATAATCGGGAGCGGCTTTGTAGGTCAAGTGATAGGAAAAGGCTTTCTGAGACTAGGTAATAGAGTTATTTTTTACGATATCGTGGATAAAGACTTACCAAACTTCACGAAGGATATAAACTACGCCATAGAAAACTCTGATATCTCTTTCATCTGCGTCCCAACACCGACAACTCCTGAAGGAATTGATCTGAGCTATATAAAAGAAGCGACCATGAATACAGCAATAGTGTTATCGAAGAAGCGCGGTTATCATCTCGTGGTGGTGAAGAGCACGGTAGTTCCCGGGACAACGGAGAAAGTAGTGATACCGATATTGGAGGAATATTCGGGTAAGAGCGTGAGGGAGGGCGAGATAGGTGTCTGCATGAATCCCGAATTCTTGACGGAGATAGAACGCTCGTGGACTGGTGAAATTGATTATGAAATCATCTACAAGAAGGACTTCTTCAGCGAGGACAGAATAGTCATTGGTGAATATGATAAAAAATCGGGATATATTTTAGCAGAGGTTTACAAACCATTAAATAAACCCATTTTCAGAACTGATTTGAAGACTGCGGAGTTGATAAAATACGCATCCAACTGCATGCTTGCAACAAAGATTTCATATTGGAACGAGATATTTCTCATTTGCAAGGAATTGGGCATTGATTCACAGGTCGTTGCAGATATCGCGGGTCTTGACCCACGCATAGGCAAGTATGGAACAGTTCACGGTAAGGCGTTCGGCGGTAAATGCCTGCCGAAGGACCTGAAGGCGTTTGTCACTTTTGCTGAGAGATACCGTGAAGTGAAACTACTGAAAGCGGTGGATGAGATAAACGAAGAGATGCGTGAGAGATACGGGGTGAGAGAATGAAAATGAAAGTATTGGTTTTAGCAGGAGGAGAAGGAAGTAGGATGCAGCCTTGGACAAGTATCATTCCTAAATGCTTGCTTCCCGTAGGCGGTAAGCCAGTCAGTAGAATCATTGTAGAGCGGCTTATAGACGAAGGTTTTACGGAAATAATCCTGTGTATTAATAGAATGTTTGAACGCGAGTTTAAACACGAATACCGCGATATAGAGGTAAAGTTTAGTATAACCAATACTCCACAGGGCACAGCAGGAGAGGTATATTACGGCTTACAAAACTATCCGCTAAATAACAAAGAAGAAAATTTCGGTGTGATATATGCCGATGACTTGACTGAAATAGATTATGCCTCTATGCTAACTCGGCATTACGAAGAAGAAAACGATATTACAATCGCCGTTACCCCAAACGTTCCTTTAGATGTGGGGGTTGTGGAAATAGAAGATGGTAATATAATTGGATTTAAGGAGAAACCATTAATAAGTGAATTGAAAATGAATACTTATGTGTGGACAGGTGTTGCATATTTTAAATCGACACTTACTTCACTCTTCTCCCCGGGAAAGGATATAGCAAAAGATATTTTTCCTGAAGCACTTAATAAAAAATTAAAGATTGGAGCTTTTATATCAGATAAACCATGGTGGGATATAGGACAACTATCGCATTATAAAAGGGTAAAGGAGGTTTTTAAATGACTAAAAAAGCACTAATAACCGGGATAACCGGTCAGGACGGCTCTTATCTTGCCGAACTGCTCTTAGAAAAAGGGTATGAGGTATATGGCTTGATAAGGAGACACAGCACGTCGGGCAACCTCTGGCGGATAGAACATATCCTTAACGATATAAACTTGGTATACGGAGACATAATAGACCAGTCCTCGCTGTATGAAGCACTGAAACAGTCAGACCCCGATGAGGTGTACCATCTTGCGGCGATGAGCTTTGTCGGCGAGAGTTGGAGACAGCCTTCTTTCACATACGAAGTGAATGCGGTTGGAACGCTAAAGCTGCTTGAGTCCATACGGCAATACAATCCTTCAATAAAGGTTTATAATGCCAGCAGTTCGGAAATGTATGGAAGGGTACAGGAAGTGCCGCAGACTGAGAAAACACCTTTTTATCCTTTGAGCCCCTATGCTGTGAGTAAAGTTGCTGCGTTCTATACATGTCTTAGCTACCGTATGAGTTACGATATGTTTATCTGCAGCGGGATAAGTTTTAACCACGGATCTCCGAGGAGGGGGCTTGAATTCGTAACAAGAAAGATAACCCACGGCGTAGCACAGATAGTGAAGGGTAAACAGAAGTACATAGAACTGGGCAATATCAAATCAAAAAGGGATTGGGGGCATGCAAAAGATTACGTTAGAGCTTTCTGGCTCATGTTGCAGCAGAAAGAGCCTGATGATTACGTGATAGCGACGGGTAAGCAGCATTCGATCGAAGATGTTTTGGATATTGCATTTGGTCATGTGGGAATCGACTGGCGAAAGGGTAACTATGTACGGATATCGGAAAAATATTTCAGACCAGCAGACGTAACTACGCTTTTGGGCGATGCGACGAAAGCGAGAGAAAAACTTGTCTGGGTGCCAGAATATACATTTGAAGAATTGATAAAAGAGATGGTGGAGGTGGACTTAAAACGGTAGAGAAAATCCTTATTTTTGGCGAGAGCGTAATAAAAAAGACAAGACATGATAAAACGGAGTTTTATGACGAGTCCCTAACGGGATTCGGCAGAGTAACGAATGCTATCAGTTTTCGCTTAGCAGATATGGGTTACGACGTGGACATCGCCGACTTCGGGTTGCCCGACGGGCTTATATCGGTCGTAACGCCCTTCACGCAGAAAGCGGTCGTAAAAGTTCACGGCATCAGGAGCGATAACGACGGCTATCGCGACTTGGGGAGATACAAACTCCCGAAACTATTAAAAATTATAAAGCCGGGATTATTGATACTCATAGGTGACCTGCGGATGTATAGTTACGTGGTGGACATACCAAACGTTCCATACACCGTTGCCGTACTGCCCGTTGACGGCTCGCCGGTACCCAATGCGTGGTTGCCCATACTTGACAAGTTCGACGAGATAGTTAGCGTCTCGGAATTCGGCATGAACGAACTGAAGAAGGTGGGGATTAATAGCACGCTGATCCCTTTTGGTGTTGATTTGAACATTTATCACCCACTGAGTGAGGATACGATTTCAGAACTGAAGAAGACTGCGGAGGATTTGCCACCAGATAAGTGGATATGGGGCGCCGTCACGCGTAACCAGCCACGTAAGAATCTGCCCGATCTGTTCTTGGCATTTAAGAAGTTTGACGAGATATATCCCGATAAGAGCATCCTGTATGTCCACTCGTATCCGGAGGATAAAATCGGCTGGGACCTCTTCGAGCTCGCACGATATTACGGGATAGCAACTAAAGTCCGATTCACAAAGCAGTTCTTCGACGTGTCTCAGCGGGTGTTAAATAGTATCTATAACGTAGCCGACGTGAACATAACCGCTACGTGCTCCGAAGGGTTCGGGCTCACCACGCTGGAGTCTATGGCTACAAGCACGTCGCAAATAGCGCCTGCACATACCGCAATAGCGGAATTAGTTTCTCCCAATTGTGGTGAGCTCGTGAAAGTAGAACGAAATATTATGGGTACCGCTTTAGTGCATGAATACCTAGTATCAATTGATAATTTTGTGGATAAAATGGTGAAGATATATGAAAATCCGGGCTTGCGAGACTGGTATGCGAGAAACGCACTGGAGAAGGCGAAGAAGTATTCGTGGGATTTGGTCGTACAAAAGTGGGTAAAACTGCTGGAGGGATTTTAAATGTCTGGGTTAAGAGTTTGTCTGGTCTGTAGTTCCATGGGAGCTCCATGCGGAATCGGTAATTATACACTTTCGTTTGCCGAAGCTTTAGAGAGGGCAGGTGCGGAAGTACTCTTGGTGAACAACATCAGAAAGGACTTCGATTCTATTCTCAATTTCAAGCCGAGTACTGTCAATATCCAGTTTGAATACAGCCTGTATCCAATAGCGGATCTAAACCGATTCTTGAACAGATTACGAAGACAGGGGATAATGAGTGCTATAACGATGCACGGCTGGAGCGACCTGTCAGTGGAGGAGAACGAAGTGATAGAGAATAAAGCCGATAAGATTATCGTGCTCAATGACAAGTTCAGACGCAGACTGATTGAGCGCGGGAACTCGCCCGATAAGGTCATGGTTATACCTATGGGTTTCCGGCAGTTCAAGTTAGAAGAGCGTGCGAAGACGCGAGCGCGACTGAGGATACCTGATGACCGAAAAGTGGTGGGGATGTTTGGCTTCTTTGAGCCATGGAAGAGATTTGACGTGGGTGCAAAAGCGGTAGCACTGCTCCGGAAGAAGTACCACGATAATATATCGCTACTGGTGAGGAGCTTCTCAAAGAGATATAAGATGGCGAAAGAGGCGGAAAGGATTTTTGGTGATGTAGTGAAGAGTGAAGGTGTGGACACTATTGAGATAGGTGCGCGGGATATGTATCTGCCATTGGAGAAGATAGCTTCGGTACTCCATGCATGTGATGTTTTATTATATCCCTACCAAGAGTTGTTTACATATTCAAGCAGTGCGGCGATAAGAGACGGTATTTCTTCTTTTGTACCCATTGTGGCATCGGACATACCTTTCTTTGGTGACATTCCCGACGGGTGCGTGCTCAAAGTGAAAAGTGGCAGTCACGAGGATATGGCAGCTGCAATCACAAGAATTTTTGAGGATGAGGAACTGAGAGAAAGGATGATAAAGTGTCAGCGAGAAGTGGTGGAGAAATACTCTTGGGATAATGTTGCACGAGAATTTTTGGAGGTGATTGGTTCTATAATAGAACATACATAGAAATTATTTCTATTCTTTTCTATTATAGGATTTCCTCTCACAGCGATTAATTACCCCTTTAAAGGCACTATGTTTGATTTTGAGATAGAACCATGTAGAACTATGAAGCTTACATAGCAACTATATATCTATATATAATGCCACCCAATCTATATAACCATGAGAAAATATATGAATAACTTAGAACTATGCCATGATACATATCTCTATATAGCTACTACGAAAATACCATCTTCTCTATATAAACAGAAAGAAATATACATATAACCTACTCACATCTACTTATGACTATACACCTTCTATACCAATAAATAGATTCTCCAATCAACAATTCCATTTTTATAGGGTAGTTTGCTAACTTAAACCTATCCCCGCTGTAAAAATAATCTCCCTCCCTCAAAGGGGGAGGGAGCGGCGGGGACAACAACAATGAAACGTATAGATATAGGTTATAGGATAATAAAAACCTTTTTAAGCAGAGCACTGGCTGCGCTGAACCCCTGGATTAAGGCGCAGCACACAAATTCAGTCAGAGTGAGTGCAACGGATTATTACACGGACATCCAGACGGTAGAGATAGATGGTCAAGTATTGGTTGGAGTGGTTGTGGACATCCCCACTTTCCCTTCAGAGGAGCACAATTGCGAGGAGGTGAACCGCGTGATTGTGGGCTACATCCCGGAGATAAGCAACGATAACAAGCAGGCAGTATTCCAGGCGCTGCACGAACTCGGGCGAAAGGAAGGGAAGCACCCGCATAACATAGTGAACAGAACGACGGTAGTGGTATTGGCAGACCACCGAAAAGGGTTCGTGCGTGCTAACCCCCGCATCGGGCATTACATATATGTCCGCGCCTCAAAGAAGGGGATAAGGGACTGGAAGACGATTATCGGGCAGGTGTTCAGCATGATAGCGAAGTGGCTGAAGTTGCGCGCGGAGAAGATAAGGGAAGCGGTAGCGAAGAGGGGGATAGTAATTTACGGTGTTTTACGAGATATGGTGGAATGGGTGGAAGAATTTGTGCAGAATCTGCTCGCGACCGAGGAGACGGAAGCGTATCAGCGTGAGGTGAGGGCGAGAGAGTGGAGAAGAGCGCGCGGGCGCGAGCGATACAAGAGTATGCGGCGAATCGAGAAGGAGGCAATGGGGGTGATTGAAGCGCTTTCTAAAGCGAAAATCATCAAATCCTGATAGTTCTCCCTTCAAGGTGCCCCGGGAAGGGGGGAGAGGGAGATAAAGTAGAGACCTTTGCAGCCAGATAGTAGCGAGCACGTCAGAAAACAAATTCTAACCAAAATTTAAATAGAAAAAAGTCTAATATAATCTTATATGACTATGGAACACGAAAGACAAAACTCTATTCTTGCCATCCCATTGTGGACATACAATCCAAATATGGGACCCTTATACAACCTTTTGTCGTTATTACGCTATCGGCTGCGATTGCGATTATATCTGTTCCAGCAATTAGTTTCCGGGATATTCGGCACCGATAGTTATATGCCTATATTACCACCATCATCACCACCATCCTCATCCGTAACTTCAACTCCTGGTAATACACAGTACTCTTCCGTCACTACTACAACACCGGAACAATCAGCAAGCCCAGCAACTGCATCTATGTATGCGAATACCGCCGTGAACCCTGCTGGAACCGTAGAGAAAACCCCACAGATGCCAAGAACCACATATGTGAATACTGAGGAGTGGGAACTGAAGAGGGATGAGAACGGGCGGCTTGAGGCGATCATAATACACCGAAGAGCGACAGAAGAGAGCGAAACTGCAAATGTCTGAACAAATATTAGTGAGGGAGGGAGAAGGAGGTAAGCGAATAAGACCGGACGTTTTACAAACTGCATTATTGGATGATATCGCTTTCAGAATAAGTTCACTTGAGAATGTTGTACGTGGTTATATCCAGTTAATACAGCCCGAAGGGGAGAGTATATATGAGGAGGTAGAGGTCAGAAGCAGTGTAGTCGGTCGTATGATATTCAAGCCTTTATTATTCTCGTTACACGTCTGGAACGACGGACCTGATGAGGTATTCGTAGCGATAAATAGAAAAGAGATACGCGGCGGGTTCATCAAACTAAAAAAGGACGAAGATACGAGCTTTAAATATAACGTCCCGGTCATAAAGGTGCTGTATTATTACTGCAGAGAGGGTGAAGCGGCGGATATAAGACTTGCGGGGGTGTACTAGTCGCGATGCCACGCGCCACAATCACGGTACACGGTTCCATTTATTCACCTTCCGAGTCGGGGATAATATACGCTCAGCTTCTTGACGAGGGCGGAAATCCTATAAATGATGCTACGGTCTTCCTTACGCTATTCCGGGAAGATAATACGAAATACATAGATAACCAGCAGATGTCTTATATTCCGGGCTCTAGTGGTATATACAAATACTCTTTTACAGCCCCGCCGGGGCCTGAACGGATGATTGCCGAAGTGAAATGTGAAGACCTCACGGCATACGGTACGGAAGATATTTACGTACCAGAATGGACGGACGAAATTCGCCAGTTAGAAGAAGGCGAGAAACCCATTAAAAAAGCAAGTTTTAATTTATAAAGGACATTATTTTTTATTATGATAATGCGAAAAGCACTAATACCCGCAACATTTCTACTTATCATCATAGCTACTGCCGGATTTGTCGGTAATAACAACGTAAAAAAAGTCGAAGTTGCTAACGGTAGTGTCCCTGAGTCTGATAATGTTAAAATCTTTAAGCGTCCTGCCGGGGGATGGGAAGTTTATTGGTTAGTATATGATCCAAAAGTTGATGCTAACACTCCTTCGGGTGTTGATCCTGAAAGCATCCAAGTCATGCTAAACGGTATTGATATAACAGAAGAAGTGGATATAAAATTAGTAAAAGAGGACCCTGCTTACAGAGTATCAATAAACCGCTATTGGGCACCCGGGGAATATAATATTACACTCATTGTATCTGATTATGCGGGTAATCGTGCAATATATAAATATATTCTAGTCTTTAGTTAAATTTTATATATACCCTAAACCAAACTTAATAATATGGTAGGAATGATAAAAGCGGGGATTTTAGTTCTACTGGCAGTATTCGTAATAGGCCTTATCGCTATACCATCCGCAGGGGCTTCTGCCGAAATCGTTCCAATCGAGGAATATTATGCGCTCCCATGGGAAGTGGTAAACATACAATTAGCACTCAATACAACAGAGCCTCTTGGTGCTGTTCATCTTCGTATTGACTACGACCCTTCAGTTTGTAACATAACCTCAGTTACACAACAGAATGGCTTTGATGTTCTCGTAGCAAATACAGAGCACTCATCAGAAGGCTGGATTGAATTCATTGGCTATCAAACCGGAGCGGCGGGAGCAGGAAACACAACGTTTATCTTTTCTACTCAGGCGGTTGGCGATTATTGCATGAGGACATGGCTGAACACGACTGTCATCACCATGAAAAATAATACTGGCTCTCCCATGAGCTATAATATAACCAACGCTACGTTTCGTATTGCGCTCAAAGGTGATTTTTCCGGGGATATGGATGTTGATGCTTGGGATTCTTGCTATCTCGCTCGGTATCTTGTTGGTCTATCTGGTTATGAAGAAGTATGCTCCGGCGAAGTAAGTAGTGATGGCGTTCTCGATGCTTACGATTGCCTGTACCTTGCGAGAAAACTGCTAGGATTGGTGTAAAACTCATGGTGGTAAGGTTGCAAACAACCGTTGGGGTACCAAGGTTAGAAAGGGGTATTAAAGTAATTGATGGAAGACCCTATATGTATGTAGAATTCCAAGATCCGTACTCGGGAGAGCCCTACTTTTTTGTTCCCGAAGGGTATAGATATTATTACAATACCGAAACGCAGGAGATACGTTTGAGGAAAATCGGATAAAAAATTTTATAGAAATACTGCGCAGAAGACACACCTATGTGGCGGTGTGATGAATGCGCTCTGTTACATCGCACCAAAGTATTTAAATAATAAGATAAGATATAATATTACCCGGCCGTGCCGGGAGTAAGGTGATGGGGAGAGGGATGCGAGCAAAAGCCAGCACCGTGAAACCACTTCAGAAGGCAGGTACCTATCTGAAGGGTAAGCCCAGCGAGAAGCTGGCGGGGGCAGCAGTTGAACCTGCCCGAACCATCGGTGATTCCGGGCTAGAACCCTGGATGAGGATGGAAGCCCACCTACTCGTAGGTGGGTAGTTCACATGTAAGAAAAGAACAATATACAATGTCAACTACCCACCGTTAAAGCGGTAGGCTTGCACCCTCTCCGTCCCCAGCCGCGTTCACACCCGCGCGCCGTCCCCCAACACTCGTCCTACTCCGCATCGGATTCACGGGGTTGGGCTCACCGCCACGCGGTAGCTCCTCACGCGGCAAGGATGGTCGGATCGGAGATTGTGTGGGGCAGGTTGACGCTGCCAACCCCTCCACCGGGAAGGGGCTTCCCCGCCCTCGCGGGCGAGAACTATTATTATATAAGTATTACTTATATATGTGATATAAAATGGTATGGAAAAGATTGTTAATGGAAGGGGATGCTGCAGTTTTAAGTGATACGACACCGCAGGCAGTAGATGGATCGGCAGGTTCGGCAGGGACGGGTACAAAAGCGGCACGAGACGACCATGTGCACCCTCTGGGTCCGTTAGTGGCGAATCTTGACTTCAACTTAAAAGAAGCAGAGCAGCATGTAATAGAGAAAAGAGCTGACTGGCCAACCTATGTGGGCAGTGAAGGGCAGGTGATATACTATACTAACGACAATAGCTTGTATGTATACGTCGTGTGAGCCTCTATCGTGATGCCACCGAAAAAGCTGCTGTGGCTAGCAAATTCGCCAACGACGCCGTCAGCATTCGGAAAAGTTACTGCGGAAGTATGCACGAGACTGCTGAAGCGAGGGTATGATGTAATAGCCGCGGGTAACCAGACGCAGACCAGCAGTTATCGATATGGCGACCTGTTAGTCTTGGGAAGGTTACGGCACGAGTTCTTTGCCGATGTAATCAGACAATACATGCAGCTATACAACCGCGACTATTTCATAACCTTCACAAAAATAAGCTCTCTGCAATGGATACCACAGTTATATCTGGACTTGTGCACCAAATGGATTGCGTATGCAACGATAGAGAGCGAGCTCATGTTACCAGCAGAAGAGACATTATACCCCGCACGTGAAGCTTTAGCGGTATTAGCACCGAGTAAATTCAATTACGACCAGTTAAAGAAATACATTGATACCGTATATTTGTGTCAGCTCGGTGTGAATGAAGAAAAATACTATCCCGAAAGTGATGATGTAATAGAACGCGAACGTGCGGGGATAGGGATAGGAAGAGATGATTTCGTATTTGGTACCGTAAGTATGAACTTATGGGATCGAAAAGATTTACCGCGATTAATAAAGGCATTCTCAATTTTTAGAAAACGCAATCCCGATGCGAACGCGTGGCTATACCTGCATACGAACATAAAAAAATCAGAAATTGAACGTAATTATCCTCTGGATTTAATCGCAATGAAGTACGGCGTAGCCGACAGAATAGCAAGTCCGAGATACAGCCCCGAATTGTGTCCATTTGGCGATGACCAGATGCGAATACTGTATAACATATTCGATGTTTACATAACCGCAACGCGCGGAGAATCGTTTTGTATGCCGATTTTAGAATCTATGGCGTGTGGCACGCCCGCAATAGCACCGAAACATACCGCACTACCGGAACTTATAGGCGAGGGCAACGAAAGAGGGTGGCTGGTGAAATGCTCAGATACGATAATACCTTTGTACTTCCCGGAATTTGACGAGCAGCACATAGTGGATATTAACGAACTCGTTAAGACTATGGAGCACGTATATTACAACAGAGAGGAAATAGAGAAACGAAAGACGAAATGTATAGAATTTGCACGAACAATGAATTGGGACAAGCTTATTGACGAGCAACTGATTCCGGCGCTGGAGGAGATATGTGGAGGAGACTGAATCTCGATTCCGTATCATCACAAAAGATAAAAGTGGCACATGTATCCACATTCGACACGAAGTGCGGGATAGCAATCTATCTCGAGAATTTACTGGAGTATATCGAGCCACTGAACCGAAACATAAAACATCGCGTATTTCCAATTAACGGATTAAGAATTAACCAGCTCATTTCAGAGCTGCGAGAATATAAACCGGACATAGTGCACGTCCAGCACGAATGGAGCTTTTTCCCGATTCATAGCAGGTTCTATCAGCTCTTATCCGCTTCTAAAGACATCGGCGCTACGAATATAATAACGTGGCACACTCTGTTCATGAAGCAAACGGCGAATGTTAAGATGGAGACCTTTTTTAGATGTATAGACTCATTGGTTGACTTACACGTAGCACTCACAACAAAATGTATAGATATTTTGAGGTCGTGGGGTATTGATAGAAGTAAGATAAAACACATCCCATCTCCTGCATATCCTATAACTAATATACCCAAATACGATGCTAGAAAGCGGATGCTCCCAAGGGAGTACTGGAACAGAAAACTTGTTTTGGTTACCGGTTTTATGGCTCCGCACAAGGGAGTTACGGGTGTCATAGATGCGATTTCAATGCTGAAAGACGACGATATCGCATTGATGTGTATCGGCAGCGCCCACCCCCTCTCTTTTAACAGTAATTATCTTAACTCATGCAAAGAATACGCAGCGCGCAAAAATGTGGATATTTATGTGGATACGAGATTTATTAACGATGAGGAATTGGCGAACTACATGGCATGTGCGGACGTTATAGTTTTCAACTATCAGCACACGCCCGCGAGTACGAGCGCGGCGGCACGGAGGGCAATTGCAGCACGTAGACCGGTTATTACAACCGATACTTTAATGTTCTATGACCTGAAAAGTGTTTTGAAGGTACCGCCCGGTTCTCCACAGGCACTGGCAGACGCGATTGAAAAAGTTTTATATAATAAAAGGTTAGTTAATAAACTAATAGAAGATGCAACGAGGTATGCAGAAGAGGTATCGCATGAGAGAATAGCGAGAATGCATATAAAAATGTATGAATTGTTTGGGAGGCGTAAAAGATGAAGAAAGAAAAAGAAAGGAGGAGGGGAAAAATAGCGGAGGAGTTACTTGAGAGGTTTGAGAGTGAATGGGAAGAGCGTAAGAAGAAAGAAGCTGAGGAACTCCATAACGCACTTGCGGAAGTAATCAGTGAGCACCAAGCAGATATATATACATTGCTATTTGTGCTTGAGATGCTGAAATTCGAGGTGTTACAGGATAAATACGCCAAACTTTTCGGAGGGAGAGTGGAGCTATCCGAAAAAGAGCCAAGACCTATAACAGGTAGTCTAACGCAAGCATAACAACAAAATGCCGAACATATTTATCCTAGAGGGAAACGAAGATGGAACGATATACAGGGTAGTATTCCATTTTCCAATTCCTGACGTTCCGAACAAAGCAGGGATAAGCTATCGCACTTTAATCAGTCAACATGAGAACACAACAAGTGTTATCCCTGATCTTGATTCAGCGATACAAACAAAATTAACAAACGGAGAACTCTATGAATATGTTTGTTCAATCAACCGTAGTCCATCTATAATTGAGAATGAAACTGAGTTAAAGAATTTATATAACGAGCTGAAGCATAAAGTTTTGAAAAGTTTAGAGAATAAATATATCTTCTACGGTAAGACATTAACGGTATAGGGAAGGGGAGGAAATGGCGGATATTAAGACTAAATATGGGAGCAGTGGTCAGGCAATAACAGTAACACTTGCGAGTCTTGCAAACCAAACAGCACGTGAATCCGCGGCAATAGATAATTCCGGTAATCTTTTCTTAGGTGCGCTGGTTCAACTTGGTATAAAAACAGGCGCATCAGTATCTGATGATAAATGTGTATACGTATACGCTTACGGTTCAGCGGATGGTGGTGGAATATACAGTGGTAACGCCTCCGGTCAAGATGCTGTTTTTGGTGGTAATATAAACAATTTAAAACTCATAGGTGTTATTGATACACCAAAAGCTGCAACTACTTACGAATCACATCCGATGAACGTAGCGAATGCGTTTGGCGGTATAATGCCCGAGAAGTGGGGCATCGTCATATATAACAAAACCGGTGATGCTTTAGACAGCTCGGAAGCCAGTTTCACCAAAGTTTATCAAGGTGTATGGGCACAAAGCGTGTAGATATAAAAAATGCTCTATCCAGTTTCTTATGTGTATAAACCACCATTACCCGTTTGTATTAACTGGGAGCATCCACTTGCTCGCGGGCTTGTCGGCTGCTGGCTGTTCAATGAAGGCGGTGGCAATACCGTCTTCGATTTGAGCGGTTATGGTAATCATGGCTCTTTTATTGATGCTCCCGCTTGGATAATAGGAAAATTTGGCTCTGCTTTGAGTTTCGATGGGAGCAACGATCGCGTTTCAATTTCTTCGCTTAATTTAGGCACCCGGAACACTTTGGCTTTATGGGTTAAATACTCGACTTCTGATACATATCACACTGCGCCTTTAGGTTCCGGTGAAAATAGCAGATATTTCTTTAATAGATTTCCTTCTAATTTTTATTTCAAACTGAACAATTCTTACACAAGTCATTCTTACTCTGCGCCTTTAGACGAGTGGCTTTTTCTTGCTTGGGTACGGGATAATACTGATGGTGATCTCTATGTAAATGGAGAGTATCATTCCACAATATCAAATTCCAATTGGGATGGAATTGACACAATAATTGCAGAATTTGGCAGAATATATGATTCTAATGATTATTGCTTCCAAGGTTCGTTAGATTGTATCATGTTTTTCGATCATCTCTTGAGTCCTGAGGAAATCTGGCAATTATACACCGACCCATTTTGCATGTTCTATCACCCGCTGGAAGCGGAACTGTTGTATGCAGCACCACCGGTAGCAGCATTATGGCGAAAAATAGCTTATGAAACCGAACCGCCGGTTGCAGGGTGGAACAAAATAAAACGAGAAGCGGGCACGGGCTGGCGGAAGATACTTTATGATGGCGAATAGTACGAGGCGAGTTCGGGCGTTTATGTAGATATTAAGCTCATAATCTCGTAGAAATCATGTTCTACAAAACCACATTCTTTGCGGGGGCTGGAAGGTTCGTATATCACGGTGGGGAGAAGGTCACGGTAAAATCCTAGTTATCTTTCCCCGCTCTAAGAACTCCTTATACGCTTTCAAACTCTCTTCCACGCCGTGCGACCGGCTCCCGAATCGCCCCTCCTCTACCATACGGTCCAGCCAGTCACGCAAAACCGGATCCACCGACGCACCAATCTGCACCTTCTTCTCGCCCGCCTTCTTACCGCCCTCGTGCCTCGGCACGTGCTTCTTACATAAAGTCACGAGATTATTCGGCGACAGGTCGCCGCCACGCCACGCGGGCTTGATCATGTGCACCACCAGATCCTCCGTGCTATCACAAACTACGCACCTGTATCCGTCGCGTCTGAGTATGCGCTGTCGCAACTCCTCAGGAATTTTTACTCGCTTCGCCGTCATCTCTCTCCCTCCTCAGATAACAATATAAAATATGTTATTTTCTTATATGGTATATTAATTTGTAAGTAAATCCTTATATATAAAACTTTCCATACCCTTTAATTGGGGTGATGTAAAAAATGGCTGTACAGGAATTGAGTTTAGGCAGGCTATGTCCGATGATGCCAGCTGACAAGCGAGAGAGGCTGGCAAGGGCGGCACAGAAGTATAATATGGCGGCGGTAGAGTACGCCAAGGGCATAAGTGAGATGGCAGTATTCGACCGAAAATACGAGGAGATCAAGTCGCTGTACATGTCCAGTGTTGCGGGTTCCGACCCGAGGAACATGAAAGCGGTGCTGGATATGTTCACCGAATACGAGCCGGTAGTGGAGGCAGTGGCGGCTTACTTCATACACGAGAGCGTCAAGGGTGCACTCGCGTGTGATGTCGCGGAGGCAAGCAAGGACGTGGTCATGAGACCTATCTGTGAGGATACGTTCGGCACGACAACGTCAGCTCACGGGTCAATCAAGATAGGGCCATACACGCAAACGGTATCTGAAGGCACAGATGTGGATTTGATACCGTCAGCAGCGTCAATATCGGCAGCTGGCGGCTCCGCAAGTAACGAACTCACAGCCTCGGGCACGTGGAAGTGCGAGAAGGAGAAGCAGACGCTCATTATCTTCGGCTACGCCGAGTTCTATGCCGATACGCCACTGATATCGCGAGTACAGGAAGTACTCACGGACCGTGTAGGCGATAGAGTACCGCTAGAAGTGTATCTACCACAGATGGGTGACCTGAAGATAATCAAGCGCAACTCGGCACTATGGGTTGAGGATGACAGCGAGCTGGACATAGACGTCACGGTAATAGGCAACGGAATAACGGGCTTCTATCCGATCGGTATAGACCTGTGCGTGAAAGACGAAGTAACGGACGCTTAAGTGAAAAATTCGTATAACTGAGCACCTGAACACACACACAACGGGGGTGTATTTTTTATGGCAAAGCAGAAGAAGATAAGTGACAGATTGCTGGACGAGGGTGATAATTTCATACTCCTGTTCCCCACGGAAACTGCCGAAGTAGAGGGGCATAAGGTGACTACAGGGCGTGGCTTCTTCTTTAAAGTCCTTTCCTGGGACAGGTTTATACTGGAATACGACCATCTAACGGCACTGGATGCCGGCAGTGGTGCAGATTACGATTATCTCGGTGAGACCGGAGTTGGCAGTGGCAATGACGTCTTGAGGATAAAGGATGATGTGTGGTGGTTTTATCATTTCGGATTCTCAATGAGTGCAGACCCGATACGCGTATATCGCAGAATGGCTGGCAGGCTCGCACTTGGCGGGTTTGAATATCACGAAGCCGACGAGCCAGACCCCACTGCCGGAGACGATTATGGCTACGTGCTCGGTGCAGAGATAGATGACACCTATGACCCGCCGGCATATACAGAAACGGTATGCTGGTATACCGGTAAGACAGACAAGCCACTGTGGGAATGGGGCTTCTACAACGAGCACCCAACAAAGCAACTCACCGGTAAGCTAATACTGGTGGGCAGACAGTACAAGGTGATACCGATAACAAAGCCAGACATACAGAGGGATATAATTGCGGGCAGAATACCACGAACGATCATATCGGTCGGCGGCTTGAGAGTGACCCGTGCGGACGCTTTTATACCGGACGACTGGAAGAATTTTAATGAGCATACCGTGACGTTCACGGAACTGACGGGTGTGGAGGTGATTTAAAAATGGCAAATAGGAGACCGGAACGTGCGGAATGGGCAAGACGTGATGTATATGCTACGAGTTCGAGTTTTTCCGCGGGCGACGACCTGTTGACACAGGCACTGACATATGAAACGCGGGTTGCGTGGGTATATATCATTACGCCAGGCGATAATACCTATCTACTGATCTCACGAGAAGATTCTACGGACACTACTATAAGGGCATTACGACCCGCAACTGCGGATACGCACGTTATAGAACCCAGATCGGACTTTGATAATCCGGTAGCCGTACTTGGCTCAGGCAAGACGCTCGTAATTCAGCCCGTAAATGATGGGGATTATACAGTATATATAAATCTGACACTATACGAGCACGTGAGCTGGTAGATTACAAAATGCCAAGTGAAGAAGAACTTCGGACTATCATAGAGCGACTAGCAAAGCTGGAGCAGAAGACAGAAGACCTTGAAGAATTCGTGAAGAACAATCTACTACATAGAATTGACAATATGGAAAAACACATCAGTAATATGGAACGGCAAATATACGAAAGAATAGATTGTATAAAAGCAGTACTGGAGCGGCGGTTCAAGTGGATTGTCGGGCTGGTCATAATGTTTTTTGTTTGTTCCGTAATTCCGTTGATCATTGCTCTTTCTTCTTCGTAGTATATTTTTTATCATTAACCACCTCTAACGCTTTTTTCTCTTCATCAGGAAGAAACGATAACCGTGCCAACTCCCGCTTAACACACAGGCGTACGAAACTACAATCGCTGATTCCATGCGCCCGCGCCACTTTCTGAATGAGTCTGTATGTCTCACTGTCGAACCTCACTCCAACAAGTTCTGTAAAAATCCGCTTTTTCATGTTAGCACCACATGACTTTTATATATTATGTCCATCATAAATACTTTTATGGGCAATTTGGACAGAAATGTGAAAATGCAAGGCGTAAAAAGGTGGTGCAGAGAAAATGTGGGCAAAACTCCTTAAGGATGTTGTGGAAATTTTAAGAAAAGGCCCAAAAACACGGGAAGCGATAGGCGATTCAAGTGGATCATCGGGGTTCTACTCTAAGTGAACTTAAGTGTATTTAAGTCCACAAAGAGCTGAGGCTTCATCGTATCATACAGCTGCCTCACGAGTTCATCGGCAGCCTTCCACTCCGCCCCCGTCTGGGTGAACCCGCCCACGACATGCTCATCGAACCATCGAACGTCGTGGGGAAGACCCTCCATCTTTAGGTATACGTTCACCGGCGCGTTCAACTGCTTATTTATCGTCAATCCGCATCTCTTACACTCGAACTTCTCTCCTTTCAGGTCTCTATTCACACACCCACATCTGGAGCAGTCTTTCGAGGTGTGATACGGATCGACCAGCTCCACTGTGCTTTTATACCCGGTGAATTTGACTATCTTGCTCCAATCGGTGTATCCCAATTCCCTATTCCACCTCTTTCGCCCCCTCTTATACATCCCCGTCTTGTTCAAGTCCTCAAACCCGTGCTTATAGCCCAGTTCGGATATTATGTTCGTCAGGTGATGGATGATGAGCGTGATACGATTCCGTTCCCTCTTTGAATATTTACGCTTTAGCTCTTTTCCTGCGTGCAGTCTCTTCGCCGCTATCCGGTTGAGCCTTCTACGCTTGTTATCGTAAATGATGTGGATGGTAAAGAGCTTCTTCAAGCTCACTCGTATCCAGCCCAGAAGCGGTGAGAAGCCGTCCAGACTGTATTTGTTCAGGTCCCAGCCGATTTTGCATAGCCCTTTCTTCTTAGACTCCACTTCTACCGGCAAGTAAATGTGCGTTAATGTCAATATGGGCTCGCCAATCCGCCCTTTTAACTTGAAGTAGCGTTTCGATAAGTCGATATAAACATATTCTCGTGGTTTTATCGTTATCCTCAACCGTTCACCCTCACGCTTCATCAGCGTCTGCTTCACTCGCACGAACGGCCTCCTCACTACCGGACACCTCCTCTTTCGCTTGCCCTTGTTATAATTCTTTCGCCAGCTGCGCATGATGGAGAACGCGGTTTTCAGTGCGGAGTCCACCCAGTGCGCGGCATATCCCCAATCTTTGAGGTATTTATCCCGCAGTGCGCGCTTGAATGCGTTATCCTTCCGGTAGTGTGGGAACAGTCGTTTCTGGTTCTTGCCCGGTATGCGCCACTCTTTCCACTCGATGGTGCTCCAGATATCTCTGATCATGGCGTTGAGGATGGCGAGATAGGCGTATAGGAACGCTTTTATGTTCAGATTATGTTTGAGCGAGAACGTTTTGAACACTCCTAGTCACCTCCTTCTGTTTGTATGAGCGCTTCATTCAGCGGTGGAGTTATCCGTCTTGTCATCTCCCCGTCTCCGTGTTGCAATAGTTTATATGTTTTCATTATATAAAAAGTTTTAAGGTATAGGTGGGGAGAGACTTTATCCGTCTCCGTGTTGCACCCACCTATACCGCATTCATCCTCTCCTTGGAGGGTGGGACCTTCTGCGTGAAGGATGGTAATTGTGTGGCAAGTCTTACATATACATAAATACACATAAGACCACGAAAAGTGAAACTGTTACATACGGCAGATAATAAAAAAGATTTATATATTTTTAGTTTAAATTTTCATCTAAATGTCCTTATTATTAGCGAACAACGAGCGGACAGAAAACATATACTGGCACTGGATAGACAAATACCTCAAGTGGAACGGAAGTGTTCGTGATTGGGATACGTTATTCTCTCAGCGTCGTGTAGAGCAATTTGTGGAATATCTAAAGGAATGTAATTATGCACCGTCCACGATAAATGTCGCAGTTGCGGCGATAAAGAAGTGGGGCAGCGGATACGGATACGCAATACAGGTGACGAACAAGCCACCAATAAAAGAGAAACTGCCGGAGATACTCGAAGAGCAAGAAGTAAAAACACTAATCCAGAACATTCCCGACGTGCGTGACCGAGCACTTTTTTCACTCGTCTTTGATACGGGACTGAGGATAAGTGAGGCATTGAATCTCAATTTACAAGATGTTGATTTGAATCAGAACATGGTATTTATAGGTAGGAGAAAGGGAAAAGAGATACCATCAAAGATTCCGTTCTGTGAGACAACGAAGAGGTATATAATGGAATATTTAGAGGCAAGGAAAGCACAAGGTATCAGTAGTGAAGATAACGACCCTCTCTTTATCGGGCGTGGCAGATTAACACCTTCGGCGGCGTGGAGACTACTTGATAAGTGGTCACGTGCAATACTGGGCAAGCATGTGCATCCTCATCAGTTACGGCACGCAGTTGCAATCGTTCTCCGCAAGAGGGGTGTGCCTCTTGATGTGATACGTGACTTCCTCGGGCACAGATCCGATATCGTTCTGCGTCGCTATGCCAGACTCGAACCAGTGGAATTGAAAAAACTCCCGGATAGGTTTTGAAAAGTGCAATGGCGAAACAAACGCAGTTTGAGCGGGTTTATAACAAACTGACGGACGAAGAGAAGGAGTTTCTAGCCGGGTTATCGGACGAAGAGCGAGCGGAAATATTGAAATTCTTCTTTAATCCGTTAGAGGAGTTGCCACGGGCAGAGCGTGAGAAGTATACACCCGAAGAAGTCAGGAAGATTCTACGGAAAAATGTAGAGACGCCACAGGAACTGACCGAGGAAGAACTCAACTTCATAATGATGCATCCCGAGCTTGCGAGAAAGGCAAGTGAGCCACACGTGAAGCCATTTCACGATATAGTAGCGAAATTGAGTGATACGGAAATTGAAACGCTATTATTGGCTGCGATAAAAAATCCCGCATTGTTTGCATATAAACCGCCGACACCCACACTGCCGCCAGAAAAAGAAAAACCGCCAAAAGAAGTGCCACCGCCTGAGAAGGCACCGCCCGGTAAGAAAAAAGAGAAATGGCGTAGTCGTTTACCGTTTAAGACTACAACGTTTATCAAGAAGTTCTTAATGATGCGAGCGGAGAAAGGAGAAGGAGCGTACCCTTACGAAGTTTACAGGGCGTTCAAGAATGCACTATACGGCATTATAAGAGACGAAGAGACGAGGAAAATGTTCAGGGAAGCGGGAGAGATAAAAATAGATGGTGAAGCAATAGACCACGAACTCACAGCCGAGATACCTATCAAGAGTGAAGCTATAGTAGAAATGGGTTTCGTGCACATGCGACATCCCATATATTATGTTCCATCGTATCAGAGCTTCTGGAAATATTTCTTTATGTTAAATGCTTTAGGGCTGATAAGAAAGAGAGGCACGAAAGTGCCTGTTCCGGGATTGCCGAAATCATTTGCACGGCAGTATTATGAAATAGTGCCAGAGCGAATAGATGACCCTATATGGGAGCATCCACAGGAGATATTGTATCCTCTGAGCTGGCTGGGTGCGGGTAAAATAGAGAGGATGCTGAAGGAGGAGTGGATACTTGCAGAATTGAGGGAAGAATTACCACTCAAAAAGATGACAGAAGAGGAGATTAATAGGGAATTAAAGAGGTTATTATGGAAGAACATAATAAAATACTATAAAGAGCTATATTATGGGAAGTTGGAGGAGATAGCGGAAGAGAGGGGTATTACGGTAGAAGAGCTTGAAAGTATTATGGAGGAGAAGCGATATATTCCTGAGGCTAAGAAGCGAGAGTTAATAGAGAGGAGAATGGAGGATTTAAAGAGAGAGATAGAGGATTTAAAGAGAGGAGAGAGGGAGGAGAGGAGAAAAGAATAATTTTAAGAAAAAATTTCAATTTTTTAAGAAATTTTCAAAATTTGACTATCCGATTAGATTGTTCAATGATAAAACAAATATTATATTGCGGTGAGTGAGTGATTTTGAATCACTCATAATAAACGGCGTGAGACGTCGTTTAAAAGGGTGGTTTTAAATCACTCATGAGCGAGGGTCGGGAGTGTGGACGTGGCAGTCCCCCGATTCTTAAGGGTATGTATATTACCCCTATCCCGATAGCATAATCGGGATAAGAAGCATGAGAGCGGGCGGCGTATAAGGTGGATATACCCCCCCGTGCCCCAAAGGGTATATCACGGGTTATTACTGCTGACTACTGCGGAGAGGCTTACAACCTTTAAGTGGTGTCTGGGCGGCAACTTAAAGGAGGTGAAAAAGAAGATGGGAGAAGAGGTTTTGAGTATGGATATGGGAGCGAACGGCAGTTTAGTAGATGTTGGGGAGAGATTGGCGAGAGGAGATGAGTTAGAGCGATTTGTAGCGGGGATTATACACCCTCGCTATCAGTTGGCGGGGGAACTGGTCAAGGCAAAGTTTGATCTAAAGGAAAAGGCGGAAGAGGCGGGGAAAAAGGAGCTTAATGAAGTGATTGCAAAGATAAAAGAGAAGAGGGCCCAAATAGAGGAGAACCCCTCGCAGGCACCGAAGCTGGTGAAGGAGATAAGAGAACTGCGAAGTAAGCAGCAGGAGCTATCGAAGCAAGTAAGGGAAGCGATTAAAGAGGAGAGGAAGAGGGAGAAGGAAATCAAGGAAGCTATCAAGGAGAAGGACACGCAGGCACAGATTGCACTGGTGATGTTGGGCTATCAGTTATAATGGCATTCGTGATAAGGTGCAGAAGGTGCAATAAGCACTTCTTCTGCACCTCTTTAGGTGAGGGATTACAAGAGTTTACAGAGCATTGGATGGATAAGCACTGGCGCTTTGATGCAGCGCCAGACACTTATCCATTTATTTATCAGGGAAAATCACCGATTAAAAGAAAAGCAATTTGGAAAAAGAAGAGAATACAGAAGATCCCAGCGGATACAGAGTATGAGATAGCACAGTTAACTGACTCAGAGTGGGCGATGATCAAGGGTGCTATCAACACGCCCGAATTCAATCGGGCGTTATATAATTCTTAATTTTTTATTTTTCAAGCCCAGACATAATGGGGCAGGAAAGTCCGAGCCCCGCCACGAGGAAATTGTAAGCCTCTGAGTGATAAAACCCCTCTATTTCTGGCCCTACCATGTGAAAGCCTACCTTAGGGTAGGTATAAGCATGGTGTGGGCGTGGCAGGTGGCGACCCATCCGTAGTTAGTGGATGGAGGGTTCCTCCACCGTCTCAATGAAGAATAGCCACTCGTGTTGCCTAATAAGTAGCACGGGGAAGGCTATTGCTGAGAGAGAGCCGTCCAGCCGGGGATAGGGGGTTCAGTGAAGACGGGTGTGGCTGGTCGCATATAGAGCGAGGGCTTACCTGCCCTTTGGTGGCTTTAAAAGGGGGCAGGGAGCGCCGTGCCTCCAAGGCGTATAGCCCCGACCGAGCTCTCTATCTCGCTTGCTACCGGTGAGATAGGGAGCGATGAGGGAGTGGTCCCTCCGATGAAGGGGATAGTAAATCCCCGGACGGTAGGGAACGCAATGAAGGCGATTGGTCATGCTCGTCTATACGGGACGGAGGGGTATAAAACCCCCTCCAAGCCCCTGATTGGAGGTGTGAAAATGGAACAACAGAGAATCTTTAAAGGATATATTGATTTTATGGATCAGCTTATTGATGAGTGCGAGAGAGCGACTTTGGAATATGACATAATGTTAATTCATGAGTTATTCCAATAAGTCGCTTTCTCTTTTTCTTTTTTTTGGAGGTAAAATGACAACAACAATAGATAAAATCCGGAAAGCGCTCAATGATTTTTTTATTGAGCGTGAGGAGGAGGTAGATATGCTAATCACTGCGGTTATCAGCCGTCAGCACTGCTTGTTGCTCGGACCGCCAGGAACGGGCAAGTCAATGTTGTGTAGAGCGGTCGCATCACACATAGCGGGTGCACGATACTTTGAGTGGCTTCTCACGAAGTTCTCCACACCAGAGGAGATTTTCGGACCGCTGGACTTGAAGAAACTCGAACAAGGTGTGTATCAGAGGAACACCGCAGGCAAAATGCCCGATAGCCATATAGTATTCATAGATGAAATCTTCAAAGCGAATTCGGCGATTCTAAACAGTCTGCTCAGCATCATCAACGAACGGATATACCACAACGACAGCCAGCCCATTGAAGTTCCGCTTATCAGCCTCTTCGGTGCGTCAAACGAACTCCCGGAAGAGGAAGAGGGGCTTCAGGCGCTGTATGACAGATTACTCCTCAGGAAGGTGCTACAGCCTATCAGCGATTATCAGAACTTGCGAAAGCTGCTGGCTCTGCAAGCTAATTACGAGCCAACGGTTACAGTAACGCTCGACGAGCTGGCGAAGATGCAGTGGGATGCAACGAATGTCGATATTTCAGAGATAGTATCGGACGTGCTCCGTATCAAGAGGGACCTGGAGAAGGAGGGGGTAATGATCAGCGACAGGCGGTTGAAGCAGTCAACGACGGTGATAAAGGCATTTGCATACATGAACGGGCGTAAGAAGGCGACTGGTGACGACCTCTCAATACTCCAGTACGTGTTCTGGACCGACCCGGGCGAGATTCCAACGGTCAAGAACGTCGTGCTCGCAGTAGCGAACCCGTATGCGCAGAAAGCTGCCGAACTCTCGGCGATACTGAACGACCTCAAGAAAGAGGTCTCGAAGTATAAGGAGATGTCGCAGGATGTTATCGAGATTTATAACAAAACGGCGAAGATAATCAGCAACCTCAAGGATTTGATCAGAGAGGCAAAGAAAGCTCATAAAAGCATTACGGAACTTGAGCGAGTGAAGAAGCAAGCCGAAGCGCTGAAGGAGCACATTGCTCAAAATGTTCTTAAACTTGCATAATTTTTTATTTTATTTTTATTTTTGGAGGTGAGAGGAAAAAATGGAAATAAAAGTGGTAAAGACTGCGAAGGTCGAGCCGGTAAGACCAAAAGATTTACGGGTTGGTGACGAGATACTAAAGGGGAGATCTAGGTGGAGAATAGACAAAATAGATTGGGAAGCTCGTACATTGTATATCACCAATGTTTCAGATCCAGAAGATTCTTCGGCACTACCATACAGATTCGAGGTATACAATGTTTTTTATAGGATAATCGAATGTGAGGAAGCGTATATACGCATATGCTCTAGGTGCGGTAAAGAGATAGAAAGTGGCGATATGTGCGATAAATGTAGGGAGGAAGTCAAGCTAAAAAGCAGTACACAGAGTTATGGGGCTCAAGCAAGCAACTGAAGAAGCAAGTGGAGTTGAAGGAACACATCGCACGGAATGTTCTTAAACTCGCGTAGCTATATAATAGAAGAAGAAATGCTAAAAGAAGTGATAGAGGGGATAATAGGGGAGATGGTACAGGGCTTTCTGGAAGAAATAGAAAAAATAGAACCAGAACTCCTGGAAAAACTGATTGAAGCAGCTGTTAAAGATGTCGCGGGTAAAAAGCCAGTTGTGGTTATAGAGCAGAAGGAATAACCCAAAATACACCTTTTCTATTTTTTGGAGGTGATAACATCATGCCAAAATGCCCGAAATGTGGTAAAGAGATAGATTATTTGTGGAACTATTTAGCGGTGTGGGAAGAATACAAGTTAACAATCGGCAGAGACGGTTATGAACAGTATGAGTTCATAGATGATTCCGCTCCAGTGGACGGCATAGATAACGAATATGTATGCCCCGAATGCCACAAGGTCCTGTTCACAGATGATGAAGATGCGATAAATTTCCTAAAAGGTAATATAAAAGAGGTGATAGAAAAATGACCGTATGGGAGTTGCACCCTTCAACCAACAAGAAGATGACAGTTTCGATAGACGCCGACACGCAAGAAGAAGCAATAGTAAAGGCAAAAGAACTTGTTTACGAGCGCGAAGGCAAGAGATACAGGAAGTGGGTATGCGATGAAACAAAGTGAAGAAGATAAAAAAGAAGAAGGAATATTTAAATGTAGGGGTGGTTAAAACGACACAAAAAAAGACAAAGCGAAAGAAGAGGGCGAAGAAAAAAGGTGGCGAACCGCCCTTTGAAATCATAACATTTGACGCCGAATCTATGAACGCTTTTATCGCGGAAATAGCCAGACATATCAAACGAGAGGGGATGATTACAATAGCATCGGCGACATTCCCGCCGCAGACATGGGATATAAAGCGAATCAGTAAGAAGACGAAGGAATACACACTTTGTGGGTTGAGATTTGGAATTGAACCCGCACAAACACCACTGTTCGCGGCAAGACTATGCAATATATTGGGTACCGATGGCTATGCAAGCGTTGTTCTAAGAAGCTTTTTGGAGAAAAAAGACAAAGTAACGGGACTCCCCGTAAAGGAGTTACGTGGGTATGTGATATGGGCTGATGACGAATACAAAGTCCACTTCCATCAACTCAGCGCGGAAGAGATGAAAGAATGCAATACCGTAGATGCGAGAACCGGTAGGCGATTAGAAGACGAGCCGGCGGTGATTTATTGTGGACGCAAACCCGATGATATTATCCTTTCAGCGGGAGTGCTGGAGGAAGAGAGCTAAGGAACATCAATTTTTTCTTTTTTGGAGGTGAAACAAGAATGCATATGTTGATTTGTGCAATTGTATATGCGTGCGATAAAGAGGAAGCGCTGGAAAGGGGAGAAACTATATTCGAGAGATTGGTCGAAAGAGGTATTTTTGACTATTTCGACTCGCCGAAAGAAAGGTGGGGCGATATCCCCGCAGTTATCAATATAGAGCACCCAGATGCGAAGAAGTTAATAGATGATGCGATGGATAAGACATGGAAAGAATTTAAAGAGAACATTACGGTAGTGCGGAAGTTACTCGATGCGTATACGGACGAGGAGATTTTTGAAGAGGAAGCAAAAGAGGAGAAGATTGGCAGTGGAGGATTCGACCCGATAGGAATAGCACGCCACTATTTCTATTGTGTTGGTCGCTGTCAAGAACCCGCCGTTAAAACAGCGGGCTTGCGAGTGCCGGGGCTCGCAACGCAAGTCTTGAATAGCCTCAGCCAGGGCGGACAACCGCCATCGGGCTACGTCACAGGAGGATATTCACCCCGGGGTGCCTCCCCAGCTCCGGGCTCTGAAGGGCGCTCCACCCCGGCTGGAGAGGGTTCCCGCACGGGAGCCGACACGCCTCCTGCTGACATTGGCGAGGGGACGCTTTCGGGAGAAAGCAACCACTCCAAAGGGAGGATTATCTCCAATCCGCGAGTGCCTGTTTTTGCTCCCGATGGCGAGCCGTTGATGCCCACTAAAGCGTCACGTGCGAGGAGGTGGATAAGAGAAGGCAAGGCGAAGCCGGTGAGGACTAAACTCGGTATATTCGCAGTGCAATTGACAAGAGAGCCGTCCAGCAGAGCGAAACAACCCGTCGTATTGGGTATAGACCCCGGCAGTAAATACACGGGTGTGGCGGTCGCGAGTGCGAAGGCGACACTGTACAGTTATAATCTGGAACTGCCGGATAACGTAAAGGATCGTATGGCGAAGCGTAGAGAATTGAGGAGAAATAGACGGTATCGTAAATGCCGGAGGCGCAAATGTAGATTCCTCAACAGGACTGGACACAAAATCGCACCGAGCATACTGGCGCGCAAGCAGCTGGAACTGCGCATAGCGCAGGAACTCGCAAAGGTGTATCCAATAAGCGAGATAAAAGTGGAGGATGTAGCATTTGACCACCGAGCGAGTAGAAACGGCAAGAACTTCTCGCAGGTGGAGATAGGTAAGAACTGGCTGATTACGGAACTGAGCAAGATAGCGCCGACAACCACCGCCAAGGGCTGGCAGACCGCACAAAGGCGGAAAGAATTGGGGTTGAAAAAGACGAGTGATAAGGCTGCGCGCGTGCCGGAGGCGCACGTCACGGACGCGATAGCATTGTGCTCGTTAGCACTTGGCGACATTACCCTAACGCCGTTTCCGTTTGACGTGATAACGCGACCGAAATATTCGAGACGGAAGTTGCACATGGAGCAGCCTGCGAAAGGCGGAGTGAGGAAACCGTATGGAGGCACGACGACACCGTTCGTGTTCAGAAAGGGCGACTACGTGGAGGCAACGAGTGGCAATAGGACTGTAAGGGGGTGGGTATCGGGCTATACGAAGAACAAGATTTCAGTCTCGGACTTCAACTGGAAGCGAATAGGGCAATTTGTGGTATCGAAGGTGAGGTTACTGGAGCGAAATGTGGGTTTGTTATTAAAGAGTAAGGAGGTGAGAGGGGGCGAATTCCTCACACCGTCAAGACGGTGTGTCTCCTTCGCCCGTGTTCTATGACGGGGCGTATAAGGATTTAGATATCTGGGTCGTCCCTGCGGATGTTCATTTCTGAAAAGCGGAACTGACGCACAAGCAACCAACTCAGCACTTTTATTTTTTAATCTTTTATAATATTATAATATTATACTTATATTGTTGGAGGTGAAAGAGGGTATGATAATAATAAAAACCTTTTCGGAAGAAGATAAAGAGATAGTTTTTGAGGACGAGCGAGGAGTAGAGCACAGACTCTCGTTTGACGATGT
>Ga0164310_10000100_pt1 | contig 41766 bp, 25 predicted proteins | sample GuaBasSedimGuay1_FD_121795 | JGI IMG/M metagenome (GOLD analysis project Ga0164310, IMG submission 121795) | Subseafloor sediment microbial communities from Guaymas Basin, Gulf of California, Mexico - Guay1, Core 4569-9, 0-3 cm | ecosystem: Environmental > Aquatic > Marine > Hydrothermal vents... | reverse complement strand
GTTTTTATATTTAATGTACACCTCTTTGATGATAGTGTACCTTGGAAACAGCCTTTTTAATGAGTAATACAGATTATCCGCTATTTTGCTCATATTGCTCCTTGAGACCAGTCATTTCAATAATCTTATCCCGCAGGCCATTATAAAAATCGTCATTTTCTCTCAAGAAATCAACAGCATTTTCCTCTCCCTGAGCAAAATTATCATCATCGTGATAGAAATAAGCACCTCTCTTTTCAATTAGTCCAAGACCCTCAGAAAGAACAAGCACCTCACGATGGATATCATAACCAACACCATAAATCAGAGGAACCTGCGCCTTTCTGTACGGCGGTGCGAGTTTATTTTTCTTTATATCAAAAGTTGTTTTGTGGCCAATCACATCACCTGTTATTGGATCCACAATCCGTTGGTTTTTGAATGCCCCACCAGAAACCTGAATCCTGCCGGTGGCATAAAAATCCAAAGCGGAACCCCCTGTTGTAGTAGTAGGGTCACCCCAACTACCAATCTTGGTTCTAATCTGATTAATAAAAATAATCAATGTGTTTGTTTCACTTGCCAATGGGCTAAAACGCCTCATCGCCTTACTCATAAGACGAGCAAGTAAACCGATATGCTCATCAGCAATGGCTGAATTAGCTTCCGCCCTTGGAATAAGTGCTGAAACACTATCTACAACCGCTACATCTATCTCACCTGTCTTGACCAGGGTCTCCACCGCATCCAGGTTATCATCTCCGCTAAAAGCTCTAATAAGTTCCACGTCATCGATGTTTACCCCCATAGCTTTGAATAATTTAGGATCTGCGGCATGTTCTGCATCACAGAAACAACATTTCATCCCACGCTGCTGGGCTTGTGCCATAATACTCATAGCTAACGTGGTCTTACCACACGACGGCTCCCCGAACAATTCGTAGATACGCCCTTTGGCTACACCACCCCTGCCCAATGCGATGTCGAGTCCAAGCGACCCCGTAGGAATAGTTTGGATGTGCAACTCACCTTGTTCACTCATTTTTCCTATAATACTACCATACTTCTTTACAATGGCCTTTTTAGCCAACTCCAAACTATTAACACCCTTTTTAACCTTAGCTTCCTTCTTTTTTGGCATATTATATCCCTTCTAATCTTAGGTATTCTTCACCTTTTTCTTCTAAAACTTTGTCGAGCATTTCTTTTTCAAGCTGCTCACGACGAACTTCCTTTGCTTCTTCTTTTTTCTTTAAAATTATATGAACCAATTTTTCCGTAACCCATCCCATACTTTCTTGCCCAAAAATACCAAAACTTGTTGGATTATTCTTGAATTTGAACTCATCTGCATACTTAAAAAGAGATTCTATCATAAAAGCGCACTCTTTTATGGCATCTTCCTTTGAAAGCTGAGATGCATTCATTCTATTCTCTACAAAACGTTTGGCAATTGCCCGATCTTTGGGGATATTCCTATAATAACCCATTGGACTGGGGTAATGATAATCCACCAATGCATAAAAGAAACGAATAAGCTCATGTATATTTTTAATATTCTTATAGGTTACTGAGACTGGCGCAACCACCTTATACCCGCATTCTTTTAAATATTCAGCACACTTATTCTCAATCACCTGCTCCCTTATAATACTATTATGTAGGATGGCTTCCGATAATTCAGTCAATATTTCTTCCTTGGACATATTACGAACGACTCCTCAACGGTACAATCAGAGATTTTTGATCATGATACAATGCTGAATCAAAAAAGACATTCTTTGACGGATCTCTTGAAAATCTCATAGAAATATCTTCTGCTTTGATCGCATCTAATGTCTTTAATAGTAAATTTCCGTCAAGATCAATAGTCAATTCATCAGAAAATTCAAACTCACAGTCGCATATAAAATTACCATCATCATTGAAAAATGTAAGTTTTTTATTTTCTATCTTGATAGAGATTCTAAAATAATCTTTTTGATCCAACGAGTCCATGAAAGGCATTATGTTGCTCAGAAAAACAGTTTTAGGAACAATAACCTCTTCTTCGTAGTCATCAAAAATACTGCCGTACTCGGGGTATTCATTGCCTATAATAATCTTCCCCCAAAAAATGATGTCTCCTACACGCATTTTAATATCTTTTTCAGTCACCTCAAACTCAAGTTCCGCATCAGACATAAGCAGCCGCCTAAGACCCATAATAAAATCCAATTTGATGACTACCATTTTATCATCTAAATTACAGGTGTTATCAATTACAAATTCAGATAACGCACGGCCATCGGTGCCGGCAAAATGAATTTTATCTTTAGTGAATTTAAGACACATCCCACGAAGAGGTGCTGACATACAATTACTATCAATCGCATACAACACTTTACTTATGGCTGTCTTCATTGCATCTGAATTAAGTGTAAAGGTAGGTGTTTCGAAGTCGCTAAATTTATTAATACCTGCTGCATTGAAAACCTTTAATTTCATTCTTCCGTTCGATACCTTGCCATTTGCAAAAGTATTTTTAACAGAGACAATTACATTACGCTCATCTCCTTTAAATACAAAATCTTTTGCTCCTTCCTTCTTGTCTTCATCCCAAGAACTAAACGGAGTTACAAAAGATTTTAATTTGCTAAATACAACAGAGGCCCGACCTGTCTCAGCGACTGAAACATTTTTGGTGTGGATAGATAGGCCGGTAGAAAAGTTATTAGACAAAAATAGTACAGAATTATCATCAACTTCTATTAAGATCCTACCTTGTGGTTCAACTGTGTTTATTTTTGCCGTAATAACCAACAAATTGACAATGCCCTGTAGTTCATTAACAGGAATGCTAAATTTCATGTATAAAACTCTCCTTTAAAATTATTCTCCAACTTCAGCTATACATAATCTAATACATTTTTTTCATTTGTCAAGAACTTTTTTCAACTTTTGTTGGTCTATCCGATAAGACCAACGCCCTCGTCTTCATATCCAACTGCAACAGGGGCATCTAAATTACCAACGATACTGGCTGATAATGAATTCTTAGACGATGCTGTATAAATAGGCCTAATATGGGCCTCTAATTTAACCGCCATACTATTATGCACTGTGTTTATAATCGCTCCTAGATCGATAGATGCCTCCCATGTGACAAATTCAATCATGTCACGAATCGCTTCATCAACACTGTTGTATTTTCTTATGTCATACAACGTAGCGGCTCTAAATAATTTTCGTTTTGTGTGCAGGCGTCTATTTTCAGGGCTAAACCCTTTAACTCCCATCGCCCATTTGTCTAGAAATTCTCTAGCAAATGCCTTATCACCCGCAGATAAATATAAATACTCTTTGACAGCGTCGACGAAACTAAATTCAACTACCTTATTAAGTTCCAATGACCTATCTTGTTCGGAACGTGGTTTATATACTTTTGCCTTGTTTTTATAATGTTCAAAGTGATAAAATGCCAAAGGTACTGGTGTGATAGATGCAGAAAGATCACCCACAACAGGGTATCCTAAGACATATGCTGTCAAATCCGTACTCGCCTTGAACAAATCAAAAGTTATAGGTAATTTGTCATAACTTATTGCGCTGCCTGACTCTATTATAATACTTATTGGCAATTTGTCAAGTGTGTTGGCAAACAAAGTTTCACCTATATACGCAGAAAGATCTTTACGGGAATAAAATTTGATCCCTTTTAAATATGCGCCAAGATCTTTTTTAAACACACTAGTTATTGTTGAGGGTAGGTTCACAAACATGGACTTGCCACACGATACATTGATCATTGCCTGTAAGTCCTTGTTGTTCAACGTAATCAAGCCCAAAATAGTGGTCAACTTGATCATTTTTGGAAATATAGAAGCATTTAAATCATGGAAACCAACCGGAAGAATTTCTGCTGACAACACTCCATATGGAGGAATCACCAACCGTGCAGACAAATCTTTATGATCCCAAGGGTATATGGTCCCAGATAAATCGGTGTACTCAGCAAGGCCAAAAGTGGACTTGACATAAGCACTTAAATTACGCAATTCTCCCCTAGAAGTAATAGAAGCAGTTAGATTATATGGATAATCCTTACCATTTAATATAGCCCCAAGATTCGCTTCCTGCCAACCATGTATCTGTGCATACAATCGTACATAGGGAATCGGTATAATTGTTGTTGGTAGGTCTTTTATTTCATAAGCAAATATATATGCTGATAGATATTTATATTGAAATGCTCTTATATATGCTGGTAAATCTAAGTGAGCTTCCCTTACCCAGCCTTTTAAGCGCGCGGACAACTCTACCCATGGGTGAGCACCAATAATACCGCCTAAGTCCGAATAAGGTTTACCCTTGATGTAGGCATTAAGGTCTAATGCATTCCAGCCATGCACATTAGCATACAAATAATCTTCTGGCCACACCTTCAAATATGCTGGCAAATCTTTTGGAGGCACGCCATACAACGACGCTGGCAAATCTTCTGTTACAAGTCCCTCCAACAGTGCATTAAGATCGGAGGCCTGCCAACCATACAATGATGCTGGCAAATCTTTCGGGCTACGTTGAAAAACATGGATATAAGCTGACAAATTACTTGGTGGGTGGGTGTCAATAAATGCTGATAGATCTTTTATTGCAAACCCATATATCTTTGCGGGCAAATTCAAATGCTCGTATGATTTAATAAAAGCCGGTAGATCTACAGGGACTTCGCTTTCTATTAATTGCTTCAAAAACGCTGACAAATCAGCACTACCTTGCCTTTTTTGTTTAACCTCAATAAAAGCACCTAAATCCCTAATACCGCCATAAACACAAGGTCCCTTTAATATCTGAACGCCATATGCAGAGTAACCAACCACATAAGTAGGACAATGCTTCTTATAAGTATAGGTAGATTCTTGATAAATCCCCATTACTTGAATCGCGGCCTTCAGGTCAGAAGTAGAATAGTCCGGATGAAAGTCTGCGTTGGTTGGATTATACGTAGGTTTAATATATCCAGCATCTGTAAACTTAAAAGGTATCCCAGTACTGTCTGGTGGTGTGTATCCTGCCATTATTACCCTCTAGACCCCACATTAAGATCTTCTACATCTTCACCGCCAAGTTCTTCGTTAAACGCGCCGGCGTGTGTTTTTGTATAAAAATCTACCAGCATTTTACTAGACAAATCAACTACAGATAATGCTGCGCCGGCGCCTTTGGAAGCAACATATATTTTAAAAGATGAACGAGTAGCGTTTTCATCCGCTACTATAGATATAAAATCATTACTAAAACCGCCCAAAACCTTAAACAGATTACCAACAAAATTAAAAATAAGTGGTTGTTCTGGTTCGGAGTATGTAGCATCTTTAAAATTAAACTCAAGTATATCACTCATAATTACACCGCCGTATAATAAATGTCTGTTTCATAAGTGGCTTCATCTATCACATATACACCAGATGAAGTAGCTATAAATAGTGTGTTTTTAGTACCACCAACCGCTGTATGCGCTGTGACAAATAAATCATTTATTACCAATCCCGAATCAACCGTAAACACTTCATCAGGTTCTGACCAATCCATCAAAGTGGTGTTTATTTTGTTTATAAAATAATCGGTTCCAGAACTTGTCAAATAATAAGCCGCTCTTCCAGGAGGCATAAAACATTTATAAGCACCCGAAACAGTAGTAGAACTCCTATATCCGTTTGGTTCTAGTTTATACACATCAACACCGGAGGCTGTGCAGCAGATAAGTCTGTCATCCTGTCCGTGAATATGTTCAACATTGTTGCTGGTTATGAATGGGGTATGCACAAAAAGCTTAACATAACTAGTCAGGTCGATTGGAGTAATTATGTTAATATGTATGTCATCTTTTGCCAAATATACTATACCATCATTTAATGTTCCAAAAAATACATAAGAATTATTTGCCCACACTGTTGTAAATCCACCAGTGTGTTCTATATAAGCACCAGTTAACTCACTTTCAATCTCTACAATATCAGAACCAGAGATAGTAGTAGTATAAACATACTTTTCGTCCGTCCAAATGTTCATTATTATGACCCCGAAATTGTAGTAGGAATAACATCCCCATATATTAAATCATTATAACTAAAACCAGCTGCGTCATCTAAACAAACTATATCATGCGTACCACTATAAGTAGTTTCCAAATAAAAGTAACCTGTGCCGCTGGCAGAAGTAGTTTCGTCTACCAGATATCCAGTGTCTTTTCTATACGCCCGAACAATTCTGCCTGGTGCAGGGTAACCGAGCTCAGTGACTGTCCCATCAAAATAGTACTTACTATATTCAGGAAATTCAATTATTTGAACCGAAGAATAAGAATTCATGCCTGTAGTGGCGCGTGTGGCCTGTACCTTACTTCCAGATGTGGTGATCTCCATTTTAGTACAAGCCTCTGGAATATAATTAGTACTGGTATAACTAACTCTACTATTTAAATTAAGCACACTAGATAATGCAATAGATCTAGAATCATCCACTTTGTTTATGTCTGTCTCATAGGTAGTATCAGATGTGTTATATGACGGCAAAAAATTTTGAACAGATACATCCAATTTAGGACTGAACTCTACACCATATATTTTTACAGCGACATTATAACTAGTATTATTCCTATTAACAGTGACTCCCCGCATAGTTTTATATACACGACATGCTGAATATCCTGGCGCAGCGTCCGTTCGGTACGCGCTATAAGTAGCCATTAAAAAAGTTTTACTTGGGTTAGGAATATCTTCCGGAAAGAAAAACTCAGTATTACTACCAGTCAATGTGTCTTCTATTAATTGTACAGAAAAGTCATCGGACAAGGACTCCACCACATAATATTGCCCGGCCAGCGCTCCTGCAGCCGTTATCCGACTTAAGGTTAAAGTAGTAGTATCCGATATTTTGGCACACATGGTGTTAACGTCAAACCTATTTGACGTACTAATAGCATAATAGGGTGCTACAACAAAAGTCTTATCTAAATCTACTTCCTCAATAGTGATATCTAAAGATGTGCCGGACATAACAAAACCACCTTTTTGAATTTTAACCCTGCTAGGATTAAATTCAACAACGTATACTTTCATGCCTATATTGCCGGCACTAGCAATAGGGTTGTAACGTTCTGCTACGATCTTATTACCATCAAATAACAATGCTGCCGCAATAGTTTCAGACAGAGTGTTGTTACTAGAAGCAGAATTATAACTAAAAAATGGAACACAATTACTAGTTATCTGTCCTTTAGTTAAATAATCTATTTGCTCATACTCATTACCAGACAAAACCAGATCAAAAGACTCGATCGACCTAACAAACGACTGCGTGGTTGGAACTATCGGTGCAGAAGGTGAATAACCAATCCAGTCAATCACCACAATTTCGGTTCTGGATTCAACATTAGCTCTTTCTCTTTTCATTTCAATAGAAGAACCTGAGAGTTTTGCCGTTATAAAGCCATTGGCCACATAATTATTGGATGTGTAGTTAGTCGCACAAATATTGTTGTCCATGGGAGAGTATAATGTAGTAGTAGCACTATTAAAGCGACTATTCAATGTCTGAGTTTTACTTTTATCACTGCTTCCAAATATCTGAAGCACGTAGTCCACGTGCTCTTTATCATCCGTAAACTTAATCATAAAAGTATTCTGGTAGATATTATAACTAGAGGAATACCTATAGTATTGCAACACTTTGGTGCCCCTATGTACTATATAACATCCAGTATAACCAGGTACTTGATCGCTCCTACTGGTGGCGTAAGAACTAATAACAAAAACAGACCCTGGGTTCATTTCCATTGTAGGATATATATTATTAGAAGTCCCACCAAAAGTAGACATGGTAGATTCTACTTCAAAATTGCCTTTCAAATCCTCGAACGTAAAATATGTTCCTACCCATGTATAAGATGCTGTGTATCTATAAAATGAAATTTCAGTGGAAGACGAAAAAGAACCACGAACAAGTGTATAATCAGCATGAGAGGACGAAACATTCAATGTCCCATGAAATACCAACGCCGTCTTATTGAGGTCAACCCCAGATACAGTAGTGGTATTTGTGGTCGTTGACAAAAGAACAGACCCAGAATTAACTTCTACCTGATCAGGATAAAATTCAACTACATTAACATTTACAGTGGTGTCATCATTTAAAGATATTCTTTGTACACACAATAGATTGGGCTCTTCAAACCAAACATTTACAAACTTATCTACAAACTCTGTCTGATGAGTAGCCCGCAAAGAGGTTAGTGGAATACAATTAGACACATCCTGTCCCTTAGTAAGTTCATAATCCTTGTACCACAAGAAGTCGCTACTATCAAAAGCAATCTCAACTGCTTCTACGGACTTTACGAACGTTTTATCTGGGTCTAACGGCGTTGATGACCCAGTAGACAAAGATTCACCATTCCAATCAATAACTTGAACAAAACCATGTGATGCAACGTTGGCATTGTTTCTCACGACATAAACACCACTGGCGGTGGTTAGATGTGTACCACAAAAACCGTTGTTAGTATAATTATTAGAAGCGTAATCTGTCCTGAAACTGCCCTGGACATTGTCACACATAACCATGGAAGACGCAGTATTAACTGGTCGCTCAAGAACAATATTGGTAGATGCATCTGAAGTACCAAATGCTACGAATTTATGTTGTGCATGATATTTATCATCCTCAAACTTTATATAAAACGATGCCGCGTAAATATTACCAGAACTGCCATGTCTATTCCACCTTACTAATCTATTAGTTATGGGATATGTATAGCATAAACTATACCCTGGTACTATACCACCGTATGTTGAGTAATAGGAGGAGATAAGGAGTCCTCTACACATACTAGACGGATCGGATAAAGTAGCATCCGCCCACGTACCACCACCACCCCAATCTATATGCTGTACAGAAAACTGCTCATTTAGCGCCTCAAATATATAGTAATGACCTTCAATAGTTCCAGTAGAAGCGCCCCTACTAAATTCTATCTGAGTACTACTATTAAATTTACCCCGCACTAAATTATAGTCACCTCTGTTACTAGTCACACCCTTATGATAGAAGACCATAGCTGTTCTATCTAGATCTACACCACTTACGGTTACTGTCTGAGTAGTACCACTCATAGAAAAGGTACCCTGCTGTACCTTCACTTCATTCGAATCAAATTCTACTAAATATACACGACAATATTTACGGGCATCAGTAGTCACGCGCTCTAAATTAATATAATCATTTCCAGCGCTGGAAGAAAGGTATATATCCATCATATGGCCATAAATTAAATTACTTCCACCACTACCAGAAAAGAAAGGCACACAATTATCCGTATCCTGGCTCTTACTTAAAGTCCCAGAGTTAGTTGTATCATCAACAGTAATATTAAAGAATTCAACCGATTTAACTATATTAGCCATTACTTACACCTTTTTTAATTTTTGCAAGTCTTCCACAGATTTTGTGAATGCTTTGTATGCTGCAAAACGACCATCAAAAATGTAATTTAATCCATCATTTACCACATAAACCCAGCCAGTGTCTATGTTAGATGTCTTATCTGCCCATATATTATTTATATTATTTGTAGTGCCACCTAGTACCCTCTTGGTGTTCAATTCATAAATACTTTCGTACATCTCCCATTCGTCCACTATTATTTTATCATTGGTACCTGCCCAATTATTCCTCATTACTACTTTGTAAGCCCAAAATGCTTGTATATTTTCAAACTTTATATCCTGCCATCTCGTGTTGTAGTACTCAAAGTATGGTGCATTAGTAGGATAATTAGTAAGCAAAGGAGTCCACGTATTGAAATCATTTGAACCATAGATATCTATTTCTTTAGGAAAATACTTATCATTATCATGATATACAGAGGGAAGTAAACGTATTTTGCTAAGAGTATGCGCTTTAAAACTTTGTTCTCTTCTAAACATCCGCCAACGCCTTACCCTATGCGCTTTTCCTCCAAGCGTACTTTGCACAACAAGTCTATAAAAAGTAAACTTATTGTAATTATCAAAGTAAAAAGTATGCCAATCATCAGATGGCGAACAAGTACCAGACACCAATGTAGTCCAATCCACCTCATCGGCGGTCAACGGTGACGTAAAACCCCCTTGAAACATAAAATCCTTCGGCATGTAATCCACACCCTCGCCCTTAAAACTAAACACGTTGATATTAACTCCTGGAACAGGAAACTCCAATGCAATCCACCCAGCTTCATCAAGTGCCTGCCAATAACGTAAACCTCTGGCATCGTATACATCCGAAAATTCGCTCACTTCTAAACAGACCATGCCAGAATCTGGGTTATATTTATATGGGTACAACCCAACACTCTGTCCTACTAAATCCACGTGATTTCTACCGAAATCTATAATTACTTCAACTTCATCTGAATCCACCTCAAAATATGAGTCCATTTGCCCTATTAATTGATCAGACAACTTATACGGATCTCCGCCAGAATCTGAAAAATGCGCATAACTAATATCAACTACATTTGGGCCGTACTTATCAAAATCTATTAATGGTTGTTTTACATACTCTATTGACACATATAGCTGTGATGTGTCTATTTCAAATTCTTTTTCGTAGTATTCACGAACAACAATATTACCCACATAGACATATTCGAAACCACGATAATTATATCCTGCTACACTTACTTTGGTAGGTCGCGTATCACCCTCATCACGTCTCTCCAAAGAAAACAACATATCTTCCTTGTTATTCCGATTTCGTAACTCAAAAGATACATAATCCTCGGACTCTCGATACCCCACAAGCATTCTATTATAATTATTAATGTCTAAAGAGTCTTTATAATAATTAACATATGTGCTCGTTATTTGTGCGTTTGTATTAATTTTTCCATTTGGAAAATAATACACTGTGAAAGGGTTTTCATTACCTTTGATTAATACTCTAAAGTCTGAGTAAGAATTATCACCGTAATCAGTCTGTTTCCAAAACGTATCAATATCCACTGCCCACTTAGTTTTACCGGACAACACTGAATTCTTCGTGGTCAGGTATGTGTTATAACGCATCCTTAAACCATAGTTTTCAAAGTAAATATCACCACTATGATTTAACTTATTACTATCAATGAGACCATTTCTAAAATCCACAGCAAAGTAAAATGGTATACTATCTATATCACTACTTCCAATATCGCTTTCGCGGCCAAAAAACATGTATAAAACACGAGATTCGTTTAAATCCAAGTCGGGCACATTAATCCAAACATTTAAATTCTGAGTGGACAAATCAAAACGAGACACCCAATAACGCAGCGCACCAGAACCAGTATAACTCTCAGCAAACCGAATATCCTTGGCGTCCGACTCCAATAATTGAAAATTAAAATTAGCCGCAGTTAATGATAAATGCACCAACGCATTCTCTCGATGAGATAGTCCAGGTTCCTTGACCACGAATGGTCGAACATATTTATACATGTCGGGGCTTACTGGCTCTGCATAATAGTAAGACATATTATAACTTAGTCCTCCACCACGTAAGTAAATTAGTATTATAGGACGAATCTACTTTAAACATACCATCGTCAGGCACATCTACTTTAATATAAGCATTTTTATGATTATACGTCTCTATGTCTTTTATCTCCACAAAAGGTTGACAATAAATATTTTTTACTATTGGAGGAGTATAGTACCAATAAAAATAAGAAAGCGCTTCATTCACTTTAAACTTTGTAACAGTAACATCCCTAGCAGAATCAACACGTATGCCAGCATCCAAACTTTTTACTCCCGCAAAATTTATATACTGATTGTAGTACCAGGAATGTGCTGTGTTATACGTATGGCACGTAACTTCCTCCCAAATTGTGCCATTATAGTGACGCATACGAATTTGCCTGCCATTATCAAATCTACTAAAAGCTATAATACCACTCCCATCAATCGCTGATGAAGGAAACGTAGCAGTTTCCTGAAAATATGCACGATCTGTGGGACCGTATTGTGCTCTAGCACCACGTGCTTGCACCTGTAGAGTAATATCAGATACGGTTCTTGTCAAATTAGCTCTATAGTACTGATCATCACTGTCGTTGGTGGTGTTGTTTGGATACATATAAAAACGTATATATACCGACCCAGAAATAGTAACCTGCGGCACAGTGTAATGAACTTCAAACTCGTCAAAATTACTACCAGAAGACTTTTTAAAATACCATTTTCTATAAGAATCGACTTTGATTGGCTCTGACATCCCTGGATGATTATGCCCAGTAAACACTAAATCGTTGTTAGCAATCACTACTTTATCATCATAATAATTCCATCTATGTTCGGCAGGCCTGTTGTTTAAACTACCATCAAATATATCATTCGGCGTCCAATTTTCATTTAAAGACGGGTTCTCATAGAGATCAGAGGGCGAGTTTGGTCGCAATGTTAGTTCCGCTTGATAATACGTGTTCTGTGTTAAATACAATGAATCATTATTTGTTTTTTTATAACTTAAAGACTGCCATCCTTGGTCTATAAGCAACGGATATTTAGAGTCCCATACGGTGCCTTCATCAGGGAGGCTGTCTACGAAATATGGCGAGTATATATGCTCTTTGCTCCCAGAGTTCAATGTTTTAGTAATTCTACCTAAGTATTTGTCAACAAAATAACACTTTCCATCACCAGAGTTCACCCAACATCCTCCAGAAACCACGGTAAAATCATTGGCGGCTATAACAGAAACTGTGAACATTTTTCTGGCCAAACCTGGTGTGTCTTCGATCAAGATGTACGATACATTAGCGCCTTGTAGTAACCAAAGAGCCTCCGCACCCTCATCCATAGACAGAATAGTTATGGCATCTCCTTCAACAAAATTATCTAATCTGTTAACAAAAAGCCCGTTTTCATCCACACGATACAAACTCAAGTACCCATCTCTATGATCATTAACAAACCAACAACCACCATTTGGGTGTGCTGCACAGGGTCCTAAAATTCTAAAATCCTCTATCTGCACGCTTAGAAAAATATTCCCAGAACCATCGCCGCGTATCAGCATTCGGTTAGGAGGGTCCGTGTACCACACATAATTAGCATTATCTTCTACGGAGAATCCAGCTATCACCTGAGTACTATGAAATAGTTTTAATGTAGGCGCGGCAGAAACACTTGGATAATAAAGTAGATAATCACCAGCTTTATCCGCATCATTACCACTAACGCCGTATCTGGCATAAAAGTGTATCCAACCACCGCCGGATGAATCTATCTCTAATTTTTTCAAATTTATGTAGTCAGAATACGCAGACGTCATTACAATAGATCTACTTGTGGCAGAACCGGAATTATGATCCAAAGAAAACACATAAGCACCATGTGAAACAGCAACCACACCAAAAGATTTTCCGCTGTTTTTGTCTACTTTATACAAATAATGCTGCATATTTCCATGACTAGAACTAAACCCAAATAAGTTGTCATCTTGGTCAATCAATTCGCCAGTGTCTACATGGTACTCTTTATATCCTATATAATATGACTGACTATAATATCTAGAATATAATTTCCTATAAATATTATAGTTAAGAACACTAGTTGAATCCTTTAAATTAATAGTTTCTGAACTATCTTCTGGGTCTACTTTTACTCTGGAATCATAAGGTTTACTTTCATTATAAATCACTAATTTAGAATATAAATCATCTTCTGTTGTCGCAAAAATTTTTGTAGTGTATAGACCAGCGGTAAGATTAAACGCCATTGCTTCACCCACTAATGGATCTTCTGTGTCATGTTGAAATGTCAATTTATTGTTTCTTACAACAACACCTGTTCCACGCGTGCCTAAATCCCATGTATCTGTGCCTGCTATTTCCTTCCCTCCATAATCTATGCCGATCCAAGGACCATCTTCAGAATTAGAAACATAAATGGTTTCATCTATATTTGTAAATGAAGGCTCTAATCTAACATATGCCGTTGCCGTCATTGTCGTACTATTATATACCGGCACATAATAAATTTGGTACACCCCTTTTGACGCAATTGCTCTAAGTTCTTCTTGATTCCCATTGGGGCCGTAGTCGATAAGAGTGTCATCATTGAATACAGCAAAATAATGCACACTGCCACTAATACTGGGATCTAATGTATGAGTAAATCTTATTTTCGTGGGTGAAGAAGCACCAGAAACAGTAGTGTAGTAGTAATCATTACCCCACAGCGTAGGACTATCCATAAAACTTTCATAATATTCATTTATGTATTGAAATCTTATTCCAGACGCAACTGTACCGGAGGCGGAAGCAGAGTTGAAATAATAACGCATCTCGTCTATTTTAGTTCTTGTGCCAAAATCTAGATCCAGGCACAAAACATCTCCACCGGACAAGGTAATGACTGGTTCAACACTGGAATCCACTAGACTCTCTATCTGTTGATAGGTTAGTGCTACATTACCATTAGTGTGATTGACTTTAAGTATAAAATGTTTGGCCAAATTAAACTGCATATATTACACCCCTATGTACCATTGAGTAAGTAATTTAACTGTTCTACTCATATCTTTCAAAACCATCATGTTCTCAGGAATCACCGATCTTACATAAACACTAACCTCATCACCGTCCGGAACCTGCCTATAAATGAACGGAAGATGTGGATCGTCTACCTTATAAAAGGTTACATTATCTCTAGAAATTTCAATCAAATCAGCAGTTGAAACAGATGAAAACAACTCGCCAGTAAAGTCATACATATCTTTATAAAAATCAGTCCTAGCATAACTATATATCTTCACATGCGCAATTACTGCAGAGATAGCAGAGTGTCTTCCTGGGTTATCATACAAAGCATTGGCAGAACCAGCACCACCTAAAATAAACGTAGAATATTTATCATCCTCATAAAACCAAGGGTCATTAATTTCCAAAACACTCACACCATTGATGAATAGTTGCAACGTAGTACCAGCCGAATCTATCCCCTTCCCATTATTTGAAAAAGCAAGAGCAAAAAACCATGGGTCATCGATAGGAAAATCCTTTATGTCCGGCACTTCCAAAACCACTCTTTTAAAAGCCCCTGCAGTTGATATAGTGTTCCCGTAATACACCATAATACCGGCAGTAGTCAAAGCACTTCCTAAAACATCACCAGCGCCGGTGGTCATTGTAAAAATATTTCTAGATGCTGTTTCACCGTATTCATCCATACCATTGAAGTAAGTGTCCGGTCTTATCCACATACTAATGGCACCAGAAGCCAAGCTTATACTTGACATTGGAAAAGTAACACTGTCATTATTCGCTAAGTACAATCCTGGTGCATCAGAAATATGATCTTCAAATATATTTCTATCTAATGTGAAACCATCAATCTCAAACATAAAGGGTCTAGTGTTGTTACCTTTGAACTGGAAATCTATAGATTTAAGATCTATTTTATTCGGTGTTCGAGGATCTGAATCAACTGTGCCTAATTGATTAAAATCTACATAATCAGCCCCCTTAAAACGAAGGAACATTTCATTCCATCCCTCATGCACTGCTCCTGACATGGAAGTAAAATACCATTCATAGTAAATCTGTTGACCTGTTGTTGTACCATCTTTGCCACCAAAACGAATTTTTCCGGCCGACCAATCAACCGCATCATAATCACTTATATACCACCTAAACGCGAGTGCATCGCGCCACGTACATTTATCATCAACACCAAAATGATCTCCCTCTATAAAGGTAACCTTTGCCATGTCATTCGACTTAGGATAATCTACCTTTAATGCAGTTGTGCAGTAATAATATGACATGTCCAAAGCATTACTAACACTGCAATTTGTAGCTGACCACCAATGAAAGTGCTCTACTGGATTAGGTGCCCCCACTGAATGCACAGTAAGATGTTTCAACAAACGTTCGCCTGATTTGTAATCAGTAGCATCCAAGTTCTTAGTGACCACCCATTGTTCATACACTTCTGAGCTACCCCATTTATCAAAATAAACTTTTTCGGGCTCAGACCAAATAGAATCAGAATAACAAGTGTTTTCGGAATTTGATATCCAATCTTGTGTATCATCCTCTTTCCACGGACCTATGACGCCAGGAACACCCTCTAAATAAAATTGATCTTTTAAATTAATCGCGATAATAGGATAATCATCACTAGATATAATAGAAAAACCATAATAAGGATAAATTTCTATTTCACGCAAGACAGGCCCTATGAAATTGACATGCTCTTCAGAATTCAACGCTATGTATGAAGGAGACGTGTCATAAGTAAAAACAACCACACGTACCCACCTTGCTTTAATTGGTGTATCCAGATCATGCACTCTTTCCACTAAACTGTTGTTGTCTATGGAGAAGATAGTTGTATAATTTCCTGCCGTTTCCGCAGCTTCAATAGTGTATTTATGAATCATATGCGTTGATAAGTTAGTACCATCCGCAGGATCCGCCGCAGCATGCTTCATTATTATCCTATAAATCTCTTGTACTTCACCCAAGTCTATTATAAAGTAAGGTTCTATTACTTCTTCACTCACACCCCAACATTTATAAATATTGAACTCATCATCACCATCCACTAGAGCTAACATAGACATAGGTCCGTAGGTATCAGTACCACTTACAGTAGCACTAAAAGCTAGGTTCTTATTACCCCCAGAATACATAGTAACTGCTGGTCCTAATGGTGTCCAAGAATTATTGTACCCTGTAGCAGGCGCTATTTGTTCTGAAATTCTTGTATAAACTCCTAATCGTTTTAGTAATCTATCCTGACTATCACCATTCAATAAAGTAAACATCACCCATCGAGCGTTCTCTATATCTGAGTGAAAAAGAACACCTTTATTGATCGCAAAACGCGAGATATACAGATCAGCATCACCATATCCTGGAGAAAGAGGTTCCATTGTAAAAGAAGGTATCATGCGAACCCAAGATTTGTAATTAAGTGTATATTCGTATAACTTAGTCCAAACAGTATCCAGTATATCTTTTGCATAAAACGACAACGTGTGCCCTACCCTAGTCACTTTTATGGAACCACGTATAGGAACACCAGAAAGTTTTTCATATTTTAATACAAAGTCAGTGACATTATCCTTTATGTAAATTTTATACTCAAATAAACTATTAACATATCCAACTCGAACCTTGACACCAACATTACTATTAATAATATCGGGAAGAACAAATGATAATGCCCACGGATAAAACTGATTTGAAGACAGGACATAATCAAACTCCACATCAAAATCTAATTTAAAACCATATTTAAACGTGGCCTTTGAGTAATCACCAGTCTCTCCTTGACCATCCACAAACATATATAGCTTATCATCATAAATACAAACTAAGCCATTTCCATATTCTCTGGTCCATTCTTTTGGTGCAGCATAGTCGTCATCCACAAAGGAAGTGTCAACCTCGGCAGGTGTAATGTCAACAAAAGCTTCATAAACATTGTCGGTTTCGACACTGGAAAACACCGTATTTTTCGTGGGCGACGTTTCCGTTACATTTGGATCTCCGTAGTTTCTTATAAACTCTAAGTTGTATCTTTTTTCCAAATCAATGGCGAACATCGAATAATATTTAAAACTATACAAACTTCCTGGAATATAATAACTGTACTGACTTGGATACCATAAATCTATATTACAGTACTCCCCATAAATTTCATTAGTATCACTAATATATAGAGAGATTGTATAAAACCTTTCATATAGATGAGTGACTATTGGCAGTCGCGTATATGCAAACCTACCATACCTCAAATGATCTGAATCATCATTTAAATCAGTACAAGAAAATCTAAAATTTGTGATGTGCCCCTTGAAATATTTTCCAATCTCAAATTTATTGTTTCCCACAGCATATGTAAAATCCTGACTATTATTCACGTTCGCCCAAGATCTATAATTATAAAGACCGTCGGCTTTCCACACCAAGGTATCAGATGGATAATACTGAACATCATTTGTAACTACTATATTAACCCACTTATGGGGTTTAATGACGTCCATTGAATAATTTCCATCGGTATACAACGTGTTATCGTTCTGTACCCACACTAAACGCCATTTTCTATAGCTACTGCTTCTCTTTAATAACAGAGCAAAACAATTATCAGTGGAAATACCACTATCTATGTCGTATTCTCGTTGTTGCAGGATAACAAAATAATCTCTATCACCACGTCCCAAAAACACAGTATACGCATCAGGGATAAATTTTCCAACAGGTGGTGTAAAAGGAGAAGACCATCTAGCCATCCCTTTAGTAATACGCACCTCTTCCATGGTCATTAATGACTGATCATGCGTTGCGCTACTGTAGTACGAAGTTCCGATAAATATACTATGTTTTTCATCAACACCATAGGAACGTGCGTCCAATGAAACATCGTATTCAATTGATCCAGAAATAGTAGCAGTTCCTAATTCTAGCCCATCCCTGAATAAGTGAAGCTGATTACCCGCTCTACTTACTGCAACATGAAAGTAGTGTCCTAAAGTGGGATTGGCCCAATTGCCTGTGACCTTGTCTACGTCACCAAACTCGAACACTAATTTACCATCCACACTATCATAATAAAAATGGAATGTGTCTTTTCTGTAAAAAAGGGTTTCCTTGGAGGCGCCAAAAACATTGAACTTAAAATAACCATCCAATGTAAAATCATCAGTAGTAAAATCAAATTCACCTTTGTCTTCAATTTCCATATAGGCCGTTGAATCATAAAACCTATAAGCCCATCCAACATGCCCGTCTGATTCTGGTATACACTTCACATACTTATAATTTATCTTGTGACCATAACCGGAAACGTCTTTAACTAAATACGGCAATTCTTCCGGTTTCATCCAAAAATCCATAGTAAAACGCCGTCGATAAATTTTGTAGTCCGTCAACTCAGGCAGAGTCAGCCACGAGTTACCATCAAAATGAACGCTGCCTGTACTCTCAGGAAGTAATTTATTACGACCATCCAAATAACTATGCAATTCAAAATGATATAACTTTCCTTTTATTGCATTATTCGGTGGTGTAGTATTACTATAACTACTAAGACCTACAAACTCTGAAGACCACTGTATAGTAGATTGACAACTTCCACTAAAAGCCAAATCATTACCGTCAAAATCATCTGTCCAAGCATGCAAAGTATACGTATCAATGCCATCATATGTAAATTTCATATAATACTTAGTGTTTAACTGACATACCCCAAAATTTTGACTTTTAAAATAAGATGCAGCGTTTCTACTGTGATCATCTGAATTGTATATCCAGATCGCGGTCTGATTATACGTTATGTGGATAGTACAGCCATATAACGAATAATAATTATAGTAATGAGATCTACTCCCCTTAGTAAACCCCACATCTAGACTGCCGGCATTATTATGTAAATCGTTTAATTCAAAAGCAAACTTTAATTCCACTTGTGGACATTTATACCCATCGAACAATTCACCACCCCAATAAAATTCTGTATCCTTATCTATCTCACGAAGAATTCCCGCCGACAATCTTGTATCCGTCCAGCTAACTGAGCAACCTTCTATGGAGAAATCAAAATATCCAGGATATTGATAAGTACCGCTAACAAGCGTTCCACTAGATGGAACCCAATCAAAGTAAGTAAGATGTTGTAATGTGTAATCACTACTATTGGATGTATGCTCCCTGGATGCCCACTCTCTAACAGACGTAAGAGAAGTCAAATCAAGTAAATAAGTACCTGACACAGTAAATACACTTGAATCTATCGTAACATCGTTGTGCTCAATGACATCATTTTCGTAGTAACTGTAGTCTATTATTTTATTTTCCGGTTTATCCTCCAACAGATAAAACAAAGTATATCTATCTACGCCGCAATGTCTGTTTGAGTATGCTGTCCCGTAGTAATCTGTCACCGGCACCCAGTCCCATTTGGCATCATGATATATAACTAACTGATCTATTGATTTAGGCTCTCCTAAATCCATTGTTATATATTGTTTGTCTTTAATCACATAATAACTACCACTTACTGATTTATTATCCAAATGAGGCGCTGTGTCCTCTGCGCGGCCAGAAAAAACGTCTATATCCTTATCATGATAGAAGGAGCATTCTAACTCCTCACCTTCATAAAATACTCTAATTTCTCGAATGTTCCATGAATTATAACCACACTTCAATGCTAGCCGCCAATACCTATTCCTACTTAATATTGGTACATTTACTATACTATAGGTTCCTTTTGGTAAATTAGAAAAATTAATAGTGTTGTTCTCTAATCTCTTACCATTATCAAACTCCTCCCAAAGAGTTCCATCATCATAGGAAAAAAAGGCACGTTTACCTATAATTGAGTTGTCCAATGCATAACAACTACCATTTATAGCTACATTTTTATCTGCATTTCGTATGTAATAAGGATCCGTTTTTTTCAAATGGACAGACGGCCCCTTGTCTGATCTAAGCAGTGAATGGTAACCATCGAACTTATTATAGAAAGTCATATCTAGTTTATTACTAGTACTCCTAAGGATATCCACATACAAATCATAAGGATGACCGTAGTAATTCTTTAAAACCACTTCTTTTGTCTCACCAGTGGTACCCACACCACTGGTAGTCGTTATTAATACATTTTGACAATGAAGTCCTTCGACATACACATCATCAGCACTTACATTAAAAATAATGTCAGAAAATCTTGTGGGTAGAATAGGATTAATATCTATAGTCATGTATCTTGGCGTATCACCAACAGGTGCAATAGCTTCATTATCATCTGACTGGTAAATATCAGAAAATAACCAGTAATCTTCGTAAATTGAATAAGAAACAAACATCCCGCCAACTAATGTCGATCCTAGATCTGGCGCATATCCATAGATCTCCATTTCTGTTACTTTTGTAGATAGGTGATAGTCAGTGTAAATTCTAAACCCACGAGCAGAAATAGGTTCCCACTCATGAGACAATATTTTCCAATCCAATTGGGTCGCTTGATGGAGAGTGTCTTGATTTGTTATTCTAAACTCAGCAAAATACACAGGATTTCCTGGAATGGTAGAATCCCCAGGGATATACATCCCCGGACCACTAACATACTCAAGATTCATATGACCAATAGAAGGATTTGTAAATAGGTAATGTTTAACAGAGTCATAATCAGAATCCGTTTTTTCATAACGTTGTTTATCCAACGTTACGGCGGTGTATTCAGGAATTAAATTAAAATGGGGGTCATCTGCGTCGCCCAATGTATAGTAGTCACTTACATAATATGATAATGCGAAATTTCTAAAATTGTTTTCCTCTTTGAAATAAATTTTTGATTTAAAAATTGTTTTGTTTCTTCCCAGAGGAAACATTATTGTAAATGCAATTGGATCAGATTCAAAATGCTGCACCAATTCAAACTTATACCAAGGGTGTTGAAAGTAGTGTCTACCAATCCATTCATGATCTCCATTTACCCAAAAATAATACGGATTATTCGGAACAACCCCTGTAATATCCACAGACCAAGACTCAGCAGCTTGACCACGTGGAACTGTGTACACACCGTCATGCAACCTATTAACACCATAGGCAATGTTGGGAACGGTAAAAAAACGCCATACTGGCGGCCCAGCCATAGTATCATAATAACCAGTAGTATGGTTCAAACCAAATACGTCAACTGTCCAATTAATATCCAAGCATCTAGCCAAGTTATATTCTAAATTAGGACTTTCAGGATCGCCTTTTATAACAACATTCTCTACATTAATCCTATTACTTAGATCAACTTCTAATAATAATCTGCTTTGTTTTTCATCACTTTTGGCATACATCATAAGACCGTCTGTGCCCTCACCCAGTAAAGCACCAGGATCAATTATGTCACCAACTTCTGGATTTCCAGGCACTAAGTAATACAAAGCATTAACTCCTGCCTGATCACCTAGCGGTCCAATATATAATTTAGCATTGTAAATACCTAAAAAATCACCTTTATTAACAAATAAATCACACGTGCTTTCAATAGTCATTTGGTATCTATTGTAGAGTGTTTCCGTAGGGTTATCTTTATCAATAATGGGAATAGTGTGTATGCATTTAAACGTACCGTCTCTCAATGGTCTCAAAATTAAAAATTTACTGCCAACAGCCGTAACGCGACCAATATCATCTTCCTCATTACATAAATAATTACCCTGATTAGGATTTCTGACATTTTGATACTTTATGTCCAAAGTACCTAACGCATGAACATCCTTAATTCTACCAGTAGCATTGAACGGATGACAAAAATCTATTAATATTTTATCAAAAGCATTAATAGTAAAGTACTCAGGATTTGTATGATTTCTGTGAGCCCCTAGTGAATTGTTCCCAGATTCGGGGCCATCGGTCATCGTGAACCTATTTTCTTGAGCGCCCTTTCCAGGACCAGCAGTCAACCAATCTCTTCTACCAGCTTCCACATTATATACAAATGGGTCAAAATGGATAGTACTGCTTTGATTATTATCCAACAACATCTGAACGCCGTAACTACTAACACCGAAAGACGAAGTAAGCTTAGAATAATCCGCTGGGTCCCTGCCTGCTGTAGTAGAATATAAAGGCGTGCCATCCGCGCCATAAAACCCTAGTTCAACAGCCGCTTTAGAAAAACCTACTTGCACTGAACTATCAGCACGCATGGTACCAGATAGTATTTTAAATCTACTGTCTTCTGTAAAAGTGACTTCCACGCGCTCATATCCACCCAAAGCGATTAAGGACAGTTGGCGTTCGACAAGTCTTGCTACCTTCTTACCAGTATAATTAAAAAACTCGCCCAGTGCAACAGGTTCAAGACCATAACCATCAATGTCTACATACAAATCTGTGTCACCCAATTCCGTACCTGATACAGTAAAAAATTCTTTATGTGTCATATCAGACAAACAAACACCACTTTTACCTACGCCCTGGCAGGGGTGTTCATATTTACCAGCCTGATACCACTCGCAATTTTTCTTGTCACAAGAAAACAGATCTACTGACCTAACTTGTATTGACCTGATGAAGAATTCATCACCATCGCGTCCATTTTCTAATACGGGATAGATTCGTAAGTCATAAATATCTCCTTGCCAATATTGTGCTTCCGCCATACTTAAATTATATGTGTACCATTTATCATCTGGATGTATAGTAAAATCCAAGGACTTTTTAGTGTCCCAATGTGGATCAGATATACTTTTCCACATAATGCGGCCTTTTTCGGGTAATTTTTGACCTGGCGCGCGATCCAAAGCATGGAGCTTCATGGATATAGATACAATAAAGTAGTCCTCTGCAGGGAATGGGATTAAAGTCTGTTGTCTTCCAAGTAGTGCAAAATCACCATAAAGCGTGCCAAATAAAAAATTGTTCCAACACCCATATGTATGAATACCATCATAATATGACCAACCATCTACATCACCGTTTCTACTGAAATCAGTAGTGAAAATCAAATTGGTATCGTAATAACATAACCTAGAAGTCCTAACAACTACTTCCTCACTAGTATAAGCACTATCCACTTGGAAACTCCTTCAAATCACACTTATTATGAATTTCTGCTTTACAACTACCTTTACCATCTTGTCCAGTACACTTACCACAATAAATAAGGATGTGTGGCGGACTGGAATCTGAATGTTCGTTATACACCCTATGTACCATAACCTGTTCAAGTACTTGTTGTAATAATTGATCTCTTTGTTTACGTAGCACATCCTTGATGGTGTATTTTGTTTGAGCACCACAAGTATCGCACACATAGACCATAGGACGGTCTATTGTTTTGTCCACATAAGCCACAGCATCTTTATATGTAAACAACTCAGATTCAGTAAAACTATCCATAGTGTTTACAGTGTCTAAATTAAGAACTCCCAGTTCACAAAAATCACATTTTAAATTAAGCATAACCATGCCCCGCAATTGCTCTATTCACTAACTCTGGCGTATTATACACAGTACCCTTTACCAGCATCCTATCTAATTGAAACTTTAGCCGACCACTTCTTAAGGAAGTTGCTGGACTCATCATATTTACCCCTCTCATCAACTGATGATTACGATGCACCAGTCATGGGTGCTGTGTGTTTCTATTGACATCAAATAATTTACAATTTTGTCTCGTTACTCTAGTGCCCCACCCCCAAGTGTGACCACCTGGTTTCCAATGTTCATATACTTTATATAGTTTATGAAAACCTTTAAAATTATCCCATTTTAAAACGGGACTATTAAATGTCATATTTAGAAAATCCAAAGACATTGGTGTATCCACACTATTTACTAGTTCTTGAAGCGCTTTAAAATATGGAGGAGGGCTAGCAACAAACATTAGTACATCTGAATTAGTCACATCAAGAGCTACTGCTTGTTCATAAATCTTTTGTTGCTCTTCTGATTCAATTTTTGTCATAGTACCTATAGAAATGGATAAAGGTTCTTTACTAAGCCACTCGTAATGTTTACCTGCCCAACACCCACGCATTTTATTCATGGCAGTATATCCATCAGGCCATATGCCAGTTTCATAGGGGAAATAATCACCACCTCTATTTCTAGGAATAAGCGTGCCCTCATATGTATCTGGATTAGGTCCCTTACCCGGCTGTGTAAACCTAGAAACAAAATATTTACGTTCATAAACAGTGATTTCTTCCTCAACCGACTCCCACTGATCAGCCAATTCAAATGAAGGTAAATCTACTGCTATCCCTTCACCTGACACAAATCCAAATGATATAGTCACTTCTGTTGCACGATTTAATACCAGATCATATGGAGTTACTTTATATGATAACGTTATTGTGTACGATTCCATGCCACCATCACCAGCTGCTCTGCTGGAAGCGCCTCCAAACCCACCTAACGTTGTTGATTTGCCCTCTGGCGTACGTATACTTACACTAACCGTAGGTTGGCAAAAATAAGTCTCATCATCATATTTCCCCCAAGATCCTTCAATAGTCACGGATCTAATTGCCATCTCATCCCCTGGGCTGCCAATCATAACAATAGCTCCTCCACCTTCTTCAGGCAACCATGTATAAGGCCCGACAGATACCCTCTCGCTGCACGGCGGCAGCTCGTTTGTTAATGACATGAGACCAATGGTAGTGGTCAAAGGAAATTGGCACAAATCACGCCTTCTCATAATACATATTATACCGCGATTATACGCCTTTTTTATTTCTTCACCTGTAATTTCATCAATACCTATAATTCTTGCGCGGCCAGCTTCATCCGCTTCCTCTAAGCTAGAACTGTAATCAGTATCAAAAATTACATCGTAATCATGATCAAAGTCAGTACTACCTGTCGTCTGTGAGTAGACAGTGTTACCACCATCATAGTCATCCAACCAAGCAACACGACTACCATCATATTCTTCCGGAGAATCATATAAAAATTGGAACATACGTGGTGGACCATCACCTAATGCGATTGTCGGTGGGTAATCTCCGGAATATTCACTTTCCTCTCTAGTCGGAGCAGTAAATTTAATAGAAGTAGGTCCCTCATCCGTTATATATCTGTGTTCCCTTTTATATAAGTCACTTCTATACGCCGGTCTTAATAGATGTACGTTAGGTAATGTTCCAGCGCGTTTTATGGGTACCCAAAATTCTCGCCACGCCCAAGCTACATCCTGATCGTTGAATACATAACCAACACCCGCAACATAACCAATGCCGTGGGGCACCATCGGTTTTGGATAAAAACCGCTTATAAAGAACCGTATGTTAAAAATTTCATCCCAATTATACCTATTTTCACTATCGTAAACCTCCCCGATATTAGCACACAAACCATAGTTCAGTGTATCTGAAAAACTAAACACATCGGAAGCATTCGTTGCAGAATAGCTATCAAACACATTAAATGACATATTAAACATTGTATCATCAGCAATGGTCGGTGCCCAGGCAGACCTGAAAATAGGTGGATATGGTGCCACATAGACAATATAATCTTTACATAAATTACGATCTATAAAATCTCTAGCAAAATTTCCAAACGGCGGCAACCGCCAACCAAAACTCATATACTCCTGTGCATCAACAGATGCTACTATATTGGCATAACCACCAAACGTGTCATCATTAAAAGCTGCATGCAAAAAATAACACTGTATACCACAAGCAGAAGCCCAATTAGAACGCGGCGTCTCGCCGTAAACCACCTCGGCTTGTGTCATACAAAACCGCATGTCATCACGCGGTATACCCTCATACGGAGCCACACAATACGCGCACATGGCCCAAACTTCATAAATATCAGCCCTGGCACAATCAGAATGGGGATACCACATAGGTCCCTTTCCAGTAGACATACTCATAAGGTGATCACCACACCGCACATGATAAGACTGATATCTGGTCCTGCCTGTAGAGGACATTCCACCACCTGGCGCTAGAGCCCATCCCTTCCAAGGATTAAGTGCTTCCTCAGGGCCGCTGGATTTGTACACGTGATTTACCTCTATGCTTCTACACCTAGCATAACTAGCATATACATATACTTTAATAGCGCTAGCCGCCAAATAACGGTCTCTCGGATCTTTTACAAAACCAACAACGCCGACGGGGCCGATGGCAAAATCAGTCACGGTAAACGTACTACCATTTACTGTTAAATTATAAGGCACCTTCACCATGTCTTTGCCATTTTTCTTTCCTGCAGACATACCCGTTCTTGAACGGCCTTCTGTAGTTGAATTGTCATAATCACGACTTTGCTTACCACCTTTACTTTTTTGACCGGGTGAACTCTCTGTAACATTATAAACCATTGACCATGCTTCTAACTCTAACTCCCAAGAAAGTTTAGAAAATCTGTGGTACTCATGTTCAGGATTTTTGGGTTTTAAAAGAACTATGCCTGGTATTACAAATCCTTGTTCTTGTGTACTTGTAAACGAAGTACCTTTATATTCATAATTGTTGCCATCCACAATTATAGTAACTGTGTTATTACTTGGAAAGACAGCAACCATTTCAATCGATTCCTCAGAACAAGCTCCTTCTAAATGTTCATCGGCCGCACCCTTAGTATATGTCATAGTAGCCGACGTGACGCCCCATCTAAAAATATGATTGATCTTGGAATCCTTTAAATAAGCCAACACATAACTTGAATTACCAAGCGGTGTCCAAGACATATCCTCTCCAACAGTTTCCTTATCCACTGAATAGGCGTAAACGTCATACTCTCCCAGCATATTTATAACATGCATACTATGCGCAGGATACATATCTGGGTCACACCCCACACCAAATAATACCATCTCACCTGCGGCGGTGGCAGGAGGGTCAAAAGACATCATGAGGCTCTCATATTCTTTTTCTTCATTCGGGTTTGAAAATTCGGTCTGCTGTAACGTTCCCGCACCAAATCTGCAGTACACCAAACGATGTCTAAAATCAAAATCATACGTGCCCAATTCAACCAAAATAAGTAATGAGTTGATTGCATTAACCTTTAAACGCACCGGTCCTACAATAAATACACCAGCAATACTATCAGTGAAGCCCTCCCTAATGGCATCCGGGTATTCTACTTTCGTATCTTCTAGATATGATTGTAGTTGTTTTCCGGTTTCTACACGATCTTTGTAGGACATGGTAGTAACATTTAAAGAACCATCAAGCGCACCACATCTACCAGCAATAGTTGAATTAATTAAGTAGATTTTTTTATTTCTAATGGTTTGCCCAATAGCAGATATAAAGTCAAACTCTGGGTTATTGGTATACTTTTCAAAAGTTGTTGGACGCCGGTCATCTAGCTCACAACCAATATTAGTCTCATCCTGAAATTCATTATTAACAAATGGAAATGCCACAAAAAACTTATTGAACAATTTATACCCCCACGCTTCTCGCATAAGGGTAGGGAAGTAGTAACCACCAGTAGACGCTGTGCCAATCTCATCACCACCAGCAAATTGCACATCAGTTGATTCAATATAAACGGTTGGATCGAAATATTTATTCCATATATTGGCTGGCATACACATATGCAACTTTTTTCCCAACATAAGACGGCCGCTTTCATGTACAGCCGATCCCGTATATTTCGTAAACGTTAGTAAATCTGCAGTAGTAGTATCCACCCAATTAGGCCGTTGTGAAAAATAATCATCATAATCCTGCTGTGAGTCCCAGTCGTTTGTCCAGAAACGTAACTCCATAAGTTGGTTTGCAGTAACACGCATGCCATTTTCCATAGCATCATTTGTACAATAACGCCATTCTCCTGAATAACAAGGACAATCTGGCCTGGCACCATTACAAACCACTCCGCCGGCTTCAGCCCAGACATGTCGCAAAAGCCAATAAGTAGAATGGTCTGCAACTGTTACAAACTTCTTTATTTCGTCATCCTCTCGTGCCTTTAGACAAGGTGATCCTGGACCAACACCTGCGGTCATATCTATGTGATAATTATCACCAGAGTCCTTTGCTAAAACAAACTCTGCTCCATAATCACTGTCCCAATAGAGACACTTTTGAGTCCTTGCACGCATATTACAAACTGTAAAATAAAACGGAAGACGCGCCCCCATGGAGTGATCTTGTGTATATCGTCTTAATGCTTCGTAATAATCTGCAGAGTATGATCTAATGGGACCATATTTAGTAATAAGAGATTCATAACTTTGAGGTACCGTCAACCCAACACTCATCTGCCACGGACGATAGTAATTACACACCACAGGTTGTTTAATTAACTCTTCTAATGCGACATCTCCGCCGGCCTCACCACGTCCACAGCAAAGGCCGTCGCACGCACCGCCATTATATCCCAACACATCGTTTTCAGAAAGGGGCTTACCGTCAACGTCGAAAAGACCACTTAAAAACGGATTAATTGCGACACAATGATACTCTGGATCAGTGGCATTCCCGCCAGTGTACTTATTACACCTTGCCCTACGGCCCATAAAATCACAGTGACCGTTGTTATAACCACTAGGTTTTCCATCATCACCATCATATCCACAACCATTGTTAGTCCAATAACCACATATTATTGGCAAATTATTTACATAATATTGGCATGATGCAATAGTTTTCTTCCTATAACCCATTGTAATGGCTTTAGGGTCTGCTCGAACGTCGTACTGATAGTTGTCAAACCAACTATCTTGCGGGATTTCAGAGTCACGTATATACCTATTTTCACCACCACCAACTAAACCATCCATACTAGAACTCCTCTGTTGTCATGTTCATACGGCCAGTAGCCTCATCAACCGTGTACCATACTTTGCAATTCTTATCGTAATAACCAATAGATCTAGCTTCAATTCTAAAACTTCCTGGAATAGAGGGAATTACAGATCCTTGTTTTTTCTGCAAATAGGCCTGTTTACCTGAAAGTCGCCACTCTCTACCATCATATTTCAGAGTAAGACTTGCAATATTTTTCTTAACTACCTTACCCCAAGACACTTGCTCCTCATTAACCATTGTTCCATCAATATATTCTACTTCCCAACCTCTCCGCATACTAAACTCCTCCTTTTATAAAATAAAATAGGCAAGAAACACCTATACATTTGTGGTTGGAAGACCCCATATAGATATACTTGCCTCTTTTATCAAGCACGATGTCTATCAATATACGTAATACCCCCAATACAGGCAAAAGGTATTTTTAACTATAGTCAAAAAATATTCTATAATTTATGGTACTATTGGCGCCTACCTCACTAGCACCAAGACGAATTCCTAACCAAATTGGATCAGCTACCATGCCATAGTAAGTACTACCACCAATTGCTTCACTATTATCAGCGTCGGCCACCACATGTAAGTTTCCCTTTGTTGCATGTAGATAAGAAGGCGGTGTATCGCTGGAGATATCGCTCGGTGTTACTTCATTTCTCCATTCTCTTCGTGATATAGGCGAAGCACCAGCATTGTTTCCAGGACCTATTGTTCCAAATCTAAAGTAGGTATCATTATCCCCAGCCGTGTGGTGATTAAAAGTACCATGGTTTTGTAAACCAAATTTTACAGTACTTATTTCCACGGCTCCAGAAGTTATTTCGAACAAAACTGTCTTTACATTAGATTCTGTTGACACAGTCACATTTCCGTAATTCAAATTAGTGATGTCATATGCCTTCGGTTGTGGTGGCCTACACAACACGTAAAACTCATCACCGGCATTAAAATTATTAGTTCCAGTAAACTTAATATAGAGTCCCCTAGCTCCTATTTGTGTGAAACTATTGGAAGACGTAGTATAAGTCGAAGCTGAATTATCCCCTCTATCACTACCCCAATAGTATTTAGCAGTACCAGCTGGGGCTGACGTGTTACTTCCTTCTGCATACTGAACAGCATTACATGCGATAGACCAAGCGGGGTCGCAGGTATTAAATACCGCATCGGAAAATCTAACCATTAATCCCTTTGTACCTATAAAGTACCAATAGTTAGGATACAATAACTCGATTGGGCCGCCGTTATCTACATTACCTGTAGACACCCAAGATAGTTTAGGAACATTCCCAGTTCCAGCACCCATTGTGGTGCCATTAGAAGTATCGATAGAAAGTGTGTAAGTAATAGACGTAGAGTTGTTATACGCACCACCAGTCTCTAACGTACCCCCGTAAGAATTAGAACCACCCTTTGTCGGTGTTTGAATAGGAATATCTGCACTAATCACAATTTTATATACCTCATCAAAAAACCCATTGTATGTACCGGAAATAGTTACTCCGCCATTATAACTATTACTAGTAGCAATACCACCAACCTCTGTTTTAACACCAAACCCTAACGTCAGGTGTGCTGTGTTTGTACCACTAACCACCGCAGCACTAGAAGAGGAGCCCAACGACCCTGAGTATAATTTAAACGCATTGTTTTCCCATACACATTTAGCAAACTGATGTTTTGTGGACACAGCGCTCAAATTATGAATTTTCTCAGTTATGTCTTTAGCAATAAATCTAGGATCCAAATCAGTTCCACTGGCTATGGTCACATATTCAGAGGTGATACCATCTAATCGGAACCAAAACCTGTTGTTACTATACGCAATATCAAACGTATCTTGAACACTGGCGGTTGCTAAAGAGTATCCTCTAGTTCCTAACCCGTCATTATCCCCACCAGAAGCGGCGCCTTCGGCGGTTACATCATATTCTACCCATCTCGTTGTAGCAGTCATAAATCTTTACCTCCTTGAATACCACTTATGTGGTATTGTTCTTGTCTAAATTTTCAACTTTAAATACTAATACAAATGGTTCCATTTCATTTCCATTGTAATCCTTTACTGTCAACTCCATTCTAAATATCTTGTCATAGAAGTACGCTGTGGTCCAAGGATAAATCTCAGCTGTTAAATCTTCTTGTCCGGCAGTCAAAGGTTTACCGACAATAAATGCTTTTAAATCAGCAGAATAATAATCTTTGCTTACGAACCAAAAACCATCAGCATCGTCTATTGGACAATTCATTAAATTAGATGCTGCAATACGAACACCTATTTTATTATAAAACCCAAAATCTATGCCCTTGTCTACAATATTATCATACTCTACTACATATCCAAAGGTTACATAAAAGTCTCTTGTTAGCACATCCCCATTATCATTTTCCGCGCGGGCGGTGAATTTTGTAGGGCCTGCAAGAGATTCAAAATCATCATCTGGATTATAACAAATCCTATAACCATCTGATATTGGGGTTAGGGTTCCAGACACCGGCACACCATCTACCATGAAATAAGTGCCAGATGTTACTACATTGTAGTGTTCGTCATGCACATCAACACAGATTGTTCCTGACGCGGGCATATACTCGCCAACATCAAGACTAAAATTGTCAAAATACATAGAGAGTAATTGCACATCGCATATCAAAGTACCAGATGTGGGAACGCACGACCATACATCATAATTCAATGGATTTCTAATCCCTGGCAGAACAATAACATCTGACTGTAACGGTGAAACAAACAACCCTGCTGAATACACATCAACATCAAAAGCCATAGTATCTAGTGATACTGAAAATAAATCCATGAACGTTCCAGTTAATCCGCCTGATCTGGTAGTGGATTCCACAGAAAAATTATAACTAGTGCCATCTCTTCTATTATCCCAAACAGAAAACGCATCTGTTATTACATATCCAGGTACCCATCCTGAAAACGTTATATCAACAATACTGTCTAAAACACCACTCAGCGTATTTGCAAACGTAGTATATGTGGTAGGTACGTTTACAATACCACTTACCGATGGAATAGGATTGCCCCAATAATCATAATCACCAGAAAAATTAAGGTAATTAACACGAGTATCCGTGGATTCCGAATAAGACGATGGCGCTATAAAATGTACTGCTACCGCATTAGTACCACTAGTAGTACTATCTCCAAATGTAAGCTGCACATAAGTCATCTGTTGCCCAGATGAGTATGTTTGCCTATTATAATACTCCAGTAAAGCATGTGCGATACCAGATAACGTAGCAGGAGACGTTGACCACTCAACCAGTGAGACCACCGTGCCTGAATACGTAGTGTCTGTTCTAAAATACTCCGCTTGATACATCAACGGGGCAGTGCCACTAACAATAGCGGATGTTTCATACAAAATATTAGTATCAATTTCTGCTGCCGTGGGTATGGGATACGAGAGCTCAGTTTCTATATCCCTACCACCAATATTGTCCGGCAATCGAAAAAATATTTCTTGTGGAACACTAGTGACTCCGTCTACATTAATATCGAAGAAAGAGGCATCTATGCTAATATTAGACGTGGCCATAGTTTACCTTTACCTTATGTATAGCTGTAATGCAACACTATAACAAAATCATGAACTCCATAGGGAACACTTGTGTCTATTTCCAAATGTGGTTTAAAGATTAAGAAGTCACCTATAATACTACTATCTGCTCTATAAACTAAATCAAAGTCACCATAGTAATATCTAGTACCACCATACACAGTATTACCCTTAAAGATTCGATTATGAATAGGACCAAACACATAATTGAGTGGAGAAAAACTCTCCTGTGGATCATTCACATTATTAGTAGCACAGAAAGCAAGCGAAGAGACACGGACTCTGTCATTAAAAATAAGATTGTTCAACGTCGTGCTATGCGTCACATCGTCCCATGCAGTTAGACGGCAATTATATGCTTCACCGGCCGTGACTGTAAACACAACTGAATCTTCAGTACTATAATCAATTTCTCCCGTAAGAGTGCCCCATGATTTTAACTCAGAGCCATCAGCAATGGTTCCAGAACCAGTCACATGATCCACCGACATTTTATAAGTTCCGCCACCTTGATCAATAATGTCGTCTACAAATACAATCCTGGTTGAACCATCACTAGCAAATGTATATAAAGGCTTTACTCTTGTGCTAATGTCATTGTACTCAAATTTGAAAAAATCTAGAGAGCGAATAGCATATCTACTACGATCAAAAGTACCTGTCGCTAAACTATCATTATTATGAATAAGGAATCTATAATATTTGAAATAATTATCATTATTACTCAAATAAAGAGCAGTGTCAATGTCAGTGGAATTGGCTACGGTCATTAAAGTAGTCCAATTATCACTAAGATTCAATTTGCCTTGAACGTCATAATTTCCAATTGACCATCTCGTATAAGTAGGCGGTGTCTCTGGGTCACCGTTGGCTTTATAAAGATTTGCAAAGTAAAAACTACTGAACATTATCTTAGTGATCTTATAAGGCCTATCAAACGTAAACTCTATATAACATTCTTTATCGGTATCAATGACCTGAACGGCCCAACACTCCTCCGTGATCTCGTCTCCAGGGTCTAATGTAAAAGTATAACCAGCAATAATTTTGGTTTCGGAACTGCCACCGGTATTTTCATAGACTGTATCTGTGTACAAATAGTCTAAATCTCCAGAAGTATACTCAACTTTCACCAAGGTGTTCTCAATGTGTGGATCCTTGGTAATTTCTGTATATCCTACCGGTGAACAACCAACACCTTCTTTAATATAATCATAATACACTTCATAATTGGCAGTAGTACCAGTAATAGTAATGTATTGTGGCTGTGTATCTAAATCATACTCTTCTGAAATAGCAATGTAATTATAGTAATCAGTAGATGTAGTTTCTTGTTTCATGGCTACTCTATACATATTACTAGTGTCTTCGTACCACATTCCCAAATCACCTTGGCCTGGCAGTATATGAGATCTGGTGCCAGCAGTGTTTGGGGTTGCCATGTTTGGACTGGTGTATACTACCTTTGCCAAATCATGCCATTGTAAATTATGATCTTCATAAAACTTTGTGGTTATGGTTACAGCCATAACATTACCTCCTAACTAGTATATTTCCAAGATTTATCATTTTCTAAGCCCGCCGGAATCGGCTCTCTGCTCCAAATGCGGTCTCCAATCTTGTGTTTTGAAATTAAATCCTGTCGTAAAATAATCTTGTCTATTACAATGCTGTTAGTATCCAGGCATTGTACTCTTATTGAATGAAATATTCTGCTTCCATCCATGCCTACGCTACACTCTATAAGTGGCTTATACGCTCTGTAACGAGGTATCTCTATTAGGTGGCCAGTACTGAGTACATAAGCAAGTTTACTCAAGCCCTGGGGGATATCATCCCACCCTGTGACGAATAAATTGTTGCCCTTCACAATCGTTCCATCAGGATATGTGGCAATAAAATAACATTTATATGGATTGACACTGGTTACTGTGTTGTGTCCTCCATAAACTTTCCCGTCCTCTGCCGTCATGTGTTTAAAATTTGGTAGTTGAAAATCCATAGTCCTCTCCTTTATGTGTATAAATATCTAAACCCCAATACAGGTGTGTTGTGAAACGTAGTGCAATCCGTTTCTAGTTTAATATAAATGTTGTAATATACAGCTTTATCTTGGACATAAGATAGATTGTTCAATCCTATCCTATCTTGATCACCACGTAGAAAAACTGCTTCTGAGTCATTGCCATCCCATCCTGGATGCCACGGTGGAGCATTATTCGTCGTCCTAATTGCACTAATCAAGCTGTAAGTGCCGCTATTGGGAGTACCTGTAAGAACCTCACATGATGTGGTGCTAAACGTGGCATCATCCCATGCCTCCAAGTACACATCGGAATCTGCACGACCATTTACATAAACACCAAAAACATATCTGAAGGAGGAATTCATAGCGCCGCCATACCCTGCCATAGGTACGTTGTACATCAAAGTAGAGGTTTCAATATAAGTTTGTGGGATTATATAAGCAGCCAAATCAGGTTTTATAGAGGCGTCTCGTGTGCCAGAGGCACAAGTGGGTACTGGAAGCGTTCCTAAAATCCCGCCGCCGGTGAAAATCATTTTATCTGTAATAATATTTGTACCAGAAATAGTGCTCATAACGCGCCAATCCCCATGAGCTCCGCCAACACCACCATAAGCCGTGTCATTTGTACTTGTATTGTATATAAAAGAAAGTTTCGGTTCCATTAAATATCTCCTTAAGCAACTCTGTATATAATAGGTAGTACGTGTGTTTCAGCATCATTAGTCACATCTTTACCATAAATCTGTAGACGGAGCGACTCTGCATCTATTCCTCCACCCGTGCCCAACGCTAGCATACGAACATCACTAAATCGTGGAACACCCCACTCACATCTCAATGGCTGCTCCGCTAAAAACTCGATATCATCCCCTGGGTCAATATAAAACGGATAGCTGACTCTCATTAAATTAGCTTGCTCCGAATGATCAATGCATTGAACTCGTACTATTACTTCTTCCCCAAATCTAAATGGTGTAGGGGGTGTATATTTTATCCTATAATGCCGTTTTGTAATCATTGTAACTTCTTGTGGATAAACTAATCTGGAATTCACTGTCATATCCAAAGTGTCTATATCTACCCCAGTCCCGTCGTCCTTTATGTCAAAACCTATACTTGTATCTATTGGCACATTTGTGGCACCTGACTCTGGAAGCAAATCCACTAGATAAGGCCCTTTATAATCAGGTATAATAACAAACCAGTAATTCACGTAGATCCTATTTGGAAACGGCGCCGTGTCATAAAGCTCTATATGCACGTAAACAAATGCTTTGTTATGAAATGGCTCATCAGGTTCATATAAAATTTCTATTCCAAGCAACCCACTTCCAGCATCGTAATACTGCATTGAAATTTTATGACTGATGTCGTAGTAACCGGTGTCTCCCTCGTAAGACAATTCCCTTATTTTCATTACTACAGTGTTGGCATCTAAATTGTGCGCAAACGGTCTCAACCTGATCCAAATGTTAGTGTCTACTGGATTTTTTCTACTCCAAAACTTTGGTACTGCGTCTTCTACGAATATAAATTGATCGATATCTACATTAGTGAACAACTCATCATATGGTTGACCATCTACCCAGTTAGTATGCAAACTTAATTTCAGTTGGCTAAACGTCATGTGTTTATAAATATCTTTTTGAACCAATAATACTGGCGGAGGAACCATATCATAATGATCGGTGCCGTGCTCATCAGTGTAATCATAGTTATATACTAAGAACCTATCCCAACACGGCATGGATGTGCTACTTTCTTTATCTTCGAGTAAAAACAATACATCACCACCATCATTATCTGGAGCCGGATGATCACCATCCCACACACTAAAAGGTTCTGTAGGGCCATTATCCACATCATAGTTCACTAACTGCGGTAACCATTTTGGCGGTATGTCAGGATCCCCTTCGGGCTTTTGTGCCCAATCACCGCCCGGCGTGGTGAAGTAGTTCCTCGCAATTATATTAAAATTGGGGTATACCATCGTCTGGGTGTGGTCTCCCAATGGGACCTTAAATTCATTATATATTTCACGTATAGCAGTGTTATTAAAACCAAAATGCCAATCTTTTTGAAAAATAAGAAAATATAAAGTATCACCTATCGTTGGAAATTCTATAAAACTATTTATATAACCTTGGCTCCACACCCACTCACTACCAGTAAAATTGGATCCCTCATTTGTTTCATAGGTAACCTTTGTCATACCTTCATATGTTGCACCAGATCTATAAATTAAAGAGGCCTTTCCATCCTTATCTGTCGTCACCCTTCCACTCAACGGATCAAGAAGCGCGCCAGAATCACCCGGTACAATTGTTGCTTTTACATCTACATCACGTAAAGCCACGTTGAACTGATCACGTACTATCAAATTCAAAACCGTGGTAGAATAACTACCGATTGCAAAATTATTAGCGGAATAATTAGTAATATTGTGTGCATAAGGAGCAAGAGTATCTTGTTGAAAATTATAATACTGTTGCCACTTTATTAATTGAAGATCTCCATCATCAGTTCTAAATAATGCTTTGTTAGACAACTTAAATATATCTGTAGAATCAAAGCAAACATCATAAACTGTATAAGGAGTAGCTTCGTCCGCTTCGTAATTATTAATCATTTGAGATTTTAAAACTTTATACGAATCGTATGGATTAATGTATAAAACATTGAGCCCACACACTAAAGCTATTGCATAAAACTCCTCACACCAACGTGCCACGTAAACTTGTTTAAAAATTCCATTATTGGTCACTTCTTCCAACAGAGACGTTTCTGGATTTATCTTAAAGATTGTGCCTTTTGTTGTATCCGCACCAATACCACCTTTACTTGTAACATAGAAACTTTTATAAAAACTTATTCTATCTGTCTTTATATAGTCATAAACTAAAGGATTAGTCAAAGTTATCAACTTATGAACTGGATCAATAGCGGCTATGTTTACGACCTCTATCTCACCTAAATTATCCGGATCAAAACTGGGACCCAAAAACAACCTTTGACCTTCATAAAGAGAATCCAAATCATCTATATAAATCTGATTATCCCCTGCCGCACGATCCTTTGCGAATTGCCTTCTAACTATTTCGACGGCCATCCCATTTACATTGTAGTGGTATAACCCAGTATCAGACAAAGTATAAATTTTTTTCAAATTCAACTTCATGTGGTCTACATCTGTTTCCCACAATTTAACTAATGCTTTACTATCAGTAACGTGCTCTAAAGTAAAGAACACTAAACCGTTTATAAACTTATACGATCTTATAGGTCCCACATATTCAAGTGCTTTTATGTCACCAACAATATTGAATGAGAATGAAAAAGATGTTATTAATGCTCCGCCTTTGTTTTTTACATCCAATACTGTAGTAGGATTTTCAGTGTTTATATTACAAAAGCTGCCATCTATCGGGCTCAAACAAAAATTTGGAGTTTTTACTTGAATATTTTCGTGTGCCATCTATTCCTCCAAATTATTTTAGCCCTGCTGTGCAGTAGCTGTAATTCTAACTATTCTAGCACTGGTACCAGCCCTATATGCAGTAGTTGCTATACCTAATGCATTCGTGGTGGCAGGTGTAATAAGAATCTGGCCGTTTGGATCATCCGCAGTGAAATAAACCAACTTCCCTTCTATTGGTAAATTAAACTGATCTTTGACAATCGCCGTAATTGTTGACGTGTTGGTACCATTAGCTGGAAGAATGGCTGGATTAGCCCTCAAACTTATACTTGTGATGAATTTGTTTAAAGTGGATAATTGATAATTATATGTGTCATCAGCAAAATCTTGTGTATGTCCAAAATAAGTGGCCTTCAATTGCAATCTATATACATTTGTTTCAAATATACTAATGTCATAAATGGGAATAACAGTTGCCAAATCATCTTCGACATTATCCATAGTCATAGCGCCGTGGCTATTATTTAAATCATCGGGATTAAGAAATATAGTATTGGTGCCCTTTACATAACACAAAGAGTGCGCGGTATAACCAGCACCACTAATAGGATCCTTAAACACTGTATCAGGGACAGTGTAAAAGGTGGCAGCCTCTATATCCTTAAATGATGAGTCCGCTGTTTTACTTATAATTGCACCAGTATATGCATTAATTTCATACAAAGCACCTATAGTGCCGTCGTTCCCATAATAATCATTAAACAACCATATACGTTTATAAAATGAAATCGGATCACCGGTTTCGAAATCATATAAAGTGAGTCCATTAATGTTTACAAAATCAACTCCAGCTGAATTAACAGTAGCCTCTTGTATTTGACCGTGTCTATTAGGCCCCATAACAATGGTATAACCGCTCTGCATCTTCGCACCACTGCTTATGCTTAAATTAGCACTGCCGGCCGACTCGTCAGCAGCAAAGGTTTCGTGGTAGTGTTCTACAGTAAATGCTGTGGATGAGAACGTATCACTACCTCCATTTAAAAGAGGAAACATATCCCTTAATTTACAAATGTAGTTATTTATATACCACCGTCTAATAACCACACCATTGCCATATTGTTCCAATGACCAAAAGTTATACCCATCATGCTCCAAACTTGAAATTGGTTGAGTAAGTGCTGTGTCTAGTGGATACGTGAAAGCATACGTAGCATCATCTGTTTTCATAACCAATGCGTCCAGTTCTTCATCTATGCTGTAAAAATAACCACCTACAGCCACGAAATTTCTTTTTCTAAGTTTTATATTTTCGTAAGCCATTCTATTATTACTCCCTATTTAACAAAATCTAATTCGTTTATATTTGGCGGCTCAAATAAAGCAGTGCCTTCTGTATTTAGATTGTTCTTCAAACGCTCGGAAAAAAATGAAACAGATTTATTTAACTCCTTATATTTTCCACGCCTTTTACCAACCTCCACAAAGATGACGGTAGGTCCTATTATTGTATCAAGCATCCCTTTTATCTCTTTTAAACCGCCCGGAATATTAAAGAAAGAGTCAAATACAAAAGAAGTAAACCCCATCCTAAAAAACACACCTTGTGAATGTGAAAGCGTTGGAAAGATATTAGGATGCCCGCCGGCGCTTAAGTACAACCCACTGTTCAGTAAAACATAACACAAGTTTTTACACTCACTCACTGCCATTTGTAAGGCAGCACTGGCATCATATAAAAATAAACTGTCACTTGAAAATACAAAAATACGCTTATCAGTAGATAATGCCAATCCTAAAGCAAACGTCAATCCTATCGGATAATCATTAGGTATATAAAAAGACGTGTCGCAATCATTGACATACGCCTCTTCACATAAAGATTCACCTATAAATATAGTTATATCTGTTGGATCCAATCTTTTAAGTATTTCTTTAATTACCGTAGTTCTAGTTATCATTCTATAATTCCTTCCTCTAATACAATTATTCCAGGTTTCTTATGTTTAATTATTTTTTTATCAAAAGTAACAAGTTTTTCCTCATAATTATCTTCTGAAAACGTAATTAATGGTATACCAACGGGTGCTTTTATCTTTTTACCTGAAGAATTATATACAAAAACCAAAAACGAGACATCTAAACTCTTTATGAAATTATTATATTCCTCTACAAACGTACCTAAAAAGGTATCTACTAGAAATACGCCACTTTTAACACCATTAACCGATGTACCTGCTGCAATCCCTAATGCGGCCCTAGCATTTACGGCTGGTATATAATGCATATTCTTAGGATTCATTTTTCCATATAATGCATCGAACCCCTTGTGTGCCACACCAGTAAAAAATTTATATTCTAATACGTCCCAAAGAATTTTCCACACATCAACTGCCTTTGCCATAAGTCATGCTCCTTTACTTATCATAATACCCATATATCTTCATCTTAGGCCGCCACTTCAAATGATATTCATTTGGGTTCCCTGAGATCTCTAATTCACTTGTAATATCTAGACCATTAGCAGTCAGTTTCAAAGTGCTAAGATCTATTCCTGCGGCCGGAAGAATTTCCTTTATTACGAATTCAACTGGATCCTCCATTTTAGCTATGTAATCCACTGGATACACTTCATCAACGTAGGGGGCTCTAGTATCATCTTGTAAATCCCCCCAATCAATTCGTTTTGAAATTTTACTGACCAGTTTCTCAATTTCTTTGTCCACATTATCAAGTGTAGTAAGGTTGGCAAAAACCTCTTTAATAGGTTTATGTGTGTCTTTATCAAGCTCCTTAACACCTACGGATAAAACCCAGATAGGTTCACCACGATGACCAGTATAATCAACATACTGAGCTAGCGTCACACCGGCCTTTACAACCTTGTGTGGATTAAGTGAATTTCGTATAAGAAACTGAGCCATATATTAACTCCTTAAATAGTACTACTAAAATCAATCTGGTTTACTATGGTCTTGATACCAAATCTGGCCAATTGATCAATATTGGAATACCACAAAGTTGGTTCATTATTCGGATCTTGCTCTCTAAGAATCTGTAACCTTGTTCCGGAAACCGTATAACTATTAGCGACGCCAACATAATTATTAGTGGCACTAGTAGCAACAATTAGATGAGTATCTGTGGTTCCAGCCAAAGCAGTAAAATAATCTGTGGTAGTTCCATTAGTGATCATCAAACAATCGCCTGCCTGAACACCAGTGCCACCCATGACAAACATATCTGCATTATTAGCTGTGTAATTAGAGGTAAGTTTGGTCTCATTTACAGTTACTGTAGACAAACTTAGCGTATCAATCGGGGTGTCGAACCCAAGCACGGTAGTGGCATCGTGATCATCTGCCGGGGCTACTTTAACTGAACTACGATATTCTCAAGTATAATATTTACTAATGCTTCCCGAGATAATCCAGAAT
>Ga0164310_10000098_pt1 | contig 41981 bp, 37 predicted proteins | sample GuaBasSedimGuay1_FD_121795 | JGI IMG/M metagenome (GOLD analysis project Ga0164310, IMG submission 121795) | Subseafloor sediment microbial communities from Guaymas Basin, Gulf of California, Mexico - Guay1, Core 4569-9, 0-3 cm | ecosystem: Environmental > Aquatic > Marine > Hydrothermal vents... | reverse complement strand
TTGCTTAATCAAAAGGGAAAGGAGTAATTTGCGAGCATCTTTGAAATTACCGCCGGCTGCAAGGAGAATTAATTTTTGAATCTCTTGTGGCTGTGCTCGTCCTGTTGCTTGATAGACTATATCTGCTGTAATTTCTTTTCTGGTTAAAGCCGAAGATTGTAAAATATTTACAGCACGACGAAGGTCACCTTCTGATACATAAATGATCGCCTCAAGTCCTTCCTTCGTTATCGCAACTTTTTCCGCGGTGATAATTTTTTGTAAATACTTCTTTGAATCTTTATCACTAAGAGGAGTAAACCGGAAAATAGCACAACGTGATTGTATGGGTTCAATAATCTTGGAGCTATAATTGCAAATAAGAATAAATCTGCAGGTGGAACTATACTTTTCCATAGTCCTACGTAGGGCGTGCTGAGCATCTGGAGTCATTGAATCCGCTTCGTCAAGAATGATGACTCGGAAAGGAGCATTTAGAGCCATTAAATGAGCAAAATTCTTAATGCGCTCTCTTACAACATTGATACCTCTTTCGTCACTGGCATTAAGTTCTAGATAGGGAACAGATGTTTGAGAGCGTGAATCCTTTCGGCCAAAAACATCAAAGCCACCTAAAATCTCGTTAATAAGCACTAAAGCAGCCGTTGTTTTTCCTGTCCCAGGTGGGCCCGCGAAAAGTAAATGAGGCATAGTGCCTGCAGAAATAAACCCTTGAAGACGGTTTTTAATCTCAGTCTGGTTAATAATTTCACTTATTTTTTTTGGCCGATATTTTTCAACCCAAATAGGTGGTGTTCCGCTCATTATATTTTCATCCTTTGCTTATTTCTCAAGATAAATTGTATGCTTAATTTTCAAATGTATTTTGTTTCCTTTTTTGAAAGATTCTTATCAAGTATGAACTTTGTTGACATTGAGAAATTTCTTGCTTAATTATAAATTTCTCGTTTATTAGTAATAATCTCCCCCTTAAATAGTCATTGCTTACAACTTATCGTGGAAGAAAAAACCATTAAAATTTAGAAAAAGAAAAAAGTGGAGATGGACGAAGTGATGGCAGGTAATAATAAACCATCACTTCATTTTTCTTCTGTCTATGAGATTGTTTGCTTCGTAGAACTTTAAAATTTATATGGATCTCGAACATAAACAGGTGTCGCTGCAGCACCACGCTTCACTGTTACTGAACCAATCTTGAGTGCAGCGACAAGTTCCTTGAAACGGTTTCGCAAAGTGACCGGGGTCGTTTTTGCTGCTTCTGCAACTTGTTGTTGAGTTCTTCTTTCGCCAGTTTGTATTCCTGCTATATAAAGAACTGCTGCGGCTATTGACATTGGGTTTTTCCCAACATCTAATTTGAATTCACGTACGGTTTTAAGGATCTCTATGGCGCGATTTTGTGTGTGCATTGTTAAGCCTAATTCAGCGCCAAGTCGAGAAACCAATTGCGCAGGATCTATTGGCGTAGGTTTAATGCCTAGCTCTACAATATACACCCTGACACATCGAGCTAATTCTTTTCGATCAACTTTGCCGGTCGTACAAATATCTTTTAGTGTCTTAGGAACGTTATGCGTTCTGCAAGCAATATAAATTGCTGATGCCGTCATAGAGTCTATACTTCTACCTCGAATTAATTTTGCTTTGAGTGCACGGCGGTAATAAATTGCTGCAGTCTCAGTAATGTCTTCTGAAATGCCCAATTGACTCGAGATTCTCTTTAATTCGAAAATAGCATCTCGAAGATTTCTCGCCTCAGAACGTCCTGTTCGTCGATTTAGCCATCGTAAACGATTCATCCGAGCAATTGTTGTCGGACTTAAACTCCTACCAGAAATGTCTTTATACCCATTGCCAATTTGTGTACGCAGTCCTTTGTCGATCTTTAAATTGCTTGCAGGGGCGCCAACTCTTTCTCTTGCATCTTGCTCACTTTTTGAGAAAGCACGCCATTCCGGAGCTGTACTAATAATCATCTCTTGAACTGCACCACAACTTGTACAGATTCTCTCTCCGCGGGCTTCATCATTAATTAATGCTTCAGAGCCACAATATTTGCAAACATTTTGCGAGTCTTCATATTTTTCCCTTTTTGGAGATTTTTCTCTTGACAATTTTTATAACACCTTTACTTTTTCAGTACTTCTATACGGACTTTTTGATACTCCCGATATAAGTATTAGATAAGGACTACCTTGGTAGTATATTACTCATTTCTACTATATAAACTTTACTAACAAATTTTCGATGAAAAAAAGAAAAAAATTAGGAATAAATGTCAAAATCTGGGCTAACATTTCCGTGGCATTTTCCATAAAAGAAATCTTTAGCACACCAGGTTGTTTTACCCGCTTCAAAAACATAATTAATATTTCCAGAGTCATAAACGACTCGATCATTAATTTTGAGTATTAATCGTCTTAAAACCCATTTTCCTGATGTATCCTGGTGTTTTTTTAAGCATAAAAATTGAAACCAATCTGAAGTAAAATCAGATGGGATGGATAAATTAAATTCAGTTATTTTTCCTACTGCAAAATCCTCACAAAAAGGGTTATCTAATTGCCAAGAATATCCCCAATATATAATTTTATGGGGTCTTTTGTTCCACTTCCACGTGTATTAGCTGTAGTAAGTATAATTTTCATTTTATTGATTATTTCACACATATCTTTGTTTTCAGACACAACTAATGCCTCCAATATTTGAGAGAGAAAAACTAGTTGTTCTTCATTGTTACAAACTCATTGTATGATAAAAAGAATTGTAGTGTAGAAACTAAGAAAATAGAATCTAAAACTACACTATTTTGGGAATTAACAGGAGTGGTAAGATTAGTAGTTTGGCTTACCAACTCCAAAAGCAACAAAACCATTTTTACGGAATTTTTCAAGATTAATAACGTCACGCCCATCAATGATAATTGGGTGTTTCATTCGTTCTTTTAGCCATTGGGGTTCTAAAGCATAGTAATCTTTATGCTTGACAAATATCAATAAAATATCTGCGTCTCGAATAATTTCTTCCAAATTTTTACTTAAAGGATATGGAAATTCCCGTTGACGGACATAAGGATCGTGAATTGCCCACTTGATTTTGCGCTCTTCTAAAAGTTTTACAAAAGCTTCTGTAGGTGAATTTCTCGTGTCCTCCGAATTTTCTAAGAAAGACGCTCCAAGGATAGCGAGTTTTGCATTTTTAATGTCAATACCAGCTTTTTTAGCAGCAGCTTCAGCAAGTTCGAGCATATGAAGGGGCATCTGATCATTGCGCATACGAGCTTTTACTATAACTTCAAAGGGGACCTTTATTTTACCATATGTATCCACACCAAATTTCAGCAACCAAGGATCTTTGGGTAAACAATGTCCCCCTACACCCGCACCTGGAAGGTGCAAGTCACGATAGGCATTGGAATTAAAGGGCAAGCTGTTGACACATTTCCGGACGTCATTAAAATCCACATGCAAAGCTTCACAAGCAAGGGCTACTTCGTTTGCAAATGCAATTTGAACGTCACGATATGTGTTCTCAACAACTTTTGCTACTTCTGCAGTTGTTGCTGAAACAGGAATTAATTTCTCTTTGACAATGTGTTTGTAGAGCCAAAGACCTTTTTTAGTGCATTCTTCTGTCACGCCGCCAATTACTCGTGGATAATTAACAATATTATTTATGAGTCTTCCAACCATAACTCTTTCATAAGCAAAAACCAAATAGAAGTCTTTACCACAGGTCTTACCGGAATTTTCTTCCAAAATGGGTTTTACGATGTTTTCAGTTGTGCCAGGTGCGACAGTAGACTCAACAATAACGACTGCACCATCTTTCATCTTCTGGCCAACTACAGCAGAGACTTCGCGAAGAGATTTATATAAAGGCTGGTGGGTTTCTTTATCCGTTGGAGTTTGAACATCAATCAAAATATAGTTCATATCCCGAAGAACTTCGGTATCGTCTGTGACACGAAAAGTTTTCTTTTCCAGAACAACTCGTCGAATAAGCTCAGGCAATTCAGGTTCATTAAGAATTGGACATTCACCACGGTTTAAAGCCTCAATCTTCCATCCAGAGCGTTTGGATCTTCTCTGAATACCAATAACCTCAAAGCCGTCCACATCTGCTAAAAGTGCTGCGGCAGGAATACCAACATAACCCATGCCAATAACTGCGATTTTCGTTTTCTCTTTCAATTATTTCACCGCAATTTACTTGATTCTTCTTGCCAGAACGAAGAGGGCGTTTTAATAATAATTTTATACTGTTAATTTTAGATTGCTGATTTTTGGCAAGAATATTTCGTAATTGCTCTGGACTAGGGCCTTTCTTATATTTGTTATGACGATTTTCTTTTTTCGAAGTCTTTCTTCATGTAAAAAAATCGAGCATTTTGGAAATATCTGTTGTAGGGAATTTACAGAAACGGTTAACACACACATAAGCCATTGCCTTATTATCTTCCATTTTCTTATTTGCAACAAAATCCGTGATCTGTAAGATTTCCTCTTCAGCCCCTTTTGGTACGAAAAGGAGAATTTTGTTCGGAATAAACTGTGTGTGGATTGCCCGTATCATTGCCGCAGTATCCCTAGCTCCTTTAATTCCAACAATAACTATTTCAAAAGACTGGCCAAAGGCATATTCTAAAGCATTAAGAAACATCGTATGAGCAAGAAGCGATTGTCCTATCTGTGTTGCAAATGTTTTATTTATTTGCAATGCCATTTCTTCAAAAGAAAGATCACCGGTAATGCGTGCAATCTTGAGTAAGTTTAACATTACAACTGAATTGCCTGAGGGAATAGCCCCATCATAGATTTCTTTCTTCCGGATGAGTAATTTTTCACCATCATCTGGTGTGAAATAAAAACCACCATTTGTATTATCCCAAAAGTGCTTTATCAATTGTTGATTTAAGAAAAGTGCATTTTGTAAAAACTTCGTCTCGAAAGTTGTTTGATAAAGCTCTAATAAGGCCCAAATAAGAAAACTATAGTCATTAACTAAGCCTTTAATGGCAACATCCCCTTCGCGATAGCGATGAAAGAGTCTACCATCAGTTGTTGTAAAAGTCTTTAGAATAAATTCTCCAGCAGCCTTAGCTGCATTTGTAAAACATTGTTCATCAAAAACTCGGCCAGCAATGGATAAAGCTGCAATCATTAAACTGTTCCAGTCTGTTAAAATTTTATCATCTTTATGTGGGTGTATTCTTTCCTCACGAACACGAAAGAGTTTATTTCTAAAGACATCAATCATTTTTTTCAATTCATTTTTTGGGATGGAATATTTCTTTTCTAATATGGAAAGGTCTTTCATCAAATGAGGAATATTTGTTCCATTTCTTTCTTTTGAAACTTCAATCTCGAAGTTTCCTTCTTTTGTAAGATTAAAAATTTCTATAAAAAGTGCTGCATCTGAGCCTAAAACCTTTTTGATTTCGTTCATGGTCCAAGTATAGAATTTGCCTTCTTGTCTTTCACTATCAGCATCTTCGGCAGAATAAAATCCACCGCCAGGAGCAGTTAAATCACGTAAAACATATTCTGCAATTTCATAGGCAACTTGCTTATAGAATGGATTCTTTGTTGCTTGGAATGCTTCCGTATAGGCTATTAAAAGAAGGGCTTGATCATAAAGCATCTTTTCAAAGTGAGGAACAAGCCATTTATTGTCTGTGGCATATCGGTGAAAACCAAATCCAATGTGGTCATAAATACCACCAAAACGCATTGCTTGGAGAGTTTTCTCGACCATCGCTAAAGCTCGTTTTTCACCGGTTCTTTTCCAGTAGCGTAATAAAAAAAGTAATTTATGAGGGGTGGGAAATTTTGGAGCATGTCCGAAACCTCCAAAAGTGTTGTCAAATAATAATTGTGCTTCATGAAATGCTTCAGCAAACACCTCAGCCCCCAAACCCGCCATGGGGAGGGAGGAGATATTTTGAAGTTGGTCAAGTACCTCCATCGATGCATGATATAATTGTTCACGATTATGAACCCAATATTGTTTAATGCGCGGAATGAGTTCCAGCATACCAATGCGCCCAAAGTGGCTTTTTTTAGGAAAATAGGTACCAGCAGTAAAAGGACGTTTTTCCGCATCCATAATAATAGTCAAAGGCCAGCCACCACTACCGGTAATCATCTGACAAACTGTCATATAAAGACTGTCGATATCAGGGCGCTCTTCTCGATCAACTTTTATGTTAATCAAAACCTCATTCATTAATGCTGCTACTTCGGGGTCTTCAAAAGACTCATGTGCCATAACATGACACCAATGACAAGTTGAATAACCAATGGAAAGAAAGATCGGTTTATCCTCTTCTCAGGCTTTTTGAAATGCTTCTTCGCCCCAAGGATACCAGTCAACTGGGTTGGTTGCGTGCTGGAGAAGATAAGGGCTTTTTTCGTTTATAAGATGATTATATTTTTTAACCTTTTTGCTATTTTTCTTCACAGAATAACTTCCTGTTTTTATCCAACATAAACGGCGAATTGTGCTTGCAATTCTTTTAATCGTTCGAGAACTGCTTTAACATGTTCTTTCACTCGAACTTTCTCCCAAAGAGCTGCTATTCGGCTGTTGGGGTCAATTATAACTGTAGAACGCACAACACCAAAATAACGGCGGCCATACATAGATTTCTCTTGCCAAACACCATAATCCTTTAACACGCTCTTGGACTCATCACTAAGTAAGCAAACCTTTAAACCGTATTTCTCGGTAAAACGTTTATGACTAGAAAGCGAATCGGGGCTAATGCCTAAAACTATTGCACCCAAGCTTTCAAATTATGCAAGAGCATTTGTGAAATCAATCGCTTCTAAGGTACAACCCTTTGTATTATCGCGTGGGTAAAAATAAATTATTACCCATTTACCCTTTAGATCTTTAAGACAAACCTCGGTGTCGTTGGTTTCAGGCAAACAAAAATTCGGAGCAGGATCACCGATTTTAATGTTCATCTTTATCAATCCTCGGTTTCCAAGAAATGGAAAATTTCTTTTAAATCGGGCACTTTAGAGAGATCATAGATCTTTTTGAAAATAACTTTGTGATTTTCATCCAACAAAATATTCGCTCGTTGCGAAAATCCTTTTTCTTCAAAAAAGACACCAAGTTCCTTTGCTAATTGACCGTGAGGCCAAAAATCAGCTAAAAGACTTACTCGCTCGATAGCAAGGCTTGCTGCCCAAGCTTTCTTAGAAGGGACAGAATCAACACTAACACCTAGAGGAACCACATTTAATTTTTGGAAATGGTCATAATTTTGCTCGAGGGATTGCATTTGCTTAGCACAGACACCGGTCCATGCGAGGGGATGAAATGATAAAAGAACCCTTTTTCCTTTCAAATGTTCGCTGTTAATTTCATTTTTGTTTTGATCAAACATCATAAAGGCTGCTGTTATTTGATCTCCAATTTGAATTTGTTTTGTAGGCAAAAGAAAACACCTTAAGAATAATGTAGAAGGGCCTTCTTGATTAACCTACTGCTTCAAAAACTTAGGAAAAAGCCTTTATTTTTTTCCAACTCTAAAATATTAAAGAAAAAATAACGCAAAAAGAAAAGGCGCAACTTAATCATTGAATAATTTATTAGTTAAACAGTTCATTTTCCATAAAGTTGTTTTAATAAAATTTCTCGTGCAATGGATTGAAAAGCACGTTTAATACCAATTCCTTTTGTAGCTATCGTTTCATAAACTGGAAAACCATCTAATCCTAAGCCACTTAACATTTCCGGGCGGGATAATGCATTTGGTACATCTCGTTTATTCAAAGCGATAACCACAGGGACCTCTGTGCCAAACCGCTCCCCAAGAAATTCTTTCAACTCTTCAACTGATTCTTTATTATAGGGTTGCATCTCAGGAGTGGAATCTAAAACCAAAATAATCCCATCAACACCTCGAAGAATAACTTTCCTTTGACTCTTGTGTCGTGATTGTCCGGCAACAGTATAAGCATCAAGGATCACTCTGCCAGATGCAGAAAAGGGGGTGAAATCAAAATATAACGTTCTGCCTGTAGGATCAGCTATGGAAGTAAAGCCACCTTTGGTTAGTCCTTCAACTTGATCATAAAGCCAGCGTAAACCAGTAGTTTTTCCACTTAAGGAAGGGCCGTAGAATACGATTTTTAAATGGATTCGACCTTGACTATCCTTTCGCAATGTTTTGTACCTCTTGAAACCTTACATATACGAAAAATATCTATCAGATTATATTTTTTTCTACACAAAGTTATTTTTAACCAAAATTAAAGCTATTGGTTCTGACATTTTTCTAACTAAAAATTCTATGAAGCTAAGATTGTAGTAGTTTGCTTAAATGTTTTTTACAAGCTATAGCTCTAAGATGCTAAATCAATGAGGCGTGGAGATTCCCATTCATCCGATAGTTTTTTTGTCGAGCTTCCTCTAACTCCGCTTCTATAGTAAGAATTTTTTGCTTTGTCTTTTCACGGCGAGAGAAATACACTTCAGGTGTTATACTCCTGTCATTAAAGGCTTTTATTAACTCTCTTAGGGTATCTTGAGCTGCTTTTAATTCGATTCTAAGCTGTTTAACTTCATCGTTTTCTCTCATGTGGAAAATATCCCGGAGATTGCTATTATCGCGACCCGAGATATTCTCTGGTTTGACCGTAAATGGCGTTTGCTTAAGATCATTTATCCGCCGATCAATTTTCTCTTGCAAAGAGTGATAATCCAAATTGAAGTTAAAGCTTTCAAGGAAGTAAAGGTCTGTTATTAAGAACCTTTCTCGCTCATAGAATAAATAGCTGAAAATTGTTTGTATTTGTTCCAGTAACATCTCAGAAGTTTTAAGTTTGATTTTCTCTTTATCCCCTAGGCGAAGCACCATTTTGTTTCCAAAGAATGTGGTTTTCTTTTGCTCGGCTTCTTTAATCTCATTCAGAGAAAGAGAACGTACTTTCCCTGTAAACCGAAAGATAAAATGATATTCGGGGAGATAGTAAATTCTCTTGTTGGTAATAAAGAGTGTTCCTTTTTTTCTCCGCTCGCCGGGAAAAGTAAGTTTAACATTTGGGAAAGCCGCCACTTTAAGTTCATATACTTCAGGTTCAAATTTTTCTGCTACTTCATCAAATAGATACATATAATTTTTAAGCTCAGCAATTTTCTCTTCGATTTCTAAAAGTTCCTTCTGAGGCTTGCTTAAAAAGTCATCAATTAAATTACAATAGCTAATGGCATGTGTCTTAATCATTTTGATAATTTTATCAATCTTAGAGAGTTGATAGATTGAAATATTGCGATTAAATGATAATTCTTTAGCATATTTATAGATGTGCTCTGAAACCTTATCCAGAATTTCACTCGCTCGGTATTTGGTCTCAGAAAAGCTTTTTTGGATTTGAATTAAACCCGATTCAATAGAAGGATACAAGCAAAAACGATCTCTTCGAATTTGTTTGATATTGGTAACTAGCTCGGAAAATTTATGTGCAAATTTTTGTATGCTTTCTAAGCTTCTAGCAAGGGCATCAATTGCATCATAAAATTCCGTTGGTAGATTACTTGTTTTCTTCCCAATTTCTTTTAGCTTAGTTGAATTGCACATAGGGCACTTTAAAATTTTTTTAGTAGCGGGAATATGGTTTTGTTTGCCGCACTTTTCGCATGTCTTACCCCAGCTGATGTAACCGCAATCTTTACAAAATGTGCACTCTTTTTTTTCGGTAATAAGACAGTCAAAACAATAGGTGCCGCTACAATCCTCACAATAATAAATATATTTGGCTTTTCGCTGGCATTTCATGCATCGCAAATCAGTATTATATTCCAAGATGATTTCACACTCTTTTTGAAATTTGAATTATCTAATGTTAGCTGTAGAGGATTATCGGCGAAACTTATCGCTTTCATATGTCAAGAGATAATTTTCTCTATAGTAAAAACACACCTACTTGAAAATAAGGGGTTGTAATATTCGAATATTTTCCTAGTTGTCCGAAAAAAATCAAAGAAAGGAGCATTTTTTAACTAGCGAAAGAATAAAGAATCATAGAAGCATATATTTAATAACCAGCTTATTAATTTAATCTCTCTCAAAATTGTATACGCTCTCGTTGAGAAGGTGGTAAAAAAGATGGGCGACAAAAAATCAACGGACTTCTTGTGGAAAATTGCCCTGGCAGGAGATAGCTTTGTGGGAAAAACAACGATTAGGAAACGAGCTATGGGTGAACATTTTGCAGAAGAGTATATTTCAACGGTAGGTGCGGATTTCTCCTCCTATAAATTAAAACTTGGTGATCTCGTCATCGGTTTTCAGGTATGGGACTTGGCGGGGCAAGATAAATACAAATATATCCGTTCGAGTTTTTATGGTGGAGCAACAGGTTGCTTTCTCGTTTATGACGTTACAAATCCAAGGTCCTTGGAAAGCTTATCTACGTGGGTAGATGAAGCAATACGTTATTCAAATGGGACCATTGAAATTTTCATTATCTGTGCAAATAAAATTGATCTTAAAGGAAAACGTGAGATCAGCAGAGAAACAGGAATGAAATACACCCAAGCATTACGTGAAAGCTCTGGCTTACAATGTGAATACATTGAAACCTCTGCACTAACAGGAGAAAACATAGATATTGCTTTTGATATGATGGCAAAGTGCCTGCTCGAACGAGAAGGTATAAGCCCAGCAAAACTACAAGAACCTACAATGCCACCTTTACAAGCACTAACGGTTGAAGAGAAACCTCTTGAATTATTAAAAACTGAACCTGAGAGGAAAGAAACCACTCAAATAATTGAAACGATACCGGCTGCAAATGCTTCTATTGTTGAGAAAAAAGAGGAAGCAGATTCACAAACTGACAAACTGATCGCAGAAGTAATGGCGGTCTTAGATGAAACTGACGAAATCATTATTGGAAAAGAGCAAACAAAAACGGGAGAACGAGTTATAACAATCTCAAAAACTGACGCTGAAAAAACGCTACCAAAAGTTGAAGAAGAACCACAAATTAGCTCACAGTTAGAAACAATCCTTAAACAGATAAATAAAAAATTAGATGGATTAACCAACCGTTTAAAAGATTTGGAAGAAGAGATTTCCTTGGTTAAAATGGCAGACCCCGAGAAACCGGTAAGAGAAGAAGTCCCTAAGAGAGCTGATAGAAAAGAGTTTGTGGAAGTGCCAGAAAAAGAAGAAGACGAGTTAGACCTTTTAGCACAGCTGCCTTTACCAAGCACAGAGGAAAAAAAAGAAGAACGAGCTGAAGAGAAAGAGGGGTTCGAAGAACAAAAAGAAACAATCAAACAAGAAACACAGCCTGAAAGTATAATGGACTCTAATCTAGACGAAGAAGAGGCAGCTCTTGAAAGCTTACTTGAAACTTCACCTCAAAAAGAATCAACAGAGGAATTTCAAACTGACACTCTGACCAATAATGACAACTCATCAACGGAAGAGGTGCAGTTTAATCAGGGACGCGCCGAAGAAAATGAGCGTGAGTCAATAACTGATCTCGAGGACCTCCCAGATGAAGAGTTAGTTGAGATTCCAGATGCAGAACCATTAATCCCCCTATCGGGCGATACTGATGAGGAAATCATTGAAGATAGAAACGTTTTAGGAACAGAACTTTCGAGTGCTCTTATCTCAGAGTTAAAAGATATCAAAGGAGAAGAAGAAAAAAACGGCGCGGCAACAGAAACACAATTAATCACTCAACCATTAAAAGTCGAAGAGATGGATGAAAAACATCTTTGTCCAATTTGTGGTGAAAAAATGAAATACATCCGTCAATACAAACGTTTCTATTGTGTGAAATGTGGTCGTTATCTCATATAATATAAAAGTAGCTCGAAGAACAATGGTGCTTTAAATGGCAGATGACGTTTTAATCTTGAAAACCTCGGGGATTCCACTTTATGCAAAATGTTTTGGAGGGAAAACCTGTAAGGCCCATCCAGATCATGCATTACAGAGTGGCTTTTTAGCAGCTCTTTTCTCCTATTCCAAAGAAACTTTTAGTGAAAGTGGGATTAAATCAGTTATTTTTAGTGGCTTTAAACTTGATTTTAAAGTTGACGAAGAAAAAGAGCTCATTCTTGTCTTTACAAATCCATTAGAAGAGAATAACTCCTAGGTAAAAGCACAACTAGACAAAGCCCATCGAATTTTTGTCGAGAAATACTCACCTCATTTAGATAAAATAACCTTTGATCAAGATCTCTAAGGATTTTGAAGATGACTTGGTTGCAAATAAGATTGTACCTCATGAATCGAAAAAAGATTTGCCATTGCAACGTGAAACGTTTTCAAAGACTGCTGGCGAAATTTAAACGATAAGATTAATTCTTTGCCCCTTCTTTCTTCATTTGACTTTCAAACGAGTGTAAGAAAGTCATTAAAGGTGTGAAAATGTTGTTTGCCTTCACAATTAATAGAAGCAAAAAATTATTAATTAAGGTAAAAGCTCTTATATCGTTAGGCAATAAGCACTGGTTATACTGTAAAGGATGAAATAACTCATCTGAATCCAAATTATGTCTAACAGAATTTCCCCAAAAAGCCTTAAATAATATGCCCGAAAAACTGGGTTAGAAGTAATTGAAGCAAGAGAAAGGTATGTATGATGACAGCTGAATCTTTTGGAAAAACGGATATCTTTTTATGGGAACGAGCAACACCTCAAGAAACAATCAACCTTTTAAAGGATGCTTATAACTTTTTCACAAAAAATGCTGTTAAAGAATCATTCAAAGTTGCGGCATTAAAAATAGTTGCAAAATACGTTGCTAAGGCCGGTTTTCCAAAAGACCAAACTGCCTTTAATGCTGCTGCACTCTATGTTGTCTATCGAATGCCAATCTTATACCCGAATCATCGCTCTAAAAAAGAATTTGCTGACAGGCTAAAAATCACTGAAGCGAGCCTAGACTGGTATGTGAATTCCATTGTTGATACATTACAATTTTTTACATTGCGGGACAGAAAAAATTTTCCCTATTATATTGAACGTGATGGTATCACTTTTAGTGTAATCTCTTCTGTCGTCAAAGTTTTAGTAGAAGAAGCTTTAGTTCAAGGTTGGACGGAGATTAAACGGTTTGATATCAAGACTGTCGTTGACAAAATACTGGATATGTTAATTACGACCCTACGTATTATCCCCCCTGTCTTTAGAAGAGATCTCGGCAATAAAATTGAGGCTTATTTACAAGAAGAATTTTCTAATACAAAACTGTGATGTCGTGTTAATATTCTTATTATTTTAAAAGAAAAATGTCTTTCAGTGAATGCCGCTCTAAATTATTGTTTTATTTAGTTATTTAAGTAATTTTTTAAATTGAAATGGTTTGTAGTTAAATGCGAAAAACAACCCCCTATCACTTAGGTGAAAACTGTCGTGAAACACATCAAAGATGATTTAGGAAGTACTATTGATTCTGAAGATAATATTGTTCGGATGATTCTAATTGAGCAAGCAGTGGATGCTGCACTCGAGATCGAAGAACCGGTTTCACGAAGTTATGCAATTAGTGATTGTATTTTGGCTATCCTGGATTTTGCCCGCGAAACATCAAATGAAGCATTGATGGCACGTGTAGAAACATTATTCGAGGAAGTAATAAATAAGGGGGCACAAGCACGAACATTAAGTTATATTGCTGTAGTACTTGCCTCTTTTGGCCAAGAAATAGAAGCAGAAAAGAGCATAACAAAAGCCATCCAAATTGCCTCTGAAATTAAGGATGATTTTGACCGTCGAGACGCTTTTTTAGACATTGCCACCTCAGCAGGTGACATCTTCTATTTAACAACAGATGAAGGCCAACTCGAGGATGCACTTCAATTTGCAGACCAGCTAACAAAAGGGCAAAGAGCTTATTTATTTGGCTATTTAGCTTCCCTTTTACCTCGACAGAAAGGGGCAGAATTACTGAAAGAAGCACTGAAAATCGCGGATGAAATAACTGACCCAATAACGCGCTCAAAGGTTTACCTTGAGTTGGCAAACCTTACAAACAATTTACAAGATGAGCCAAGCCCTTAAAAATAATCCAGAAACCGCACAACTTTTCGACCCTTTTTAGGCGTGAAAACGATCCTGATGAAATTCACAAGATCATATTGGTCAATGGGTCTTATAGCCGGGAAAGTTGCCCCTCTTTTCACCGCAGCTAAAATCTTCTCTTCAGAAGGCTTACCATCTATCTCCACCCAAGTAAAGCAAGTACCTATAGCTTTATGATAGTGAGAATCAGAGCCACCAAGAGGGCTGAAACCGTTATATTTGAAAGCAACTTTTGCCATGATGTTTGGGAAGTTCAAAAAAATTTTCGCAAAACCATTATAAAATTCCATGCCATCTGCCTTAAGGTTGGCAGCAGTCCAGCCCACACTATTATGACTCATAAATGGGTGGGGGATAATTGATGTCCCTCCCAGAGAACGAATTAATTCAACTGTCGCAGCAGCGGATTTATTTACAGGAATCTCTTTATTAATACCAAACGCCAGCAAATGACCATCTGCTGTATCAATTTCCACGCCTGGAAAATATACTTTTGTTTTATCGACGCGTGTAAATTTCTTAACGACTTTTTTTGCAAAAGCAAAGTTATTGTGAGTAACAATCCCTGCTCCATCCAAGTTTCGAGCGCGCATCATTTGAGGGATCTTTTCATAATTGACATTTTCATCGACATGAACATGAAAATCAATTGCCAAGCGTTTGGTTTTACTCATGATTCTCATGACAGTAACTTTTGTTTTAGAATTTTTTTGTCGAATCTGTATTTACGTAAGGAATTGCCCTTAAACCACTAATCCATTAAAAATTTGCTCTCTTTTTAAGAAGCGAAACTCTTTTCAGTAGAGAGGAAGTATTATTGGTTAGCCAAAAAATCATTTTGGAGTGTGTTCAAAATAGTTGTAAAAATAATTGAAGTAATTGGCATGTCTGATAAGAGTTGGGAAGATGCCGCAAAAGATGCCGTCGAATCTGCAGCAAAGACTGTGAAGAACATCACAGGTGTTGATGTTATCCACTTTACTGCTACGGTAAAAGATGGCAAAATCGTCAAATATAAAGCAAACTGCAAACTTGCTTTTATTGTCGAGTAAGAAATTCCCTTTTATATTGGGAACTTTCATTCCTTTTTTCTTTTTTTTAAAAACTTTCAGAAATACTTTAAGCCATCTCCCATCTTTCAGATTATTTAGAAAAGCTGGACTTTTTCATGCGGAAAGTAATGAGCGAATTTAAACTTGCAGCCGGGCTTACCCCAAAAGGAGATCAGCCAAAAGCGATTAAAGCTTTAGTTGAGGGCTTTGCTCAAGGACGGAGATTACAAGTATTACAGGGGGTGACGGGCTCTGGAAAAACCTTTACTGTCGCAAATGTTATCCAAGCTTTGCAAATACCAACATTAGTCCTTTCACCAAACAAAACCTTGGCAGCTCAATTATGCTCTGACTTTCGGCGGTATTTTCCAGGGAATGCAGTGGAATATTTCGTTTCATATTATGACTATTATCAGCCTGAGGCATATGTCCCGAGTTCAGATATTTACATTGCAAAGGATTCCTCTATTAATGAAGAGATAGAAAAAATGCGCTATTCTACAACATATTCATTAGCAACTAGAAGGGATGTTGTTGTCGTTGCGAGCGTTTCAGCAATCTTTGGGTTGGGGGCACCGGAACCTTATAGGCAAGTAATTTCTTTGATAAAAGGCTCAACAATCAAACGAAAGGAGCTCCTCCGTCGGCTTGTTGCTCTGCAGTATGAACGGAATGATTTTGAGTTAAAACGAGGGACATTCCGTGCAAAAGGTGATACTATTGAAATCTTCCCACCACATTCAGAGAAAACTACTTATCGTATTGAAATGTTTGGCGACGTGATAGAGAAAATAACTGAAAATGTTTATCCGACAGGAAAGAAACTTCGTGAGCTTCAGACATACGATGTTTATCCTGCAACACATTATTTAACAGAAGCAGAATCCATCGAAGAAGTTTGTGAGAAAATTGAGGCTGAGTTAGCTGAACGATTGGCTTATTTCAGAAAACAGAACCTTTACCTCGAGGCTCAAAGATTAGAAGAACGGACCCGTTATGATTTAGAGATGTTACGAACCGTTGGTTATTGTTCTGGCATAGAAAATTATGCCATGTATCTCGACAGGCGAACATGGGGTGAACGTCCTTTTGTCCTCCTCGATCATTTTTCAGATGATTTTTTAATGGTAATTGATGAGTCGCATATAACTATCCCTCAAATTCGAGGGATGTACGGTGGCGACCGTTCGCGGAAAGAAACTCTAGTGAAGTTTGGTTTTCGCCTGCCTTCTGCCTTAGAAAACCGCCCCTTGAGGTTTGAAGAGTTTGAGCCCTTTATGAAAAAAGTGTTGTTTGTTTCTGCAACACCGGGTCCATATGAACTTGCTCATGGTGAAGCACTTGTTGAGCAAATCATTCGCCCGACGGGTTTAGTTGATCCAGAGATAATTATCAAACCAATTGAACATCAAGTGGATGTACTTCTTTCTGAAATTAAGAAAAGAGTACAGCAACAAGAGCGGGTACTTGTCACAACCCTAACAAAAAGAATGGCTGAGGAGCTGGCGCAATTCCTTGTGGAACACGGGATAAAAGCTGAATATCTCCATTCAGAGATTGACACTATAGATCGTGTTAGTATCTTGAGAGAGCTGCGAAAAGGTGTGCATGATGTTATCGTTGGCATAAACTTGTTGCGTGAAGGGTTGGATCTCCCGGAAGTTTCCTTAGTGGCTATTTTAGATGCTGATAAAGAAGGATTTCTACGGTCAGAACGTTCGTTGACACAAATTATCGGTCGTGCATCACGAAATATTAATGGCCGTGTAATTTTGTTTGCAGATAAGCTCACTGACTCGATAAAACGAACCGTTGAAGCAAACAACCGCCGGCGTAGAATCCAGTTGCATTATAATAAGAAACATAACATCACACCCCAGACAATTCAGAAATCACTCGAGGATATAACAGATACACTCGAAAAGATCGAGCGTATCCCGAAAAAGAAGATGCAAGAGATAAAGAAACTCGCAAGGGATGACCGGGAAATGCTCATCATAGAGCTCCGAGAAGAAATGGCTCAAGCGGCAAAGCGATTGGAGTTTGAAAAAGCAGCAGAACTCAGGGATCTGATACGTGAGCTTGAAGGAATAAACTAAACGATTTTTCAAAAAGATTTAATTTCTCATGCTCTGTTCTCTAGAATATCAAGCCAAATAATTATTGTTGTGTTGATGATCTGTGGTGAAACCTAAAGAGAAAACCGAACAACAACAAGAAGATGCTTCTCAAGAAACAGGGCTAAAAGAACCGAAAAAAAAGAGAGAAAAAATCATTGTCGCCCAGCTGAGAGAACATGAACTCATAATTGACGACCATCAAGATGCGCGCATAGTTTTCGATAATGGTTATTATGGTATATTAAATGATGATAAAAGTTTGTCTCTGAATTTCGATGAAGCATTGCATCTACTCGAGCGGGGGGTGATAAAGGTTATAGATGAGAATGGGGTGTGGCTCGACGTTAATGATTGCGCAAGAATCTTTTCAGAGCGAGAAGCAGACTTTTGGACAAATTATCTTGTGTTTAAGGACCTCAGAAACCGCGGGTATATTGTTGGGCGAGGGATTAGTGACAAATTGAAATATCGTGTCTATCCTCGGGGTGGGAAAGTAGGAAAAGATGTGGCCAAAACGATGGTTTGCCCACTTGCAGAAGGTGATGCAATTAGTATCGAAACCCTTGATGAAATCGTTAAGCAAATACAAAGTTTGAAAAAAAGGCTATTAATTGCTTGTGTGGACCGGCTGGGGGATGTCTCATTTTATGAGTTACAAAGGCTATTTAATGACCCGGTCAATTAACAAAATTAGGAAAAGATGTGATAATATGAAAAACGATGAGAAATTACTCCTTAAACAAAAAAGCGCTCAAAAAGCGCTATCATATGTTAAAAATGGCATGGTTCTTGGTATTGGTAGTGGTTCGACGGTACGGGAGTTCATTCGACTCCTGGCTGCTTCTAGCTCACTCGATCTCCAAAGTATTATTTGTATTCCAAGCTCTTTTGACACAGAAAGTTTACTAGTAAAAGCAAATTTGCGTCTCGGACGGTTAAATCAATTCTCAAAGATTGATCTCACTATTGATGGTGCAGATAGGGTTGATTCTAAGCTTAACTTAATTAAAGGTGGCGGGGGAGCACTTTTACGAGAAAAAATTGTCGCAGCAGCTTCCAAGGAGGTAATTATAATCGTTGACGAGAGCAAACTCGTTAAAGAACTTGCAGGGAGTTACCCCATCCCGGTGGAAGTTCTCCCGCTGGCAAAAGTTTTTGTAGAAAATGCCTTGCAAAAGCTAGGAGGAAAACCAAGCTTACGATTAGCAGCTAACAAATTAGGAGCGACAATTACCGATAACGGAAACATGCTACTCGATACGGAATTCACCAAAATACCAGATATTGCAAAATTGGAAGAAGAGATTAATAACATTCCTGGCGTATTTGAAAATGGGCTATTCAGTAATCGGTTGGTCACACGTATTATCATTGCAACAACAACAAAAGGAATAATTGTAAAAGAAAAATAAAAGAGAAGGTAAGGGGTCGTCCGCCTGGCCCATCTACCTCATTTCAATCGAGCAACTAGTAATTGGCCTTTGTTCATGAGTTTGATGATCTCTTGTGCAATTGAGGTTGCACGTTCGATTTTGATTTCACCTTTCTTACCAATGGAACCTGTAAAAAGAATAGCATCCCCTGCAGTAACTTCTATGTTTGCCCCTCTGAATTCTTCGGGAAAGCTGAGGATAATATGAGTCTTAGTAAAGCGAATGTCAATGGGGAGCTCGTCATAACGTTTTCCATCAGGAGAAAGGGCGGAAAATTCATCCGTAGTTGGAAATGGCTTAACATCAATTTTCATACCTATCTTTCGTTCAAGTTCCGTTATAGTTTTCCCTCGACGACCAATTAAATGAGGTACATCTTCTGGCGGAACTTCAATTCGCAGAGAATTTCGTCCTTTTTTAAATACCTTTAAATGTGTAGTTGGGAGATATTTGCGGATAATTCGTTCGATTTGTTTTCGTTCTTGTTTATCTAATGGCCGGAATTTTTTCGCTCGTGTTTCAGCAATAGGAATAACTGAAACTTGCTCGCCAAAAACGAAGATATCATAGAGTAATTGATGTGTTTCAAAGTCACTTACTTCAATCACCGGCCGGGCAAGATCGCGTTCTTCCATACCACTGGGTACTTTAACAGTCATCCTAATTTCAAGTACATCACTAACATCACCATCTTCAATGAAAATGATCGTATCTAAAATGCTTGGAATCATCCCCAGCTCAATCCGCCCAACAAACCGCTGGATAGATTCAATGGCTGTTGTTGCATGAATCACACCAACTAAGCCTATGCCGGCTAAACGCATGTCTGCAAATGCTTTGAAATCATCAGTTTTCCGTAATTCATCAAAAATCACAAAATCGGGACGAATAAGTAACATAATGTCAGCTGTTTTCCCAAAGTCGCCCGCCAAACTCGTATATTGAGAGACCTCGGGGCCAACCTGAAGGTCACGAGGCTTTTCAACTGTTTTTACGGTCTTATTAAGTAAGGCGTAGAAATCAGCGAGTGCTTGCGCAAAGGTGGACTTGCCAGCACCAGGGGAACCAGCAATAAGAATCCCTTCAGCACGCCCCTTAAGGCGATTAAGCAAATTTGCCGAAAGAGTATAATCTTCAAGAGACAATTTCGTTATGGGTCGTACAGCAGTAATCTCTGAGGCATCTGAGAATGGCGGTTGGGCAATAACGATCCGCATAGCATTGAGTTGAATTACTTTGGCTCCGGGCTCATCCATTTCGATAAACGAATCAGGTGTCGAACGGGCAATAGCAAGGATGTCAGAAATTAATTCCTCTATCTCTTCAGAGGTTGTGGGCTCATCAGAAAGTTTGACCAGTTGCCACTCGCCTGGTTTGCCCTTTTTAGCTAAGGGAGGAACTTTCTCACGAATATGAACCGACATGGTATGGTCATCAAAATAATCAAAAATTTGCCGTAAGGGTTTCTTCTTGGGAACATTACGAAGATACTCTACAGCAATACCTTCAATTTCACACATGGAGACAAGGATCTTGTCACTTGTAAAGACCACAGCATCATGCTCTCGAGCAATATCACGAATTTTTGCATCCAGCTCACCCGAAGTGGCTAATTTAATTTCATCAAGGGTAGGCCGCTCTCCGGCGAGTGTAATCTTAATCCCAAGGTGGTTGCACTCAAAACGCAGGTTTTTCAATTCATCTAAACCATTGAAGCCTTTTTGCCGGTGGTTGTTCGCAAGGTGTTCAATCTCACTAATAACAATGTGCGGAATGATGACTTCCTCAACCTTTTCTTTTAGCAATAGAATTTCATTTACAATTAATTGTCCAATAATTACACTTGTATCAGGCACTATTTTCAATAATCCGTACACTTCCAATTAAGGGGTTCTTAAGTCCCAGATGCCATTTCTGCTTTATAGTAAGTGCTTCTCTCACTCATCTTATCTAAATTTTTTTCTCTAGGTTGATATTTTTCATGCTGTTTTTTCAAATGATTTTTAATTTCGTTTTAAGTTATTTAATCAATAACATTTCAAACGAAACACAAGATATTTGTTTAAAGACCATTTTTCTAAAGAGTAAATTGAAACAATGCAGAAGGTGGCTCCTATTCCTATGGCACAAGAAGGACTAGAAAAAGAGGAACAAATTGACTCTGCTGAGTCAGACATTGACTTTTCAAAACTAACTCCAGAAGAAAAAGATGCTTTGATCTTAGAGATGCACGCTGAAGAGATGATGGCAAAGCAAGCACTTGTAAAGAAAGAAACAAAGGAAAAGACGAAGAAACGAAAGAAACGAAAGTCTTCAAAAAACAAGAGTATCGCACCGGGCTTTGGTCCTGTTGCTGTTAAAATGGGAATTGCTATGACTTTAAGTATGGTTTTTGTCTTTCTAGGCCCCATAATCTTAATTGTTGCGTTAATAGGAAAAGCAGGTGTGACACTTTTTGGAGAATTAGGCGACAAAATGTGGGTTAATGCATTAATCGGCTTATTTGGTGTAGCATTAGTGGTGGTGGCGGGCTATCTATTTAGATATCTTGTAAAAGATTAGCCGATAATTTTTCCTTCCAATAAAAAAAGAAAGTTACCCCCCTTTCAATTTTGGGAGAACAATAATTTCATCATTTCGTTCAACAAATTGATTAAGGTCTGATGGTTGCCCATTGACAAGTATTACTCTTCGTTCCAAGTCTTTGACCCCTTCTTTCAATAAGAATTGTCGTAGGACCATCCTCTCTTCCGGGACGAATTTCAAAATGCTACTTTTTCCAGATTCAGAACTACTCATTCAGATTACCGCCGTACTGGTAAGAATTAATATTATTCTAAATAAATAATAATCTTTCCTATTATCTCTTTTTTAACGGTTAAGAATTTAAAAACACTTTCTCGGGTAAAAATCACCCCCCAACTGCTGTTTGTCATTCATCCAGGGTGGGGGAAAATACTATGGACAGCAGGCTTTCTTTTAGGACGTTTTTCTTTGGCTTGCATGACCTGATCGTGAATCCATTGAAAGGCCTCATAAATCCCCAAACCAGTTCTTGCACTTGTTCGTTGAATGTGTACCGTTCGCTCAAACATGCTTGTTAGTTGAAATAGATGGATAATATATGCAAGTGAAGAAACTTGTGGGAGATCTTGTTTTGTTGCCAGGATTAGAATGGGAGTGTTTTCATTCGGAAGGCTTCTCACAACTTTCATAAAAAGATCTTTTGCAGTCGGAAGTCGAACAATATCGCTAGAATCTACAACATAAATTAAAATATCTGCTTTCTGAATATACGCCGACCAAAATTGCCGAAAAACTTCCTGCCCACCAAGGTCCATTACAGAAAGCTTGAGTTTCTCCAATTGCAAAATCTCATAATTTACCCCCATTGTTGCGATAGTCTCACTAAAATCACCTTTCTTTAAGAAAGTAAGGATAGAAGTTTTCCCGGCATTGTCTAACCCACACATTGCAATCGTGACCTTTCGGTCAACTTTCCCAAAGAGTCTCGCAAGAAAGCCCATAGTAGTTCATCCACTCGAGTGACCATTCGAGCAGAACATTATGAAGAAAAATAAATATAAACTCCCCACTAAAAACAAACTTGTGTACTAACAACCTAGTCTATCTTTTTCTTCGGAACATATAATCTGAAAATTTCTTCACTTTCACGGCTAAGAAGAATGTCTTCACGTGATTGAAAGAGCTTCCGAAGCGAAACTGGTATTTGAAGCGCGCCAAAGGCATCTACATATACTGGTATCTTGTCATCGGAAACAAAGCCCCGGCGCACACTGGTAATCCTACCATCAACTAGCAACATTGTTCGAAAACCGCGAGCAATCAGTCGCCGATCATGGGTAGCAAGTATCATTGTCACGCCCAAATCTTTGTTGATCTTTTCAAAATAGTTGACGATTTTTTCAGAGGTCTGGGAATCAAGCTCACCAGTTGGTTCATCTAAGACCACGAGTTCAGGTTGATTAGCAAGCGCTACGGCAAGGGAGATCCGCTGAATTTCGCCTCCTGAAAGTTGGGTGGGTTTATGATGTGCTCGATCTAATAATTCCACTTCAGTAAGGAGCTCTTTTGTACGAGCAATGCGGACCTCACGAGGTAAGCCCAAAATCCTCATCGGCACTTGAATGTTCTGAGAAGCAGTGAGTTCCCATACAAGATTCATTTGGGGTAATTGCCAAACAACACCAACACGTCTACGTCGATAATCAACCATTTCAGCACGGGTAAATTTCGCGATGTCGGTGTCACCAACCATGACCATTCCTGCAGAAGGCTTAAGATTACCAGCAAGGATATTAAGTAGAGTTGATTTTCCGGATCCACTAGGGCCAACCACCAAAGAAATTTCCCCTTTATAGATTGTCATCTCGAGGCCTCGAAGGGCAGGCACTCGAACACGATTCTTTTCATCAGCATAAATTTTGATTAAATCTTTACATTCAACAAATGTCTCAGCATTATTCATACTACCTTTAGCGAGCCTCCAATCTTTTTATGGGTATTTATGAGGATAGGGATTATCGTACTGATAAGTCCACTGAAAAAGATTGCAAAAGTCGTCCATAGAATTTTTCCGGCGGGAAAAACCATTTCATGTATAGGGACAACCACTTCAATTCGCAGGATTTTCATAATCATGGCTGAAGCAGCAAAGCCTAAAGCTCCACCCAACAACATGGTGAAAATCAAGATAATGATCGCTTCTGTAATGAAGAAAATGAATAATTGCCCCTGTTTTATGCCAAACGCTTTTAGTAATGCAATCTCTTTTTCACGTTCTAATCCTTGTACAAACATCATGACAATTAAAGTTGCAGAAGAGATAAGAATTGAAACAATAACGCTAGAATTTAGCGCCCCAAAAAGAACAGTGGCTTTTAATGAGCCTTCAGAAATCAGAACAGCATCCTCTATATTTTCTGTACTGTGTTGAGTAGTGAGTTCAATTTCCTTTGCCACAGCAGAGGGGCTATAACCATCTTTTACTTTCACAAAAAGTTTGCCTTGGATGTCATAGTCATTACGAGCAATCTTATACGCAAGGGAAAGATTAGCAATAAGTCCAACTTTAATCTCACGGGAAGCAGCTCTTGGCACTTCGGTATAAAGAAGGGGCCAATACTCATAAAAAGCAGTTATAGTTACCGGATAAATAGCAAGATAAAGATCTTCTTCAGTAGAATTCGTGTCACTAAGAGCCCAATTTTTGATAAGGAAGGTCCTATTCTCCCCTAAATTTAACTGTTCAATTTGTAAGCGTTGCCCCAGTACATCACTTTCATTAGTGATTGTTTGTAAAAGTGATGCAATGCCTTGGCCATTGGTGTATTCGGGTTCTTGATAAGCAACCTTGCTAAAATTATCAAGCTCCACACCAAGAATGGTGATCGAATAAAGCAATTCACTTTCAGTGTTTGCCACTTCTAAAAAGCCAACATATGTTGCAGCCTCTACCCCTTCAATGGCTTCTACAGTTTGTTTGTAAGTTGGGTTTTGAATGTCAACATTCTGGACCACAATGTCTGCTCCGAGATGATAATAGGAATTCTCCAAGTCATAGGCTTGATAAGAGTCGGGAACAATCATGGTGGCGATTGTTAAAGTAAATGTTAGAGTCATTAAGATAATCGTCCTCGTAGTGGAAGCCTTCCGCCGGACAGCATTCTTTGCTGCAACCGCACTCAATTCTAATCGGTGGATTTTCATCATTAGTTTTGAAACCCACTGAACAACAGAGGGATAAATGCGAGTGATAAACATTATCGCTCCGATAATAATCAAAATCGGTGCTGGGGCAGCAAAATAAAAGGCAAATTCAATGGCAGTTGCACCCGCACCACTGATTTGTGTAAGTGAAACAATCCACAATATCACACCAATAATCAAGAGGAGAATATCAAAATAGAATCGTTGCCAAAAAGGAATTTTCTCGGTTTGTTCTTGTAATATCTCTTCGACAGATGTCTTTGTTTTCCGCCAGAGAGAGAAAACATTTGAAAACCAAGCAAGGGCAAAGCCAACTCCAAGACAAATCCCAATAATGCGCCAACTTGGTTTTGGGATTGAAGCACTCGAGGCAAAGCTGAAAAAATTGTCACTTTTTAAAGCAATAAGTGTATATGGCCATCCAATAAGAAAACCTAATAACGTTGCAATAATCGCGAAAATTACTAATTCAAAAAGCATGAAGGAAAAAAGCATGCGACGAGACGAGCCACGCTGATAATAATTGTGGACTAATAAATCTCTCTGCTTTTTAATTTGATTTGAAGCAAAAGCGGTTAATGTTAAAGCCATTCCCAATGTTGGAAGCATAAATAACATTAAGAATGTCTGGAAAATCCGGTATTCTTTTTTAAAGGCCGTCAGAAGTGGGAGAATGTATGGATTAACCTGTAGGCGATAATTTGGTGAATTATCACTTACAATGTTTATGAGGGATTCTGTTAAGCGATTAACATAAACTTGCAAATTGGCGATTTGTTCATCGAGTTTGAATACATTGAATGATGTGACATCAAAAAGGATCCTCCCAAAAACACTGAATTCATTTTTCGACAGGGTGATGGTTGAAAGAAGGTTTGGTACGTTCATGAAATCGGTAATGATCAATTCTTTTCCAAGGTTTAGAACTAGCGAAACGAGAGTTTTAAGTTCTACAGGTATAGGTAGCGAACCAAATGTTATATCATCCAAATTAATGACCCCAGTAAAGTCAATAATCTGCCCCGCCGTGCCAATGCCGGCATCATAAGATTCTCGGGGATCATTGTTTTCAAGTGCAATGTAAAGATGATAGGTATCATTAACTCCTACATTGGTCTCTTCAATTACTTTTGAATTAGTTACCAAACAATATTGATTAAAACCGGGTGCTGTGCCTATTTCTAGCACGCTTTCTAACAAAGCAAGATACGCTGCATCAATACCAATTAAATAGGTGTCATGAAATTCAAATTCAGCTGTTTTTTCATTAAAGACCCGTAGAAACATAAACCGGTAAGTAACCCATTCTTGTGTTGCTAGAAGGTTAGACGATAACCCTGCATCTTCGAATTCATTTGTCACAGCAGATTCCAAAATGCCCTTTAATTCCATGCCAGACCAACGGATATCTTCAAGTTGAGTGTCAATTTGTGTGTTTGAAATATTTGAGCTGAACTCATTAAAGGCGTTGTTTCTGAAACTGTCTAAAAATAGGACATTTTGCGTCACCATGGCAATACTAAGTGCTAATCCAAGAATTGTTATTACAGCATATTTTCCACTTGAACCCATAAAATTAAGGTTCAATTTAAAGTGTTCGCTAATTTTTCCCATATAGCATTCAGCTCAAATGTATTTCACGGCTAATTGGCTTGCAGAGTATAAAAGATAGCTGGAATTTAAAGAGTTGCGATTACACCTAGAAAAAGAGAGAAAAATAAATGGAAAAAAGAAAGAGGATACTGAAGAAGGATTCTTCAATGTTCTAGTTATTTGGCATGATTTGGATAGCCTTTCGGTCGGAATTTAAAGCCATACGTGATCACGCCTTCCTTACCTTCGCTCGCGATTTTTCGGAAGGCAAATTCCACAGGCATCCCAATAGAGACGTCGTTTTGCTCGACAGCAACAACTTGAGCTGTTAACCGCGGCCCCTCTTCCAATTCAATAATTGCCAAACAATAGGGAATCCGGCTTTTGAAACCCTTTGGAGGTGTATATACCCAAGTAAAAGTAACTATTTTCCCATAACCAGAAAAAAGATACTCTTCTAAGGGGGTAGTATTGCATTCTAAGCAACGTTCGCGAGCTGGGAAATAGATCTTCCCACATTTCGGACATTTGGCGCCTTCGAGCCGATAAAGAACTTTTCTTCGTCTCCAAACTCTTGGTACAGACATTCAATCACCTCGAGAAAAAACATTCACGACACAAGTCGCACCGGAGCCGCCGATGTTTTGGGTCACTCCGATTTTATTGTTGGTTACTTGCCGTTTTCCGGCTTCGTTTCGTAATTGATGAAAGATCTCAATCGTTTGATAGATGCCTGTAGCACCAACTGGGTGCCCTTTTGCTTTCAAGCCACCACTGGGATTAACCGAAATGGTGCTATTTAAAGCCGTTTCACCTTCGAGTGAGATTTTTCCGCCTTGCCCCTTCTTACAAAAGCCCATGTCTTCCAAGGCAACAGCTTCAGCAATAGTAAAGCAATCATGAACTTCGACTAATCCAACATCTTTTGGTTGGATTTTTGCCATCTTGAAAGCCGTTTCAGTTGCCTTGCGAACAGACTCAAGTGTCGTTATTTCCTTTCGGTTATGAAGGGCAATTACATCTGTTCCGGCCCCAGAGCCAGTGACATATATAGGATCGTCGGTGTATTTCTTGGCAAGGTCCTCTCGAGTTAAAATCACAGCAGCAGCACCATCACTTATTGGTGAGCAATCAAATAATCGCAGAGGATCGGCAATCACACGAGAATTCATGACTGTTTCCATAGAAATTGGCCGTTGAAATTGTGCGTCAGGGTTCAAAGCACCGTTGTGGTGGTTTTTCACAGCGATGCTGGCAAACTCTTCAAGCGTACTGCCATATTTATGCATGTGGGCACGCATCATTAATGCAAAGAGGGCTGGAAAAGTTGCACCTGCACCCAGCTCCCATTCACCATCTGCAGCAGTGCCTAGAGCAGTGGTAACATCACTAATATCAATTAGATCAGTCATTTTTTCCACGCCAACAACAAGAGCAGTGTCACAGTAGCCAGCATGAAGAGCCATCATTGCCACACGAAAAGCATTTCCACCGCTTGCGCAAGCAGATTCCACACGCAGAGCCGGTGCTTTCACACCAGAATAAGGGCCAATTAATGCAGAGAGATGCTCCTGTTGATTAAATAAGCCTGAGGACATGGAACCGACAAAGGTTGCACCAATCTCTTTCGGGTCGATATTGGTTGAGGAAAGTGCTTTAGCAATAGCTTCATCTGTTAAATCACGAAGGTCCCGCTCATACCACTCTCCAACCTTCGTATTTCCAACTCCTACCATAGCAATTTTCTTCATTTGTATTCCTCCATTTTATTACATCTTGATTTTTCCTCGGTGTTTGGCATACATCGAGTAATCAAGATAGAATTTATGGTCTAAATAATCTTGAACGTGCGGTGTACTTTTCCGTCGTTCCTCGATGCCTTCTTTTACAGTGTAAATGAACGCATCACTTCCGGCGCCTGAACCATATGATGCCATCAAAATTCGATCGCTAGGTTTGGCAATATCAAGTACCGCTGCAAGCCCAATCATTGATGATGCAGAATAGGTGTTGCCAATATTCCTCACCACCAAGCTCGGGGCAAGCTGTTCTTTTGTAAAGCCTAATTTCTTTGCCGTTGCCAGTGGGAATTTCGCATTGGGCTCATGAAAAACGCAATAAGCAAAATCCGAAGGTTTTGTACCGGTGGATTCCATAATATTTCTTGCTGCAGTAAGGACATGCTTGAAATATGCGGGTTCGCCAGTAAATCGTCCCCCATGGGAGGGATAGGTTGCTCCTTCTCGCCGCCAAAAGTCGGGTGTATCGGTAGTAACACTTTCTGTATGGTCAATAGACGCAACAAGATTCTTGTCACCAATTAATAAAGCACAAGCGCCCGCACTTGCTGTATATTCTAAGGCGTCTCCAGGTCGCCCTTGGGAGCAGTCAGCGCCAATGGCTAATCCAAATTTCATTTCTTTGCTCTTCACAAGGCCATAACACATTTGCACACCTGCGGTGCCTGCTTTACAAGCAAACTCCAGATCAGCTGCCGTGGTGTCTGGTGTGGCGCCGATTGCTTCAGCCACAATAGTTGCAGTGGGTTTGACAGCATAGGGGTGACTTTCAGAACCAACATAAACTGCGCGGATTTCTTCAGGATTGATTGAAGCCATCTTCACAGCATTTCTTGCAGCCTCAACGGCAATTGTGGCGGTGTCTTCATCCATGTCCGGAACGCTCTTTTCGAAAACTCCCAGTGATTTACTCACAAGCTCACCTGGTTGCCCCCAAATACGAGCAATCTCATCAACTTTAATACGAAAACGAGGGATGTAGACACCATAGCCGACAATACCAATTTCTCTTTTAGTAGTCAATATGATCACTTTAAGGGTTATTCAGTCTTAACTGTAGAACAAACTATACCTTTAGCTTCATAGTTGTAAAGGTGCTACAGTCGAGGCATATAGCAAGCTAATGGTCTATTTTAGTTTTTTGAATAGCTTCTAATAAAGCCTAGTTTTTCCTTCTTCCCCTTTCAAAAGATATAATAGTCCTTTTGTTCTATCTCTCTTAGTAAAAATCTTCCTAGCAAAATTCCGCATGAAAGCGTGTATGGTTGTTAGGATTAAAGAAATTTTTATGAAGGTATCTAAATGAAGAATTCAAAATTAATTGTTATGTTATTTTTTACTCTCTTCCTCTTACCATTCCCCACCAGCACAGCAATGAATAGTCTGCCAGCGACCCCTGTGTCCCCACCGAGTACCTTTAACCCTTTCGTTGCTCCAGATGTTACATATGACTTGAATCACAATAAAATTCATGACCATTTCGAGGCTATCATTAAAAGTGGGCTATTAAGTGACACATATACTTCAATTGTGACTTTTTCACAACCATTGACTGATGTCCTTAAAGAGAAGATCGCTACTATTGGGGGGCAAATCCTCTCTTCTTGGTCAGTCATTCATGGTACTGCGATACGAATTAGAGGAACACAGGTAGAAAAGTTAGCCGCCTTGCCGGGAATATCATTTATAACTGAAAATTATCAAAGCCAGGCATTATTGAGTACCAGCGTCCCCCAAATAAATGTTCGCCCCTATGTCTGGGACACGCTTGGGTATGAGGGTGATCCCAACGATGCTATCGCCATTCTTGATACGGGAATTGATGCTTCACATCCCGACTTTGCCGGAAAAGTCGTTTATTGGAAGGACTTTATTGGGCACGATGCTTCTTCCACCGGTGACGAGTATTTGTCTGCAACAGATTGGAACGGCCATGGAACACATGTTTCTAGCATAGCCGCCGGTACCGGTGCGGCTGCTGAGACAGCAACAACCGTAGAGGTAAGCGGTACACTTGGCATTCCCGCTTTAGATGCTTTGAATGGGTATATTGGCCAAATCGAAGTAGAAACTACGGGAAATGTTCATATTGAAGTTCAATGGGATGACAAAGATGGACCAAATGGCGCCTCTGATACACTCTTTATCGCAATGGATACAACGGGTGACGGAACATTTACCGGCGATGATGTTATTGTTTCAGGAGATTATGATAGTATCCCACTTACACTTGATGCCACAAATGTTGCTCCGGGACAATACCTCATACTAATTGGCCCCTATGAAACAGGGGAAATTGGTCGGGCTTCAATTCAATATACAGTTACTCGCCCAGCTTCCTCCACTTCTGATGGCCATAACAAGTATCGCGGTGTAGCACCGGGTTGTAAACTGGTTGGTTTAAAGGTTTTAGATGATGCAGGTGTAGGAACACAATCTTCTTTTCTTGATGCTATAGATTGGATTTACAATAATGGTTTAACCTATAATATTTCGGTTGTTAGTATGTCTCTTGGATTTACTTCAACAGTTCTAAGCATTGATCAAGCCGTCAATAACCTCGTTTCTGAAGGTTATGTCTGTGTTGCAGCAGCTGGAAACGGTTATCTGGATGGAGACTATATCTATTCACCTGGAACTGCAAGTAAAGCAATTACTGTAGGCGCAATAGATGATGTTGATAAAATAGCTATTTATTCATCAAACGGATATACTGGTGATGCAAAACCAGATGTTGTTGCCCCCGGAGGAGCATATACAAGCCCTCTTGGAGCAGATGAAGATACCCATCTTATTATTGCTGCAGATACGAATAGCAAAGATATCGTTGAATTCGGTTCTGGGACCCCCAGTACCTACTGGGAAACAGAAATGACAGCGGACGATTACGCCGTCTTTCAAGGAACGAGCATGGCAACACCACATGTCTCTGGTTTGGCTGCTTTGATAATACAAGCCATGGGCACAGGTTGGACTCACACAGAAACGTCTGCATTGAAAGTGAAAAATTACTTGTGCGGTACTGCTACAGAAGTACGCTATGGTGAAACCTATGATACCTATAGCCAGAATCCAACATTAAATCGTGGTGGGCGCGATCTGGTAGAGGGCTTTGGGAAAGTTCATGGAGATGCAGCCATTGAGGCCTTTCTGACAGAATATACTGCCGGGTCAACAGTCATAGGCTCTTTAGGAAGTTCACCAAACTCGAAGCAATCGTGGGCACGAAAAGTAGAGCTGGTTGAAAATATCGTTTTTACAGCTGGAATCGAGATGGATGGATCAGCCGACTTCGACCTTTACCTCTACAACCCAGCTGCAAATTTTGCCTCAAGTAATGGTATTTTAGCAAAAAGTACCACCGCAGGTGCTGGGAGCCCCGAAAACCTCGCCTATACACCTACAAACAACATGACTGCGTATCTTGTCGTGAAACGCGTTTCTGGTTCGGGGAGTTTCACGCTCCAAGCCGAAGCAACAAAGACTGGCACACCATCCCCCTCCTTCTTCATTGGCGTTCCCCTTGTCGCCTGGGCGATTCTTGGGTTCTTTGGGTTAGCATCAGTAGTCTTCTTAAGAGTTCGAAAGCATTAAGAAATGGATGGGAAACTACCCCCTTCCATTGTTCTCTTTTTTTTGAAAACAGTGTATTTTTTCTGATAATACCAGAATTAATTAACCTTTAATAATTGGTACACTTATCAAATAATTGAACTCTTGTCGCTCTTCTGCGTATGAAAGGCAGCGGCAATATTTTCGGCGAACTCTGGTCACGCTTTTATTAAAGAACAAGGCGATAAAATTGGCGATAAAAACCAGTCTGAAAAGAGAGTTTAATGACAAAAAAAGAGGCATGTAAGAAAAGTACGAAGAAATGTAGCCTTTTCCAGCAACATTTGTGGAGCAGATAAAAAAAATGGCCCATAGTGAAAAGCTCTTTCGAAAATTAGTCCTAGAAAATTTGATGCTACATGACAATACAACTATTGACCTTGCAAAAGAAGCGATAACATTAATCACAGGGGCAAATGGTTCAGGAAAGACACAAATTCTAGATGGTTTAATCATTTGTTTAGGCTATATCCCTCAAAGGGCAAAAGGAAAGGGCATCAGAAGTTTGGTGGGAGAAAGAGATGAATTTGCACGTGTATCACTTACATTAAATAACCCTATTATAGATGGGCGGTTCGCAATCCAAACCCTTGACCAAGATCTGAATAATGTCATCTCACAAAAGGAATTCACTATTACAGCAAAAATCTCAAAGCAAGAAAACTCAGTAACCTACTATTTAAATAACTCGCGGCGCATTGTCCAAGGCCGATTAGTCACGAGACGAGATATCCGACGAATTTTCGAATCGATTGGTGTTCGAGGGGACAACAAGCTAGCTTTTACAGGGGAAGGAACAGTTGATGAGTTCGCCGCAAAAAGTCCAAAGAGAAAACTAGATGTCTTGTTAGATGTCACGGGATTGAAGCACTACCGAGAAGAAATTATTGCCGCGCAAGAGACGCTAAAAGCAAGCATACAAGAAATCGAGCCCTTGAAACGAAAATACGAGACCGAAAAAAAACTCCTGAACTTGTGGAATAACACGCTTTCACTCCTCGCGCAGAAGAAAAAATTGGTCTATATGAAGAAGAAATTGGAAACAGAATTAAGCTGGTCTTTAGTACAAAGAGTTGAAAAACAAATCGAAGCATTGAATAAAGAACGCTTGAAAATCCTCAAAAAAAAGGAGGAAGTAACAAAAAAAATCGAACAAAAAATCGAAGAAATCGACTCCAAGACAGAGCAATTAACACGGTTAAATGACAAATTAGCATTTGTTAAGGAAAAAGAGGCAAAGAAAAATCACAAGTTAATCATTCTTAAGACACAAATTGCTAGCGACACAGAAAACATTCAAAATTTAGAAAATGAATTAGCACGATTTGAGGAGCAAAAAGCAGACCTTGAGAAAATACTGAGAACAAAAGAGCTTTCAGCAAAGGACCGGCAATTAAAAGAAAAATATGAGGTCTTGGCAGTAAAAGAAGCAAAGCTTGCTATGATCCAGGAAAAATACACTCGGGCAGAAAAAGAGTTACAAGAACTCCAGAAACAACTTGTACCTGTTTCTGTTATAGACGATTATGATTTAAATGGCGAAATTTTTACTGGGGACAGGTTAACAAAATATGAGGAATCGCTTGTTAATGCTGCAAAACGTTTTACAGTATCTCTCCGTTCCCAAGGGTTGGAAAATGATGTCCTAGGACCATTAATAACTTATCTCCATATAAAAGAGGGAGAAAAGACGTGGGAGCGTGCAGTGAAGAATGTTATCGGTCGGAATTTATTTGCCTTTCTCGCAAAGACAGATGATGCCTATCGGAAGGCAAAAAGCCTATATGATAAACTCTGGCCCCGTTGGAAACCACCACTTACTGTCTACAAGCTCTCAAATGGAATAAAACAAGAAACAATACCTTTGCAGAAACCGCCATATAAGGAAATCTACGAACATGCGATGAACCTTGTAACAGGGGAACCAGTTGTTGTTAATTTTCTCAAAAGGATTACAAAGGGCCTTGTGGCAGAAGATAGCTACGACCCGGTCATTCTCACCAAAATTGCCAAAGATCTGCGAATGAATATTCTAACAAAATCAACCAAGAGTTATTTTCTAGCACAGGGTGGCTTTGGCCGCCCGCCTATGCCAATAAAAACGCCATTTGGTTGGAGAGTAAAAACCCCCACCACAAACAAGCAGCGATTCGCAACCGATTATTACGAAGAGCAAAAGCTTCGAGTGACAATTGCTAAATTGGAGAAATCGCTTCGAGAACTAAAAATAAGCGAGATCCAAACACTGAGGGCGATCTCCCAATTACACAAGGAAATCCAGTCGCTTGGTATGCCAGAAGAGAAGCTCATCGGGAAAATAGATTCCATAGCTGACATAGTGAGCCTTATCAAGGCCAAAATCCTCGAGAGCAAAATGCACAAAGAAAAGTTGGTGAAAAATCTCCAAAAACTTGATGAGGAGTTTGATTCATTCGCCACAGAACGATTGACATTAAAACGTGCCATTCAGCAAACACAAGAAGAAATAGAAAAGGCTAAAATAGAGAAGGGTGTGTTAGAAGAGAAAGCGACAGAAGTTGTCATGTTAGAGTTGACCCTTGATAACCAGTACGAAAGCCTCTTAGAAGAGCAAAAAGAGCGGGAAGCAAATGCTCTGGCAAAAGGTGAGCGGCCTGAAGAAATCCGTTCCTATACAGAAATTCGGGATGAACTCAGTAGAATCGAGGGGAATCTGGAATCCATTAACATCAGTGATGTTGATGAAGAGAAAATAACTGCTCAAAAGACAAAAGTGGAATCATTAAAACAATACATGGTGGAACGGGAAGAACATATCACCAATCTCCGGGCCGATTTAGCAGCACGCCTAACTTTTTGGAATGGCGAATTACATGAGACCATAACAAAAATAACAAAAGCTATGAAATTACTTTTGAGTGGTATTTTCGAGAAGATTAAATTAAAAATAACTAATATTAATAATCCCGATGAAGCGGGATTGTTTATCGAAGCAATAACAAAGGGGGCGAGGTACCGCGACTTCCGAGAACTCAGCGGTGGAGAAAAAGTCCTGGCAATTGAAGGATTAATCTTGGCAATGCATACATTAACCGATTCACCAATCCACGCAATAGATGAATTCACACAACGATTGGATGAGAAAAACAAAACACTGGCTTTCAATATAGCATTACGAACACAAACATTGGCAAGTGAAAATTCACGTTTTGTACCTCAATTTATCCTTCTCTGCCCAGACGCCATAAATGTCGACTTGTCTTCAAATATAAATCATATTGTTGTTTCAGAACTGAAGGTGATAGAAAATGAACCCATTAAAAACGTCCAAAACACTAAGAAACAATAACCCCTCCGCTAAAACTGCCAAGGAGAAACCGCCAGAAAAAGCAGAGAAACGCCTGTGGAGCATCGCCAGAAAATATAAGTTGCTCTTCGACCGGAAACAAGTGCCAAAAATAGCTGAGAGTGAGGAAGATCGCAAAGCAGTGGCAGACGCCTATTTGGAATTGGAAACACAAAGGCATCGGCAGTTAGATGCACGGGTTTATCAATCACTCACAAAAATGCAAAGAATAAGAGATACTAAAATTGCTTTGGAAGGAACCACAGAGAAAGAACGATTGCGGATGATTGCTTGGGAAGTGAAAACAAGAACACAGCCGGTCATTTTCCTTCTGGGGGACAGTACTATCGAAATGGATATTTTTCACATGCATGATGGGTCTCCAGTAAGAATTGTGGACGGGGAGGATGATAAAGAACTCACTGTTGAGGACACCATCCTAACTGATAGCACGATAGCAATTTTGGATTCGTTGGCTGAAAGGGTGTTAACTCCAGAAGAAAGGAAATTTTTGGAAGAAGAATTAATAGCATTACTCGCAGGAAAAAGCTATAAAGCAACGGAATTAGAAGCACTTATCGATAATGTTCAAGCGGATATTTTATCTATGCTCATTCGCGAGAAAAGGTTGGTGGCAGTAAAAAGAGCAGATGGCATGATAGAGTTTCTGACTCAAGAGGGCTATAATGAACGATTGAAAGATAGCGAAGCATTTTCGCAATCAATTGTCCTCTTCCCAAGAAAAAGCACAAATGGGGGATTAATATGAATCTTGATAGTTTTTTAACAAAAGATGAGGCTGAGGAAGCAAAGGAAAAAACTCAAACAATAAAAGAACGATTGACAGAAGATTTTGGCGAAATTGACCCCCAGCTATTTATTGCACTAACATCTCGTTGGCGAAGGCAAAATGGCACCCTCGCATTTGGCGTGTCAAAAAGGCAATTGCGCGCAAAAACAGGATTGACTTTATTAGAACTCGAGACGCTTCTCACAGATTTTGGAAACAAAGTCACACGATTAGGATTAGAGTTGGTCTCATATTTAATTGATAATGAAGAATGGTTCTGTCTCCGATCAATTTATGTGGTGCCTAACGAGTTAACACTAGATGAACAAGCAGTCTTAGGAACGATTATTTTCTTAATAGAAAAGACTCGAGATAATAGGCGAAGGGATGAACGACCAATCAAAAGTGCAGAGGTGTTTGAACGATTGGTGAAAAGAGGATATTATTCAGAATATACACTCACAAAGATTTTACGAACGTTAGATGCCGCAGGATATATCCGGCGAGGGGGAACTAAAATACGGTACGGCGCAAGAACGTTAATCGAGCTTTCGCCAGAACGGCGACAAGAAATCGCCGAAAGGACAGAAGGAATGTTACTTTAAAACAAAGAAAGAAAGGATGGAAAATGAATGGCTGTAATTACTACTAACACGGTCTCTATCCGATGTGTCGGGCACAACGGCCGTGCAACGTTGAAAGAAGCCGTATCTGAAGGCTGGCGCATGTGTCGCGTGTGTTTATCATTCATTTGCCCAAAATGTATCAAAGAGTTCGATTTGAAGATGGGTGGGGTCTGCCCTTCATTCATTTTTGGTATTGAAAAACATCAGCTGAGCCTGGCCCCCATTCCAGTTGAAAAAGTGCTTGTATTTGTAGAGGAAAATAAAACTGAGGGGATAACAGCTGGGCTGCTAGAAACGCTCTTCTATGAAGATGAACAGATGGGGTTTATACCATTTTATGCAACGATGGACGACAAGCCTAAGAAAGATGGCAGTATAGAAGACGACGCAGAGCCACCAAAAATCCAAGAGGAAATTTGGGCGTCTTTTGGTTTTGTAATGACGAAACGTAGGAGAGGAAAATTCATCACCTGGGAAAAAATCGGTTGAAAAAAGGAGAAAAGTTACATGCCATCGAATAATACAAACGACACGAAAACTTCTAAACAACAATCCCTTACTGAAACCGTTAGTGAAGAGAAAAAGACCCTCGAAGGAGAGCTAGAACACGAGTTTTCTTCTGAAAAAGAAAAGGAGGAAGGCACCGATAATAAGGAGGTCTATCATGTCTATATTCTCCAGAGGGTTGTCCAAGAAACCAAACGGATCTGTAAATTAGCAGACCCAAAGGAAGCACTCGGTATTTTGCTTGGGTATAAATATACGTATAAAGGAAAGCGATATGTCAAAGTTGTCGATTGGGTAACAGGACACGCATATCAAAGTCATGCATATGCCGAATTCACACCAAAAGGCGTTCAACAATATACTTCCATTATTCAGGAAAAATATGGCGATTGTGAAACAAGGCCTAGAATTGTCGGCATTTTTCATTCTCACCCTTTTGGTACCAACCCTAGTTTTTCTAGTACAGATTACGGCACATTCCTCAACTTTCCTTATGATGCTGAATACAATGTCTTTGTTTTAATAGACCCCAGAGCAAAGTACTACAAAAGTTATATTGTTGTTAAAGATGATGAAGGGCGAAAAGGCTTGCAAGAAGTTGACTGGGTAGAATATACAGTAAAATAGGGAAAAATCGCGCGGTGAGAAAATGACTTCGAACAAAAAAAGTGAGCGGCTCAAAGTCAGCTTTTACGAAGAAGATATTGATGATAGAACAAGGAGGTATTTCGGTCAAGAGAATTTGGCGAAAATTAAGAGTAGCACTGTATTATGTGTTGGTGCCGGAGCCGTAGGTAACGAAGTCTGTAAAAATCTTGGTATGTTAGGTGTTGGGCACATTCGTCTGGTTGATTTTGATGTCGTAAACAAGTCAAATATAAATCGCTGTATCTTTTTTAGGCCGGAAGATCATAAGAAAATCTCTAAAGTGGCAGCCGTAGCGAAACGCTTGCCTGAGCTTGCACCTAATATAAAAATTACCCCATATAATGTCCGGATAGAAGAAGCACCTCGAGAAGTTTACAAAGCGGACCTTATTATTATGGCCTTAGATAATGATTATGCACGATATATGTTGAATGCTGGGAATTTAATGCAAGAACACCCCCTCCCTATGATCAATGGTGCAATGGGCCGGTCCTTTATAGAAGTACAAATCTACTACCCAGGACAAACTGCTTGCGCCGTTTGTTTATGGAGTGAAGCCTATTATCAACAAGTAATGAACCATCAGGTCATCTTGAAATGCGACAAATTCTTTATCGAAACGCTTCCAAAATTCCCAATGATAAGCACTCTAACATCAATTGTCGGCGGTATAATGGCTGTCGAAGCCACTAAAATACTCATAAGTAAAGACACGAGAAAAACCTATTCAGATATTACCAAAGGCCAAGAACCAAATTTCGGTAAAATGATTAGATATGACTTGCGCAAACATGACTTTACCTTTGCGACCATCCAACCTAATCCAAAGTGTGTGGATGTTACCTGCCGCGCTCGAAGGCGCCAGAGCTAAGAAACTGTCAGTATCGACAAGAGCATTCGAGGTATCGGTGCTCTGTTAAAGATGCTGAGAAAAAAGCATCAATAGAAAAAAGAAAAAATCTACAAAAAAAGGTGACCGAGTAACATGTCTGAAGAAGAAACCACCTGGCGAGAAATAATCGTTGATGTCGAGCCACGCCAAAAAGAATTCCGTGTGGCTGTAGAGGAAGAATCCACCGTTGATGAAGTCGTGAAAACGTTAGTGCAACGTTGTGTAGACGAAGGTGTGGATATCACTAAATGGGCAAAAGAGAAAGTTGGCCAGCCAAATGTCAGTTTTGTGCTCATGCGAAAAGCCTTTGGCAACACTGCCCTCGCACCAGCAGCAACATTTGGCTCCCTCGAACCTCCATTGGAGAATAATGAACGATTCAAATTAGATGCTTGTGCACAAGTCGGCTAGTGCCAATTTTTTCTTTTCCCTCTCTTGTAATTTCTTAAAGAAGAGAAAAAAACAGCAGGTAAAAAGGTGAATCGTCATTTCACGAATGAACTTCCCACCAACAATAGTAAATGCAAGAATCGCAGAATCCATCCATGTTTTTTATGAAACAATGGAGGAATTCTTCAAGAAAAAGGGCTGGAAATGGGCGCCCTATAAACGAACTGGTGATAAGTGGATACAAGAGGATTATAGCATTGAAGTGAGAACGAAATATGCCGACGGCGCCTATAAAGAGCTTGTTTTTACATTGCGTCGAACCCCAGGAATTGTAGGACAATCATCTGGAAGTAAAATCAATATCGGCGATAAACACAAAGTTTCCATTCTCCTTCCACGAGAGTATCCTGCAAATTTGGCGCACATTAAAATGCGGCTCTTAACCCCTCTCTGGCACCCACGAATTTCCATGGGACGGGGTGGCGATGCCTGCATCACCGTTAATGGGGAAGTTGATAGGATCCTCATCGATCTTATTTACCATATTCTTATGGACCCAAAACGCATCCGCCCACCAAAACTTTACCCAAAAGAAGATTCCGGTTTGAATGGTATAGCAATGCGCTGGTTTGAGAAAGACGCAGCAAATATTCATAACTATATGCTCAGTCAATGGGACAAATTACATGAGAAAGCTTCTCTTAAGGAAAGCGGGGGAATACGAATTATAGGTTCAAAGAAAGAAGCAGTGGAACTTCAGAAAGATAAGCAAGCTGTTCGAATAATTACACATAAACCCGAAGAGAAAGAGAAGAAACCAAAACAGAAAAAAGGGGGCATTAGAATAATTTGAAAAAAGTTACAAAGGGAACTAAAGAGAATCCCTCACCCCTGCCTGATCCCCAAACAGCACCAGCTGAAGAGCCGCCGGCATCAGAAGATAGTGCCACTGAGCAATTCAATTATGAGGTCAGTTCAACAGATGGAATTAAAGAGCTCCCAGAAGAAGGAAGGGCAACAACACCTCATGTGTCATCCACCATAAAAATTCTGGCAGAAAAAGACTTGCCATTCAAAGAACAAGCACCACCAAACCATTCGCCCTATTTCAAATGTTTCCTCCACAGTAAAAATCGCCCTTATTCAGAGGGGCGAAGGTTAGACACAAATGAATAGTCCCATATAAGAAAACCTTCTAATTGCTTTTTCATAATGCTCAGAAGTTTCACAAAATGGTGAGAAATGCAACAAGTTTTAAACGAGTAGTTAAAAGGATTTAATTGTTCTGAGCAAGTAATTAGAAAATAGGCTGTGAGTTTGTTATGGAAAAAGTGATCCTTTTAGATGAAGCGGGTTTAAGTCTCGAAGATGTTTGTAAAATTGTGAAAAAAAATTATCAGCTAAAATTATCTGAGAAAGTGAAAGAACGCATTAAACTATCACGGAAAGCACTCGAAAAAATGGTGGAAAGTGGCGAGAAAATCTATGGAATAACAACAGGCTTTGGTGCTTTGAGAGATATTGTTATCCCAGAAAAGGATGCAACAACATTACAAGAAAATCTCATCCGTAGTCACAGTGTTGGTGTTGGTGAACCTGCGCCAGATGAGTACGTCAAAGCAATGATGGTTCTCCGTGTGGCAGCACTTGCCCAGGGCAACTCCGGCTGCCAGTTGCAAACACTCGAAAATCTAATTCAAATGATAAATAAAAACGCACTTCCTATCATTCCTTCAAAAGGGTCTGTAGGGGCAAGTGGGGACTTGGCGCCACTCTCGCACATGGCCTTGGCAATGATTGGGGAAGGAGAAAACAATCTGAAATTTCAAGGAAAAATTTATGATGCTAAGGAGGGGTTGAAAGCTGCGGGGATACCGATTACTCGGTTATCTTACAAGGAAGGGTTGGCTTTAAATAACGGCGCGCAATTTTCAGCCGGCATTGCTTGTATGGTTTTACACCAGGCACAGAATTTACTGGAAAATGCGGTCATTGCGGCGAGCTTATCAATGGAAGCATTGAAGGCAGTTGCTCAGCAATTTGATGAGCGAGTGCATAACGCAAGAAACCACCCAGGACAAATCGAAATTGCTCGGCTATTACGAGTGTTAACCAAGGGAAGTATCTTTGTGAAGAAACATGATGAATTTTATACTTGTAAAACGCCAAATTGTGGTTATTATTATGAGGCGGCTATAGGGGATCCAAGTCATAACATTCCTAAAGATACTCCATTCACATCCCTCCCAGAAACATGGGGTTGCCCCAATTGCCAAGGGCCAAAACAGAATTTCGAGAAACAGTGGCCAAAAGTACAGGATGATTATTCTTTAAGATGTACACCACAAGTATTGGGACCAATAAAAGAGACTCTGGACTTTTGTAGAAAGATCGTTTCCCGTGAAATTAATGCTGCAACAGATAACCCCTTAATTTTCATTACGAAGAACGACCCGCTGGAATGTGACATTATTTCTGGTGGGAACTTCCATGGAGAACCCATCGCCCTTGCAATGGATTATCTGGCAATTGCGATGGCAGAAGTGGGTAATATCTCCGAACGAAGAAGTGCAACTTTAATAGACGAGAAGCGAAATCAAGGGTTGGGCTTATTTTTGATACCAGAAAGTGAGCTGGGATTAAGTAGTGGCTATATGATGCCACAATACACCGCTGCAGCGCTGGTCTCTGAAAATAAAACCCTTGCAACACCCGCTTCGGTGGATTCCATACCAACATCAGATGAGGCCGAAGACCATGTGAGCATGAGCCCCATAGCAGCTCGGAAAGCCGCAAAAATCCTGGAAAATTTGGAGTATATTTTAGCAATTGAAATGCTCCTCGCGGCGCAGGCGATCAGCTTGCGATGTGCTATTCAGAAGGTGCAACCCGAAAAGGCCTTGGGGGCAAAAACGAGAGAAGTCTATAAACAAATTCGTAAGAAAGTCCCGCAGTTAACAAAAGATAGAATCCTGTATCCGGAAATCAATTTGCTGGCAAAGATGATTCATGACGGGGCATTAGTGGAAGAACCACTCTTTCGAAATTAGCCCCCGTCCTTTTCTCTAAAAAACAAGGATGAAGAATAGAGTGCATAAAAACACAAAAAAGATAGCTTCAAAAAATTTTATTAACTGGCTGTCAATTGCTTGATGTGCGCTTTACAGCCGGGATGGTCTAGTGGTAGAATTCGGGACTGTGGAATTCGCGTGAGCGTTTCTTCCTGCTCCCGAAAGCAGATATCCTGAGGTCAGGGTTCGATTCCCTGTCCCGGCACCACCTCTCATTTTTGTTGTTTGATAATAGTCAAAGGGAAACGTTCAGCCTTTTCTACTTTGCATGTGATATATAACAATCAATTCGAAAAAGCACTTTTTGTAGGAGAATGAGAGACCCTT
>Ga0164310_10000097_pt1 | contig 42062 bp, 29 predicted proteins | sample GuaBasSedimGuay1_FD_121795 | JGI IMG/M metagenome (GOLD analysis project Ga0164310, IMG submission 121795) | Subseafloor sediment microbial communities from Guaymas Basin, Gulf of California, Mexico - Guay1, Core 4569-9, 0-3 cm | ecosystem: Environmental > Aquatic > Marine > Hydrothermal vents... | reverse complement strand
TACCCGGGCATTCTGTTGCTGGTGAAATCTGGTGGCATATGGATAAGGGACTAGAATCGAGGGTAACCCGCATCTGGTCAATTCTGCAATAGTTGTGGCCCCTGATCTGGATATAACCAGGTCTGCCGCCCCCAACGCAGAGGCCATATCAACAATAAAGTCCCAAACAATAACAGGTAAACTAAAAGAGCGCGTCTTTTTTTTCACCTTGGGGTAATCCTTCTTGCCCGTCTGCCAGAGAATCTGAAGGTTACTGGCCCCGGAAAGCTCCCCGAGTGCCTCCAGCAGCGCCTGGTTGATTCTGCTAGCCCCTTGACTGCCTCCGAAAACGAGCACAGTTTTCTTAGAGCTATCCAAGCCCAGCCTCCTGTGTGCCTCCGGTCTTGTGACCGTACCTATCTCTCTTCTAGTCGGATTGCCGCACACTACCAGATTGTGGTAATTGGAGAGATATTTCTTTGTTTGCTCAAAGCTTACATTGACCTGTCGGGCAATCCTGGTCAGCATTCTGGTGGTTACTCCGGGCAGAAGGTTCTGCTCCTGAATAACCACTGGTATCCCCAGGAGCCAGGCAGTGGTCAACACCGGCCCGCTGGCGTATCCTCCCGTCCCTATCGCCACTCGAGGACGATAGGTGATCACTATCCAGGCCGCCTGGAGGGTTCCCACCACTAACACCATCGGGAACATGAGAGCTCGCAGGGAAAACCCTCTGGGCAAGCTCCAAGCAGCTATAGTCTTAAACCTATACCCTGTCTGAGAGACCAGTTGGGTTTGCATCCCCCGGCGTGCGCCCACGAACAGTATCTGTGCTTCGGGATATCTACTTTTTATCTCATCGGCAATTGCAACAGCAGGGAATATATGTCCTCCTGTTCCTCCAGCGGCAAAAAGCACCCTCAGCCCTGCCATACCTGTTTTCCCTTCCTAGAAATACTGAGTAATATCCCTGTGCTTGCCAAAGAGGCAAGCAAAGAAGAGCCCCCATAGCTTATGAACGGCAGCGGTAATCCAGTAGTAGGGCAAACTCCTGTTGCAACTCCAATGTTAACCGCAGCATAGGTAGCAATCATAGCAGTCAAGCCTGAAGCAAGGAGAAAGCCGTGTAGATCTGGAGCGCTGTGGGCAATTTTCAATCCCCTCCAGATAAAGACCAGAAACAAGCAGAGAATAGCCACCGTTCCGATAAAACCCCATTCTTCCCCTATTATGGAGTAGATAAAGTCGGTGTGGGGGGCAGGCAAGAAGAGGAATTTCTGCCTGCTGTGACCCAGTCCCAATCCCCGCAGACCCCCGCTCCCCAGCGCTACAAGCGATTGATACGTTTGGTAATTTATACCTTGAAGATTTTCTGCTGGATGCAAAAAGGCCTTCAGTCTGGCCAATCTGTAGCCTACCTGAGATATAGAAAGATAGATAACGGGAACCGCTGCCAATACAAGACCTCCTAAATGGAGAAGCTTTATTCCGGCCAAGAAGAACATAGCCGTGACTACCGTCATAATGGCCACAGCGGTACCTAAAGCCGGCTCCAAGATAATCAAACCCACGGCCATAAGGAGAATCAATAGATGGGGTAGGAACCCCCAGACAAAACTCTTTATTCGATCCTGTCGCCTCGCCAGTGAATCAGCCATATAGATGATCAATGCGACTTTCATAAATTCCGAGGGTTGAAAATTGAACCTGCCAATGTGAATCCAGCGGCAGACCTTTTGAGGCTGACCTGTAAACTTCGGCATTAACACCAGCACCAAGAGAAGAAATCCCAACAGCAGAAGAGATATTGCCGCTGTGCCAGAAAGCTTGCTGTAGTCAGTAAGCGAGGCCAGAATCATCACCGATGTCCCCAGTAGAACTATAAATAGATGCTTCTTCAGAAAGAAACTGCTGTCTTGGTACTTCACCTCCGAGATCACCGAACTGGAGCTGTAAACCATCACCACCCCTATTCCCACCAGTACTATAGTGACGGCTAATAGTGTGAGGTCAACGGAATTCTCCTTCACTTTCTCCCCCTTCCAGGCATGGAAGAAAACCCCGCCGCTTTTATCTGATCTTAAGCGTACTTAAACTGAGCAGGGCAAAAAGTAGCCCCAGGATCCAGAAACGGATAACAATTTTAGATTCTCTCCACCCCTTGAGCTCAAAATGATGATGGATGGGAGCCATTAGAAATACCCTTCTTCCTCGCCACTTGAAGGAGGCAACCTGGATTATAACCGAAAGCGCCTCGATCACAAATACTCCTCCAATAATCACCAACAGTAACTCTTGCTTCACCAAGACAGCCACTATAGCCAGAGCTCCTCCTAAGGCCAGGGCGCCTGTATCCCCCATAAATACCTGGGCAGGATGAGCATTATACCACAGGAAACCCAGACAAGCACCTAAGGCGGACAGACAAAAGACCGTCAGCTCTCCTACTCCGGGCAGATAGAGGATATTCAGGTAATGGCTGAATACACTGTGGCCGCTCACATAACTAAAAGCAGCGTAAGCGGCCACCGCAATGCCCACCAGCCCAATGGCTAACCCATCCAGACCATCGGTTAGATTGACCGCGTTAGAAGTCCCTGTGACCACAAGGACTACTAAAGGGATGTAGAGCCAATGAAAATCAATAAGATAATTCTTTAAGAAAGGCAAATTTGTCTTAGTTGCCACCTGTTCAGAAAGAGGGTAAAGATAGAGAATGAGTCCAATTGTGAGACCTAAGCCAATCTGACCTAAAAGTTTGTATCTGCCAACTAATCCTTTGGGTGTTTTCTTGACCGTCTTAAGGTAGTCATCGACAAGGCCCACTGCGCCCATCCAAACTGTGGAGAAAAGAACCAGAAGCACGTATCGATTGGACAGATCCGCCCACAGGAGCGTGGGGAGAACGATAGCCAGAAGGATTAGGATTCCTCCCATTGTTGGGGTCCCTTGCTTGGACCGATGCTCCTTTGGTACATAGCGGTTGATTTGCTCGCACAGTTGACGACTCTTGAGTTTGCCGATAACCCAGGGACCGAAGACAAAACTCACAAGCAGGGCCGTTATGGCTGCATAGGCTGATCTAAAAGTTATATATCTGAAAATATTAAAACCGGAGAAATACTTCAATAAGACCTTGTAAAAAAGACAATAAAACATATTTTTCCCCTTTCATGCCAAATATAGGCGAAACCCGCCAGAAGAGATCACCAACGCCCCTCTGCTCTTCTCCCACATTTCACCGGTACTTGCCACAGTCTATATTTTCCATAATCTCTTCCATTCTCAGCCTCCGGGAACCTTTGATCAAAATCACATCTCCCTCTCTCAAAAACTGGGAAAGCCACTCCGAAACTTCCTGGTTATCTTGGAAGTGCCTGGTCTTTCCGGTCATCCCCAGACTATCTGCCTTATGGGACGCCAGCTTCGACAATTCTCCCACGGTCAACAGATAGTCAATACTGCTTTCTGCCACATACTGGCCAATCTGTTCGTGAGCCTGTGGGCCGTGCTCTCCCAGTTCTAACATATCTCCCAACACAGCAATTCGTCGCCCTCGAGGTTTAACCTCCAGAGAGATAAGCAGTTGCAGTGCAGCTTTTGTCGAATCAGGGTTGGCATTATAGGTGTCATTGATGAATCTGACACCGCCTTTGTCCAGCATCTGGCATCTGAGGGCCGGGGGCCGAAAGCCCTCTATCACTCGCTTGCACTCCTGCAATGGCACACCCCAGAGCCCTGCAATAACTATTGCTCCTAAGCTATTGTAGATATTATGCAATCCGGGTGCTTTTAGCTGGATTTCTGTACCTTTTACCTTAATTCGACCGCAGCCATTCTGATCCCAGCAGAGGACTTCTGCCTGGAGATCCGTCCTGGCCTTGATTCCAAACCCTACAAATCTTCCCTTAACTTCACTACTTATGGCCTGCAGGTATGGGTCGTCCATATTGAGCACCACAGGGCCTGAGTTGTTCAGATATCTTATCAGCTCTGCCTTGGACTGCGCTATCTGCTGGATGGTGCCGAAACCCTCAAGGTGAGCCGGGCCGATGTTAGTAATAAGACCCGTCTCAGGGGCAGCTAACTCTGCCAGTCGTCCTATTTCCCCCGGGGCACTTGCCCCTAACTCTACCACCCCAAACTCATGTTGAGGAGAAAGCCGTAAGAGCGTGAGGGGAAGACCAATGTGGTTGTTAAGATTACCCTCCGTCTTAAGTACCCGGAACCGGGTGCCCAGAATCTCCGCAGTCATATCCTTAGTGGTAGTTTTGCCATTTGTCCCTGTAATAGCAACAAAGGGGATAGGGAATCTTCTCCTATAGGAGGCTGCCAGTCTTTGTAGAGCCAGCAAGGGATCATCCACCCTGATCAGCAATCCATCACTTTCTGCCAGCTTCGGATAATCTCGCCGGACAATGGCTGCACTGGCCCCTTTCTTGAGTGCCTGGGGCACAAACTGGTGCCCATCGAATCTTTCCCCTTTGAGGGCAAAGAATACCTGACCCCTCTGGAGTGTTCGGGAGTCTATGGAAACGCCTTGCGGTTTCCGGCTCAGAGAGGATGGAACAGAATTCCCTTCTGCCTGACCACCAACATCAACAATAATCTCTTCTATCGAAAGTCCCTTCATAGTTCAGCCTGCAGAATTTCCCTCACTACCTGACGGTCGTCGAAGGGAAGAATTCGGTCTCGGATTATCTGGTAATTTTCGTGTCCTTTGCCAGCAATGACCACCGCATCTGCCTTCTGGGCAATCTTCAGGGCAGAGGCAATCGCTTCTCTGCGGTCAGGCACGATCTGATAGGCCCCTTTCTTCATGCCATCAGTGATCTGTTTGATGATCTGGTCAGGGTCTTCATTGCGAGGGTTATCAGAAGTAACGAAGCACAGGTCCGCCATCTGCGAGGCAACTTTTCCCATTAGCTGACGCTTGCCTTTGTCTCGATCGCCCCCACAGCCGAAAACCAAGATAACGCGGCCAGATGTCAGCTCTCTTATTGTCCCCAGCAGCGCCTCTAAAGCACCTGGGGTGTGAGCATAGTCAACGGTCACTGAAAATGGTTGACCGCAATCTATTTGTTCAAAGCGACCGGGAATTTTCTCTATCTTTCCGATCGCCTCACCGATGGAGTCCAATTCGAAGCCGTTCACAAACCCCACTCCGATTGCTGCCAGAATATTCGTGACGTTAAACTTCCCTTTTAGACTTGACCTCACCCTAAGTCCTCCTCCTGGGGTTTTCACCAGAAGTTTTATCCCTTCCCAGTCAAGTTTGAAGTCAAGCGGATGGATCATCGCCTTCTGGGAGAGACCATAGGTCAGCACTGGTGCTTCTGTCCAGCGGAGGATCCATCCAGAGGCGGGGTCGTCTATGTTGACCACCGCATGGGCCCCGTCTGATACATCTAAGCTCCTGAACAGTTTACCCTTAGCCTTCAAATACTCTTCATAGCTTCTGTGAAAGTCGAGGTGGTCTCTGCTTAGATTTGTGAAAACAGCGGTTTGGAACCTAATACCATAGACCCTGTCTAATGCGAGGGCATGAGAGGAAACCTCCACTGCTGCCGCCTGCTGTCCGGACTCCAACATCCTCGCTAACATTCGGTTTAAGTCTAAGGACTCAGGGGTAGTTCTACTGGCAGCAAAAGAGTGCCCGCCCACCTGGTAGTTGATGGTGCCGACAAGTCCGGTTCTGATACCCATTCCTTCAAATAACTCTCTCACCAGGACCGAAACTGTGGTCTTACCATTTGTCCCAGTGATGCCCACTAGCTGCATCTTCCGAGAGGGATGTCCATAGAACTCATCTGATAAGATAGCAAGCGCCCTCCGAGAGTCAGGGACTTTGACGAAAGTTGCCTTCGTCGACTTTCGTGAGACGTCTTCGTGCTCCAAAACAACAGCTCTGGCACCTCTGGCCAGAGCTTCATCTATGAACTTGTGCCCATTGGTCTGAAAACCCTTGATGGCGACAAAAAGGTCTCCTTCTGCCGTATCTCTGGAGTCATATTCGATCTTTTTTACCTCAATATGAGGGTCTCCACTCACCACTGCCTCTGGCAGCGACTTGAGTAAGGAACTGAGCTTCACTGTGATCTACCTTTGATTATGGCGGTTACTGTAAACCGTTTTCTGCCTCAATTAAGCAGACTGTGCCGGCTTTGACCTTAACTCCTGCCGGGGGGATTTGTCTTCGTACAACACCTGTGCCGACAATCTTCACCTTTATTCTCTGGCGGTGGAGGAGATCTACTGCTTCCCTGAGGCTCATCCCGGTCACTCTGGGCATGAGATGACCCCCATCACCATGGTCTGCATAAGCCCGTGATTGATTTCTAGTTTGCATTTCTAAGGGGGAGGAAATGAGAGAATCGGTGCGGACTGCAAGTGTTGCCGACTTTCCCCTTATCGGGCAGTCATTTAAACTGAGGATGCGGCTGATGATTCTCTTAAAAGTGGGGGCAGCTACCTGTCCGGCCCAGTGATTTTTTTGCGGTTCATCAATGCTCACCAAGCAAAGCAGCTGAGGCTCCTCGGCTGGTAGAAATCCTACAAAGGAACAGATTACCTTTTGAGGGTCGTATCCCCGGCCATTCTGTCGGCTTTTCTGCGCAGTGCCTGTTTTACCAGCTATGGAGAAGCCTTCTATCTTGGCCTCAACTCCGGTGCCCGACTCTACCACATCGCACAGAATTTCGGTAACTGTCCTAGCGGTTTTCTCTGAAACCACCTTTCGTACCACCTCAGGAGATTGTTCCTTTATGAGCTTACCGTCTTTGCTGCTAATAGCCTTAAGGACATAGGGTTTCATCAAATATCCCCCGTTGGCAATAGCGCAGTAGGCGGTGGCGAGCTGAAGAGGGGTGGCGGATATCTCCTGCCCTATAGCTATTGTAGCCAGCGACCTCTTAGACCAAGAAGACGGGTGGTGCACAATTCCCTTTGCCTCACCTGGCAGTCCGATCCCGGTTCTGGTACCAAAGCCAAAGGCTCGGATGTAGTGGTAGAATCGCTTTTCACCGACCGCCTGAGCTATCTTTATCGCTCCGATATTGCTGGAGTGTTTAATCACATCCTTAAGGGTGAGCCATCCATAGCTGTGCCAGTCATGGATAGTCCCGCCGGCCACTTTCATCTTGCCGTTTTCACAGAAGATAAGGTCTGTGGGGTTCCTCAACCCCTCCTCCAAAACAGCTGAAATAGCAACCACTTTAAAGATAGAGCCGGGTTCGAAACAGTCCCTAATCGCTCTGTTCTTCCTGTTCCCTGGATTACAGGAAGCAGGATGATTAGGATCGTAAGAGGGAACGGAGGCCATTGCTAGAACTTCACCAGTCTTAGGGTTCATAATGAGAGCTGTTGCCGCCTTTGCGTCAAAACGGCGGACAGCGGCTTCTAACTCCTCTTCGGCGATGGCCTGGTATCTGGAGTCTATTGTCAGGACAACATTAAGGCCGTCGCGGGCTCCTTTTGGGCTATTCCCAAAGATAGAGAGCTTTCTTCCCCAAGCATCGACTCCCGAGACCGCCCATCCGTTAGTGCTTCGTAAGTACTTGTCAAAAGCGAATTCTACCCCTTCAATCCCCCGATTGTCGACATCGGTGCCCCCTATGAGTTGTCCTGCCACAGAACCCAGAGGATAGTTTCGCTTCGCCTCTTCTATCTCTCTTATTTCTGTCAGATTCAGAGAGTCGAGCCTTCTTGCTATCTTCCAGTCCAGCTTTCTGGCTAACCAGACAAACGATCCCTTATGCTTTAGCCGTCTGAGAAACAGACTCTCGGGTTTCTCCGTGAGAGTGGAAAGACAAGCAGCTACTTTAGCCGGATGTTCTATCTCCATCGGATTGGCTGCTAAAGAACGGGTAGAAATGTCGACGGCCAGACTGACACCATTTCGGTCTAGGATATTGCCCCGCTTGCCTCGCAGACTGATTCTCTGCTCACTCTGCCTTTTGCTCTTCCGCAAATAGGTCTTGCCGTTGAGCAATTGAATGTGGATCAGACGATTTGTTAAAAATAGCCAAACAATAACGATAATGAGCCCTACGAGATAAAGCTTAGCTACATAAACTCGTTCCTTCATCGTTATTCTCTTAGTTCCACAAGAAGTTCCTCTGGTGGAGCGTCAGGGGGAAACATTCCCAGTTTTTCTGAGGCTATTTTTTTGACCCTCGAGGCACCGGACAAACGAGCTATCTGGGTCTGTAGATGTCTTTTCTCCTCAATCAGTTTTTGCTTCTGAAGATATAGGGCATCGATCTCCTTTTTCAGGCTGGTCACTGTCACCTGTTCCCAGACATACGCTAACATACCCGCTACTAAAATAATGAACAGCAAAACAAACCTCACAAATGTTTGCCGTTTCATTTCGAATCCGCTGTCTTCTCTGCTACTCTCAGTTTAGCACTTCTTGCCCGCCGGTTGGCCTTTTTCTCCTCTTCACTGGGTAAGATTGGCCTTTTGGCAATCAACTTCAGTATCTTTTTCCCCCCGCATACACAAGTCGGAAGTCGAGGAGGACAGATACAGCCTTTAGAGTACTGAATGAATAACGATTTAATTGTGCGATCCTCCAAGGAGTGATAAGAAATAATACAAAGCCTTCCTCCGGCCTTCAGAAGGTTGATGCACTGTTCAACAGAAGGCCTCAGGATTTCGAGTTCGCCATTCACTTCTATCCTTATGGCTTGGAATATCCTGGAGAGTATTTTTTGAGGTTTGGAGGTATAAGTGACTGATTCAATTATTCTTCTTAGCTGAAAAGTGTCCTCTATCTTCTCTTTTCCCCTCTGCTGACATATTCTGTGGGCTATCTTAGCTGCCATCTTCTCCTCACCATAGCGGCGGAAGACGGCCACCAGCTCCTCTTCCGGATAGGTATTAACCACCTGCCAGGCCGTCTTTTGGGCCTGGGGATTCATCCTCATATCCAGCGGACCGCGGAACCTGTAGCTGAAACCACGCCTGGGAGAGTCAAGCTGATGGGAAGAGACTCCCAAATCGAGTAGTATCCCGTCTACAGCTTCAATGCCTTGCTGTTGCAAGATTGCCGGTAAGTTTTGGAATCCCGACAGATGAAAGCTGACTTTTTCGCCGAAGAGAGAGAGTCTCCTCTTGGCTGCCTGGATTGCCTCCGGGTCCTGGTCTATGGCGATCAGCCTTCCCCTCTCGCCTAAGCCGGAGAGAACCTGGTAAGCGTGCCCGCCCCCTCCCACCGTGCCATCGACATATATCCCGTCCGGATTGGTGAGAAGATATTCCACCGTCTGCCTCAGAAGCACCGGAAAGTGAAAATCCTGTTGGGCAGTCATAGTTTCACACTTGGAACTCCTCACTAATCTTCTCTAAAGCACCCTGGTTCTGCTGTTTATATTGCTCAAACCGCTCTGGATTCCAGAGTTCTATTCGGTCCAGAGCACCGGCTACGGTAACTTTACTGTCGATCTCCGCCCATTGCAATAGGTTCCTGGGTATAAGTATCCGCCCCTGCTCGTCCATCTTTGTTTCCCAGGCCTGGGAGGCCACTATCCTCACATAGTGCCGCGCCCGAGTGGGAAGTTGGCGCAGTTTCTCTTCAAATTTTGTCCAGATATCTAATGTGTAAATTGCTAAGCACCTATCTAGACCACGGGTTACCACGAACGTCTTCTTAGCCTCAGGCGGAAGAATATCCCTGAAACTGGCTGGGATGTTCATCCTGCCCTTGGTGTCTATAGTGTACTCATACTCTCCTTTGAAGCTGGGCATAAATCTTTCCCCGTTAATGAATAGATAATAGATGCTTACCATGGGGCTCCATTTGAGCCCACATTCACCCACATTTACCCACTTACCATAATAACTACCTCTTGACAAAAAGTCAAGAAAAAAATCGATATTTTTCGCCCGTTCGCAATTTTGTTAACAACGGGCGGATTTCCTTCTCGGAGTGCCTTCAGTTTTGCCAAAAAGTGCTGAGATGCATTCTCTGAAGACTCTGGAGATTAAACATCCGTCTCCCGAGCTAAGCCTCGAGGACCTCTCCTATTAGAGGGTAATGGGGAGAACAACCCGAAGAACAAGTATCCAGAGAAAGCTGTTTTGGACAGAATGGGAAATATTTTTGCTTGACATTTCAAGAGAAGGATGTTATACTATTTGTCAACAATCACTGAACTTCAGCTTATTTTCTGGCGAACTGACAGTAGCAGGGCAGAGAAGGCGAAACGACATAGATCAACACGGGGATCCAAAAGAAAATCCCTGGGCATCGAAGTGCATCAAAAGGGAGGTAATTGAGATGGCAATTATGTGGATGTTTCTTCTATTTATCGGTATTATGCTCCTGAGCAGTGCCATCAGGGTCTTACGGGAATACGAGCGTGGGGTGGTCTTCAGACTGGGCCGATTGGTGGGGGCCAAAGGGCCGGGTTTGATTCTTCTTATTCCCATGATCGACCGCATGACGAAAGTGAGCCTGAGGACAGTCACTATGGATATTCCCCCTCAGGATGTGATCACCAAGGACAATGTCTCCATTAAGGTTAATGCCGTGCTGTATTTCCGAGTAATAGAGGCAGAGAAAGCCGTGGTTGAGGTGGAAGATTATCTCTATGCCACCTCCCAGCTAGCACAGACAACCCTGCGCAGCGTGTTAGGAGAGGTAGAGCTGGACGAGTTACTCTCTGAAAGAGAGAAAATCAATGTGCGTCTGCAGGGTATCATAGACCAGCAGACAGACCCCTGGGGAATTAAAGTTTCCATCGTAGAGGTGAAACATGTGGATTTGCCTCAGGATATGCAGCGGGCAATAGCCAGACAGGCCGAGGCAGAACGGGAGCGCAGAGCGAAGATCATCCACGCCGAGGGGGAACTGCAGGCGGCCTCAAAGCTCCTTGAAGCCTCTCAGTGTATGGCTAGGGAGCCCATAAGCTTGCAATTGAGATTTTTGCAAACCCTAACCGAGGTGGCCTCAGAGAACAATTCCACCACCATCTTCCCTGTCCCCATAGACCTACTCACTCCCTTTATGAAACAAGGGGAAGGGAGGAGAAGACCTTCAGAGGAGAAATAACGAAATCCTAGGCAATAGGACAAAAAGCACCTCGTTGAAGAGGTGCCTTTTTGTTTTCGGTACCCTCTTGAAAGGGATTAAGAATGCGCAGACCCTCGGTATTAGAATGGATTCTCATCGGTTTTCTTCTCGGAATTGTGGCTGGGGCTACAGTGGGGCCTTCCATTGCTATAATTAAGCCCTTGGGCACAGTCTTCATAAGACTATTGAAGATGCTGGTGGTGCCTTTGATATTCAGCACCCTAACCGTTGGGGTCTCTACCTCCAGCGGCGGCAAGCTGGGCAGAATGATAGGAAAGACCTTTCTCTTCTATTATGTCACTGGCATCTGTGCCCTCCTAATCGGATTGATCATAGCAGGGGTAAGCCGTGTGGGCACCGGGATGCAGTTGGGAGGAGTAAGAGAGGTGGCCCTCCAGAAGGCTCCGCCTTTGAGCCAGGTACTTCTGAATATCATCCCCACCAATCCAATAAAAGCCCTGGCTGAGGGGAATATCCTGCAGATAATCTTCTTCGCCATTCTGTTCGGGATAGCTATAAGCAAAGCAGGGAAAGCGGCCGAACCGGTTAAGGACTTTTTGCAGGCAGTGGCCCAGACTATGTACAGGTTAGTGAATCTTGTGCTTTACTACGCCCCCATCGGGGTGTTTTCTTTAATAGCCTGGACAGTGGGGACCCACGGTCTGGGCGTTCTGAAACCTTTTGCCTACTTGATATTTCTGTTCTACTTGGGCTGCGCTATTCAACTTTTCTTGGTCTACGGAGGTTTACTCAGACTCTTGAAGATAAGACCCTTCAGGTTCTTTGGCCGAATCAAGGAGGCTCCCTTTTTCGCCTTTAGCACCTGCAGCAGTTCAGCCACCCTTCCGGTCACCATGCGGGTAGTACAGGGCACCGGGGTTTCGGCCACTACTGCCAGTTTTGTCCTGCCTATGGGGGCTTCCATTAATATGGACGGCACCGCCATCTATCAGGCTATGTGTGTGGTCTTTCTGGCCAACGCCTTTGGAATGCACCTAACGGTTGCACAGATGGCCATAGTCGGGGTTACTGCCCTGTTGGCCTCTATAGGAACCGCCGGCGTGCCGGGCTCAGGACTGATAATGCTTACGATGGTACTGGGCTCAGTGGGTGTGCCTGTGGAGGGTATAGCCTTCGTTGCCGGCATTGACCGGATAATGGATATGGCCCGAACTGCAGTGAATGTGGTGGACGATAGCGTCGCCGCTGCCATGGTAGCAGTTACCGAGGGAGAAACTTTGTCAGAAGATATGATGATCAGCTAGGGATTGAATGCCAAGAAAAGAGAAAGCAGTTAATCCTCAAGCAATTTGTCTATCTTGCTCTTTATTCACGGATCCACTTTGAAAGTAGTCTTTTGATTGTCTGAGACCACTGTTCTTTTCAAAAATAGGTATAGAAAACTCCTTCTTTAAGGTCTCACTCAGCCGAGAGAATAGCTGATGTAAGGTTTTGGAATGAATAGCCCTCCTACTGAGCCGGTTGTAGAAGATCTAGATTCTCTCCAGAAGACGAGAAGAATACGCAGATGGCGCAGGCTATTCTCAAAACGACCAGAGAGCTGTATATCTTGTTTCGTTCGCCTTTTTATCGCCACTTGCGGTCAGATCAAATTTTCGCGAGAGCGTGATCTTCGGTTTTCGTTGCTGAGCTACGGCTGGCTTTATCCTCGGAATCGGCCGCACTGCCCACTTGCCACGGCGGGGTCTAATCGCTTGAAATCAACGCTAAGGAAACTGAATGTTTGCTCCTATGTGAGTCTTAGCATGTGGTCTTTTCCCGGTTCAGCCTAATATCAACCTCATTCAACTCACCAAGAGTGTCTGTCTGCCGTTTTTGCCGGCCAAGCAATTTTCGAAAATCCCTACACGGATTGCCAGTCAGGCAGCCCGGGAGAACCTCACTCTCAGGCGATCACACATTGGGACATAAACCTCGCGGCTCATGCCACCTATCGCCCGACCGCTGGTAGTATTCCCACCGCGAATGGAGAATAGTTCCAGCTGGCACACCAGAAATGAAAAGGGAAATATACTAACTTGCTGACTATTCGAGAAACACATTCTGTTGTGGTCTCAGTATCTTTGCAGCAAGAAGCGGCTTTGTGTCCTTCTGGGGGCGGATTAAAGTTTCCCTTGACAAAACTTGATGTTTGTTGTATAATGACTTTTCCTAGCTTTACCGCGGAGCCCAATCAATGTGTTTATTTTGAAGTTCTTAGGTGTGACACCGCAATATGATTATCCTCAAAACATCTCGGGAGATAGAGCTACTCCGAGAGAGCAATCGAATTGTCGCCGATGTCCTTGCAACCTTGAGAAATCTGATACAGCCGGGGATAACTACCAAAGAGCTGGACCAAATAGCAGAGGACCTGATATTGAAGAAAGGCGCTGTCCCTGCCTTTAAGGGATACATGGGTTATCCGGCAGCTCTTTGCACCTCGGTCAACGAAGAGGTGATTCACGGAGTCCCAGGGCCTCGCCAGCTCAAACCGGGGGACATAGTGAGCTTGGACTTAGGGGTGAAGCTTGGTGGTTACTATGGTGATGCCACCATCACAGTGCCGGTGGGAGAGGTGAGCAAAGAGGCCGAAAGGCTGCTTCGGGTAACAGAAATGGCCCTGTATGAAGGGATAAAAATGGCCCGGGTCGGCAATCGACTTTACGACATATCCTATGCCATTCAATCCCTCGTAGAGTCCAATGGCTTCTCTGTAGTGAGAGATTTTGTGGGACACGGAATCGGTAAGAATTTGCACGAAGAACCCCAGATACCTAATTTCGGACGTCCAGGTCACGGCCCGCGACTCAAAGAGGGAATGGTGCTGGCGTTGGAACCTATGGTCAATGAGGGGGGATGGCAAGTGAGAATTCTGCCAGATGGATGGACAGTCGTTACTGCTGACGGTAAGCTGTCTGCACATTTTGAACATACCATAGCTGTCACTGACACTGACCCAGAGATATTGAGTCTCCCATCCTCATCAGGGGAAGGCCAGAAAATTCTGAGGAGCTGAAAGTGGAAAAAGACAGACTTAAGCAGCAGGTAGCAAAGAAGATAGACTCTATCAAGGACGAACTTGTGGCGCTTAGCCACTTAATCCATCGCCACCCGGAGACATCCTTTGAGGAAAGGAAAGCGGCGGCCTGGCTCTCAGAGAAGTTGGAGTCAAATGGATTTCAAGTGGAAAAGGGATTGGGCGGATTGGAGACAGCCTTCCGGGCGGTATTGCCCCAGAGAGCCCAACAGAAACCGGTAGTGGCTCTGTTGGCAGAATACGATGCCCTGCCAGAGCTGGGCCATGCCTGTGGACATAACATAATAGCCACTGCCTCGGTAGGGGCAGCAATCGGTTTGACCGAGGTGATAAGTCACCTTAAGGGCACTATTCAGGTTATAGGCACCCCCGCTGAAGAGAGCGGTTGCGGGAAGAAGATCCTGGTAGAGAAAGGGATATTCAGCGGGGTGGACGCTGCAATGATGGTTCACCCTTCCAATCGCACCTTGGTGGCACGGGGTTCCCTGGCTTCCCAACTGGTGGAGGTGAAATTTTACGGCAAGGCTGCTCACGCTGCTGCTTATCCAGAGAATGGCATCAATGCCTTAGACGGAGTCATCGAGACCTTTAATAACATCAACGCCCTTCGACAGCACCTGCCGAGTGATGTCCGCATCCACGGTATTATCACGCACGGGGGAACAAGAACCAATATTGTGCCCGACTTCGCTGCCGCCCGCTTCCAGGTGAGGACCGCTGACGACGAATACCTTGATCAATTGTTACAGAAAGTGGAAAACTGTGCTCGAGCGGCAGCTCTGGCCACAGGAGCCACCGTAGAATTCGTACTGAGTAACAGTCTTTACCAGGCTATGAGACCCAACCGTGCCCTGGCCGAACTATTCGCCGCCAATCTTCGCCACCTTGGTGAGAAATTAGACGAACCACCACAGACCGGAACGATGGGGTCCACCGATATGGGGAATGTGAGCCAGGCAGTACCAGCTATTCACCCATATATTGCTATCTGTCCCAAAGAGGTAGTGGCACATTCACCACAATTCGCTGAGGCTGCCATTTCTGACAGGGCGGATAGAGCGTTGATAACCGCTGCTAAGGCTTTGGCGATGACTGCTGTAGACCTGTTGAGCAATGCCGCTGTGATGAGTAGAGTGCAGCAGGAATTCAAATCGCACCATCAGAAATATTGACGAGATATTAGTGGGCTCAACTCCCCATTTGCCAGTCACAAGTCAACAAGAGTCAAAACTAGTCGGCTTAGCGCCGGAGACTCGGTCAGCAGTGAAAATAGTAACCTTAGGAACAGGGGGGGCCATCCCTACCCCGGCCCGAAGTCTACCTGCAACCGCCTTGCAGAGAGAGGCAGAGATATTCCTCTTTGACTGCGGAGAAGGCACTCAGCTGCAGTTCCTAAAAGCAGATTTGAGTCCAGGAAAATTAAGGGCCGTCTTCATATCCCATCTGCACGGAGACCACATTCTGGGACTTCCAGGGCTGCTTATGACCCTGGCCCATCTGTCGCGAAAGGCTCCTCTCTCGTTGTTTGGACCGCCCGGGGTATCAGACTACATCCGCTTGACCTGTAGATGTCTTCAATTCAGTCCTGGATATGAGCTCATAGTCAAAGAATCAAGCGGAGGGCGGGTTTACAGTGGTCCTGACTACTGGATCGATGCAGTGCCTCTTGATCACACCGTGTTCACATTAGCCTATGTCTTTGAGGAAAAGGAGCGTCCCGGGAGGTTTCTCCTGGAACGGGCCCGACAGCTTGGTGTGCCTGAGGGGCCTTTGTACGGCAGGCTTCAGACCGGGACGGATGTCACCCTCAGCAACGGCAGAGTAATCCGGGCAACAGAGGTACTGGGAAAACCCAGAAGGGGAAGGAAGGTCGTCTACGCAGTTGATACCCGTCCCTGCCAACAGGTGAAAGAAATCTCCACCGGTGCAGATCTGCTGATCCACGACGGGATGTTCTCAGACCAACTACGGGAGGAAGCCCGTCTGAAAGGACACTCCACCGCTGTTCAGGCGGCAGAGGTGGCCCAGAATGCCAAAGTTGAAAGACTTCTGCTCACTCACATAAGTCCCCGTTACCGCAATCAGGACGCACTTCTGCAGAAGGAGGCAATGACCATCTTCCCCCACACCACCGTCGCCAAAGACCTGATGCAGTTCAAAATCCAAGTGCACAAATAGACGCCCCCAGGTAAGGGTATGGCTTATCTCCGCAGAAAAGTTCTCCGAAAAGCCCAACCTAACTAGCGAAGTCTCCCACCTCAGACCGACAAGGCACAAGACCGGCGAAAAGAACCCGAACTCGAAGCTCGAAATTAGAAATGAATTCGAATGAAGAGAAATCCTAACGCTCAAAACCAGGAGGCTTCTGCACAGAGTGACTCAAACTTTAGGATGTTCTGAATTTTGAACATCTTAATTTTGATATTGTCTCGATTGCAAGCTTCGGATTTCGGGATTCATAGCAGATTTTCTCTTCAAGGCAAAACTTGAACAGATTTTGAGATCTTGCCTTACAAAACGCATAGACGAAGTGAGAGGTTAGATGCCTTACAAACCTGAGAATCCGATGGTTGTCCAGAGTGACCGGACTATTCTGTTAGAGGTAGACAATCCTCGTTACGAGGATGCCAGGGACCGGTTAGCAAGATTTGCTGAACTGGAGAAAAGTCCCGAACACATGCACACCTACCGTATAACTCCGCTTTCGCTGTGGAATGCGGCTGCCTCTGGGCTGAGCGCCTCTGAGGTGTTGGATACCCTGGGCCGTTTCAGTAAGTACGAGATCCCTCAGAATATTGAGGCTGAGGTGATGGAGTATATCTCTCGCTACGGGAAGTTACAACTTTGTCGATCAGGAGAAAAGCTGGTCCTGAGCTCGACGGACGCCCACATCATCAAAGAGATCTGGCACAACAGAGAGGTGCGACCGTATCTGAAAGAACTTGTCGACGGGAAGGCCATTCTGGTGGAACCCCGCTGCAGAGGCTACCTGAAACAAGAGCTCATCAAATTTGGTCTGCCGGTGGAGGATTTGGCGGGCTACGTCGAGGGCGCTCCTCTCACCTTACTGATACGTGAGAAAACGCGAAGTGGACGGAAGTTCCAGTTGCGACCATATCAGCAGCAAGCAGTTGAGGTTTTCCACGCCAGCGGAGGTGCAACTGGGGGTTCAGGGGTAATCGTGCTTCCCTGTGGGGCTGGTAAAACGATTGTAGGAATGGCTGCAATAGAGAAGCTCCAGACCCAAACCCTCGTCTTGGTGACCAATATCACTGCCCTCCGACAATGGGAGGAAGAACTGTTGGATAAAACCACTCTTTCTGCCGACCAAATAGGCGAATACTCCGGAGAGAAGAAGGAGGTACGTCCTGTCACCATTGCCACTTATAACATCCTCACCTACCGAAGGAGCAGAGAGGAAGATTTTCCCCATTTTGAGCTGTTTAACCGGCAGAACTGGGGGTTGGTGATTTACGATGAGGTCCATCTGCTGCCAGCGCCGGTTTTTCGTATTACTGCCGAGATTCAAGCCAGAAGACGGCTGGGGCTGACCGCCACCCTGGTGCGCGAAGACGGAAGGGAGACAGATGTGTTCAGCCTCATCGGACCCAAGAAATATGATGTGCCCTGGAAAATACTGGAAAAGCAGGGCTGGATAGCGCCCGCCGAGTGCTGGGAAATAAGAGTGGAGCTTCCTCCACAATTGAGGCTCCGGTATGCAGCGACAAACCTGCGGAAAAAGTTCCGGGTCGCATCGGAAAACCCCGCCAAGGACGAATTGGTGATAAGGCTGGTGCACCAGCACAGAGGTGCCCAGATCCTGGTGATTGGACAATACATCGCCCAACTGGAAAACCTTGCCCGAAAACTGAACGCGCCGATCATCACTGGCAAAGTGGGGAGTTGGGAAAGGATCAAGCTTTACAACATGTTCAAACGAGGCGAGATTAAACTGTTAGTGGTGTCCAAAGTGGCCAACTTCGCCGTCGACCTGCCGGATGCTAATGTAGCCATCCAGGTCTCCGGCACGTTCGGCTCCAGACAGGAGGAGGCTCAAAGGTTGGGCAGGATACTCCGTCCCAAGACAGATGGAAGTACAGCTCGCTTCTACTCCCTGGTTACTCGAAATACTACAGAACAGGAGTTCGCCGCAAACAGACAACTGTTCCTTACTGAACAGGGCTATAAGTACACGATTCAAGACGCGACAGTATCTTCTTCAGCCTAAGAAGCCGGAGGCGATAGGGAAAGAGGCAGAGTGGAGAGAAAACACATAGCACAGAGAGTAGGCAGTGAGCAGCGAGCAGCAAGCAGCAGTAAGGCCTTAGAAATAAGCAAGATAGAAGTGAAAATAACAGAGAAGAAGCAAGTGAAGCGCAGGTTGTAGAACCTAAGGTGTAGAGAACAGACATTCCAGAAGCCGTCACGAGGAGGTAACCCCTCGTGGTCGCCCAGGAATTAGGAAAGAAGACAACCAGAGGGTTGAGACAAGAAGGAGAAAGCACCGAGGGGCGAAGGCTCAGTAGCAACTGACACATTCAAGTCGCTAATGACCGATGACTGGTGATTCAATCGCCTCTTTAACGGACGTGGTACAGGGTTCAAAAACCCTGTTTCATTGAAGATTGTTGAAGAAAAGATGGATCTACGACAGTATCTGTCTTTGATATCTCTTGATTCCCTGTTGGCTATCGCCCGAAATCTGGGGCAACATTCTGAGGGAAAAACCAAAGCAGAGTTGGTCAATCTTATCGACCGAAGATTGTCTGACCCTGCCTTTCTGAGAAGACTTCTGGCGAGGCTAACCGACACAGAGCTGTCATTTTACACGTTTGCGGTTTTCAGTGGAGGAGAGGGCGTCCATTCCCAGCGCACCGGAGGAATTATGGAAAAAACAATAGAAAGCGCAAATAGCTTAGTAGGTAAGGGATTGGTGGCAGTCAGATCTTCTTACCACCTTGGCCTTTGCTATGTTGTCCCTGATGACCTCCGAACGCTTTCCCTACGGATTCTCGCCCCTCAAATACTGGCAGAAGTCGAAACTTGCCTCCCCCACGGCCTACAGCTTCAGGAGTGCGGACTTATGATACTGCGGGATATCTTCACCCTGCTGAGTTATATTACTCAGCACGAGGTTTACTTAACCAAAAAGAGGGAGATTCATAAACGTATCTGGAGCTCAATTGCCCAACGATTTGAAATGAGGGAAGATACGAGTGAATCTGTCTATCCATCTCGCAGCTATTTTGCTCTTCGCTACTGTCATGCAAAAGGTCTTATTAGACATACAGACAGCGGCAGGGTGCGCACTACCAGTCGGTTGAATAAGTGGTTGGAAATGCCGAACTTCGAGAGGTTGAATGACCTTTTCTCTTATGTTAAGAATGCTTTTTCGCCTGCCCGGTATGCTTTTGAGGAGGGAATATCAGCTCTCTTGAAAGAAGCCTCCACCACAGAGCTGTTCGATATTGCCTCTTTTATGCAGGTAAGCTTCCGCCACTGCTATTCCCTGGGAAAGGAGAAACAGGCTCCCCCATATTATGTTGAAGCCCTTTCCAGATTTCTCAGATTTCTCTTCTGGTTAGGCATTTTGAGATTCGGGGTGGACAAACAGGGAACCCCAGTCGCCATGGGGATAAGCAAGTTGGGGCAAAGTCTCTTAAAGGGCACCAAGGGGGCAAGGGCGTTTGCCTCCTCAAATGAACTATTTGTTCAGCCAAATTTCGAGGTACTGGCGCCCAGAGAGTTCGACTTCAAGCTGCGGTTCAAGTTAGAACAGTTTGCCGATCTTTCCAAGATTGACCAGATGATGATCTACAAAATCCAAAGGGATTCTGTATACCGCGCGCTGGATAACGGAGTGGAGAAGAAGGCTATAGTGTCTTTTCTTCAGGGTCACTCGAAGACCGGACTGCCGCAGAATGTTGCGTATTCAATAGATGAATGGGCTCGAAACTACGGCAGGGTCTTCTTTCAGGACGCGTTCTTGCTGCGTACAACAGACCAGGGAATTGCCTCTGAGATCAAGGCAAATCCAATGTTGAAAAGGTTCATAGAAGGAGAGGTATGTCCCACTGCCCTGATAGTGCAAAGAGAAAGCTATCCTCGGCTGCTTAAGAAATTGAAGAAAATGGGCTATATGCCACGCAGGCTCAAAGTCGAGGAAAACAAAAACGCTTCCTCCGCGTCTGAACCTCAAATAGAGCCGGTTTCAGACTTCTCGGATCTGCCGCGGGAGAACATCAGATATGACAATCTCATTGAACCGGCTGATCTGCTGATGTCAGAGCAGCCAGGGGAAAAAAGTCCAGTCGCCAAACATCAAGCAAGGCCAATTCCCCCTCATCTTGGAATATGCCAGAAGGAGAAAAATCCTTTGATCAGAGTGAATTTGGAGGGGAAAAACCTCGGTAAGTGAAGTGAACCCGGAGGGGATTGTGACAAATGGATTGGAAAAAGTTTCTCAGGGCATACTGCCTTGTCCAACAAACCGTGCGAGCCTTCAGAATTTCTGAAACAACGAAGGTCAACGTGGCATTGAAATTGTCATTCCACCATCTTTGAGGCAGAAACTAATTTGAACCCTCTTTTCTGCAGCTTGGGTAGCATCTGTTCCAGCGCCTTCAAGGTATTCTCCCGGGCGTGTCCAATCCCTATTGCTTTCTGTTGCTCTGCCGCCAGCCGAGAAAGTTCCAACAGTCTGGTTTCAATTGCCTTCGGATCATCCTGATTATCGATGAACAGATCCCTTTGGGCGCATCGGATGCCCATACTCTTGGCTGTGGAGTAACCAACGGATTGAGAAGAGGTCATACTGTCTATGAAAAACAGGCCTCTTTTTTTTATCTCCCTCAGCACTGCCTTCATAACCCTGAGGCTTTCAGTAGCCCGCGAGCCCATATGATTGTTTACTCCCTTTGCGTGGGGCACGCTGGCAAGAGCTCTCCGCGTCAGTGTTCTGATTTGGGAGCTGGATTGTCGCACAAGGATAGCCCCTTTACCAGGATTGTTTTTCGACTCATCCTCAGGCTCCATTGGTAGATGAAGCAACACCTCGTGTCCGCTCTTGAAGGCCAGCTCAGCCACCTGCTGAGAGTGTTTAAGGTACGGCAGCACCGAGAGAGTCACACGCGGGTCAAGTTCGCAGAACCTCCGCGCTATCTCCATGTCAGCGCCAAAGTCATCTACAATGAGGGCAATTGTGCCAGCTCTCCGCCGTAGTTGTCGGTTCTTAACCAGGACAATCTCTTCGGTCACCCTTCCTTGCTTCCCCACCTGCAGGACTACCTTATCTTTCCCCGGGTATTCCACTGCCTTAATAACCTCTCCCCCTAACCTTTTGGCCAGCCGTGAGAGCTCAAGGTTGCAGACAACCAGGGGAAGATCGTCGGGGACCTGGACCAAAATCCGGCCAGCCCCTGCCTTCAGGGGTTTCCTCTCAGAGATGAGCTCCTCCCATATACCAACTTCAGCCAGGGTGCTGCCGATCTGCGCTTTCAGACTATCTGAGAAGGCCTGCAAAGCCTCATCTGCCTTCTGCCCCGGTCCCACCTGGATAATAGATTTCAACTTATGATAAAAAAGGCGGCCTTTTCCGCCGAACTGCAGAGAAAAGGCAAGGACCAAAACACCGATCACTGCAACCATAACTGCAGTCCGAGCAAAAGGCCATCGCCTTCTTCTGCCTCGAAGGGAGCGAGGGATTCGATATCTGGAATGTTGAGTTTGATCCGCCAACATCCGTCCTTATTTTCAGCAAGCGCACGTTTTACGCCTGCGACGATGAAGCAATCCAGCGTACCCATAAAGGGTTCTACTACACTGTACCACTTTAGGAGGGAGGCAAGCCACAGGCTTCAAACTGCGCAACCCAAAAGTTGCAACTACTGAGGGATCTCATCTTCCCAGCGAATAATTGTCCACATGCCGTCAGAGTCTTGCCGTAATTTGTAGATCATAGTCTGATTCACATGGTGACCGTGCTCCTTGGTTTCGTCAGAATAGAGATACATATCCACTGTGCCTTCAAATACCACCCAGTTCTCATCGGGGTGCTCCTCTGGCTTATCTTCTCCCAGTTCTATCTGGGGCTTGCCGTGGTAGAAGGTGAATTCGATAACCTGAAAGCCAGGTCTATCGTAGGTGGGATCCAACCCAAATATTCTCCTTACAATGGTGACATCGTCATCCTTACTCAAATCCAGAAAAGAGTCTGGATCATCAGGGAAAACGGGGGGGCTGTGATACCAGTAATCCTCGTCTAAGCAGTCTTCGTAAACCTCAATGTCCCGGTTGGTCATGGCGTAGATGAGGTTGTTGATGACGTTCTCAGGGGTAGTGGGGGGTTTAACAGTCAACTGAGTATCGGGTCGACGCTTATGCTCAGGAGGGGCAAAGGGATTCCAGCAGCCAAAGGAGAACGCCGCAACAGATACGATTGACAACAGCATAAGCTTCAGCCTTGGTTGGAGCCGCTCCATTTTTGCTCACCTCCATTTCTGTTTTTGGTCAGAATCTCCCTTTTAACTCCCCCCAGGAGTGTGAATCTGTCTTCTCGTCCTCCCAACGGAAGATGGTCCAGTTTCCCTGCCGGTCGCATCTGAGATAAAGCTCAGCTCTTCCCTTGACAGATTGTGGGGCCTCTGTATGCTGGCGGTATATGAGGATTATATAGTAATCATAGCGGTAGTGAACAGACTCGGTGGTCTCCTCTATCACCGTGGCGTTTGAATCAACAGACGAACAGAAGCTGATCAATGAGGTTATCTCTTTGTCAAACAGCCTGCGGCAGAATTCAAACTCGCTCTGCCGATCCCACGACCGGCAGAAGACCTCTGGAAACCTCTCGTTGTCTGAGGGGTCGGGGAGGAAGAGAAAATCCTGTGAAAGGGTATTCATATAATCATTAATGCTCATATACTCACAGCAGACCTCTAAGTTTCTTAACACATTCTCTGCAGATGTGGGCTCCAGCAGTGGGAGTTGTTTTCCTGTAGGCGGCTCCGGCTCCCTGGTGGAAAAAGGGTTCCTACATCCGGAGACCAGGAGCAGAAGCACGATGGCAACCCTTGAGTGCCTCCCAATGACGCTAAGTGTCTCCGACTTCCCGCCTTGCGTCTTCCATTGAGCCATATGTCTAAAAGCCTCCCTTAAATGGCACAGGGGTGAAGGAGAGAACAAAGAGCAACAATGCGAACCAGCCGATTTTTCTGCCTTTTTCATCTAAAGGCGTGTATGGGTCAATCGGGGGAGGATGCTTCATGCCCAGCAGCATAGCCAAAACAGCAAACAGAAACCACCCAGGCCACCGGGAAGTAATGCCCAGCACTAAGAGCAGCAAGAGGGTGCATCGGGCAATCAAGGTGTGCCTGCGGCCAAATAGCGCATAAGTGATGTGTCCCCCGTCCAGTTGACCTATGGGCAAAAGATTTAAAGCGGTAACAAAAAAGCCCAACCAGCCAGCAAAGGCAATGGGATGAAGTACAACATGATATCCTGAAGGCAACTGGCCCATCGTGACCCGATAGATAATAGAGAACATCAGTGGTTCCCCCAGAGAGATACCTGCCTTCGCCTCAGAGACAGACACAGCCTCAGACATCTTGAGCCCTATTATTGAGACTATTACTGCCACCACAAAGCCTGCTATTGGCCCGGCAGCCCCTATGTCCACCAGAGCCCTCTTGTTAGGCATCGGCGACTTCATTTTGATGACCGCTCCGAAGGTCCCTATCAAAGAGGGAGCAGGGATAAAATAGGGCAGTGTGGCCTTAACACCCCAACGACAGGAAGCGAGATAATGCCCCATCTCGTGCACCCCCAGAATAACCAACAGTGGGAGGGAAAACGAAAATCCCCGGTAGATCTGAAAAGGATGAGCAGCCAGATCCACGTCTGCCCAAAAGGCACCAGCTATCGTGGTGGTAACCACTGTGGCACACAGTAGAAAGAGGTTAATCCTGGGAACTAAGGCCCTTCTCCTCACTGGCCTTGGTGCATATTCTTCCTCCATCTTCCAGAGTCCATCTCTCATAAGTCACTCATCGGCATCCCGATGATTCACTTGTTCACTTTCGCCCAGTCGGCAGCGAAACGCTCCAGCCCTATGTCAGTCAGGGGGTGTTTTATGGCCTTCACCAGCACCGGGTAAGGCACAGTGGCGATGTGGGCGCCGGCTAAGGCTGCCTGGGTAATATGTAGTGGATGCCTGATGCTGGCAGCGATCACCTGGGTCTGTAGTCCATACTTCTCAACCACCTCTACAATCTGGGCCACCAGCTCCATTCCGTTGTGTCCGGCGTCGTCTAAACGCCCCACGAAAGGGGAAACATAGGTGGCGCCGGCTCGGGCCACAAACAGGGCCTGGTTCAATGAAAAGGTGAGGGTAGCGTTGGTCTTAATGCCACCCGTCAGGGCTAAATCATGGGCGACCTCTGGCTCGGTCTGGCACTTGCCCTGCCAGGGGCAGCCCTGACAAATGCGATCTGCATCTATCTTGGTCCGGGAAAGGACACTTATAGCCTTCAACCCTTCCTCAGTGGCCGGAATCTTCACCACCACATGGGGAGACCACTGGGCAATTCCTTTGGCCTCTTCAATCATTCCCTCGGCCTCTGTGCTTATCACCTCAGCGGAGACCGGTCCCTGAACAATGTAGCAAATCTGCTGGGCAACGTTTTTGTAATCTCCCCGTCCAGCTCTCATCATCAGACTGGGATTGGTGGTAACACCGCTGACAATACCGAGTTTCGCTGCTTGTTGAATCTCTTGCAGCTTAGCTGTGTCCAAGAAAATGCGCATCGTTACCTCCTCTGGCAAAACTCTAATGATATCCGGTGAGTGTCACCTAAGTCAAAATAGTAAGGGACATAGGCATAGTCGATCTGCCACTTTCCGACCCGAAGCCCCAGGCCGGCGGCGATATTTCTCTCTTGGTGTCCCGTCTGATACCCTGCCCGAAGCGAGAGAAACCGACAGAGCTGGTACTCTATGCCGAAGTGGAGGCTGTTCACAGAGTCCCGTGGCAACTCCACGTCAAAACAGACCAGAACATCCCCGGGAGTCACATGGAACTGGTGTGAAACGCCGAGTTGCATCAAAACGGGAAGTCTGACGGCTTCTTCTTTCAACTTGGTCATCTTTCCCATATTGCGCAGGGAAAGACCCAGATTGAGGTGGGCAGAAGAGAGCCGATAGAGCAAACCGATGTCAAAGGCAAAACCTGAGGTGCTTTCGATGTATATCTTTTCGTAGAGAAATTTGCCAGTAATTCCCAAACTCAGGCCGTGTCTGGTAGAACGAGCACAGGAGAGGGCGAGCATAACGTCGTGTATGCTGAAGGTTGCCTCTGGTCTTGGAGTAGGTCGACTACGCAGCTCTAACTGGCCAGCAGTGTTATAGGCAAAACTCAGCCCCAGGGCAGATTTGCCGTCTCCCACTGCCATCCCTCCATATTCGTGGCGTATCCCCTGAAGCCATTGGGTGTGCATAAGCAGGACGTTTTTGCCATGTACTCCCACCAATCCAGCAGGGTTCCAGTAGCATGCTGACTGGTCTTGGGCCGCGGCGGTATAGGCGCCTGCCATCGCCGACGCCGGAGCCCCGACACCTATCCTGAGAAAAAGCACACCGGTGTCACCGCCGCAGTAAGCTTCGGTCACACTCCCTATGAGAATCCCGACTGCCAGAAGAACAACCTGGGAAATTTTCCGCCTAAACACAGTCATACAAGTCACGTACCGTCATTCCTGTCCAGAATAAGGAGGAGAGAGCTGGAATCAATATCCAGAGCGAATGAGTTTTAGTATAACAAAAAAACGGCTTATTGTCAAGCCTTTTTGTAGCTCACAGGAATGAGCTTTCCCCTTGACAGCGTCATCGGGAACTGCACCTTTGCAGTCCATTGAACATCCAAAGCAGACTGCTGCTAACCCCCCGAAAAAAAGGCCACCCTCATCACAAAAACGGAGGTGACCTTCATAGCAGGGCAATCTCTCAGGGTTATTTCAAAAGCAGCGCCTCTATTGCCTCAAGAGCTCTCCCATTGCGCACCAGGCGACAGAAGTAGGTCCCGCTGGAGACGTCTCCGCATGGGTCGTCCTTTCCGTCCCAGCTAACTGAGTAGCTACCCGTTTTCATCTTGCTCTCGACCAGTGTTCTTATCCTTTATCCCAGGGTGTTGTAAACTTCCAGTCTGATAAGGAATCATTTTGGGAGCCCAAAACCCATCGCTGTCTGCACATTAAAAGGATCGAGGTGGTTGTCGACGGTTACCTCGTTGATATTTGCGGCCTTTGCATTGGGAGGTTCACCCTCTCCAAGAGGACTCCGGCCAAGCTTAATCCGCGCCAAGCTGGGAATGGTATCGTTCGGGTCATTCTGGAAATCTACCGGATAATAATGTTTGTCATAAACAGCTATTGGCGGCTCCAGGTAGGCACTATTGGATTATCGGTAAGGACTCAACGACCACAATGACCACGGGCCGGTCATCGGTACGGACGTGCGTGATAAGTGGGCTTGTATCCGGTCCCCCGACCACCTCCAAAGAGGCCAAGGATCTCCAAAATCGAGCAACACTACTTTACTACAGGGATGAAGCTTGCCTATCTCCGCAGTCTTCACCTTCTTCACCTCACCCAAAAGGAAGCGTAAGAGGTCGATGTTGTGACTGTAGACATTGTTGAAGTCCAAGAAGTCCCTGCTTAATCATTTGGGGAGCCAATCTGGAAGGTTAGCTTGAGCCTCAGGGTAGGGTTCATCAGTAGTGATGGGGCTGCGGATGCTACAGACCAAGTCTCCACCCAAGCAGTGGGCTCGGACAAAGGTGACTTTACCCAACTCCCCAGTGCTGATGAACTGTTTGACCAGTGCTCTGCCCTTCGCCACCCTTGGGTCGTACCTCTTCATATACCCTACCATCATTTTCACTCGGTTTTTCTCAGCAGCCTCCACCATTCTGTCCGCATCGGCTAAGGTGGCAGCCATCGGTTTTACAGTGAACAGATGTTTGTCCGCATTGAGGCAGTCGAGGGCAACATGGGCACGCAGGGCGTCTGCGGTGATTTCCACAACGGCGTCGATCTCTTCATCCTGACATAGCTTGTGATGCGAGGCGTAGAAATGGGCGACATGATATTTTTCCGCTACTGTTCTGCCCAATTTCTCCCTTTTCTCTGTCAAGCTATTACCACGCAGCTTGTCCGGTGAACAAAACTTGGCAAATGCGGCAGTCCCCACGCATAGCAACAACCAACAAGACCTATCTTGACCTTGCACATATCTGGCCTCTTCAGAGATAAAAGAAATGCCCGCCTCTTCTGTTTTGGCTAACAGGCGGGCATTTCTCAGATTAATACAGCCTTAGAATCTTATTCCAGCGGACAGACGGTGTGCATTGGACAGCCTACCCATATCGGCCCAGGCATAGTCGATGTTCAAGATAGAAAGGCCTAAAGGCACCTTCAAGCCGATGCCAGCAGTCAGGCCGGCTTCGTCTGATCTGAGTTTGTAGCCTGCCCGGGCGTAGATAAAATCATTGTAGGCATATTCCACACCACCCACTGCCTGTTCTTTTTGGTCACTGGAGAGTATCGCATCTGTGGCTAAGGTAACCCGACCGGCAGGACCGCAGCTCAGGTCATAGGCCAATCCAAACCGCATTATAAGTGGCAACGGATAAGCGGTAGATTTGATCTCCGTGTCCACATCGGTAGTGTAGATATTGTTGTCCACGTCGGCAGCGTAGTCCAATTGGGAACCATGGAACTGAAGGTCAGTGCCGAAATTAGACAAAGACATACCGAACCTGAGACTCCGGAACCCTGTCCAGTAGAGAGTTCCCACATCTACAGCTACTGCTGAAGAGTGGAGGTCCCATATATGCTCACGGGCATATTTGACGGTCATTCCTGCCAGGAACCTGTCGGTCAGATACCTGGAGTAGCTCACTCCTGCACTGAACGCCCCAGCTCCGAAGGTATCTCCTGTGCCGTCGGGTTCATCTACAGTGGTTACATCCATTTTCCCCATGGAGAGAACCCCTAAGCTGAAGCCCAGAGTGCTGGCATGATCCAAAGGAAGGGTCATGGCCATAAAATCGTAGCTGATGTCAGCAATCCAGTCTATGTGGCACAGTGAGATATTCTTCTGCTTGAGGGCGGCCACGGTAGCTGGATTCCAGTACAGGCCTGTGGCGTCTTTGGCAACTACGGTGCCGGCACTTCCCATTGCCACTGACCGGGCTCCTACGCCGATCTTCAACCACTGAGCCCCGGCAGTGGCCACATTGGAAACCTCACCAGCTCCAGCTATGCTCCACAGAGCCAGAGAGATAACGACAGCACCCAATACCCCTAGTACTATGGACTTACTCATTATCAAACCTCCTTCTTTATGTGCTGAAGTTTGAAACCCAGAGATGCCGGGTCAAGTTACCTCACTATAGCGAACTTGCCCACCTTCTCACCCACTGCAGACTCCACATGGAAGATGTAAATCCCGCTAGTTACCTTCTGCTTATCTTTGTTCAGCAGGTCCCAGTCTTCTGTGCCAGAGTGGCTTTGTGTTCCATCGTGTTCGATGCTCTGCACCAAGTCACCCGCCAGGGTATAGATACGGATAGTGCATTTTTCTGGCAGGTGGGTAAACTGCAGCTTCGAGTAGTCTGCACTGGGTTCCCAGCGGTTTCTCACCAAGTAGGGATTGGGCACTACCCTGATGGCATCCAGATTGGCGACCGATTCAGTGAAAACGCGGGCCCGGGTGTCAAACTCAAAGACGTCTTGTGGCGTGTTAGGATAGTTGGGCGTGATGGTGAACACGTCTCCGTCCTGGTAAGTTTTCGCATTCCCCGAGGGATCTGAATCCGCAATTACCCACATGGCGTAGAGAACATCAAAATTGTCAGCGTCGTCATACAAATTCCAGGACTTATAGTTGGCATCCCAGGTGGCATCTCCGTAATCACTGTTCAAAATGAACAGATATTCTCGTTCTCCAAGACTCACATTAGGCGGATTCCACACCATGTCCTGGGTACTGCTGCCGTTATTTTCCACAAAGGCGACGTTAATCTGTCGGTTGTTCTCCACATCCCAGGCAGTGAAGGGCACTTTACCCATACCGACGAAGCCATAACTTGGAGTGCCGCGACGTAGGTAGACATAAGCATCCTGCTGTTTGGACGGATCGGTGCTGAATCTCAATTCAACTTTGATGTACCCAGTGTTGATACTGCTGCCAAAGAAATTACAGCCCAGATCCATACCGCCACCCAGGTACGAGCCACCCCAGTTTATCCCGCTGAACCACATGTTATCGGAGGGGGTATAGGTGATCTCGTTGACTCCAACTGGGGGACTGAATACCTTCACGCAGAGGCCGTCTACCACCAGGTATTCCTCATCACCGCTCTGGTTGGTCTGGTCAGCCAGCACCACCGCCCCGGTGTTTTTATCCACCAGATTCCAGGTACTGTCCGTGAAGGTAACCTGATATGTATGCCCGGTAACTGCATCGGGGTCCGCCACCACTGGAATCACTTTTCCATTGCTATGTCCTGAGGTGTGTCTGACATCAAAAACGGCAGCCTCGAGTACTCCGGTGGCCAGACTCATGGGAGTGACAGCAATACCTTCTATTCCGTTTTCCAGACTATGGGGTGAAGTGATCTGGAAATCGTAGGCAGTCACATCGTAATAATAAGTAACCCCATTGGTCAGGTTGGAATCAACATAGGTATATTTCAGACCACTGTTTTTCCCTTCGGGCTTTTCCAGATTACCAACGATTCGGAAGATGACATCCTCCGAAGGAACCGGACCGCTGAAACTCAATATCATACCGCCGAAATAGAGATAGCAGCCGTCGAAGTATTTAGCCCCGGTGCTGTCGACCATACTGTTCATATCGCTGTCGAACACCTCAAAGCTGGGCGGGGTGTCCCCATCGTAATACCAGTAGTCTGCCTCGGTAGCCAAGGGAAGGGCTATCCCCCCCAGGGTCACATCGGAGATGCTGAAGGTACTGTCCGAGTTCACCCTGAGCAGATATTCGTGGCCGGTGAAAAGTTCAGTACCACCATAGGCAAGGATATAGCCCTCAACCGTACTGGCCTCATAGTTCACCGTCCCAGTCCACTCCCCTGCCACTTGTGTAATGTCAGCACTGCGAGGCGTGAAACTGCTCTTATCATACTGGGCCAAAAGCTCCCAGTCGCCGGCCTGCCCGGTCAGGCTGCGCCAGACCCGGTAACCCTCAAAATCCTGCTCTCGGTACTTGGGATCGTAGAGCAGACTGGTTGGGTCGCTGGTAAATTGATAGTACGGATCCTTGGATAGCTCGGCATTGTTCTCCCAGGAGATGTATACCTTTCGGTCCCCAGGGACAACAGTGACCTTAGGATGTTCAGGGGCAGAAGGCAGAATGAAATGATTATCGTATATCATTTTGGCCTGATCAGCCACCTTCTGCAACTCTTCCAAGGTACTGGCAGCCACGATAGCCACCACCATACTCACTGTATCACCGGGTGCTAAGGTGAAAGGCCCTGTGGACTGGAGAAATCGCTGGTCGCTGGGAATTTCGGCCTCTTCAAAGGGATTATACTCCTGCAGGCCGGTGTCTGGATAGTTGTGCCCAGCCATAATCACATACTTCTCTATCTCGTTGTTGGGATCTCCTGCCTGCAAGTTGAAGGTCTTAAATGCTGTCAATCCCAGAACATCTCCAGGGGCAATATCGTGGGTCTGGACCCCGTGATAGTCGACGGCCACGGACATATCGATCTCCCCGTTGGCCAAGGTGTCGATGGTGCCATTACCGTTCCAGTCCACATAGTTAGTAGCTATGGGGCTTTCCAGGAATGTGAACCCGACATATCCGGGCACATGTGCCCAGCCTGGTTCAAAACCGTCGCTATCGTAGGCATAGCCAAGGTTGCGGGACTGGTCGAACCCAACCAAGTCGTCGTTGGCAGTAGGGCCAACATCTGGGTCGCATACCACTCCTAAGTAGCAGTTATAAATTGGCTTACCATCTGGCCGGACATTGGTCACTTTGTAGTTTACGAAGATGATATCCTGGCAAAAGGTGTAGTTCCAGGAATAGGTTGTCTGCCAGACCCGAACTCCCAAGGGACCCTCGTCCGAATTGGAGCCGGGACCGGTGTCAAACCTATCTGGATTCAGGTCATCGAAGCTACAATAGCTGTCCTGTAGGGAGACAATCTTATCCAGCGGCCAAGCTGCCCCTTCTAACCTGTTGCTGATGTGAAGGTCAGTCAGGGGAGAGAACTCCTCGGCCCCGCCGCTTGTGTTATACCCGATCACTACCCGAGGATCGGTGAATGGAAGGTTGTCATGGCCGTATTTGTTCGTGTATATGGGGCCATCATTAATTGTACCTCCCACCCAGATCCCGGCTCCGAAGATATACATCTCACCTGAACCCTTAGGCCACTCTCCCCCTGCACGGCCTAGTTCAGTGTTGCCGAACACGGCGTAGTTGGTGAACGGGATGCGGATATTGCTCAGGTCTAAATATTTCGTGACCAGGGAGGCATATCCGGAGGTTGTTTTCGCTCTGAGTCCGCTCCAGTTGCCACTGGTCTTAGCCTGCACAATCTGGGAACTGACAAGAACCCCTGTAGCGCAGAATAACACGACCAGTGCCACCAGGATGAACTTCGAGGAAAAAGCTACTCGCTTCATAGTTCCCTCCTTAAGATTAACTTATGACTTATAAGAATCTTCTACCAAGGTACTGTATCTCAGCCCGAGGGATCTAGAAATCCACTGCCATACCTATCTTAATCTGTCTGGGAGGCCCGAAATTCATCGGATCTCTCACATAGAATTTATAGGCATTCTCGTAGGCAATTTGCTCTTCCCGCTGGCTGATGACACCGTCGCCGTTTAAGTCCTTCACCTTCTCAAAGTTCCACTGGTAATCCGACACTTTATCCTTGCTGATACCCCGGTCAGCTACTTGGGGAACCTGATAGCCATCATCGTAAGGACTACCAGTGATAGGATAGATGCGGAGTACATTCCGACGGTTGAAGAGGTTGGTAACCTCCAAAGAGAAGGTAACGGCGGTATTAAACAATCTCAAGCTCTTGCTCAGTGTCATATCGGTGGTCATTGTCCAGGGCTGGCGGTATCCGTTCTTCTCTCCAATGGGATTGCCCTTGTAATCCCTCTTAGTGTAGGGCAAGCCACTGCCAAGGTTGTAGACTATGTTCAAGCCAGTATTCTGAACCGGATGAATCCCTGCCACCACTGGGCCGAAGCCCTTCGGGAACCGCAAACTAAGGTTGGCAATCAGGCTATGTCTCCGGTCGAAATCCAGGTAGTAAGTCTTCTGCGGGAAGACCCTGGTCAGACCAGTAACCGGGTCCATAGCATCCCTGGCGTGGATCTCATATTGATCGAACCAGTCGGAGTTGGTCCCCTTGGCATACTGAAGGGTGTAGCTTAGGTTCAGAGCCCAATACTGGCTGTACCGCTTCTTTAATACCACCTCCAACCCCTTGACCGTGCCATAGTCCAGATTGCGGACAATATCATAAGGGGTCCCGACATTGGTTGGCAGCCGCTCCATAGCCATAAGGTTATAGATGTTCTTGTAATAGGCCCTGAGGTCGACCGCCAAATCAGCACTGAACTGGTTGGATAACCCCACTTCCTGCTGGATTGTCTTTTCCGGCTTCAGGTCGGGATTGCCCACAATCTGGTTGGCCCTGGAGAGATTGGGATTGAGCGTCATAAACAGCTCCCGGAACCTGGGCATCTGGTAGAAGTGGCCGTAGTTGAAGAAGATCACCATAGTTTCCGACACTGGATGAGAGACTCCCAGGCGTGGACTGAAGGTGATTTTTGGCTCTACCTTTTCCGTGCGTGCCTCTGGATGTTCATTCATCTTGGTATAAGGCAGCTCTGTCTCGCTCGGCCACAGCTTGGCATCATGAGTAAGAAAGTCTACTCGGCCTCCGATATTCATGACCAACCCTTTGTATTCCAGTTTATCCTGAACATAGAAGGCCCCTACCTGGGGTTTGAACTCATAGACATCCAGAAATGGGTTAGGATCCGCTGGCAGGCTGTTGTAATGGCGCTTGACCTTATATAGATTATACTCGAAGCCCGACTTCACCAGGTTATTATAGTTTATCTGACTGGTAATGTCGAACTTAAAGATCACCTGATCGGTCTTCCTATTTTCAAAGAACCGATGGTCTCCTATGTTGTAGAAAAGGTCTGGTACTGCCAGGGGATACTCCCAGGTTTGATCCCTATCCTGGTAGACATGGAGGCTGTCAGCCGGTGTAGCATCCAACAATGGGATCTTAAACTTCCAATCTTCCCACCACTTGTCCTCGTCGGTCAGCAATGGGTCTACCACTCCACGGGTCCAGTTATTTCTAAACATCCCGAGTTTAGCCTCGTAGAAGGTGTTTTTGCTGATTTGATGCGTGAGTTTGGCGTAAACCTGCTCTGCCTTCTCGAGAGTGGACAAATAGTGGTCCAGATTGAAATAATAGTTATGGTTGTACATCTGATACTGACGGCGATTCTTAAAGCCCCCTAAGGTAAGCTTCATTGTAGGGGTGAAATTATAGGTAAGCTTACCCTGAGTCCGGTAGGTCTGCTGCTTGTGATGGTCAAGCTTGTGGAGTCTAGGGCCCCAGTCGTCCGTCAGATAGAGGTTGCCAGAGAAGAAATATTTGACCCCGGAACCTAAGAAAGGAAGGGTGCCTTTTAAGGAGAGGAGATGATTGTTGTCCCCGAAATCATACTTGTCCTTATCAATTGAGCTAATCCCCTTATCGGTGGTAAATTTATAGCTTCCGTGGATCAGCCCTGGTCCTCCCTCCGGGGTTACAACATTAACCACACCCGACATCGCGTTGCCATATTCAGCATTGAACCCCCCGGTAATCATCTGGACTTCAGCAATGGCGTTTGTGGACATATTGGTAGCTTGACCACCTACGATGGGGTCATTAATGGAAAGCCCATCTACCATAAACAGAACCTCATTGCCTCGGCCTCCCCGCAGGTTAATCCCGGGGTTGGCGGTGTCAGGCGGACGGCGTCCTTCTGCACCCTGGACTGTGCATGCCGGTCCAGCTTGTGACACCGGACCACCAATGCGGTCAAATACCACCCCAGCCGTATTGATCACTACCCCGTCCGATGTGGTCACGGGCATATTGGTAATCTCTGCAGAGGTAGCGATGTGCATAGTGGAAGTCCTGCTTTTGTCCACCATCGGACGCTTGGCGGTCACCACTATGGCCTCTGGGCTCTCTATAACAGTGGGCGAGAGCTTAAAATCAACCGTGGTCGTCAAGTCTGCGCTCACCTTCACCCCTACTTTGCTCTCCGGTGTATAACCGATCATCGAGGCCTTCAAGGAATATGTACCGACAGGAATATTGATAATGAAGTACCTGCCTTCTAAGTCAGTACTGGCCCCGAGCCCAGTGCCTTCAATTACCACATTTACACCTGGTAAGACCTCTCCTGTCTCCTCGTCCACAACTTTTCCCACAATCTTTCCCGTCGTACCAGCGAAGACAATCCCGGAGAACGTGAGAAGTCCTGCCAGTAGTAAAAAAGCAACCAAGCGTATTTTCCCCTTTAGTTCCATTGTCTTTCTCCCGTGAAAAGATTGATTTTTGATCCTCCCTTTTACGAGCTGCTCACACAGCTATGGCGCTAATTCTGATACATAAAGCTCGCAGTCGCATCACCTCCTTTTATGATCTTTAAGCAGTCTCAGGTCTCCTATAAGAAAAACCATCGCACAGCAACAGACCTCGATGGCGTAGTCTACACAGATTCCTTACTTCACCTCCCTTCCAATGTAGTGTTTGGTGCTCAGAGCACTATTAAGGATAATAATCTGAAACAGTGAACATGTCAAGAGAACAAATGAAGGTGAATCCTGTTGTTGGTTCGTGAGATAATCTAAAGACCAGAGCCTTGCCGAACTTCACTGCCCCCCGGGAACAAGTAGCAACAGAACATAGAAGCCTGAAACTCGATCCTCTCGTAAAAACCTCACGCCATACCTTTCCGTTGAGGGAGAGGGATTCCCCCTGAAATACCGCGCAATTGCAACATAGCCCCTGCCTTAATCTTCCCGGGAGCGTGGAGAGGGAGAACATTGTGAAAGACGACTACTTCACGCCCTGAAGGTAACGATGCCGGCGCCACTAAGGGCAACTGTAACCTTTCGCGAAAGTCTCAAGCCTGTACTTTCGCTGGTCTTGGACACAATCTACCCTGTTTTCTTGGTAAAGAAACTTTCCCTTGGCAGTCTTATTCACAGCTCAATCTCTATCCGGTTACCCTTATCTCCACAGCCTTATTCACAACATCAATAAGCTCATTTATCTCATATGGTTTTGATATTACAAAATCTACTTCTGAATGTTCTCTTTGGCTGGAGGTCATCTCTGCATCCCATCCAGTGCAGAGGATGACAGGAAGATGGGGGGCAATTTCCTTAGCCCTTTTGGCCACCTGCCAGCCGTTCATATCAGGCATGCCCAGATCGGTGAAAAGAACATCAAACTCTTCCGGTGACCTCTGAAGTATCTCCAGACCCTCAATCCCAGAGGAAGCCAGGCTCACCCGGTATCCCACCGTATCCGCGACTTCAGCAAAAAGCTCCCTGATATTCTCCTCATTTTCTATAAACAAAATGTTCGCCGGAGTTGTCTTCCGGGTAACCTCCTTTGCCCGAGATTGCTCTTCTGTCTTCTCCGGCAGGGGGAATTTTATGATAAATTCTGTTCCCTTCCCCGGTGCGCTGTTTACGTCAATCTGAGCTCGATGAGATTTCAGAATTCCGTAAACCACGCTCATTCCTAAGCCTACTCCTTTCGCCCCCTTTGTGGTGAAGAAGGGATCGAATATCTTCTCCTTTACCTCTTGGCTCATGCCGACGCCGTTATCTACCACAGAAAGGTAGACATTATTGTTTTTCCATACCCCTGTTTTGATAGATATCTCCCCCCCATTGGGCATAGCTTCAACTGCATTGAATATGAGATTTACCAACACCTCACTTAACTGTGACGCATCTCCTTGCACAAACGGAATATCTCCAAGTTCCTTATTAATAAGTATCTTAATGCCCTTGGCTTCCGGTTCGTGCTTCCACTTGGGCTCACTTAGAGAGAGACTTGTTTCCACTATCTCGTTCAGATCCACTGGCTTGAAGTTTTCGCTGCCATCTGTGCGGGAGAACTTCTGCATCCTTCTTATAATGCCTGCGCCCTTTAGTGCTGCATTTTCAATAATCTTAAGGCCTTTATGGATGTGTTGAAAATCTTCTCTTTTGGGCGTGCGCATCTGAAGAAGCTGAGCATGGCCCAATATTCCTGCCAGAATATTGTTGAAGTTATGGGCTACCCCGCTCGACATTACCCCTAAAGCCCGCTGTTTCTCAGAATGTACCAACTGGCGTCGAAGCCTGTTCTGTTCAGTAACATCCTGGATAACAGTCGAGACCCCTATTATATTCTGGTCGGCATCTTCCACCGGGGAGATAGTGACATCAATGTCAATCGGAGTGCCGTCGCTCTTTTGCCCCTTTGTCTCAAAGCTCTTTGGTTGCTGGTAGTTAATCATAAGTTCCTTGTTCTTCTTATAGTCAGAGCCAGGAAGTAGCTCCCCAATGTTTCTACCAATAACCTCGGTCGGTGAATATTGGAAGACCCGCTCCGCCGCCTTATTCCAAGAGAGAATCTCGTCATTTAGATTTGTCGTAATAATCGCATCTCCAGCATTCTGAATTAGACTCTCCAAGTAATTTTTGGTCTTGTTGATCTCTTTATACAACTGTGAATTCTTGATGGCAATAGCAATCTGCTCCGAAAGCATACTTATGAGCTCTATCTCTTTCCCATTGGGCTCTTTGGGGGTATGAACTTCCAAGAGGTAAACGGGTTTCTCATCCACCATTATGGGAGCAGTAATCTTAAACTGCTTCTTTTCTTCCCACCATTTGTATTCAGTCTGCTTGGGAAGAGAATTCGGAGCCAGCGTTCTTGAAGGTGATTCAACCTCCTCCGCCATAACCTCACGTTTTGCACCATCTAAAGAGGAAATATTCACCCCTTTATATCCGAGCTCCTGTAGCCCTGCAGTTATGGAGTCAAGCACGGCGTCCAGGTCCAAATTGCTGAGTACTGCAGCGGAGATATCTCTCACTATGCTCAACTGAGCAACTTTCTGCGTCAGTTCAGTGGCCTTATTTCTCAGCTCTTCATACAATTGATTTGTCTGTAGAACTACAGCAGCCTGGTAGGCGAAGGCCTGAGCCAGTTCTCTTTCCCTCTGCGAAGGGGGTTTGTCTTCCCTATAACAGAAGACTAAAGCCCCCAGCAATTTCTGTCTGTAAGAAAGGGGAAGAAGCAACATCGATTTGTAACCTTGCTGCATCATAAGTTCTCTTGTCGTCACATCAGAACTTGCGGCATCAGGGAAGGATACTACAAGGGGCTCTGATGAGGAGACTGTTTCCCCAGCAATAACCCTTCGGGCAGCCCTCGCCACCTCATCCACAAGTTTTTCAGGAAGTTTTCCACAGAGCAACCTGGTTGGTGACCGTTCTTCTCCATTTAAAGAACAAATAGCATAGGCATCAGCCCCCAGCACCCTGGCAGCTTCCTTACCAATAGTAGAAAGGACAGAAACAAGTTCGCGCTGGGAGCCAACCTGAGAAGAAACAAGAGTCAAAGCATGCATCTGTTCTTGCAAAGTTTTCAGTTCATAAGTAGAGTTCAAACGCTCCCTTCGCCGGGCCAGTCCCTTTTCTACCACTTTATTCACATCTGCCCGGCTGAAAGGTTTTATCAAATAATCCACAGCGTCATATCTGACTGCCTCCTGGGCAGTATCTACCGAGGCATAGGCAGTAATCAGCACCACCTCCACCTCAGGACGTATCTGTTTGATCTTTTTGAGAGTCTCTATTCCGTTTAATCCTGGCATTCTGATGTCCAAGAGCACTAAATCCACAGGATTCAGTTTTGCATACTCCACAGCAGAAATCCCGCTGTCCACTGTGGTAACATCATAACGATCCTTAAGAATCATCCGCAGAGACTCCCTGGGACCCAGCTCGTCGTCCACTACTAATATTTTGGCTCTCTCAGTCATAATCCTGCCTCTTTGCTTCTGTGTAAGTTGCACTAACGCTTGTATATAAGCTTTCTCGACATTGCTGAAAGTTCAATCATTTTCTCAACATTGGTTATCTGCTGTCTGCAACCGCGGCCCCATTTTTGACAGGCAAATGAATCAAAAAATTAGTCCCTTTATGTCTTTTATTCCTCTCGGCTGTAACCTCTCCCCCGTGCTCTTCTACTATTCTACGGGTAGCACACAATCCTAAGTCAGACACAGAATTCCTGTGGAAGGGATCGAACATATACATCAGCTTCTCTGGAGGAAGTTCAAGTCCGGTGGTAGACATCCTTATATCCACCTGAGGGGTTTTGCCCTCTCCCCTTCGTGAAGAGACAAAAACGGATACTTTGCCCTCTGGGGGGGTGGATTTAACTAAATATTCAAGCGTATAAGAGAATGCCCTCTTAAGCTGTTTCTTGTCGCAGGTGATCGTTGGAATTCCGTCTTGACAGTCAAAAGCGATGTTCGTTGTTTTATATGATTCCTTCTCTTTGAGATCAGAAATACATTCGGCCAATAAGTCAGTAACCTGGACCGATTCATACTGGTATTTCTCCCCTTCTACTAAGATCAACAATTTTTCTACTAACTCATTTAAGTTCCTGACCTCCTGAGCTACCACAGAACAGTATTGGCCCCGAAACTCGGAATCGTCGTATCTTTCGGGTAAAAGCTCGGTGAATGTCTGGACAGATACTAAAGGATTTTTAATCTCATGGGCTACCCATCCCACTATCTGATTGAGCACACCAAGTCTCTCCGAACGCAGTCTTTCCTGCTCAAGCTGTTTTTGGGTGGACAGGTCATCGAAGACCATCACACTTCCCATCGCATTGCCCGGACCGCGGAGCTGGTAGGTGCTAACCTGCAGAGGCTGTCTCTGGGGCATAAGTTCCACCTCAACCTTGTGATAGGCTTTGCCTGTGCGCAGGGTTTCAAAAAGCATATCCCCCAGAGGGGAGGGTAAGCACCTGAGGTCCTGGTTTAACACTTCCGAGGTCTTCCTCTGCAATATCTCTTCTGCTCGTTGGTTGAAAATAATAACCCTTTCGTTTTCATCTATATTAATCACCCCACTGCTCATACGGGCCAGAATCTCTTCGATGTAAGACTTCTGGTACTGAGTCTGATGGTAAAGCTGGATATCCTGGGCTGCCATAGCTATATGGCTGGCTAATGTGAACAGTGTTTCCAATTCTTCATCTGTATAAGAGAGACCAGTAATGGTGTACCCCAGGGCCAAGATACCGATCAAACTGCCCCGGGCAATAAGGGGGATTCCGGCTATTGCCTGAAGTGCTCTTAGGTCTCTGTCTATTTGCAAAAATAGGGGATCCGAGGCCTTGCTCTCTGCCTCCTGTTTACGAATTATCCTGCCTTCTTGAGCCAACCACAGCGGCAATCCCTCGTCGGCTTTCAGCCTCACCCGTGAGACCAACACAGGTGAAACCCCCCTGTAGGTTCTGATCCGATACTCTTTGTATTGGGCATCAAGGGTCAAAATTGAGACCTTACTGGAATGTAGCATCTCCACCACTGTGTCCAGGAACAGATCCAGCAGTCTGTCCAGATCGAAGCTGGCACTTAAGGCCTTAGCGACTCCTTTTATGAGTTGTTCCCAGGCAGGTGTGGAAGAACTGGCTAAGGGTCCAGATATAGGGGCAGAGCAGTGGCGGTTTTGCAAGATGTTGAGCTGTTCTAACATATTCCGCTTTTCCAACGCTCTGCCCAATATTGCTCTTATCTCTCTGCCAGACGAGGGCTCCCTCAGGACAAAATCGGAAATCTCCCAGGGATCTTCTTCCCAAACCACTTCCTTCTCCGGAACCAGACAGAGGATAACGCACTGGGCCTGAAGCCCTCTGATCTCCTGTAGGACCAACAGGTCTTTTGTGTTCAAGACATCGGCTATTACTACATCTATAGGGGATGTACGAAGGAACTCCGGACCTTCTTGTACAGAAGCGGTGAAAATAGAGTAGTCGGTGGGAAGGATTCTCTTCAGCCTGGCCAATTTCTCAGGTTGATTGCTGAGAATCAGAATCGATCGCATCTAGGTCCTCCTCCAACAAATCTGGTAATAGAGGCAAACGAACGGTAGCGGTCACTCCAGGACCATCTTTGTTGTTCTCCACTTCAATGAAACCCTTGTGGTCGCTAACAATCCGATGGCAGATAGACAGACCTAACCCAGTACCCTTTTCTTTAGTGGTGAAAAAGGGGTCGAATATCCTTCGCAGGTTCTTACTGGAAATACCGGATCCGGTGTCGGAGATTTTCACCTCCAGATATTTTCCATTCTCGAGCCGCTCATTTTCAAAGAGAGTACTTATTGTGAGCCGCCCCCCCTGGGGCATATTCTCTAAGCCGTTCTCAATTAGATTCAAGAACAGCTGCTTGAGTTGATCTCTATCCCCTTGCAGGGAGGGTAAATACTCTGCGTAGTCTTTCACAAGCTGAATCCCCTGTCCATCTATCTGTCCCGAGAGCAGAGTGAGGACTTCTTCTAAGAGCGAATGTAGATCCAGGGATTCACACTGAAGAGGGGGATGACGAGCCAGATTGCATAGCTGGGAAACTAAGGAATCTATTCTATCTATCTCTTTGGTAGCCACCTTGAGGAAGTTTTTCTGGAATTCGGCGTCGGTGAACTTCTCGGGAAGCAGTTCGGCAAAGGTCTTGATAGCCACCAGGGGAGTCTTTATCTCGTGGGCTAAATCTGCGGCCAATCTCCCCACTGAGGCCAGCCTCTCGGCTCTGTTTCTCTCCTGTTCAAGTTTTTTTATCTGGGAAAGGTCGCTGAAAACCATAATAGCTCCAGAATCCCGCCCCTGAGCATCTCGAAGCAGGGATGTACTGAACATTATCGGCAGGGCATCATTTTTTGTATTAGAAAGGGTCCTTTCGCAATGGAAATAAAGCCTGTCCAGGTTTAGAGCGAGAACCAGAGGTTTGGCCAGATCGGGACCAAGAACATCCACCTTCTTGCCCACTACATCGTCTCCTCGAAGTCCGGTTATACTTTCTGCAGCTCGGTTAAAGACGGTTATGTGTTGCTTCGCATCCACAGCTATCACTCCACCTTGCATATCCCGGAGGATATTCTCGTTGTACTCTTTGATCTGGACAACCTCCCGGTAGAGTTGGGCGTTATTTATGGCCATAGCAGCCTGGTTGCTCACAATAGATAAAAGGTCCAGATCCTGCTGAAAGTAAGGGTCTCCCGAAAGCTTTGGCCCTATTAGTAGTAATCCCACCGGCTGCCCCTTAACAGACAACGGGAGGGCCAAATCGCAACCAAGCTTTCCCAATTCATCTCCAACTCTCTTATCTTCTTCTCTCTCGGAGAACCTCTCTATCTCCTCCCGTACCAGTAGATTTCTTCCCTGTCTCAAGGCCTTCACAGTAGCGCAGTTGTCTGAAAGAGCCGGTGGGGGCAGGCATTTCTCCATCGATGCCTCGAATGCCTCGGGTTGGAAATCCCCGTTCCCCTCATCACGAAGGAAAAGACAGCCCCACTCGGCCTTCATGGTATTGACTATTACAGAGATTATGGATTGGAGCAGTGGCTTCAACTCAATAGTGGAGGTGATGATTCGGCTGGCCTGCTGGAGCGTGTGGTGGTAATTGTAGGGTTCTCGATAGAAATAACGATCTGCCAAGCTTTGGACAAGATGTCTCAGGGGTTGAAGGGCAATGGCCAGACATAAGGTTAGGAATCCCACAAAGCTAAGGGAGGAGTAAGGTATATGATAGT